>Ga0182041_10000373_pt1 | contig 21138 bp, 21 predicted proteins | sample flu12Cox44000178_FD_125967 | JGI IMG/M metagenome (GOLD analysis project Ga0182041, IMG submission 125967) | Lab enrichment of tropical soil microbial communities from Luquillo Experimental Forest, Puerto Rico - flux8day.12C.oxic.44.000.178 | ecosystem: Environmental > Terrestrial > Soil >...
CAAACACTCAGGGGCGCACCTGCCCCGTCCCCCGCACGAGATATTTGTACGTCGTCAGCTGCTCGGTCCCGACTGGGCCTCGCGGCGGGAGCCTTTGCGTCGAAATACCGATTTCCGCGCCCATGCCGAACTCGCCGCCATCCGCGAACTGGGTGGAGGCATTGACCAGCACGATGGCGCTGTCGACCGCGCGCAGGAACCGCTCGGCGGCGGTCTCGTCCTCGGTGACGATCGCGTCGGTGTGGTGCGAGCCGTAGCGCTCGATATGTTCGATCGCTTCGTCGATGCCGCCGACGACGTGCACCGCGAGGATGGCGTCGAGGTATTCGGTGCGCCAATCCTGTTCGGTCGCCGGCACTGCGGCGGGATCGATCGCCAGGACCTCGGGGTCGCCGCGCAACTCGCAGCCGGCAGAGCGCAGATCGGCGAGGATCGGCGGCAGCACCGTCTTCGCGGCGGCGCGGTCGACCAGCAATGTTTCCGTTGCCCCGCAGATCGAGACGCGCCGCATCTTGGCGTTGAGGGCGATCGCGCGCGCCTTCGCCGGGTCGGCGGCGCGGTGAATATAAGTGTGGCAGAGGCCCTCGAGATGTGCGATGACCGGGATGCGGCTCTCACGGTGCACGCGCTCGATCAACGAGGCGCCGCCGCGCGGCACAATGATGTCGATGACGCCGCTCATCAGCAGCATCATGCCGACCGCCGCGCGGTCGCGGGTCGGCACCAGCTGAATGGCGGCTTCCGGCAAACCGGCGCCGCGCAGTCCCTCGGCGAGGGCGGCGACGAGGGCGCGCGAGGAGTGATAGCTCTCCGAACCGCCGCGCAAGATCGCGGCATTGCCGGATTTGAGCGCAAGCCCGCCAGCGTCAACGGTCACGTTCGGCCGGCTTTCGTAAATGATGCCGATGACACCGAGCGGGACTGACACCCGTTCAATGACGAGGCCGTTCGGCCGGGTCCGGCGGTCGAGTACACGGCCAACCGGTTCGGGCAGCGCGGCTACGGTTTTGAGCCCCTCAGCTATTGCTTCCACTCGTTTGGGGTCGAGGGCGAGCCGGTCGCGCAGGGCCGGCGTGAGGCCGTGTTCCTCGGCCTCGGCCAAATCGCGGCCATTGGCTTCGAGAATTTCGGCGACCCTGGTGCGGACTGCCGCGGCGGCCTTGTGCAGCGCTGCGGTTTTTGCCGCGGCGTTCGCAAGTGCAAGCGCCGCGGAGGCTTCGCGGGCGCGGCGGCCGATTTCGGCCATGACGGCCTGCAGATCGGCTTCTGAGGTTGCGGTTCGCTCGCGGAGCAGTGTTTCGGTTGGCATCAGGTTTCGGTCACCACCAGATCGTCGCGATGAATGATCTCATCACGGCCACGGTACCCGAGGATCTCGGCAATTTCACCACTCTTGTGGCCGGCGATGCGGCATATATCGGCGCTCGAATAGGCCGACAATCCACGGCCGACCTCGGCGCCGGACCGCTTTCGGATGATCACAGCGTCGCCGCGTTCGAAAATACCTTCGACCGCGACCAGCCCGGCGGGCAGTAGGCTCGTACCACGGCGGAGCGCCCTGGCCGCGCCATCGTCGACGATGACCGCGCCCGACGGATTAACCGCTCCGGCGATCCACGCCTTGCGCGCGGACCGCGGCTCCCCGTGGGGCAGGAACAATGTGGCTCTGCCGCCAGCCTCGATGGCGGCGAGCGGGCCCGCTACCGAATCCGCGGCCCTTCCCCTGGCGATCAACATGCGGCAGCCTGCATTCATCGAAATGCGAGCGGCGGCCAGCTTAGTCACCATCCCGCCCGAGCTGTAGCCCGGGGGTGCCTCACCTGCCATTGCTTCGATCTCAGGCCCGATCTCAGAGACCAGGGGGATGTGCCGGGCCGTCGGGTCCTTACGCGGATCGGCGGTATAAAGGCCGTCGATATCCGACAGCAACACCAGCATGTCGGCGCTCGTCATCTGCGCCACTCGGGCGGCGAGCCGGTCGTTATCGCCAAATTGGATCTCGGCTGTGGCGATCGTGTCGTTCTCGTTAACCACCGGAACCGCACCGAGCGTCAGGAGCTGGGCAAAGGTGGCGCGTGCATTCAGGTGTCGGCGCCGCTCCTCCGTGTCGTCAATGGTTAGCAAGATCTGCGCGATGGTAATCTTGTGACGGGCGAGCGCCTCCTGATACGCGTGCGCGAGGCGGATCTGCCCGGTCGCCGCGGCGGCCTGCTTTTCCTCGAGTCTCAGCCGCCGACCGGCGAGAGCAAGCTGGCGGCGTCCAACGGCGATTGCGCCGGACGATACGAGGATCAGCTCCTGGTCACGCTTGCGGCAGCGAGCGACATCCTCCGCCAGGCCATCGAGCCACGTGCGGCGGACTTCGCCACTTTCCGTTGCCAGTAGTGCCGAACCGATCTTCACCACCAGCCGCCGCGCTGTTGCGAGCGCTTCGGCGGCGCTGGGCGAGCCTGAAAGGGCCTTCGTCATAGTGTCGAGGCAAGGGGTTCGGTCGTCGGCGCCTCGCTGTCTTTTCCCGGCGTCTCTACACGACCACGTCCGGTAGAGAGCACGGCGAGTACCGCGTCTAAAACATCCGGTACGCCAGCGCCAGTCGCACCCGACAGCGGCAAGACCTGGATCCCGACGCCGGCAGCGCGCCGCAACTCACGGCATTTCGCGTTCACTGCCTTGGGTTCTATCGCATCGATCTTATTGAGGCCGATAATTTCCCACCTTTCGGGGAGGCTGTGACCATAGCGGGCGAGTTCCTCGCGAATAGTGCGATACGCTCTGGCGACGTCCTCGAGGGTGCCGTCAACGAGGTGGAGGATGACCGCGCAGCGCTCGACGTGGCCGAGAAAACGAGTGCCGACCCCGGCCCCGCCGCTCGCTCCCTCGATCAGCCCGGGAAGATCGGCAAGAACGAACTCCTTGCCGTCATGCACCCGAACGACCCCCAACTGCGGCTTCAGGGTCGTGAAAGGATAGTCGGCAATCTTGGGCCGAGCGTGCGTTACTTTGGAGAGGAACGTCGATTTCCCGGCGTTCGGCAGACCAACGAGGCCGGCATCGGCGATCAGTTTGAGGCGCAACCAAACCCACGCCTCGCGTCCCGGCCAGCCCGGATCGGCGCGGCGGGGGGCGCGATTGGTCGAATTCTTGTAGTGGGCATTGCCGAATCCGCCATCGCCGCCCTTCAGCAATACGAACCGTTGGCCGGGACGGGTCAGATCAGCGAGCACTTGCCGTTTGTCCTCATCAAGAACCTGCGTTCCGACAGGGATCCGCAACTCCAGATCCTCGCCGCCGGCTCCGCTGCGCTCGCGTCTGGCGCCTGGTCGGCCGTTTTGCGCGCGAAAATGCTGCCGGTATCGGTAGTCAATAAGTGTGTTGAGGTTTTCCGCCACGATGAAGACGATGTCTCCGCCCTTGCCGCCATCGCCGCCGTCCGGACCACCGAACTCTTTGTATTTCTCGCGACGAAAGCTCGCCGCGCCGCGGCCGCCATCACCGCTCTTCAGATAGATCTTACACTGATCGAGAAACTGCACGGCAAGACACTGAGAGGAATAAAAAGGGGAACAGCGGACCGCTCCCCTCGGGCTTTGTTGCTGTTGGGGACGGCTATTTAGTGACCTCCGCCGCGGGCGCCGCCGCCGGGGGCACGATCGAGACGAAAGTCCGTCCGGCAAGGCCCTTGTGGAACCTGACGGCTCCGGCTGAGGTTGCGAAAAGCGTGTGATCGTGGCCGATCCCGACATGCGCGCCCGGATGGAATTTGGTGCCGCGCTGACGCACGATGATATTGCCGGGAATGACGATCTCCCCGCCGAATTTCTTGACGCCGAGGCGTCTGCCGCGACTATCGCGCCCGTTACGCGATGAACCGCCGGCTTTCTTATGCGCCATCTGCGGCTCCTTCCCTGCGCTGCGGACTGCTCGCGCTTCGGATGTCGGTGATGCGCAGGACGGTCAGCTGTTGGCGATGGCCCTTCTTGCGACGATAGTTGTGCCGCCGTTTCTTCTTGAAGACGATGATCTTGGGCGCCCGCGTCTGCTCGACAACGGTGGCGCTGACCGAGGCGCCGTCGAGCAGTGGCGAACCGCTCACCACCTCGGCCCCTTCGCCGATCATCAGCACGTCGGTGAGTTCGACACTCGCGCCGGGCTCGACCGGGAGCTTCTCGACCGAGATGACGTCCTCTTTGGAGACCTTATACTGCTTGCCGCCGGTGCGGATCACTGCGAACATGATAGCCGTCGATATAGTCTGCGGCAGAGCGGGCGCAACCGCCGCGGTGCGCGGAAGCGGCGGATGGGCCCCTTGGACCGCGAGGGGGCCGCACTATAGGTTCCTGCCCCGGCCTGTCAATCGCCTAAGTCGCGGCTTTGACGGCCTAAGTCGCGCTCTTTAAACTAACGCATTGAGAGGCGATCGGCCCAGGGCCGATCCGGGCTTCATTTTCACGAGGAAGCATGGACACCGGCATCATTCGTGCCACCGAAGACGAGGCGCTGCAGTTCCATGCCAGCGGGCGTCCTGGAAAGCTTTCAATCGCGCCGACCAAGCCTCTGACAACACAGCGCGATCTAGCGCTCGCCTACTCGCCCGGCGTGGCGTTCCCGTGTCTGCACATCAAACGCCAGGCGAGTGCCGCCTTCGACTACACCTCCAAGGGAAATTTTGTCGCGGTGATCTCGAACGGCACCGCAGTCCTAGGGCTCGGCGATCTCGGTGCGCTTGCGGCAAAACCGGTCATGGAAGGTAAATGCGCGCTGTTCAAGCGTTTCGCGGATATCGACTCGATCGACCTGGAGATCGACACGCGGGATGTCGACGAATTCGTCAACTGCGTGCGTTTTCTGCACCCGGCCTTCGGTGGCATCAATCTCGAGGACATCAAGGCACCGGAATGCTTCATCATAGAAGAGCGACTACGTGAGCTGCTGGAGATTCCGGTGTTTCATGACGATCAGCATGGCACCGCAATCATCGCGGCGGCCGGCTTGATCAATGCCCTCCACCTGACCGGGCGCGAGCTCAAAAGCGTCAATATGGTCGTCAACGGCGCCGGCGCGGGGTCGATTGCTTGCGTCGAGCTATTAAAGACGATGGGTTTGCCCTCTGAGAATGTCGTGTTGTGTGACACGCGGGGGGTCATCTATCGCGGCCGCACAGACGGCATGAACCAATGGAAGTCGGCCCACGCGGTCGAGACGAAGGCACGAACCTTGGCCGAGGCGCTCGAGGGGACAGACGTCTTTTTCGGCCTTTCCGCGAAGGGCGCAGTCGACCGGGCCATGGTGCGGTCGATGGCGGACAAGCCGATCATCTTCGCGATGGCGAACCCAGATCCGGAGATCACGCCCGAGGAGGTGCGCGCGGCGCGGTCGGACGCGATCATCGCTACGGGGCGTTCTGATTACCCAAATCAAGTCAACAACGTCCTTGGTTTCCCGTACATTTTCCGGGGGGCTCTCGAGGTGCACGCCTCGACGATCAACGACCCGATGAAGATCGCAGCGGCCGAAGCCCTCGCTGGGCTCGCACGCGAAGACGTCCCGGATGAGGTTGCCGCTGCCTATTCCGGGGTGCGGCTGCGATATGGTGCGGATTACATCATCCCGGCTCCGTTTGACCCGCGCCTGATCTGGGCGGTGCCACCCGCTGTCGCAAAAGCGGCGATGGATTCCGGTGTAGCGCGCAAACCTATCCTCGAAATGGAGGCCTATAAACGGAGTTTGCGCGCCCGCCTCGACCCGACTGCCGCTGGCCTCGAGCTGATCTTCGAACAGGTGCGGGCAGAGCCGAAGCGCGTCGTGTTCGCCGAAGGCGAGGAGGAGAAGACGATCCGCGCCGCGCTGGTGTTCAGAGATAGCGGTTACGGCGCGCCGGTGGTGATTGGCCGCGAGGAACGGATCAAAGCGACGATGTCGGTGATCGGCCTGACGTCACCCGAGGGCCTCGAAATCCACAACGCGAGGCTCTCGCAGCACAACAAGCGCTACACTGATTTTCTCTATGAACGTCAGCAGCGCAAAGGGATGCTTTATCGCGACTGCCAGCGGTTGGTGAACCAGGATCGCAACGTCTTCGCCGCCTGCATGGTCGCCTGCGGCGATGCCGATGCGATGGTGACGGGGGTCACTCGCAACTCATTCGATGCGCTGGACGAGATATCTCGGGTGATTCCGGTGAAACCGAGCTCCGTGCTGTTCGGCTTGACGGTGCTGCTCGCCCGTGAGCGCACCGTGCTACTGGCCGATACGCTCGTCCATGAGGCGCCCAGCTCGGCGCAGCTTGCCGATATTGCCATCCAAGCGGCGGCCAAGGCGCACGAGCTGGGATTGGTGGCACGAGTGGCTTTGCTGTCGTACTCGAATTTCGGTAACCCGATGGGCCAGGACGGTAAGCGGGTGCGCGATGCAGTCGCGTTGCTCGACCAGCGGGCCGTCGGCTTCGAATACGATGGCGAGATGAGCGCCGACGTCGCCCTCGACGAGCGGCTGATGCGCCAACTCTACCCGTTCTGCCGGCTTGGCGGGCCGGCCAACATCTTGGTGATGCCTGAACTGCACAGCGCCAATATAGCGGCGAAGCTGCTGCCGGAGCTTGGCGGGGGCACAGCGGTTGGCCCCCATCTACTCGGCCTTTCCCACCCCGTTCAGATTGTCAATATGGGTGCCACAGTGTCCGACCTCGTTAATCTGGCGGCCCTGTCGGCCCACGACGCGATACGCTGATCGCGAGGCTTAACCTCGGCAGCGGCCGCATTTCGATCGGGGCGGTTGAGACGTGATCTGGCGCCGGAGACCGCTTTTTCTTCGCATCTTCGTCGCAACATTAGCGGTCACCATCCCCAGTCTGACAGTCCTCGGCGTGCTTGCTGCATGGGGGCTCCTGGGCACCCGACCGGCACTGATCGCTGGCACGATCATGTTCATCTCGACGGCGCTGGTCATCGGTCGGCCGGTGAGAGACCTGGCCATCATCGGCGTCGCTACCGATACCTTGAGCACGGATAAAGGTGGCGAGGCGTTCTCTCGGCGGACTGGTCTCAAGCTCGCGCCGCTGGCGCGCGAGCTTTGGCAAACGATCGCCAAGCTCGACAGGCTGTGGCGCGAGCGCGTCCTCACCGCTACCGAGCAGCTGGCAGCTGCGGAGGCCGTGATCGCGGCAGTACCCGACCCGCTGATCTTGCTGGATGAACGGCGACAAATTGTTCGCACCAATACCCAAGCGGCCGCATTCGTCGGTGCCGTAGCGGCGCGAGCCGATCTCTCCGTAGCGGTACGGAACCCTTCGGTTCTCGCTGCGGCGGATGCAGTATTGCGGGGCGAGCTGACCCGCGCCGTCGATTTTACTCTCACGGTTCCAATCGAACGGCAGTTGCGCGCCCGTATCGCCCGCATCGATCGCCCGTCAATTGACGGCGCGGTGGCAGTGTTGAGCTTGCATGACATCACACAGCTGAAACGCGCCGAGCAGATGCGGGCCGACTTTATTGCGAATGCGAGCCATGAGCTGCGGACGCCTCTTGCAAGTTTGCTCGGCTTCATCGAGACCTTGCGCGGACCGGCGCGCGACGACGGAGAGGCGCGCGAGCGATTTCTCGTCATCATGCACGACCAAGCCTCTCGGATGACCCGCGTCGTCGAGGATTTACTGTCGCTGTCCCGGATCGAACTCAACGAGCATGTAATGCCGAAAGACCAGGTCACACTCGATCTGGTGCTCCGGCAAGTCGTCGATGCGCTTGAGCTTCGCGCCAGCGAACGCGGGATGCGTATCCAGATGGAGTTGGCCGCCCGTCTCCCCGACATTCTCGGCGATCACGACGAGCTCGCCCAAGTTTTCCAGAACCTCATCGATAACGCGATCAAGTACGGCCGTGCTGGGACGGGGATCGTGGTTACCGCCAAGAATGTATCACGGCCCTCCCGCGACGCAGATACCGGCTTTGCCTCCTTCGTCTCGGTATCGGTGCGCGACCTAGGGGAGGGAATCGCGCGCGAACACTTGCCCCGCTTGACAGAACGGTTCTACAGAGTTGACACGGCCCGCTCACGCGAGATGGGCGGCACCGGCCTCGGCTTGGCAATCGTCAAGCACATCCTCAATCGCCATCGCGGTTTCCTGGAAATCGAAAGCACGCCGGGAGTCGGTTCAAGTTTTACCGTTTTCCTGCGAAGGCACCCCGCTGGTTCCTTCGGGAGGACTGTCACAGAACGGCAATAAAAATGTCATAGAAGGTGAGCAATGCGCCGTTAAGAAATCATAAATCTTGCCCACCGCCGAAGGAGTAGAGCCGTGAACGCGCTTCGCATCACCCTTCTTGGCGTGACCGCCGCTGCCACGCTTAGCATGGCTGTACAAGCCGCCGAAATTTCCGGCGCCGGTGCTACCTTCCCCTATCCTATTTATGCGAAGTGGGCGGAGGCTTACGCCGCGAAGACTGGATTGAAAATGAATTACCAGTCGATCGGATCGGGTGGCGGCATCAAGCAGATCAACGAGAAAACGGTCGATTTCGGCGCGTCCGACATGCCCTTGAAGCCGGCCGACCTCGAAAAAGGCGGGCTGATCCAATGGCCGATGGTCATGGGGGGCGTTGTCCCCGTGGTCAACCTGCAAGGGGTCCAGCCTGGGCAATTGAAGCTCACCGGTAAGTTGTTGGCGGACATCTATCTCGGCAAAATTACCAAATGGAACGATCCGGCGATCGCCAGCCTCAATCCGGGGCTGAAACTGCCGGACCAGGCGATTGCGCCGGTTTACCGGTCCGACGGGTCGGGGACGACGTTCATTTTCACGCACTATCTCTCTGAGGTGAGCCCGGAATGGAAGGAGAAGATCGGCGAGAACACCTCCGTCCAGTTTCCGACCGGCATCGGCGGAAAGGGTAATGAGGGCGTCTCGGCAATGGCGAGCCGTACCGCCGGCGCAATCGGCTATGTCGAATATGCTTACGCCAAGCAGAACAAGCTGACTTACGCCTTGCTGGAAAATCATGACGGACAATTCGCAAACCCTGAGACCAAGAGCTTTCAGGCCGCCGCGGCCAATGCCGATTGGACAAAGGCTCAGGATTTCTACCTGCTCCTGACGAATCAGCCAGGCAAGGACAGCTGGCCGATCACCGGAGCGACCTTCATTCTGATGCACAAGCAGCAGACAAAGCCGGACGTCGGGCGCGAGGCGCTGAATTTCTTCGACTGGGCTTATCGGAATGGCAGCCAAATGGCCGAACAGCTCGATTACGTTCCGATGCCGGACAACGTTGTCAAGTTGGTCGAGCAGAGCTGGGGGCAGCTCAAAGCTCCGGATGGCAAGCCTGTTTGGTCGGGGCACCCATCATAGAGCGCGCTCGACCCGCAGCAGCATAGGGCGGAGGGTAAGGTGCCTGCCGATATCGCCTTGCCGCGCGTCGCCGCCGCAAAGTCCCGTCGGGGCGCGCCGGGCGATTTTATATTCCTTCACCTAACCTTTCTATTTGCACTGCTGGTGCTGCTGATCCTCGGTGGGGTCATTGTCGCTCTGATCGACGGCGCGCTCCCGGCACTGCGATATTTTGGCGGCGCATTCCTCTATACCGATGTCTGGAACCCGGTAACCGAGAAGTTCGGTGCCCTCGCGCCGATCTTCGGTACGCTGGTCACCTCTGCGATTGCGATGGTCGTCGGCATCCCGGTGGCGTTCGGGGTGGCGATGTTTATCACTGAGATTTGCCCGATCTGGCTGAAGCGGCCACTCGCCACCATGATCGAGCTGTTGGCGGCAATTCCAAGCATCATCTACGGCATCTGGGGCTTGTTTGTATTCGCTCCATTTGTCCAGCAATACATCCAGCCAGCGATCATCGATTCGCTTGGGAATGTCCCGGGGATTGGCGCCTTGTTCGCCGGTCCGCCGCTGGGAATCGGGGTGCTGACGGCGGGCTTTATCCTCGCGATCATGGTGCTGCCGTTCATATCGTCAATCATGCGCGATGTCTTCGAGACGGTGCCGCCGATGCTGAAGGAGAGCGCCTACGGCCTCGGCGCGACAAGAACCGAGGTCGTGCTTCAGGTCGTCCTGCCTTATACCCGGATCGGCGTCGTCGGCGGCATCATGCTGGGTCTCGGCCGGGCACTAGGCGAAACGATGGCCGTGACGTTTGTGATCGGCAATGCGCATCGGATTAGTGCCTCGATTCTCCAGCCGGGAACCACGATTTCTGCGGCATTGGCGAACGAATTCACCGAAGCGGTCGGCGATTTATACCTGTCGTCACTGGTCGCATTGGGGCTGATCCTGTTCTTCATTACCTTTATCGTGCTGGCCTTCGCGAAATTGATGCTGCTGCGGCTGCAAAAGCGGGCGGGAGGCTAAGCTATGGCAATTTACACGCGGCGACGTTTGATCAACGCGAGTGTCATGGCATTGGCCATGACGGCGACCGGATTTGGTCTTCTGTGGCTCGTGCTGGTCCTGTGGACATTGCTGTGGAACGGCATCGGCGCGATTACTCCGGCATTGTTCAGCCAGATGACACCGCCTCCCGGCAGCGCGGGCGGGCTTTTGAATGCCATTTTCGGCAGTGTCGTGATGACGTTGATAGCGACCTTGATAGGGACCCCAACCGGCATCCTCGCCGGCACCTTTCTCGCCGAATACAGCCGGGGCAGCCGCTTTGGTGAGTTGGTGCGCTTCATCAACGACATTCTCCTGAGCGCGCCGTCGATCATCGTCGGGCTCTTTGTCTACGAGCTGATGGTCGTTCGCATGGGGCATTTCTCGGCCTGGGCGGGCGCTGTAGCGCTCGCGATCATTGTCGTCCCGGTCGTCGTGCGGACGACGGAGGACATGCTGAACCTGGTTCCAAACGCGTTGCGCGAGGCCGCGGCAGCGCTGGGCTCGCCGAAATGGAAGGTGATCGTGATGGTCGCTTACCGCGCGGCGATCCAGGGAATGGTGACCGGTGTCATGCTGGCCGTCGCGCGCATCGCCGGCGAGACGGCGCCGCTGCTGTTTACGGCCCTTAACAACCAGTTCTGGAGCACCAACCTGAACGCACCGATGGCCAATTTGCCGGTCGTTATCTTTCAGTTCGCGATGAGCCCCTACGCCGACTGGCAGGTGCTCGCCTGGGGCGGGGCGCTGTTGATCACGATTACAGTGCTGTTTCTCAATATCGGCGCGCGAGCCCTCGCCTCCTGGAGCACGTTCAAGCAATGAGCCCGGCTACCGCACGACAGGCCATGCCGCTGGCCCCGCCCGCTGCCTCCGACGAGCATGCCCAATCGCCCGCGCATCAGAAGGTCCTGATTCGCGATGTCGATTTCTACTACGGGGCGTTCAAGGCTCTGAAAAGCATAACGCTGCCGCTGCACGACAAGCGGGTGACCGCTTTTGTCGGTCCGTCGGGCTGCGGCAAGTCCACACTCCTCCGGGTCCTTAATCGGATTTACGAGCTCTATCCGGGACAGCGGGCGATCGGTGAGGTGATCGTCGACGGCGAAAACATCCTGGCGCCTGGATTGGATCTGAACCTTTTGCGCGCCAGGATCGGTATGGTGTTTCAGAAGCCGACACCCTTTCCGATGTCCATCTACGACAACGTCGCGTTTGGAATCCGACTGTACGAAAGGCTGCCGAACCATGAGCTCGACGACCGGGTGGAATCGGCGCTGCGGCGCGCGGCGCTGTGGGATGAGGTGAAAGACAAGCTGCGACAGAGCGGCCTCGGGCTCTCCGGCGGGCAGCAACAGCGGCTATGCATAGCGCGCGCAGTCGCGGTTCAGCCGGAGATTTTACTGTTGGACGAGCCGGCCTCGGCTTTGGACCCGATCTCGACACAGCGAATCGAGGAACTGATCGCCGAGTTAAAGGAAGACTACTGCATCGCGATCGTCACCCACAATATGCAGCAGGCGGCGCGGAGTTCAGATTACACCGCCTTCATGTATCTCGGCGAACTGATCGAGTTCGACGAAACCGAACGCATCTTTACGCATCCGAAGCAAAAGCATACGGAAGACTATATTACCGGGCGATTTGGGTGAGCCCGCCGAAAGAGAGAGTAGCGATGGCTTCCGAGCACATCACCAAAGCGTACGATGAGGAGCTGCGCAGGCTCAGCAACACCGTTGCCGAAATGGGCGGGCTTGCCGAAAGCCAACTCGGCTCGGCAATCGAAGCCGTGGCAACGCGCGACACCGAGGTGGCCGGGCGCGTTATCGAGGGTGATGCGAACATCGATCAAGCCGAGCGTGATGTCGACAATCTGGCGATCCGGCTTTTGGCCTTGCGCCAGCCGGTCGCCCGCGATCTGCGCGAGATATTCGCGGCCCTGAAAATTGCCAGCGATCTCGAGCGCATCGGCGATTACGCTTCCAATGTTGCCAAGCGTTCGATTGCACTCAGCCAAACCCCGCCGGTGAGACCGGTCTACGCGCTGCCGCGGATGGCCCAATTCGCGCAGCTACAAATCAAGGACGTCCTCGACGCCTATGTGCAACGGGACGCCGCAAAGGCCTATTCCGTATGGCTCCGCGATGCCGAGCTCGACGAGATGTATTCGAGCCTCTTCCGCGAGCTGTTGACCTATATGATGGAAGATCCGCGCAGTATCGGCTCCTGCACGCATCTCTTGTTCATGGCCAAGAATATCGAGCGGATCGGTGATCACGCGACCAATATCGCCGAGAATCTATACTATCTCGTCAACGGCACTCCTCTCGAGCAGGTGCGGCCGAAAGGCGATGTCTCGAGCCTCGAGATTGTGACCTCGGACGGTACCCGATCATGACCAAGCCGCTCGTTCTGGTCGTGGAAGACGAGGCGCCGCTCGTCACGTTGCTGCGTTACAACCTCGAGAAGGAGGGCTTTCAGGTCTGTGAGGCCAGCGATGGGGAGGAAGCCCTCATCCAAATCGATGAACGCAAACCCGATCTTGTTCTCCTCGATTGGATGCTGCCGTTGGTCTCTGGCATCGAGGTGTGTCGCCGCATCCGGCGCTCCCCGAAAACTCGGGCGCTTCCGGTGATCATTCTGACTGCGCGTGGGGAGGAGAGCGAGCGGGTGCGTGGGCTCGACAGCGGCGCCGACGACTATGTCGTCAAACCCTTCAGCGTGAGCGAGTTGGTCGCCCGGCTGCGCGCGGTGATGCGACGGGCCCACCCCGGCACCGCGCAGGATGTGTTGCACTTTGCCGATGTCGAGCTCGACACCGCCGGCCATCGGGTCACGCGCGCCGGCAGGTCGGTGCACCTCGGCCCCACCGAATATCGCCTACTGCGCTACCTGATGCTCCATCCCGGGCGAGTGTTCTCGCGCGAGCAGCTGTTGGATGCGGTCTGGGGCCACGACATCTATGTCGAGGCGCGGACCGTCGACGTCCACATCCGCCGCCTCCGCAAAGCGCTGAACATCGAGGGCACCGTCGATGTCGTGCGCACGGTGCGCTCGGCGGGCTACGCGCTCGACCGCCCGGCGAATTAAGATTACGGAACGGCTCCCAGCACTGGTCTGCCGGACCATTAGGCGTCAGTCGACAACGATCCGGATCAGCCGGTCGGTGCCACGGCGTCGCGCCGTCTCGGCGAGCGCGGCGCGAAATACTGCGGCGGTTGCTTCGTCGGGTGCTGCGACACACACCTCGACGCCGGAGGCGCAAGCGCGTACTGCCGCTGGGCCGACGCGGTCGATCGCGAATATGGCGAGCAATACAGGGTCGGGCGGCTCCATTACCGCCTGGGGCGCAAATCTGTGAAGCAAGGACATTTTTCGTAATCCGCTGAAAGGCGATCGGTTACGTGATTCGCCCCTGCCCGCAAGACGGGCCAGAGTTGCCCGAAAGACGTTCCGCCGAGCATCAGACTGCGTCGTTCTCTTGGCCATCACAGCGCGCTCCTCTCGCCCGATCGCGCATCAGTACCATGCGCCGATGACGATTTTGCGACGGGAGTCCACATGTGGGGTTCGAAAAACTGTAACATACCACTGCTAGAATAGTCCGCGCGACCGGATTAAGGGTGGGTGACGGTATGGCGGCGGATGCGGCAGTGTTCTTTGGCCTTTGGCTGCAAAAGCCGCTGCGGATAGCAGCGGCGAACCCGAGCGGCCCCCATCTCGCCGACGCTCTGGCACGTTTTGTTGAACTGGAGAGACCGGGACCGGTACTCGAACTGGGATCGGGTACCGGGAGTTTGACGCGTGGCCTCGTACGGGCTCGCTGTCCGCTCGAGCGCATCATCGCGGTCGAGCAGGAGCCCCGTTTCGCCGCAGTGCTGCGCCGAGACTTTCCGGGCGCAACTGTGATCGAGGGCGATGCGACACGAATCGGCCAATATCTCGCCGGCCATGTCGAGCGGCTGTCCACTGTCGTCTCGAGCCTGCCGATCAAATGGCTTTCCCTGGAGGCTCAGCGAGCCATCGTCGAGCCCTGTCTCGAGTTGTTGGGGCCGGGCGGCCGGTTTCTCCAAGTGACCAACGCATTCTCGTCGCCATTGCCGACGGACCCTCTGGGGATCTGCGGTCGAGAGGTAAGCCGTGTCTGGCGCAACCTGCTCCCGGCGCAGATCTGGTCCTATTCGCATCGCCCATGCACATGAGTCACATCGCGCCGATGCACCGCTATCGAACGATCTGGATTTCCGATCTGCACCTCGGCACCCGCGGATGCAAAGCCGGGTTCCTTGTCGATTTCCTGCGTTGTAACGATGCAGACACGATTTATCTGGTCGGCGATATCATCGACGGCTGGCGCCTGAAGAAATCCTGGTACTGGCCTCAGACCCACAACGATGTCGTCCAAAAGGTTCTGCGCAAAGTTCGTAAGGGTGCGCGTGTCATTTACATCCCCGGCAATCACGACGAATGGCTGCGTGATTACGCGCTGCTGCAGTTCGGCGGTGTAGAGGTCGCCGACGAGGCAATCCACGTCACCGCTGACGGACGCCGCCTGCTGGTGATCCATGGCGATGTGTTTGATGCGGTCGTCAAGCACGCCCGATGGCTGGCGGTGCTCGGCGACGGCGCCTATACCGCCGCGTTGTGGCTCAACCGCCATTTCAACATCGTTCGGCGGCGACTCGGCTACCAGTACTGGTCGCTGTCGGCATATCTCAAACACCGGGTCAAGAATGCTGTGCAATATATGACCGCCTTCGCCGACGTCGTGGCGGACGAGGCGGTCCGCCGCGAAGTCGACGGTGTCGTGTGCGGCCACATCCATCATGCCGAGATCCGCGAAATAGGCGGCGTGCTTTATTGCAATGACGGTGATTGGGTCGAGAGCTGCACTGCGCTCGTCGAGCATTTCGACGGAACCCTCGAGCTGATCAACTGGATCGAGCGCTGGGCGCTCGACCCGCTGACTGGCCAGGAGGTCGTCCCAGTCGATGCGGACATCGAGTTGCCCGAGCCGGTGCACGCCGGTTTCCAAGGCTAGCAATGGGGATCAGAGATGTCGGAGGTCCTGATTAGCTTCGTGGTGCCGGCATACAACGAAGAGGTTCTGATCGCCTCGTGCCTTGCCGCCATCCAGGCGGAGATTTCGCGATCGGACTGCAACGCTGAAATCATTGTCGTCAACAACAACAGCAGCGATGACACACGGCGCATCGCCTTGTCGACCCCAGGGGTGATCGTGATCGACGAGCCACAGCGAGGGCTGGCGGCGGCCCGTAGAGCCGGATGCCTCGCGGCGCGCGGCAGATTGATCGCCAACATCGACGCCGATACGATGCTGACCGAGGGCTGGTTGCGCACCGCGCTGGATGAGTTCGCGCGTTCTCCCAATTTGGTCGCCTTGAGCGGCCCATTCATTCACTACGATTTGCCGCGTTCCGCCCAGTTCGCCGCGGCGGTGTACTTTCGCATCGCATTCGTTACCTACCTCTTGGTCAGGTTCGTGCTGAGAATGGGCTCGATGATGCAGGGCGGCAACTTCATCCTCGCCAAGAGCGCGCTCGAGGCTGCCGGCGGCTTCAACTCCGATTTCTGCTTCTATGGCGAGGATACCGATCTCGCGCGCCGGCTGAGCAAGGTTGGCGGGGTCAAGTTTTCACTGGCATTACCCGCCTTCTCCTCGGGACGGCGGTTCGTCGCCGAAGGGCTGGTCCGGGCAGGGGTGCGCTATGCCGTCAACTACATCTGGACAATCTTCTTCAAGCATCCCTTCACATTGACTTGGTTCGACGTCCGCTATCCGGCCGGTGCGAATGAAAGCGCTCCGCTCATCCCGTCGAGATTGCCGCCGCGCGTCGAAACAAAGGCGGCCGAAGCCATCGACGAGCCCGGATAGGGGTTGCCCAAGAACTGTGCATGGCATCCCGCCGACACCCGGCTGGGATTCGTCAAAATTGCCCTCGTCAGCGATGCGTGGGCGCCGCAAGTCAATGGCGCCGCGCGCATGCCATGCGCTTCAACTGGCAGACCTCGATCAAGCAGTTTCTCGGTCATGTGGTCCCGGTCACCGGGCCTCCGCTTGCATCTGCTGGCGGCGCAGCGCACGTCCCGGGCGCTCGCCGGTGGGCTTGCCCTGGTCCCATACCGGGCGGCCGTTGACGAAAACGTGCTCGATGCCGGCGGCGGCGACCGCCGGCGCTTCGAATGTGGCGCGGTCGATCACGGTTTCGGGATCGAATACGGTAATGTCGGCATAGACGCCGGCGGCAAGGATGCCGCGGCCGGTGAGGCCGAATCGCGAGGCCGACAGGCCGGTCATCCGCCGCACCGCTTCTTCGAGCCGGAAGAGGCCGAGCTCGCGGCTGTAATGGCCGAGGACGCGCGGGAAAGCTCCCCACAGCCGCGGATGTGGGTGCGCGTCGTGCGGCAGCCCGTCGGAGCCGATCATCGTGTGCTCGAAGCGCAGCACGCGCTGGACATCGGCCTCGTCCATCATCCAATAGACTGCGCCCGCCGGCTGTAGCCGCTCAACCGCCTCCTGCATGCTGACGCCCCAATCGGCGGCGATCGCAGCGAGCTCACGGCCGGCCTGCTCGGGCGCGCTCTTCGACCAGGTGACGAGGACCTTGAGCGCCCGCTCGGCCTGCGCTGCGCTCAGCACGGTCGAGGACGCGATATAGGGGTAGGCGTCGAGCCCGACCTTCTGACGCGTGATCGCCGCGGCGATCACCGGTAGCGTCTCGGCGGTGCGACCGAAATTCTCGCGGCCGACCGTCTTGTGGTGGGAGATCACGACCGGCACTCCGGCCGCGCGCCCGGCGGCAAAGCTCTCCTCGAGGCTATCGATGACGGCTAATCCCTCGTTGCGCATGTGGGTCGTGTAGAGCGCGCCGGCAGGCCGCAGCAGCGCGGCCAAGGTCTCGATCTCGACGGGCGGGGCGCCCGCTGCCGGCGCATAAGCCAGCCCGGTCGACATGCCGATGGCCCCGGCATCCAGCGCCTCGTTGAGCCGTCCACCCATACAGGCAAGCTCGGCTTGGTCGGCCGGACGGTCGAGTGCGCTCATCGCTCCGACGCGCAACGTCGAATGACCAACGAGACAAGCCGCGTTGAGCGCCGCCGGCGTCTGGTCGAGCGCCGCGAGATATTCGGCAAAGCGCTCGTAGCGATAATCGGCGGCATCGCCGAGCAGATCGAGCGGCGGCGGAGGGGGCTCTTCGAGGGTGAGCGGGGCTAGACTGATGCCGCAATTTCCGATGATGACCGTCGTGACCCCCTGGCTCGCCTTGGCCGCCATTGCCGGGGTTGCGAACAGGGCGCGGTCGTCGTGGGTGTGAACATCGATAAAGCCAGGCGCGACGATCTTTCCCGACACGTCCAGCTCGCGCGCGCCCGCGACTTTGTCGACGACGCCGATGGCGGCGATGCGGTCGCCGGCGACCGCGACATCGGCACGGCGCCGCGGCTGCCCGCTGCCGTCGATGACCTCACCCCCGCGCAAGATCCAATCGGTCATTCCAGCCCTCGCCGTTTTCACGTCATCGCCGGTTATACCCTGTCTTCAGCCCGTGCCAGACACCAAGCGAGCAATTCGGCAAAAGACGCATTGGCAAAATCGGGCTCGTGCCCATCCTCGAACCGTCGTACCAGCGCTCCGACCCTGTCGGTGAATATCGCCGCCAACCCATCGGCATCTTCGACGACGAAGTCCCCACCCTCCTCGGTTTGGTCGTCCGCGGATGAAACCGGGGACTGTCCGCCCGCGGGAATCGCGGAAGCGTCCGCGGCGGCCCGGGGAGGGAAGGGGGCCTGGCGCAGAGCGCGGGCGCGCGCCGGATCAATGCCCGCCCGCACGAGACCGTCACGCACAAAAGCACATACCGCGGCCAATGCCCCGAGCGCGCCGCGATCGCGGCCGGTTGCCGAATCGCGACTGGCCGCTTTTGCCGTTATCTGCGCGAACAGCCGGTCCTTACGCGCCCGCGCCAAGGCGCTCTTCCAGCTGTTGCAGACGCCGTTCGAAATCGCTGGTCTCGACGGCGCGCACGAAGATCTCGACGACGCGGGCGAGCTCGGCCGCTTCGCCGGTCGTGATCGTGCCTTCCATCGCCGCCGTGGTGATCGCCGCCATCGTGCTGCCAAGGTCGGCGATGGTGCGCGGCGGCGCCAGATCCAAGCGCTGCGCCCGTTGCCGGCGCGGCGGGATAATGCGGTCCAGGCACAGCCGCAGCGCCCCGAGCTTGCCGTCGAGCGCGAGCTCCACTGCTCTCCGGGTCAGCGCCTCGACCTCACCGTCGAGCAGCAGCTCCGCGGCCTCCGTCGCCTTGTTGCGCGACCCGAGTGCCCGGCCAAAGGGATCGCCCGAATGGCCCTTCGCGAACCGGCCCTCGACATCCCGGTCCTCCTGCTTTTGCAGGGAATCTACAGGCATTAACTTCTCCATCGTGGTCCTGGCGGCTCGTCTCGAGCGCCGTTTCAGACGGACGATAAGATGGAAATGTGGCAATTTTAGCGGCGGTATTATTGTTTTAATCGTAATAAGACAGTTACGCGGATCAAAGGCCGAACCCGCCTCAGCAGTACGAAGATGTCGTCGCGTTCGGTGGAAGGCGACAGATCCCTAAGAATAGTGGTCAAAATCTGATGCGGTGGACGACCCCTGACGGCATCGATGTGCCAAGCTCGAGCCGTTGAGTGCAACAAGCTGAAGGAGCCGTCCACTATGGAGATTACCACTGTCGGTTTGGACATCGCCAAGCGTGTCTTCCAGCTGCACGGCGTCCGATGCAGCTGGCAAGGCAGTATTGCGGCGGAAGCTACAACGGTCGGAGGTGGTGGCGTTCTTCAAGGCTCTACCGCCTTGTTTGGTCGGCATTGAGGCTTGCGGCACGGCGCATTATTGGGCGCGTGAGATCAGGGAGCTGGGGCATGAGGTACGCACCTACCAAATCGCCCTTGCTTCTACGGGGTCGTCCACACATAACGCTTGGTGCCGGGTCCGAAGGTCCGCTGATACCGCACAGCGGCGGATCGAGTTCGTGGCGATGGCTGTCGCTTGTGCGCCGACAGCGATCGTTCCTACAGTCCTCCGAGAATCGCCGTCACGCCGACGCTGGGATAGTTGGGAAGGCGGCTTGGCCGGCGCGGCGTCTTTCCGTTGGACTGCTCGAAATTGCCGGGGGCATCGTTTCGTTGAAATTGGCGCGCAGCCGCTTCCCGGCAAAGTCCATGAAAGCGCGGACCTTGCTCAATGTGAGGCGATGTTCCGAGGCCACCAGGTGGACGGGGACGGGAGGGGGCTCGTCGTCGGGGAGTAGGACGACAAGGCTGCCATCCTGAACTTCCTTTTGTATTTTGTAGCTCAGGATCCGGACGATGCCCCCTCCGTCCATCGCCGCGCTAACCGCCGCCTGATCGTCATTCACCATGAGCCGTGGCCGAATTCTCACGGTACGGGCCATCTTCCGCCCCGGGAGCGCCGGAAAGCTCCAGATATCCTCCGCGCTCGTCGGCTCGATGGCGATACAGTCGTGATAGGCGAGGTCCGCGATCGTGCTGGGTGCCGGCCGATCAGCGAGATAACGCGGCGCTGCACACAGCACCCGCCGCACCTCGCCGACCCGCTGGGCAATCAGCGCCGAATCCGGCAGCGCCGCGATCCGTAGCGCGACGTCTATTCCCTCGTCGACCAAGTTGGTCACGCGGTTGAGAAGCAAATAGCGGATCTGCACCAACGGATATCTCTTCAGGAATTCGCCGACGATTGGCCGCAAGATCCGCGTTCCGAACATCACCGGCGCCGTGACCGTCAGCACCCCATGTGGCGTCGCGCGTTCGCCGGCGGCGAACAGATCAGCTTCGTCGAGTTCGGCCAGCACATGGCGGGATACGGTCGCGTAGCGCTCGCCAGCCTCGGTCAGTTTGAGCTGGCGAGCCGTTCGGTGCAGCAGTTGGGTGCCGACATGGCTTTCGAGCGCCGCCAGCGCCCGCGTGATCGCCGCCGGCGATCGGTGCAGCCTTTGGCCGGCACGCGCCAGGCTCCCCTCATTCAGGGCCGTCACGAAGACACGCATGGCGTCCAGCCGGTCAATCATCGTTCCGCCCCGCGAAAGGATAGCTGTCGCACATCAGGAATTCTGACCCCGTCGCCGACGGCGTAGACTCTTCCCTTAACGACACCTGCTGCGCCAAAGGGGATCGCGAATGACCCCATCTCTTGCCGCCCTCCAGCACACAACTGACGCTATCAGCTCGCCACTGGTTACGCATTACCGGACGGCAGCCGTGGACGGCGTCGACATCTTTTATCGCGAAGCAGGTCCCGCGGACGGACCGGCAATAGTGCTATTACACGGCTTTCCCACGTCGTCGCACATGTTCCGTAATCTTATACCACTCTTGGCCGACAGATACCATGTCATCGCCCCCGATTATCCGGGCTTCGGCTTGAGCGCGGCGCCTGACCGCGCGGTGTTTGACTACGGCTTCGGCCGTTACGCTCACCTCATGGATAACCTGCTCGAGAAGCTGGGGGTACAGCGCTATGCGATGTACGTCATGGATTATGGCGCGCCCGTCGGATATCGCCTTGCGCTCAAGCACCCTGACCGCGTCACGGGGATCATCGTTCAGAACGGCAACGCCTACGAAGAAGGACTGAAGGCCTTCTGGGATCCGATCAAGGCTTATTGGGCCGACGGCTCGGCGGCGCACCGCGAGGCGCTCAACTCGTTGGTCGCGCCGGCCACCACCAAATTCCAATA
>Ga0182041_10000374_pt1 | contig 21113 bp, 16 predicted proteins | sample flu12Cox44000178_FD_125967 | JGI IMG/M metagenome (GOLD analysis project Ga0182041, IMG submission 125967) | Lab enrichment of tropical soil microbial communities from Luquillo Experimental Forest, Puerto Rico - flux8day.12C.oxic.44.000.178 | ecosystem: Environmental > Terrestrial > Soil >...
CCAACTGCTCAAGCTCACGAGGACCGATATCAGCGTCTGGCTGGTGACGTTCGCCCTCACCGTCTTCGCCGATCTCACCGTCGCCGTCGAAGCGGGCATGATCCTCGCCGCACTCCTGTTCATCAGTCGGGTGGCGGCAACCACCACCGTCTCACAGGTCACCGATGACTACATCGAAGACGGCCGCGTCCACATCCTGCAGGACAAAGACATCCCCTACTACGTCACCATTTTCCGGATCCATGGGCCATTTCTGTTCGGCGCGACCGACAAGATCTCCGTCGTCACCGAGAACATGCACACCTTGCCGCCGGTTGTGGTTCTCCGCCTGCGCAACATGACCGCACTGGATGCGACCGGACTCTACGCGATCGAGGAAGTCGCTCGCACGCTGCAGGCCAGTGGGCGAACGCTGATTCTCTGCGGCGCGCGGGAGCAGCCTGCGAAACTGTTGCACGAAGCCGAATTCGAGGAAGTGATCGGAAAGAACAACATCTGCGACAACGTGCAGGACGCCGTCGCCCGCGCCCAGGATGTCTTTGAGAGGATGGAAGCAAAAGCCGTGGTGGGCGGGAAATAAGGAGACCGGCTGCCGCGCAGCTGTCGCAGCCGCCACTTAGGTCCTGGCGTCCGGCAGCGGGGCTTTAGCCGCTGAGGAGAGCTTTCTTGGCCTCGGGCCGGTTTGGCGATGTGCCCAATGCCAAGTGCGAAATGCTCAGGCCGTCTGTCCCGCCACCGCCGGCGCAGCAGAGGGCGCGACCGAAGCGGTCTCCTCAATCGTAGTCTCTTCCCAAAGAGTCTTGTCACGCAGTAAACGCGACACCAGGGCGGTATGCATCGCATGCCCAGCGCGGTCCGCCACAATGTTCCCCAGGATCTGTTTCCCCACAAGCGCCAGGTCGCCGATCAGGTCGAGCACCTTGTGCCTGACGAACTCATCGGTATAGCGCAGCGGCGGATTCATCAAGCCTTCCTGCGTCAGCACGATCGCGTTCTCGATCGACGCGCCACGAATCAGTCCTTGCTGCCGCATCGCCTCCGCTTCATGCAGGAAGCCGAACGTGCGCGCCGCCGCAATCTCTCGCAGATAGTTGCCGTCCGAGAGGTCCACCCGGAACGTCTCGCGCCCAATCAGCTTGTGCGGAAAATCAATCGTGTACTCCACCGAATACGTATCCGCGGGATAGATGGCGATGAACTTATTCCCTTCGCGCAGCTCGAGCTCCTGCCGCATGCGCAGATAACTGCGCAGCTTGCGCTGCTTGCGAATGCCCGCCCGCTGGATCATCTCGACAAACGGCCGGGCGCTGCCATCAAGGATCGGCAGCTCCAGGTTGTCCAGCTCCACGATCGCGTTGTCGATCCCGGTCCCGATGAAAGCCGACAGCAGGTGCTCAGTGGTCGAGATCAGCACGCCTTTTTTCATCAGGCTGGTGGCGTAGCTGACGCGCGCCACATTGCGGCCAGTGGCCTCAATCTCGAAGTTGTCTAGGTCGACGCGGCGCAGGACGATGCCGGTCCCCGAGGGCGCGGGCAGGATGCGGAGGCGGACCGGAGCGCCGCTATGCAGGCCAACGCCTGTGCATTCCACGGCGACGCGGATTGTCTGTTCCTGTTTCAACGTACGTTAGATGTCTTTGAGCCAGCACAGTTTACTGGCGAAGGCGAATATTTGTCTGTGGCAAATCCGCCACAGTGCGTGGCTAAAATCTGAATCCGCATTCCCATGCTGCTGATTTGTTTGAGGATAGGATTCGCGTGCCCGGGGTATACAGTCGGGAGCATCCCTTCCGATTCGCCTACTTTTTCTTCTGCGGCAGGGTGCTGGGGTCGTAGGTGGCTTTCGCCTCGAACATGGAGTCGGCCAGCCCATTGTTGTAGGTCACGGTGTTCAGGAAGCGCTGGTTTGACATTTCGCCGTTGTAGAAGCGCGTGATGCTGTAGGGCGTCATGATGCCCTGCGTGGGGCGGTACGCGTCGTAGATTTCCTCTTCGGTGTTGCGCAGATTGTCTTCAGGATCCCGCCAGGTGAACACTTTCTTCACGGGAAGATGCAGGTTGCTGTCGACATAGAGCGTCACGCTGTCGTTCTTCGAGTTCAGGATCGTGACCTGGTCGGCAGGCTTGTCGGCCGCGACCGCCGCCCCTCCGTAAAACAGCGCGACGCCCGGCTCGTTGATCCAGCCCCGCAACACAGCTTCCAGCGAATGGTCGCGGCGGCGCAGGTAGTCGGCCAGAATCTTGGCGTCGAGCCCGGTCGTCCCCTTGAAAGTGATCTCGTAGCCCTTGATGCCGTTGTAGACGTACGCGATATCGCGCTGCTTGGTCAGCTCGATGCGTTCGCGGTCGGGATACTTCAGGAACCGCCAGAAGGGGGCGCCCGGGCCGGTGGCTTCGCCGCGATGGAAGCTGTAGGTGCGGCCGGTCTGGCTCACGTCCTGGACGTTGAGGTAGGCGGAGCCTCCCAGCGTTTGAATGGCCTGGTCAAGAATCGCGCGGGCCTTAACGGCGTTGTCGTTGGCGGGGGGCGCATTTTGACTGGCGGGCGATGAAGTTTGTGAAGGAGCCGGGGCCGCTGAGACGACGCTCAGCACCAGGACCGCGAAAACGAAACGCATGGCTTTCAAACCGTTAGACGTCCAAATGGTCGACAGAGGCTGCATCGGTCCGGCGCTCATCCCACCAGCACCGCGCCGCCATTCACGTTCAAGATCTCACCCGTGATAAAGCCGGCCTGCTCGGTGCACAGAAACAGGATCGGCGCCGCGATCTCTTCCGGCGTGCCCACGCGCCCGATGGGAATGGTCGCCCGGATCGTCTCGCCGGTTTTCGGATCATTCAGCGTGGGCAGCGACATGTCGGTGCCGACCCAGCCCGGTGCCACGCAGTTCACGTAGATACCATCCCGCGCGAGTTCGGTCGAGAGCCCCTTCACCATGCTGATCAGCGCGCCCTTGGTGGCCGCGTAGTCCACGTGGAACGCCTCGCCGCGCTGCCCTGCGGTGGAGCTGATGAGCACGATGTGTCCGCCCTTGCCGGTGCCCAGAAAGCGCTGCTTCTTCATCTGCGCGACCGATGCGCGGAGGAGTGAGAACACGCTGTCGAGATTGACCGACACCGTGCCCCGCCACTGCGCGTCGCTCAGGACGTCAACCGCGGCGTCAACCGGCGGCCAGATGCCGTGGTTGGCAACCAGAATATCGAGGCGGCCAAATTTTGCGACTGTCTGCTCGACCAGAGTCTTGGCGGTTTCCAGCCCCACCAGATCACAAGCCACCGCCGCGCAATGCGCCTCGCCACATTCCTCCACCAGAGCGTCCGCCCGGGCCGTTGCCCTCTGGTAATTGAACATCACCTTGGCGCCAGCCGCGACGAAAGCACGCACCGCGGCCGCGCCAATGCCGCGCGAACCACCGGTGATGAGGGCGACCTTTCCTTCCAGGGAGAGAGCGAACGCCATGTTTTTAGAGTAGCAGGTGTCAGGTCACAGGTCACAGGTGACAGGGGTTCCCCGGTTTAACGTGAATTGCATGGCTCCCCTTGGGCGGGTGGCCCGCACAACCGTGCGGGGTGCCCCATTCCAATGCGTTCGTTCTGTGCGATTGAGTGGGGTCGAGATGCGAATGAACGGGCCACCCCCCAGTCCCTGTGACCTGGGGCCTAGTCCCCCAAGCTCGGCGCCTTCCCCGTCTTCAGCTGCCGCATCAGCACCCGCACCAGCATGCCGTCGTAGCGGGTGCCGCTCATCTTTTCGATTTCGGCCATGGCCTGGTCGGAGGTTTTAGCTGGGGCGAACGATCGGTCGGTGGTCATGTTCACAAGGGCATCGGCGAGGCCCACGATTCGCGCCCACAGGGGGATTTCTTCTCCGCGCAGGCCGTTGGGGTAGCCGCTGCCGTCGAAGGCCTCATGATGATGTTCGATAGCCTTCTGCAGCTGGATGCTGCTCGGAATGGTCTCTACGATTTCCGCACCGATTCTCGCATGCGTTTTCATGACTGCGTATTCCTCGTCGGTGAGCGTTCCGGTCTTGCTCACGATGCGCTCGGGAACGAAGATCTTGCCGACGTCGTGCACGCGTCCGGCAAAAGCCAGATCGGCGATTTCGTCGGCGGGAAGCGCCAGGGCGCGGCCGATCATTTCCGTGTAGCGGCCCACCATCTCGCCGTGGCCGCTGGCATGGAACTCGCGCGATTCGGCAGCGCGGGTCAGGGCCTCGATCGCTTCCTTCAGCACCTGCACGTTGCACTCGGCCTCTCCGTCGCAGAGGCGGCGCAGCGTGGAGACCAGTTCGTCCAAATCCTCAGGGCCGGTTTGCTCGCGCTGCAGGAAGCCCTCGATGTAGTTGGAAATCTGCTGCCGCTGGGCGGCGACGATGTCACCTTCTCCAAACTCCTCGACGATGGCGACGCGATTGCCGCCGCCCTTCTTGGCCGAGTACATGCCGGCGTCGGCGACGCGAATGATGTCCTCGGCCGAAAATCCATGGCTGGGGTAGCTGGCCACGCCGAAGCTGCCGGTGATGTGGTGCTCGGCGAGCATCGCGTCTTGCGCGAGCCACTGGCGCAGGCGCTCCGCCAGGGCCTGGGCCTGCTCCACGCTGGTTTCCGGCATCAGGATGACGAATTCGTCTCCGCCGTAACGTGCAACCACGTTGGATTGCCGGCAGCGCTGCTCGAGCAGGCGGCCGACGCGGGCAAGTACCAGGTCCCCTTCGAGGTGCCCAAAGGAGTCGTTGACTTCCTTGAACTTGTCGAGATCGATCAGCACCACCGAGAAGGCGCGGCCGGAACGTGAGGCGCGTTTCCACTCGGAGGTGAGCGCTTCCCAGAAAAAGCGGCGGGTCTTGATCCCGGTAAGCCCGTCCGTGATGGATTGCAGTTGCAGCTTCTGGAAGACGAACGCATTGTGCAAAGCCGTGGCCAGTAGGTCGGCGAGGGTGCTCATGATGAGCACGTCCTGCGGGGAGAACGCATTTTCATCGCGGCTCTCGACGTTGAGCACGCCCATCAGCGACTCGCCGTAGGTGATGGGGATGCACAAGGCGGCGCGCGAATCTGGGAGAACGCCCTGCAGGTGGCCTTCGCCGGCGTTCTGCACCAGGGCCCGCTCGCTGGTGCGGGCCACACGTCCCACGATGCCCACGCCCAGCGGAATCCTCTTGCCCTTGGCTTGCGCGGTGGATCCAGCTTCGGCCTTGATCTCGATTTCCTTGGCGACGTAGTCGAGCAGCCCGATGCCGATGTGATCGAAGCGGAAATTCTTTTGGATCTCGGCCACGATGTCGGCGAGCATCTGCTCGGCGTCTTCGCTGGAGATGGCTGTCCTCGAGATGCTATTGAGGAAGCTCAATTGCCGGGAGCGGCGCAGCTCTTCGGTGAAGAGGCGAGCGTTCTCCACGGCCACCGAGAGCTGGCCGGCGGCCGTCTGCATGACTTCCAGATCGCGCTGCTGGAATGCGTATTCGCGTTCCGTGTTCATCGCGACCATGGCGCCGGCGGGTTTTCCGCCCAGCATGATGGGAGCGCCGCAGAAGCACTTGGCCGGCTTGCCGGGCCCGACGCGGTCGGCACCCAGGCGCTCGCGCGTCTTTTCGAGGTCGGAGCGGATCAGCAGCGCTTGCCCGGTGCGAATGATGAGCTCGGTCAGGCCGTTGGCGGCCTTGCGCGAGCGCTTTGGCATCACACTGTTCTCTTGCGTCTCCATCTCGAAGCGGATGTCGTCGCCTTCCTGGAAAGCGATGTAGAAGTCGCTGGTGTCGAAGATCTGCCCGAGTTCTTTCTGGATGGTGCGCAGCACTTCGTCCTGATCGAGGCGCGAACTGATGGCCTGGCCGATTTGCGTGAGGAGTTCGTACTCCTTGGTGCGGCGCTGGGCGTCGTGCATGACCACATAGTTTTCTAGCGTCAGGCCGATCTGCAGGGCGAGGCCGATCAGCAGGCGCAGGTTCGACGATCCAAAGACGCGCAGCTCTGCGTGGGGGAAGAGGATCACGCCGAAGTTGTGTTCGCGGGTTTGCAGGCTGACCGCAGTGAGGTGAGGAATCTGCTCCTCAGCCATCACGCGGCGGAAGTCGGAGAACTGAGCGCCGGGAAGGGTGGGCAGCGGCTCTTCCATGGAAGCCACGTTGCGGAAGGTGAAGTAGCCGCCACGGCGATAGGCGAGCTCGCAGACATACTCCCCAGCGCCCGACTTCTCCAGCTTCTCGATGAGCTCCGGCGAGAACCCACGCTGCACCGAGGGCAGCACGCCTCGCCACTGCTCGGCGATATAGATCATGGCCCGGCGGCTGGGCAGCGGGCTGATCAGGCGGTCGAGAACGGCCATCATGCTGGGGACCAGGTCCTCGGCGGTCAGCAGGCGGCGCGGATCGACGCCGAGCGTGGAGAATGCGAGCGCGTTTTCCTGCACGGCGTTACGCTCGTTTTCAAAGAGCACCATCACCATGGCGATGCCGAGCAGGGTTTGGGGCAGCGGGCCGAGCATGTGTCCCGCGTTGCCGAGAACTTCAGAGTAGGGGCTGACGAGCTGGCCTCCGGCCATGAGCCCGCCCCACAAGGCGAGCGCGAAGGCGAGCATGCGGAAGGCGATCGAGCTGCGCTGGTGCGCATAGAGGTAAAAGCGCAACGAGCAATAGAGCAGAAGGGCGGCGACGCCAAGCTCGAGCCGGATGTGCGGCGGCGCAGGCAGTTCATTGACGAATATGCCGTTGACGGTGTGGCGCTCGAGGCCCCACAGTGCAAGGCCGATTCCGGCAGCGACAATGGCTGCGTCGTACCAGTAAAAGCGGAAGCGCTCCCGGATCAAGCGGGTCGATACGAACAGGCACAGCCCCATGGCCACAATCAGGATGGAGCTGGCCAGGTACACGGCGGCGGTGGGCTGGTGATAGGCGTTCCAGGCGTCGAGAGCGAAGTGCAGCGAGTAGGCGCCCCAACCGAGTTGCCAGGCGCGGAAGTAGGGCTGGCGGCTCTGCTCGTAGAGGTAAGTGAAGACGAAGAACAGCAGCAGGGCCACAATCCCCGGGAGGATGACCATATTCGTGGCTAAGCTGTTCATGGCGCGCAAACCGCTCCAGGAATCCCACTCACCACAGGGGTGGCTGGAGCCTCTGCAGTTACCTTCATCGTTTCATAGGCCGGATGGCAAACTCAATACGATTTCAGTACAGGGGTGTGGAAATAGCACCGGGTCAGTCTTGTATCGAGAACGTGAGTTTGGGCAAGCTTGACGCTTCTTTTTGCCAGCCCGTAACATGACAGCTTCCATGGCGGACTCCTCTACTTTGCTCAAAAAAGGGAACTTATCAGCGGGCGGGCCGCGAGTGCGCTTTGCCCCCTCCCCCACCGGGTTCCTGCACGTGGGCAGCGCGCGTACCTTCATCTTTAATTGGCTCTATGCCCGGCACAATGGCGGGACGATGGTCCTGCGCCTGGATGACACCGATGTCGAGCGCAACACCGAGGCGTCGGTCAATTCGATTTTTGAAGGATTGAAGTGGCTCGGCCTGGGCTGGGACGAAGAATACAAGCAGTCGGAGCGGCTGGTGCTGCACCAGGGAACGGCGTGGACGATCTATGAGCGGGGCTTTGCTTACCGCGACTTCACGCCCGCTCACACGGGCGAGGCAGAGAAGTCAGGCGCGCAGGGGACGTGGCTGTTCAATCCCGGCATGCGTGAACTGCCGCGCCAGGAGAGCGACCGGCGGGCGGCGGCCGGCGAGCCGTTTGCGCTCCGATTTCGGGTGCCCCGCGAGACTTGGGAGGAAGTGCGGTTCGCTGATGCTGTGTACGGTGACCAACGGAAGGCGGCCGCGGACATGGAAGACTTTGCGCTGCTGCGGTCGGACGGGATGCCGACCTATCACCTGGCGTCGTGTGCGGACGATGCCGATCTGGGCATCACGCACATCATTCGCGGGCAGGACCACCTCACGAACACCTTCAAGCACGTGCTGATTTTCCAGGCGCTGGGGGCGGAGCCTCCCCGCTTTGCGCACCTGCCGCTTCTCGTCGCGCCGGATGGCACGAAGCTTTCGAAACGAAGGCATGGGCCGGTGGTGAGCGTGACGACGTATCGCGACGCGGGATTCATGCACGAAGCGTTCATTAATTTTCTGTGCCTGCTGGGATGGTCGCCGAAGAACGATCGCGAGCAGATGTCTCTGGCGGAATTGCAGGAGTTGTTTTCACTCGAGGGGATCAACCGGGCGAACGCGGTGGTGAACTTCAAGGAACTCGCAGCGACACCTGAGGAGACGTTTGATCCGAAGGCCGTGTGGCTGAACGCGGAGCACATCCGGGCATTGCCCGTAGAAGACTTGGGTGCGCGTCTGCTGCCGGTGGTGCAAGGGGCGGGGTTCCACATCGATGCCGCGCAGATGGTGCGGATCACACCGCTGATCCGGGAGCGCATCAAGCTGCTGCAGGATGTGCTGACGGCGGCGGACTTCTTCTTCGTGGATCGGCTGGCACCGTATGACCCGGCGGAACTGGTTCCACAGAAGGGCGACGTGGCGATGGCGAAAAAAGTTCTGGAGAAGGCGCGGGTGCTGCTGGGTGGCGTCGAGTTCGAGCATGACAGGCTCGATCAGGCGCTGCGGAGTGCGGCGCAGGAGCTAGGGATCAAGGCAGGGCAGATGTTTCAGCCGATCCGGGTGGCGGTGTGCGGGAGAAAGAATGCTCCACCGCTGTTTGAAACGCTCGCAGTTCTGGGAAAAGAGAAGACGCTGGCGCGGATTGAGCGAGCGCTCGCAAAGCTAGAGCGACAGTAGCGCCGGCATCTTGCCGCCGAGACGGCGGCGCTACCGTCTGGTTCTTTCAGCAGCTACACCCTGAGCGAATGCCACGTGCTCTCACCGCTGTGGAGGTGGCACCGAGTTCGGATTTGGCATGCTCCCAGCTGCCTTCTCTGCGCGTTGTTCCGGAGCCCGGTAGGAAGTTGGTCTATCGGGCGCTTTGTAGGAGGCGCCTTCGGCCGTTGTTTCCCCGGTGTTTAACGGCTTCATCGCGACCACCTCGTAGGCCCGTTTCTTTCTGTCGCCATCGGGAATCTTCAAATACATCCGGTTCTTCTTGATCTTGAACTCGCCTTCCTCCCCGACCGGGAGCAAGGGTGCATGTTTCTTGTCGACCGGACTGATGTGATATTCCGCGTCGTCGGTACGGAGCATGTATTGCGGGCAAAGCTTTTCTTCCGAATTCACTGCCTCGATGCCCAGAGAAGCGAAGACGCCGCCGATGCCGGTAAAGCCTCTCTGTTTGGCGCCGCAGGGAACCGCTTCCATCCGCTCCAGCATGGCGCGGTGTACGCCCTTCTTCTTGGGTCTTTGGGACGCACCCGCGGGAAGCATCATTGCCAGAATGAGAGCGAGCGCAACCATTATCTTGAAATTCATCTTGCTGACCTCCAGACCGTGAGGCGGAATCCGCCTGAACGAGAGACGTGGAGGGGCCGTGTGACCCCTCCAGATTCACCACGTTACTGCGGCTTCTGCGCAGGCTTGTACGTAGGCGTTTTCGGAACCGGCTTGCTCACCTGCTGCACCGACTGCAAGAAAGCCTGCGGGTTCTGCTGCAACTGGGCCTGAACCGTGGGATGCGCCTTCATGAATTCCACCAGCTCAGGGTGCGTCGCCATGAATTCCTTGTTGTTTACAAGGTTCGGATCTTTGGAGATCTGGGCTGCCATCGTGCCGTGCGTTCCCAGGAATTCCCCAAAGCTGGCAGCTTCGCCGCGCTCGAAACCGCCGTTGTTCCGCAGTTCGAAGCCGCGGCCCCGATCAAAGTCTTCCCGACGGTCGAAGCGCTGCTCCTGCCGCATGAAGGCGTTTGGGTTTTCCGTGAACTCCTCGTTGACCCCGGGATGCTGTTGCAGGTAGCTCTGCAGGTCGGGGTGGTTCTTGACGAAGTCCTTGTTGTTTACCAGTGACGGGTCTTTTTGGAGCCGCTCGGCGATCTCAGGGTGATGGTCGAGGAAGCGATCCATACTGGCGAGTTGGCCGCGGGTTGTGTCATGGTCTGTCACGACGGCCTGTCGGTTGAAGGTGTGCTCCTGCCCCTCGAAGCCTTGCTCCTGTTGCATGAACGCGCTCGGGTTTTCCATGATTTCCTCGTGCACGCCCGGATTCTGCTGCAGGTAAGTCTGCAAAGCAGGATGGTTGTGGAGGAACTTGGCGTTGTTTACCAGCGAAGGATCCTTCCGCAGTTGCTCCGCGATTTCCGGATGACTGTCCAGGAAGCGATCCATACTGTTCAACTCCGCACGGTCGGTGTCAACCCCCGCCCGGCCCACCTGCGGATCGAACTGCTGTTCCCGCTGCATGAAAGCGTTCGGGTTCTCACTCAACTCCTCGCGCACTCCCGGGTTCTGCTGCAGGTATTGCTCGAGCGCCGGGCTGTGCTTCACAAATTCTGCGTTGTTAATGAGCGAGGGGTTCCGCCGCAGGTCCTCGGCCACCTCTGGGTGCTTGCCAAGGAACTGGTCCAGGCTGGCGAGTTGGGCACGAGTCAGGTCATGGTCCCGGTCCCGAACGCCTTCGTGCTGATCGAAGCGCTGCTCCTCCTGCATGAACGCGTTGGGGTTTTGCCGGAGATCCTGGGCGACGCCGCTGTGGCTTTGCAGGAACTCCTCGAACGCGGGATGGCTCTTCACGAACTCCTTGTCATTGACGAGTGACGGATTCTTGCGGAGCTGTTCGGCGATCTCCGGATGACTGTCCAAAAACCCATCCAGGTTCGCTAGCTCGCGGCGGTTTTCGCGCCGGTCGAAGCGCTGCTCCTGGCGCATGAACGAGTCCGGATTTTCACTGATCTCCTCACGAACGCCCGGATGCTGCTGCAGGTAGTCCTGCAAAGCTGGATGGTTCTCAATAAATTCCTCATCCCGAACCAGCGAAGGATTTTTGTGCAACTGCTCTGCGATTTCCGGATGACCGTCCAGGAAAGCGTCGAAGCTGCTCAGTTGCCGGGTCGTCGTGTCGCGATCCTGAGGTTGCGCGGATTGCGCGATGGCGGGGTTGCCAATCCAGAGCAGGGCCGCCATTCCAATAAGCGCAAAGGAATGCTTGATACACAGGCATTTCGTTGGTCTCATGATCTACAGAATCCTCCTTGGGTCTACTTCCCCCCTTGCAAGGTGCAACCCCCATGCCAACTCAGAGGTGCCGGCATATCGTGGCGAGCCGCATACGCTTGCGCTCCTCTACAGGCTTGTGCCCACGGCAAAATCGACACGGCAGGGGGAAATTCGTTATACGGGGCGAACCCGAAGAAACGGTTTGGACCAACAGTGATGAGCAGCATCTACATTTTCTTGAGCTGTCTCGCTGTCGCCGGACTTGCTATTGACCCACTTCGGAGAGCATTCTCGCCGGCCTCAGGAAGCAAATCGCCCCGAAGCTATAAAATACATAGCCAATGACATCGACCAGTTCCCCTAGTGAAGCTATGGCCGACATCCATCCCGAGCCACGTCCGTCCAATTTCATCCGCGACCGGATTCTCGAAGACCTGAAGACGAATAAATATGCGGGTCGCGTGCAGACCCGCTTTCCTCCCGAGCCGAACGGCTACCTGCACATCGGACATGCGAAGGCGATCTGCCTCGACTTCGGGCTGGCGGAAGAGTTTGGCGGTCACACCAATCTCCGCTTCGACGACACCAACCCGGAGAAGGAAGACGTCGAATACGTCGACTCCATCATGGAGGACGTGAAGTGGCTGGGGTTTCACTGGGACGGGCTGTTCTACGCTTCCGACTACTTCGACCAGATCTATGAGTGGGCGATCAAGCTCATCAAGGACGGCAAAGCTTACGTTGACGACCTTTCAGCGGACGAGATTCGCAAGTATCGCGGCACGCTGACCGAGCCGGGAAAGAACAGCCCGTACCGCGACCGCAGCGTGGAAGAGAATCTGAATCTGTTGGAGCGCATGAAGGCCGGAGAGTTTCCCGACGGCGCGCGCGTCTTGCGCGCGAAAATCGACATGGCATCTCCGAACCTCAACATGCGGGATCCAGTGATGTACCGCATCCTGCATGCCGAACATCACCGCACGGGCGACAAGTGGTGCATCTACCCGATGTACGACTTCGCCCATGGACAGTCGGACTCGATCGAGAAGATCACGTACTCCATGTGCTCACTGGAGTTTGCCGACCACCAGCCGCTTTATAACTGGTTCATCCAGCAGCTGGGCATTTTCCCGTCACAGCAAATTGAATTCGACCGGCTCAGCCTGACCTACACCATCATGAGCAAGCGCAAGCTTCGCCGGCTGGTGGAGGAAGGCCACGTTGCGGGATGGAACGATCCGCGCATGCCTACGCTGAGCGGCATGCGGCGGCGCGGATATACGCCGGAGGCAATCCGCAACTTTGTGGGCGCGGCGGGAGTCTCGCGGACCAATGGAATCGTCGAGCTGGCGATGCTTGAGCATTACGTGCGCGAAGACCTGAACAAGCGGGCTCCGCGCGTGATGGCGGTGCTCAAGCCGCTGAAGGTCGTGCTCGACAACTATCCGGAAAATCAGGTCGAGGAAATGGAGGCCGTCAACAATCCGGAAGACGAGAGCGCGGGGAAGCGTAGGGTTCCGTTCTCGAAGGTGCTCTACATCGAGCAGGACGATTTCCGCGAAGTTCCGCCGAAGGGCTACTTCCGGCTTTCGCCTGGGCGCGAGGTGCGGCTGCGATATGGGTACCTGGTCACCTGCACGAGCGTCGTGAAGAATGATAAGGGCGAAGTGGTCGAGGTGCACTGCAGCTATGACCCCGCAACGCGGGGGGGCAACACGCCCGACGGCCGCAAGGTAAAGTCCACCATCCATTGGGTTTCGGCGAAACACGCGATCGGTGCGGAAGTGCGGGTCTACGATAACCTGTTCACCAAGGAGAATCCCGACGAGGCGGAGGAGGGGAAGGACTTTGTTTCGAACCTGAATTCCAATTCGCTGGAAATCGTGCGGAGTGCAAAGCTCGAGCCGTCGCTGGCCAACGTCACGCCGGGCGTGCGCTATCAGTTCGAGCGGCTAGGATATTTCTGCGCCGACTCAGACTCGGCTCCGGGGAAGCCGGTATTCAATCGCACGGTCGCTTTGAAAGATACATGGGCCAAAGTGGAGAAGAAGCAGAGCGGAAAAGGGAGGACATTATGAAGTGCGGAACTGCAATCTTCGTGATCGCTACCCTGTTGACGGCCAGCGGCGCGAGCCTGGCTCAAGAGGAAGGCGCGAGGCCGCCCTCCGCCTGCAAGGACTGGAAGGCCTGGCGCGATGTCACGCCGGGAAAGACCTCGGCAAAGTTGCATGTCACCGCCACCTGCGAGTTTCCGACCGCTGGCTATACCGTGGGACTGGTGCCGGCGAACGGGGGCGTGCAGGATCCACCGGTGTACGTACTGAGAAGAGTGGTGCACCAGCCGGAGGGCTCGGCCGCGCAGGTCATCACCAAGGTTCCCATCAACTATTCGGTGGAGACCTCTGCGGAGTACAAGACCGTTCTGATCAAGCCCGACCGCCAGCGAATCCCGGTGGGAACGGCTCACTAAACCGTTTGCCTAGCGATGAATGTGCGGACTTTGCGGCGGGTTTTTCCCGGTCGCAGCTGCACCCTTCAGGACCTTCACATCAAAACCAATGGGCAGATGCTTGGGCGGATAGCAGGCGGCGTTGTCGCAAGCCTGGTACTTGAGGTCCCCGTGGATGGCGTATTTCCCAGGCTGGACCGTGTGTAGCGGACGCACGGTCATGGTCACGGTGAAGTCTCCGGTGTAGACGTTCAGCTTCTCGTCGGGAGCGAAGGAGAACGACATGTCTTTTCCCTCGGAGTAGCTGACCTTGGTGAGCGCGATGTCGGTGGGAGCGTCCATCTTGAGCGCGGTGGGTATCAGGAACTCGGACTTCGGCATGTTCGAGTTGATGTGAAATCCGGGAGCCACGCGGAAATGCAGGGTCGCGGTTCCGCCCTGACCGCGGGTGACGGTCACCGGCTCAACGGGAGCCAGTGTGACCGAGGGGGCGCGGTTGCCCGGCGACTGCGCGAACGCAACAGAAGCCGCGAAAATCACGGCGGCGGCACTCGATTTTTGCAGGCTTCGCATCACGCGAATGGTAGACCCAAGCTCCCGGACCGCCTAGTTACTTTTGCGCCTGTACCGCGCTTCCCTGGCCGAGGGCCTTCTTGATGTTATCGACGAACAGACTGCGGCTTTGTAAGCCAAATTCCCGGGCCACGATCTTGCCGTCGCGATCAATAAAGAACGTCGTGGGCAGGACGTTCACGCCGCCATACTGTTCCCCTACCGCTTCTTTGCCCAACAAGATCGGGTAGTTCACGCCCATCTCTTTGACAAACTTGGCGATGTCTTCCTTGCTCGAGTCGTCCATGGCAACGCCGACGATCTGCAGGCCTTGCGGGCCGTACTCTTTCTGCAGTTCGACGAACCACGGCATTTCGATCTTGCAAGGACCGCACCAGGTAGCCCAGAAATTCAGCAGAACGGCCTGACCTTTGTATCCGCTGAGCTGGATGTTTTTGCCCTCGAGCGACTCCAGGGTGAAATCAGGAGCGGGCTTACCCGCGACATCAAGGCTGTCGTTTCCGCCTCCGGCGCCCGAGCGGCGAGTGGCGTGAAAGCCGACGAAAAGCATGGCAGCGACGATCGCGGCCACGAAGAATAGAGCTGCAGGGTTCCGTTTCACAATAACCTCTCAAACCAGCCGGGAAAAGTCTAACGGGCTGCGGAAAGCCCACGTTTCGTATCCGGGCATCGCTTCCGCGATGCCAGAAGTCACTCCCTTTTCCATCGCCCCTTTAGCGGGCTGCAGTTGTGATTCTGATTCTTTCCGCAGCCCACTAAAGCGCAAACCGGTTCAGGAACGAGAAATAGCGCGCGATGATGGTGAAGCGTCCCAGCACCAGCAAAGCGCCCAGGACGATCAGCAGTCCGCCGCTGGCCACTTCGAGCGCATGCATGTGCGAGCGGAAGCGGCTGTAAAACTTGAGAAAGCGCTCGATGCCGAGCGAAGTCAGCAGAAAAGGCACGGCCAGTCCCAGGGAATAGATCGCGAGCAGGACGATGCCCTTTCCGACCGAATTCTGCGTCGCGGCCAGGCCGAGAATCACGGCCAGAATCGGGCCCACGCACGGGGTCCAGCCGAAGGCAAAGGCGAAGCCGATCACGAACGAACCCCAGGCGCTGCTGCTGCCCTTCACCCCGTGCAGCCGGGCATCGGTGTAGAGCGCTTTGATCTTGAAGATGCCGGTCAGGTGCAGGCCGAAAACAATCACCACGATTCCGGCGACTTGCGCCAGCACCGATTTGTACCGCGAGAGAAACTGTCCAACCTCGGTCGAGATCGCGCCCAGCGTAATGAACACGACGCTGAAGCCTAGGATGAACGCGGCCGAGTTGATCATCACCTTGCGCAGCAGTTGGGTGTCGTTGGCCTTGAGCTCTTCCACGCCTGCACCCGAGATCAGCGACACGTAGCCGGGGACCAGGGGCAGCACGCAGGGGGACAAAAAGGAGATCAATCCTGCTACGAAAGCTGCGATGGGCAGTGGAAGGCTCGACATTGCCGATTATTTTACCTGTCCTTTCAGCAAAATTCGCCCGGCGCCAGCGTCGCGGGAGAGTCACACAGGCTAACCTCAGCAGCCCTCTGAACGGATGCGCGCCGGCGCGAGATGTTACAGGAAATGCGATAACCTTCGCGCCAGAGGTAGCGCCCCAGTCCCGGCGGCTGTGGTTGCGGGCGTCCCGCCCACAATCGGGGGGCCCCGGGACAGCCTGCAGGGTGGGTCGGCGCCACGCTCCCAGAAATACGATGTCGTTCCCTATGCATACCCCTAAAACCGAAACAGATACGACGCTTTCACAAAGAACTGGCGGCTGTCATTGATGTAGTTGTCGGGCGTGGTCAACAGCCCGGTCGGGGTCGGAATCAGCCTCCGGTCCAGGTTCTGAAGGTTGCTGTTGTAGCCCACGTAAATCGCCGTCCCCGGGTGTACGAGGTAGGTGATCAGGAAATCGGCATTGAAATTCTTTGTGGGAGACAAGGAACTGAGCAACGGATTTGACAGCACGCTCGTGTACTGCACGATGATGCGCGCCGACAGCGCCTGCGTGAACTGGTAGTTCCATTTGCTGCGAATGATGTGGTTGGTCACCGCGGTCAGATGGGTGTCACGCTCGCGGAGGTGTTCCAGCAGATAATTATTGTCGATGCGCAGACGCCCCGAAGCATGGAACGTCAGCGTGAAATTGCCCTGGTCTTCATGCCCGATCGCGGGCACGCGGCCGGCGGACGGGTTGTAGTTCACGCCCGCCCCCGACACGAAGAACCATGAGAAATCGATCTGCTTGACCCAGCTTGTCGCTCCTTCGACACCCCAGAAAGGTTGCGGATAGTTGCTGACCTTGGTCAGGCCACTGTAATCCTGCGGGCGGAGGTAGACGTTGTCGTAGGCAAACGGGTGGAAATTGACCCAGGTAGCGCGGGTCAGATCCACGCGAAAGCCGGGCATGACAAAGTAATCGAGCGCGGTGCCGCGATGATCCCAGATGCTGAATTGATGGATCGTCGGGCCCCAGGAGATGAGGGTTTTGCCTTCGGGACGGATCGTATAGCCGGCGTTGAAGTTTTGCTGGCGAATGTCGACGCGATTCACGAACCCGGTTTGGGTGACGAAGCCCGGGCTGTAATCGAGGTACAAAGCCTGCAAGTTGAGTTGCCTGCCGGAGCGCTCCAGATCCGCCTTATAGCCTGGGCCGGCCGAATGAGTGCCGTCGGGGTTAAGAGTGCTGCTGGTGACGGCCGCGCCCTGTAAGCGCCAGTTCTGGCCCAGCTTGAGATTGGCGTCGACTCCCCCAACCCGGTTGTAGCCGCCGGCAAACTCGCGGTCGGTAAAGATCGCGCCAATCGTCGACTGGTCAAGAATGTCGTGGCTGACTCGAGCGATGGTGAAGGTGGCGCGTTCCCCGCTGTGCGGATCGGTTGGGGGAAGCGCTTCGCCGGGGGCGCGATCATCCGCGGCTAATATGCCGACGGCCCAGGGCCCCGACTTTCCCGTCAGGCGTAACCCAAACTCGGGATGGCCGATCCGCCGCGTGAACACCTGGTTGATCGGGGTCGTGAAGAAGTTGCTGTTCTCCAGGAAGAAGGGACGCTTCTCGGGAAAAAACACTTCGAAGCGCTGATTGACGGTGATCTGCGGCTGGTCACTTTCGACTTGGCTGAAATCGGGGTTCAGCGTGGCGTCGAGGACAAATCGTTGGTGAAGGATGAACTTCCCGTCGAGCCCCGCGTCCGGCTTCAGGCTGCGGCCCTCGAAGAAGGGATGGTTCGGATCGCGCTGGTCGATGTCGCGGAAGCTGCGCACCAGTCCGTAAGGAATGAGCTGCACGTTGCGTGAGGGGGAAACGTGCTCGAGGCCCGTGAGAGTCGCGGCCTGGTTGAAGCGGCCCTGGATGCGGTTCGAAATCCGCGGCCAGAAAATGTTTTCGTTGGTGCGCGGGATGCTGCGGTTGAGGAGGATTCCCCATTCCTGCTTGTCGCTGTTGGGGAAGCGCAGGCTCTTGAACGGCACGGCGATCAGCACGATGTACCCGCGATCGGTTAAGTGCCCCTCCGAGCGCCAGACGGTGTCGAAAGATGAGTCAAAGCCGCTGAAATCGCCCGCCGATCCGCTGCCGATTGAGCCTTCGGTCCAAAGGGCGTCCCACTGGATACCAAACGGATTGGCTGCGAAGGCGTATGCGCGGCGTGCGTCGTGGAAGGTATCTAGCATGATTTCCACGGAGTCGTCGGCGAAGATGTCCTCACGGCGCGTCATGCGGGCGCGGATCTTGTCGGGCTCGGTGTCCCAGCAGACAAAGGCCGCGTAGATGTTGTGCTCGTCGTAGGCCAGGTAGGCGTCGGTGTTCTGCGAAGGCTGGGTGCCGTCGGCAGGTTCACGATCAATGAAGCCGGTTACTTTCAGCATGTGCGCGGCGACTTTCGAACTGGGCTTCATGTCTTCGAAGTCGCTCAAGGTTGGTGGCGTCTCGATGCGAGGGATGCTGATCGTGGGTGGGAGGGCGAACAGCGGAGCCGTCAAAAGCCACAAAAGGCACACCAGGGCAGACGCAGGCCTGCTGAATTGCGCCTGCATGAACAGTGCCGTGTTCTGTAGTTGGCTGCCTTTTCGCCTGTGCAACATCCCGAGACCCGAGCACGCACTCCGCGCGAAGTGGCATTGCCCCAGCTCAGTTAGACGGCCGAGGACGATTTCCGGAAAGCTCCCGCAGGCATTTTAAGCGGCGGAACCCGGAATTTTACTTTGTGGCTTTACCGGTGGGCTGCGGCGGTGGCGTGGAGGAGGCGGGCTCGTGTTCGGTTCCGGAGAAGATTCTCTGCTCGGAACCCTCCTGCAGCGGCGCGCCCATCACCTTGCGCAGGAAGCCCGGCGGTACGGCTGCCGTGAGTATGGCGCGATCGCCCTGGCGCTCCACCCGCAGGCTGTCAAAGAACGCTCGCACGTCAGGGTCGGTCTTTTTTCCGGCCACCGCGTCCTCGGCGACATGGAAAAGGGTCAGGAACGTGGCCACTTTGTCAGTCAGCGTCTGGGCTTCGTCGCTGTTGCCGGAGAAGGCCTCGGCGCGCAGGTGCAGCGTTGGGGAATAGACCGCATAGTAAGCCGACACGACCAGCGCGGCGCGCTTCTGCAGCAGCAGGGACCACGTGCCAAGGTTCGGCATTTTGGAAGGGTCGACCCGGCCGATAAACCAAGCCAGCTTCAGCACCGGCAGTGACTTGCTCGCCACAGGCAGTGACTTGTAGTACTGGCGCAGGAGTGCGGGCCCGCCGAACGGCGAGGCCAGCTTGCGAGAACGGTCGATCAATCCGCGGATGACGTTGGGATCCTCCTGGTTCGAACCTGCTACGGTGTCGACGCTGAGGATGGCGATCCGCAAGGTGCGTCCCTCAAGAGGGATGATGTAGATATCGGAGGAGTGGTAGTTCTCGATCTGGGCAGAAAGCTTGCGCAGATAAGCGATCAAGCGCTGACCGTCGAATCTCCCAACCATGACCTCAGAGAACCGCATCTCCGGGGCCGAGCCACCGGTAGCCCCTTCTCCCCACGCAGCCGGATAGTGCACTGCAAATGCAGCCTCATCGAGGTCGCGCTCAAACTGGAATCCGGTCTCCTGAAGAAAGCGCTCGTACTCGGGGTCGTGCGGGACGGGGGGTAGCTGGCCAATCGCCTTGAGGGTGCGCAGCCACTTTAAATTGACGTAGAAAAATCCGTCGGCTCCGGGTAAAAGACGGGCGGGTTCGGGAGGGGCTCGCCGCCGCAATTGCACCACCGCAACCACAGCCGCGGCGACCAGCAATACCCCAATGACAACCGGCAGGCTACGTTTGAAGCGCACGGAGCTTACGATGATAGCACTGGGGGCACCTAGAGCCGGCGTCGCGCCGGCTGAGAACAAAATTCCACCCTTCCGAGCGCGTCATCCGCGATAGTCCGCGTTCGGCTTGTCGCCGGCTATCGGATTGGTTGCACGTAGTTTGCCGTTATGGTACCTTTTAAAATTGTCCCGGTCATCTGAAAGGGATCCGTAGGGAGATTTGCGTCTGAGAAAGGCGCGATCCCTCAGCTTGCTGGCGTAGCTCAGTCGGTAGAGCATCTGATTTGTAATCAGAGGGTCAGGGGTTCAAATCCCTTCGCCAGCTCCAAGAACGATTTTCCGGCAGGGCGGCGGGAGCAGTCTGAGCGCGCAGCGGGCTTTCTAAACGCACTCCATTAGGAAATTTTTCCGACGTGTAGTGGTTTTCGTGCGCGAGTGTGCGTGCTCGCGATCCCCGTTTTCCGCGTGGTGGCGAAGCCTGAACCAGGGCGTGCATTTCACCAGCGCAAGCCTGCCGTAGCTGTCGAGCAAATCGCTCCGGTTGATTGGAGCGAAGGGTTTCTGCACAGGTGGGTGAGTGGTTAAAGCCGACAGACTGTAAATCTGTTCCTCCTAGCGAGGTACGGAGGTTCGAATCCTCCCCTGTGCACCAGGATTTTCTGTGAATCGGCTAGCGGTTGCGTTCGCAGCATTCGCGGTTTTGGCGGGACTGGCATGGACCACCCTTCCCGACCAGCGGATTCGAGCCGCGACGCTGGCGATCCTAGGGTTGTTCGCGATCAAGACGTGGCTGCGCCGGAACGATCGGATGCATGGCCGCAGCGACGATCACGACGCTAAATAGGCGGTGATCAGCATCGGTCATCCTGTGAAGTTGACGACTGATCGCTGACAGCTGGTTCGAGCCGATGTAGCTCAGTTGGTAGAGCACTCCCTTGGTAAGGGAGAGGTCACCAGTTCAATCCTGGTCATCGGCTCCAGGTTCAGCTAGCGGCTAGTAGCGGGTTTCGCGGGAGTAACTCAGTGGTAGAGTCACAGCCTTCCAAGCTGTTGGTCGCGGGTTCGATTCCCGTCTCCCGCTCCAGTTCGTTGTGAAGGTGCAAAGCGATTGGGTTTCGAGCAGGCCGCAATCAAGGTCGAGAAGGAAGCGCAGTTCGCGGAGTTGAAAGCTGCGATCGAGCGCGCGTTCTCTCAGGGAAACGTCGAGAAACTCCTGAAGCGGCTGGACAGCCGCGGCATCCGGATCCGCGACTTTGACAGCGTGCTGGCGAAACAGGTCATTGAGCATGTCGACGAGAAGTTGCGGCAGGCTCGCAGAAGCGCCAGAGGGCTGTACCAGGAACTGACGCTCACGGACCAAGGGCAGATGCGCGAGTTCTACCTCTCCAAACTGGAGGGTGTGGAAGAAGCGCTGCGACACAAGTTCAAGAAGGTTTTTCAGTATTACTGAGGTCCGGGGAAAAACCCCATCCTCCCGCAAAAGGCGCGGGAAAAGGGGGGGCGCCCGGAGAAATCGCAGCGCCGGCGTCTCGCCGGCCGGAGGCGGGCGGAGCCCGCAGGGTTTTGAGCGAGAAGCTTAGGAGCGAAGAGCTGAGTTATGGCAAAAGAGAAATTCGAGCGTACCAAGCCGCACTGCAACGTGGGGACGATTGGTCACATTGACCACGGCAAGACCACGTTGACGGCGGCGATCACCAAGGTTCTGTCGAAGCACAACCCG
>Ga0182041_10000377_pt1 | contig 20998 bp, 17 predicted proteins | sample flu12Cox44000178_FD_125967 | JGI IMG/M metagenome (GOLD analysis project Ga0182041, IMG submission 125967) | Lab enrichment of tropical soil microbial communities from Luquillo Experimental Forest, Puerto Rico - flux8day.12C.oxic.44.000.178 | ecosystem: Environmental > Terrestrial > Soil >...
CATTCCAGTAATAAATTACTGGAATGCCACACCAATTGTAAATGCACGCACAGATCCAAAAACCAACCGCTGCCCGCTTCAGTCGGGGAATTGCCCGGACTTTTACCCTTAACAAATTCCGGTCCCGCATAAGCGAGGCCGCTTCACCCAAGCGATGCTGCTCCCACTGGCCTTGCTAACCGCTAGACCTCGCCGGTCTGAGGCGCGGCCTCGCTCGTTGTAACGTGACTCCGAATCGTGGGCCCGCTCTTCCTAATTCTCTGGATACTGGCGCAGTCGCAAGTTTGCAGCCGTACTACTAGAGAGACAGGCGTTCCAGGAAGGCAATTTGCTGCTGAACGCTCGCAGCAAGCGTTTGTTTCGCCTACCCCTACTCGGCGACCGGGTGAAATGTCGATGTATTCCGTGTACGTTGGGCCGGAAACTGAGGAAAAAAAGCCTAAGGTCCGATGCAAAACGGTGCGGGCAGTTAATAACATCGACCTATATATTCCGATTGAAGCCGTTGCGAATGAGGATGTTGTCGGACGAGCGGGCAAAATTCTGATTCCAGCGGGGGCAAAGATTATTGGGCGAGGTTATTGCGATGCTGAAGCCGGTCGAATTCTGAGTCGCGGCAAATGGACTTTCTACGCGAGCGATCACCAGATAACCGTCGAGGCGATCCTGCGGGATGGGACCCTCAAAGAAGGTTTGGAAGGGACTCAATTTTCGGAAGGATTGGATCAGGAACGCATAAAGCAGGCTATTTTGAGAGACGGCGCATATGTATATGTGCCATCGCAGAGCGAGTTCATCCTGGAACTTCAAGGCAATATCACGGTGCAGGATCTACGCTCGGCATTCGAAAGGTAGTCGGCCCGTTCCCGGTTCGCCGTTCAGCGTTCCCTGTTCAGAGCAGGTGCGCCGCCGGCCAAAAGATGTCAAACCAAAATCGCGGCTCGTCCGGCCAAGGCAGGCTGGGCTCGCCTTGCGGACCGCAGGGCGCGGAGATATCATTCAAATCTCGGTTCAGGGATGATCCTTTACAAAATCTTGGTACCAGTAGAACGAATCCTTTGGTGTTCGCTTCAGGGTGTTAAAATCGACCTTTACGATACCAAAGGTCGGTCGGTAACCGGCTGCCCATTCGAAATTGTCGAGCAATGACCAGACGAAGTAGCCGCGAATGTCGACGCCCCCGGTTCTGGCTTCCAGCATCGCGTTGATATATCGGTCAAGAAATTCAACCCGCCTGGTGTCGTGCACCTTGCCATCGGCCGCAAGTTCGTCGTCAAAGTAGGCACCGTTTTCGGTGATGTAAATTGGTGGGCACCGATATTGATGGTGGACCCAAAGCAGCAAATCTCGAAAATGCTGCGGGTTGATTTCCCACCCGAAGCTCGTCCGTGGGAGTTCCGGGGGAGGCGCTACTTGTTCATAGCCCAGAGGCGCCTTGGGATTGGCCTTAACGTGTGCACGGAAATAGTGATTGATGCCAAGAAAGTCGACCTTTTGGCTCGAAATCTCCAAGTCTCCTGGTTGGATGAAAGTCTCCAGGTCCGGAAGAACACGATCCGGATAGCCGCCAGCGAGAAGGGGCCCCAGAAAAGAGTTGTTCCACAGATCGTTGTGCCTTTGAGCCATCTCGGCGGAAGCCTCCGAATCGTCAGCTGCAATGGCCAAATGCACATTGAACGTTGTTCCAAGTTCAAAGGATTCATCAAGCGATCGGAGCGCCTTAAGAGCCGTTCCTTGGGCAAGATTCAAGTGGTGTGTGGTGGCGAAAAAGGCATTGGGGTCGGCTATTCCGGGGGCATGGGTGCCTAACGCATGGCCCAGATAAGCGAACACGGAGGGCTCATTCAGCATGATCCAGTGCTTTACCCGGTCTCCGAGACGCTCTGCGGTTTGAACGGCGTAATCAGTGAACCAGCCTGCGATATCCCGCTTGGTAAATCCTCCGCGGTCCTGAAGCGATTGGGGGAGATCCCAATGGAAGAGCGTAGCGAACGGTGTAATTCCCGTCGCTAGCAATTCATCGATCAATCGATTGTAGAAGTCGACTCCTTTCGAATTTGTTTTTCCCTTACCGTCGGGCAAAATTCGAGGCCACGAGACTGAAAAGCGGTAGGCATTCACGCCAAGGTCTCGCATGAGGGCGACATCCTCTTTGAAACGATGGTAATGATCACAAGCGGTGTCGCCCGTTTCGGATCGCTCGACCTTATGAGGGGTATGGGCAAAAGTGTCCCATATCGAGGCCGTTCGTCCGTCTTCGGCAACGGCCCCCTCGATTTGATAGCTCGCGGTTGAGGTTCCCCAAAGGAAAGGTCGACTGGCGGACCTAGGCATAAGAGGACTCTAAACCAGTTCGCCGAGATGTGTTAAATCTTATTTTTCCTCGCAGAAATCAGAAATCAGAATTCCTGTCGCTTTGGAGATCGCCGTGCTTGCCAAAAGTTTCGGCGATACTCGGGGCCGATCGGGCGGTTCCGATAAGATCGACTTGTGCAGAAGAATCAGCGCGTTTCGTTAATTTCACACTGACAAGCTTGCTTATGCCGTGCTCTTCCATGGTCACCCCATACAAAATGTCTGCCTTGGCGATGGTCCGTTTGTTATGGGTGATTACGATGAACTGGCTCTGTTGAACAAAACGATCGAGAATCCTGATGAATCGGTTGATGTTGGATTCGTCCAATGGAGCATCCATTTCGTCCAACACGCAAAACGGGCTGGGTTTGACCATGTAGATCGCGAACAGCAGCGAGACGGCCGTCATCGTCCGTTCTCCTCCGGACAGGAGCGATATTGACTGAAGCTGTTTGCCGGGCGGTTTCGCAATAATCTCAATTCCGCTTTCAAGAGGGTCGGCATCATCGACGAGAAGAAGGTTCGCTTTTCCGCCACCGAATAGTTCTGTAAACATGTCCTGAAAATTGACGCGGACCTGGGCGAAAGTATCGGCGAACAGTTCTTTGGTGGTGGCGTTTATTTTATTAATTACGTCCAGAAGCTCTGCTTTGGATTTCACCAGATCATTCTGCTGTTCTTCGAGAAATTTCTGACGTTCTTCCAGTTCGTCATATTCCTGGATTGCTTCAAGATTGACCGGCCCCATTGCATCGAGACGCTCCGTAATTTCCGCAATGGCACTTTGGACGAACTCCCAATCAATCTCGGAACCGAAATCGGACGCAAGATCGGTTGGGGCCGGGTCCGGCCAGGCTTGTGGTTTGTCCAGTCGTTTGCGCTGCTCGCGGACTGAGACATTAAATGCATACCAATCAGGCGCAAAATTCGTAAGATCGACCTGGTAACGATGCGAAATGTGTTCGCGGATGTGCTCGAGTCGAAGATTGAGCTGAGTAGATTTCACCTCGTGCTGGCCGCGTTGATCGTGGCAATCGGAGAGTTGCCTGCGCAAGAGCCGCAAATTCTGTTCCACGGCTTCCAGCGCATGCATCCGCCCGGCGCGATCCTGCAAGAGGTCCGCAACTTCAACTTCCGCCGCGGATTGTTCCGACTTCAGATGTACGATACGACCATTCAGCGCATCGTTGTCGGCTCTGAACTGCTCAATCCGGGCCGCATAGTTCTCGATTTCCTGCTGTCTGGTTACGATGAGATCCTGGAGTTCCGCAAGTCGAGCAGCCATTGGCTGCTGCTGTCGCTGCAGGTTATCTCGCCGCTGGCGCTCGGTTGCAACGCGGATGCGGAGTTCGTTGAGCACATCAGTGAGACCGTCCTCTTCCCGGCGAAGGTAGTTTGCCTGAACCAATGCTGCGGAAAGCTGCGCCTGCATTGAGGAAAGTTCCTCGTTGCTGTTTGCGATTTCAGCCTCCAACGACTGCACCTTAGCGGCTGCGATATTCAAGCGATTCTGAACGTTCTCGTGTTCCCATGCGAGGCTTTTGATTTTTCCTTCGGCTTCGCGGAGTTCGCGGTCGAGCAAAGAGAGTTGGCCCTGCAGCGTCGAAGCGTAGACCTGCAGGTGCTGGAAGCTTTCGCGGTCCTCGTGCACGGTTTGTTGCCTCACTTCGAGGGTTGCCAAGTGTTCGGTCCGCTGCTTTTCCAAGTTCAGCAATCCAAGACGCGCGGATGCAACCTCCTGTTCGAATTGCTGGATCTGGATTTTCCTCTGCAGAACCGAATTACGGTTCTCACCATTTGCCCCAGCGAAAATAACTCCTTCGCTGGTAATGCAGTCACCCAGGAGTGTTACGACGACAATGTCCTGCGCACTCTGTTTAATTTCAAAGGCGTCAGGCAGTTCGCGGGCAAGCACCACATTTTCGAGCAAACGGTTGAGTATTGGCGCCACGTCGGGATGAGGTCTGACCCGTTCAAGGGCCCAGGCAATTGCCTTTTGCGGAAGTGCTCGGGTCTGAAGCGGTGAGCCCGTCTGCTGTGGCGCAATTGTGATCACGGCAGCGCGTCCGAACTTCTTGCTGGCAAGAGTAGCGGCGATTGATTTGGTAAGCAATGGGTCACGAATGAAAACAGTCTTCAGATATTGACCCAGAGCAGCTTCGATAGCGGGAATAAAATCGGTTTCTACTTCGATAAAATTGGCAAGTGCACCTATGATCGCGGCTCGGTAGAGCTGCGGATTATCGAGTCCTTTCAGGATGGCTTGAGTGCCTTCTCCAAGGCCTGCTCCCTCCTCGTTCAGCTGGTTAAGAACCTCCAGTTTTGCGTCTCGTTCAGTCACCGTCTTCTGGCTGGAAGCAATGTCGCGCTCGATTTGCTGCAACTGCGTTTGGACATTGAGCGATTCGTGCTCGTGATCCTTTAGCGCGTCCCGGCAATTTTGAACTTTTTCCTGAGCCGCCTCCAGCTGCTGTTCCATAACCAGAACCTGAGCTTTGAGGTGTTCTCCGTTGACTTCGGTTTGCTTCAACTCCTGCAGGATCAGACCCAGACGTGTTCCGCCTGCTTCACGCTCGTTGAGGGTGGCAGAAAGGTCGCCGCGGATGGCAGCGAACCGGCTCTCATGATCTTGAATGCGCCGCTGGAAATCATGAACGGAGCGTTCAACATCCTGTCGTTGAGACCTGATCTTGTTTGCCCGCAGCTGCTGGTCTAGCAGCCGGCCCTCTGCAGCACGCAAGGATTCAAAGATTTCGCCAAGTTGCTGTTCAGCTTCCTCAAGTTGGGACCGCTGGGCGGCCGATTTTTCCTGAGCGGCAGTGACGTCCACGCGATAACGTTCAAGCAAACTGGATGCCTCTTGAATTCGCTCGAAATTGAATTCGATCTGGCCAGAGGCCGAATTCAGCTGATTTTTAAGCTCCTGGACCCGCTGGCGTCCGTCGGAAATGTTTTCTTCCAGCATGTCGATTTCGTGACGCTGTTCGCTGAGGCCAAATTCTTGCGATTCAACCTGCTCCTCGAGCGAACGCTGCGATTCCTGCAGGCGTTCGATTTCCTGCTGGGCCTGGTTAATTGCGCCATACATTTCATCCTGCACTTTTCGGCTGAAATGCGTGTCGAGCGTCCGCAAATCGTCAAAGAGAGTTTTGTATCGGCGCGCCTTTCCCGCCTGGCGCTGAAGAGAGCCGATCTGGCGCTTCACTTCCTTCATGATGTCAGCCAGCCGGACGAGGTTCGCATCCGTATACTCGAGCTTGCGAAGAGCCTCTTTCTTTTGGGCTTTGTACTTCGTAATTCCCGCGGCTTCCTCAAAAATAGTTCTGCGATCTTCCGGCCGAGAGCTTAAAAGCAGATCGATTTTGCCCTGTTCCAAGATTGAATAGGCAGTCCGACCAATTCCCGTATCCATGAACAGCATTTGAATATCCCGGAGCCGGCAGGGAACTTTATTGAGGAGATATTCCGAACGCCCATCACGAAAAACCCTTCGCGTGATTTTCACTTCGTTGAACTCGGTGCCGAGTTCTTTCTCGCATTCTGCGAAGTTGAGGGAAACTTCGGCCATTCCGACGGGCTGCTTGCTGTCGGTGCCGCTAAAAATCACATCTGCCATTTCCCCGCCTCGCAGCGCCTTTGCCGACTGTTCGCCGAGCACCCAGCGGATGGCGTCCAGGACATTGGACTTTCCGCAACCATTTGGCCCGACGATCGCCGTCACGCCCGGATGAAAATTCAGAACGGTTTTTTGGGCGAACGACTTAAATCCAAGCAATTCGAGCGATTGAAGGTACATGCAAGAGTGGACGGTAGGCTGGGATGATAGCAGTGACAAGTTCAAACGTACAAAGTCTTGAGTGACCGATGAATTCGACCTCAATATGTTGGGGATTATGCGATGCCTGGTTTGATATGGCGCGCCATTGCGGCGCTGTCATCCGGGTCCGAAGGCGGGAGGAGGATGGTTAGGTGTTGCGGGGCCACGGCGGCGACAATCGGGCTTGACCTGCGCGGGGCAAACTTTTAAATTTCGGCAAACGTTTGCGCCGATGCGCATCCGACTTATTTCAACTCTTATCCCTCTGGAACGAAACCCTCTGTACTGATGTCATTCAACGCAGTGGAGTTCTTCCCCCAAAACCATGAATCTCCTTTTCCTTCAAAAGTTTTCCTCCCAGTCCAGGCAACATTGTGTCGGTTCGGCCGCACTCCACGAAAAAACGCTTGCAAAAGTCTTTCAGAAGGCCTGTGTCACGGCACTCTTCGTGTCGGTCCTTTCGGTTCCCGGCATTCGATCCGGCGTGGCTGCTGAGGCCAAAAAGCCGGTGATCGGTCTGGTCATGAAGTCGCTCGCAAATGAATTCTTTAAGGATATGCAGGAGGGAGCGATAAAGCACGTCGAACAACGTGGTGATCTCACCCTCCTCCCGGTTGGGATGCACTCCGAGACCGATATAGACACTCAGGTAAATGCCGTTGAAAACTTCATTACAAAGAAAGTCGACGCGATCGTCATCGCCCCTGCCGATTCACGTGCATTGGTTGCGCCGCTTGCCCGTGCCATTAAGGCGGGAATTGTTGTGATCAATATTGACGTGGCGCTTGACGAACAGGCGAAGAAGCAGGCTGGGATCGAGTTGGCGTTCGTCGGTCCCGATAACCGAGCGGGAGCCAAGATGGCTGGCGATGTCCTCGCAAAGGCTTTGGGCGAGGGGGGCAAAGTAGTCATTCTTGAGGGAAACCCTGGAGCTGATAACGCTGTGCAGCGAAAGCTGGGATTTGACGATGCGGTCAAGGATGGCAAACTCGACTTGATTGATTCGCGAACGGCGCACTGGGAAACGGAAGAAGCGAATTCGGTTTTTTCCAATATGCTGACGGCACATCCCGATATTCAGGGCGTTATGGCTGCGAATGATTCGATGGCGCTGGGCGTGGTCAAGGCAATCGATGCCGCTGGAAAATCCGGAAAGATCAAAGTCGTAGGATTCGACAACATCCCGGCAGTACAACCGTTGTTGAAAGAGGGCAAGCTGCTCGCAACCATAGATCAGTTCGGCAGCCAGATGGCCGCGAACGGAATTGACTATGCGATGAAAGCGCTCGCGGGCGAGAAGCTCGAAGGCTGGATCAAGACACCGATCAAGTTGGTCACCGCTCCGGGATCCTGAACTGAGAAAACGCAGGTACTCGGACACGGCCCGAATGGAGTCCATTCTTGAGCTGCGCCGAATCGTGAAGCGGTTTCCGGGCGTGACGGCGCTCGATGGCGTGGATCTCTCGATAGCCGACGGGGAGATCCACGCGCTTGTTGGTCAGAACGGCGCCGGCAAATCCGCGCTTATCAAGGTGTTGTGCGGCGTCCATCTGGCTGATGAAGGCGAGATGCGCTTTCGGGGAGCGCCCTACCAACCTCGGACTCCGTTCGATGCGCTTCATGCAGGCATTCGCGTGGTGTACCAGGAGTTTAACCTGCTTCCCTATCTTTCGGTCGCGGAAAACCTCTTGTTTGAAAGGCTTCCCAGCCGATTTGGAGTGCTGCTCGATCGTCGGGCGCTTGAACGTCGCTCTGCCGAACTCCTTAAGAAGGTCGGCCTTGATATTGATCCCGGAGTGAGGGTTGAACGTCTCGGCATCGCTCAAAGGCAACTCCTTGAAATCGCCAAGGCGCTTTCGTCCACCGGCAGGCTGCTGGTGTTGGATGAACCAACCGCAACGCTTACACCCCGGGAAGTGGCGCGGCTATTTGAGATCGTCCGGGCGGCTCGTGCTTCCGGCATAGCAGTGATCTATGTCTCGCACCATCTCCAGGAGATCTTTGAGTTGTGTGACCGGGTGACCGTCCTTAGAAATGGGCGTCTGATTGGCACTTTTCCGGTTGCGGCCACAGCTGCTTCCGAACTCGTTAAAATGATGGTCGGGCAACGGTTGGAAGCAACGACGCGGGAGATCGGAGCGGCTGCAGACATCGCAAATGCCGGATTGGCCAGTGCCCGTGAGCCGGCTTTGCGGATAGATAGACTTCGAGTCCGCAACAGCACTCGGGAGGTGTCATTTTCTCTCGACTATGGGGAGATCGTCGGCGTAGCCGGTTTAGTTGGCTCAGGTCGCACCGAAATCCTTCGAGCGATTTTCGGCGCAGATCCGAGAGACGGTGGAGAGATTTATTTGGGCGGGCGCAGGGTCGAATTCCGGACCCCGATTGATGCCGTGCGTAACGGGGTGTGTCTGCTTACGGAAAACAGGAAGGATGAAGGTCTCGTGCTTGCTATGCCTGTGCGAGTCAATGTTACTTTGACTGACCTGGCGCGCATTTCACGAGGCGGTTTCTTGCTCGGTCAGAGAGAGCGGGCAATGACCGATCAGTCGATTCAGGAACTTGATATCCGGCTTCGATCTGTTGAGCAGACGGCGCGCGAGCTTTCCGGCGGAAATCAACAAAAGGTCATCATTGCGAAATGGCTCTTTCGGAGCGCTTCTGTTCTCCTGCTCGACGAGCCTACGCGAGGAATCGATGTTGGAGCGAAAGCCGAAATTTATACGCTGCTTCGACGGCTTTCGGCAGAGGGCAAAGCACTGCTTGTCGTTTCATCTGAATTGCCCGAACTCATGTTGCTGTGTGATAGAATTCTTATTTTATCGCGGGGCCGCCTTGTTGGAGAAGTCTCTCGGCACGATTTTGACGAGGAACGTATTCTGTCGTTGGCCTACAGCGAATACCTGGCCGGAAACCATCGCCAAGATCGTTTCTTCGAATAGCTCGCTCCCATGCCTGAAGATATTCGCAGTCTTTCCGAGAAAACAAGTGCTCCAAAGCGGTCGAAGAGAGCTCTTGTGCAGCGTGTTCTGCAGGAGGCCGGTATTGGCGTGGCGCTTCTTCTGCTGATTGTAATCTTTTCTGCCGCGGCCCCTCACTTCACGGACGAATCAAATATCACCAACATACTCACGCAGATAACGATTAACCTCATTATGGCCACGGGGATGACCTTCGTCATCCTGATAGGTGGTATTGATTTGTCCGTCGGATCTGTAATGGCGCTGTGCGCGATGGTTGCGGGGCTAGTGCTGAAAAGCGAATTGCTGCCCGTCCCTGGCGCGATCGCTGCTGCCGTAGTCGTGAGCGTTCTGGTGGGCATGATCTGCGGTTTCGTGAACGGATTCGTTTCGAGCTTCTGGAGCGTGCCTTCCTTTATCGTGACACTTGGAATGCTGAATATCGCTCGCGGCGCCGCGCTGGAGGTCACGAACGCGCGTACGCTGTTCCAATTTCCAAACGTGTTCAACGACTTCGGAACTGCGACACTGCTCGGCGTGCCGGCTATTTTTGTCGTGGCGCTCGCGATGGTGCTGCTTGGCTGGGCGGTTTTAACAAGAACCATTTTCGGACGGCTCATCTATGCGGTCGGGAACAACGAGGAGGCCGTGCGGTTGTCAGGTCACGACACATTCCGGGTTAAAGTCGCAGCGTTTGTCATTTCCGGTTTGACGGTTGGCATCGGAGCAATTGTCTACATGGCGCGACTTACGATCGCCAGCCCGATTCTCGGCACGGGCTTTGAGCTTAACGCGATTGCCGCCGTCATTATTGGTGGCACAAGTTTGAATGGAGGCCGCGGGTCGCTTATCGGTACATTTCTTGGTGCGTGTCTCATAGGGGTGCTTGCCGACGGCTTAATCCTGATTGGAGTAGGAGATTTTGTCCGCCAAATGATCACTGGCGGAGTGATTATCCTGGCCGTCGTTCTTGATTCATACCGGGCAAAGATTGCCGAACGAACGCGGTGAGCTGGGAGTCTCACAAACCAAGGCATTCGTGAGATTTCCAGGCTCAAGGCCTCCTGAGGCAAATCTAGAACTGCGTTATTCGTGGCGACTTCGAATGAACGGTGCGGGTGCTCCGGTCGATTCTCTAATCCAGAGCTCCGGATTGAGTAAAACTCGTCGAACCCGTCCCTCACCTCCTTTGCGGATTCGTTCGATCAGGGTGCTTGCTGCGATTTCGCCTTGCTTGTAGATCGATTGTCCGACGGTAGTTAGCGCCGGGTAAAAATATTTTGTCAGCTCAATACCGTCGAAACCAATAACCGAGAGCTGCGATGGAACTCGAATCCCATGCTCAGCGGCAAAACGCAGCAAACCGATTCCCATCAAGTCATTGCTTGCGAAGACAGCCGTAATCTCTGGCCTCTTCAACAGCCTGCGAGCGGCCTTATAGCCGCTCTCGGCGGTAAAATCGCCTTCCACGACCCACTCTGCTCGAAAAGGGGCGCCGGCTTCGGCGAGCGCTTTGCGATATCCATCCAACCGCTCGGCGCTAGCTGCGGTGAAACCCGGGCCAGCGATACACCCGATTGATTTGTGTTTCAGCTCAAGCAAATGCCGGGTTGCCAGGTATGCGCCCTTGAAGTGATCGATTTGCACGAGGTCGGCCGTCACACCTTTCACGGCTCGATCCACGATAATGATTGGCACCTGCGCATCGCGAACATGTGCAGCGAGCCCCAAGTCATCGCCTGCCGAACAAATGATGAGGCCATCAATCCGCTTCTCCAGAAGAACACGCAGATAAGTCTGTTGGCGGCCTGAGTCATCGTCGGAGTTACATAATATGACGCAATAACCAGCCCGATAACATGTATCCTCGATGCCGCGAGCGAGCTCGGCAAAAAAGGGGTTTGTGCTATTGGAAACCAGCAGTCCGATGGAGCTTGTTGCCTGGTGTTTGAGCGAGCGCGCCACAGCGCTCGGAACGTAGTTCAGTCTGCGGATTGCGGCTTCGACGTCGTCGCGTACCTTTTCGCTTACCGGACGCGACTTGTTGATCACATGGGAGACCGTGGTGTAGGAAACTCCCGCAAGCCTTGCTACGTCCTTAATCGTCGGCATGGAGGTTCCACCACCAGTTTCTGGAGTTCTAGCGAAGGATTTCTAGCGAGGCCGCGCCTCAGACCGGCGAGGTCTAGGGTTAGCAAGGCCACGTGGGAGCAACATCGCTTGGGTGAAGCGGCCTCGCTTATAGAATCCTTGAAAAGCAACGCCCATTTTGATCATCGATGCACGAAACGGAAAAAACTTGGCTCATTTGAAATCGATTTTGCTTTTCAAGGATTCTAGCGGGCTGTAACCTGCTTTCCTTTTGGCAATTCTTCCTTGGGTTTGGAGACCTCCTGGCGAAGATTGCGCTTGTGCAGATTTGACCACCAGAGGACGATCGGCGCAGCGATAAAGATGGAGGAGTAGGTGCCAACGATGACGCCTACGACGTTTGTAAATGCAAAATCAGCCAGAACAGGCCCTCCGAAGAAGAGAAGCGAGAGCATGCAGAGGAGGGTCACTCCGCTCGTCAGAATCGTGCGGCTTAAGGTCTCATTAATGCTCGCGTTCATCAGATACTGAATCGAACCCTTTCGACCCGAGCGAAGCCCTTCACGGATTCGGTCGAACACAACGATCTTATCGTTGATCGAATAACCCGCGATCGTGAGGATAGCGCCAACCATAACCAGCGAGAACTCGCGGCCAGTCATGACGAAGATGCCGAGCGTAATGACAAGATCGTGAAGCATGGCAACAATCGTTCCGACCGCGAACGAAAACTCGAACCGGATTGTCACGTATATCAGAATACCTACGATGGCGATGCCCAATGCGAATAGCGACGTAGTCGCCAGTTGCGTTCCCATGATCGGCCCGACCCCTTCTGAGCGTTCAACGGTGAGGCCGGCGTTCGGAAATGCCTGCTTTAACTGACCGACAATCTTGTCGGCCGTGCTAAACGGCGAACGAATCGAAACAAAATGCGCAACCTGATTCTGTTGCTGACCAGCTTCCTCCTGAATCACTGCGTTGGCGAGTCCAATCTTGCCCAACTGGTTCCGGATCTCCGCTTCTGGCAATTCGGTCGGTGATTTGAGAAGCAGGAAATCACCGCCTGTGAAATCGATGTTGAACATGCTCCCGCCCCGTACCCCAAAAGCTCCGATCGAGGCCGCAAGCAACATCAGCGACGCAATGAGCGCGGGTCTCCATTTGCCGAGAAAATCGAAGCTCTGCGATTTGATCAGGTGCAGCATCGATATGCGTTTGATCAGGTTGAGCTTGACCGCCCAGCTAAAGATATTGCGGGTTACGAGCAACGCGGAAAACATCGATGCAATAATGCCTATCGTGAGCGTAATCGCGAAGCCCTTAACAGGGCCGGACCCAAGCCAGAAGAGGATCGCGACCTTAAGTAAAGTCGTGAGATTAGAATCAACGATGGCGCTGAACGCTTTCTTGTAAGCCGTATCGATAGCGGGCTTGAGGCTTTTACCGCGTTCGAGTTCTTCTCTCAGGCGCTCATAGATTAGAACATTGGCATCGATGGCCATCCCGATGGTAAGAATTATTCCTGCGATGCCTGGAAGAGTCAGCACAAAGCCGAAAAGCGACATGGCGCCAAATAGCAGAATGCCGTTTACGGCCAATCCTATGAAAGCTACAAGTCCCGCCGCACGGTAGTAAATCAACACAAAGATCAGGGTGGCGGCTAGCCCTGCCAGCCCCGCTGCGATCCCTCGGAAAATCGAGTCCTGGCCCAATGTCGCCGACACCGTTCGGGTTTCATCGATGGCCACCGGCGTCTGCAGCGGGTTCTCCATCACGCTCGCAAGATTCTTGGCTTCTTCAGCCGTGAAATTCCCCGTGATCGAAGCTTGCCCGTTTGGAATCTCGCTTTGAATGGTTGGAGCGGAAACCACCTCGTTATCCAGCACGATTGCAAGCCGGTTGTTAATATTATCGCGGGTTACCCTTCGGAAAGCCTCCGCGCCAGCCCTCGTCAAGCGGAGGGAAACTTCATAACCTCGCTGCTCGAAAACCGGACGCGCGCTGGCAACATCCTGGCCGGTCAGTTCGGGCCGCCTCTTGACGAGCAGTTTTTCGGGTTTGGCAAGTCGATTGTCGACGTATGGCAACAAAACGTATCCCGGTGGCGTAAAGGCTGCTCCTGATTCGATCTGCCGGACTAGCTGGTCGTTGTTCGGATGAACCAGCCGGAATTCCAGCTTTGCAACCCGCTGTAGTTGCTGACGCGCGGTCTCAATCTGAGTCGTGCTCAGACCGGGAATTTGCACAAGGATATGATCCGCCCCCTGTTTGGTGATTACCGGTTCACTCACGCCGAACTCGTCGACACGCTTGCGAATTGCTTCGACCGCCTGTTCCTGCATTTCAGGCGTGATTGGACGCGGTTTGCCTCCATCTTCCGGGACCGGCGGAACCAGCCGCACAAGAAAGGATGTGCCTCCCTGTAAGTCAAGGCCGAGATGAATCTTTTTCTCGAAGGGGAGAAATGCGTCAATGGAGAATGCGCACAGCAACAGCGCGAGCGTCGTACCCAACCAGCGTTGCGTCCGCTCCTTGTCGGTTACAAAATACCAGCCGAACAATAGGAGAACGAGCAGCCCAAAAAAAAAGGTCAACGTCGCGTCCATGGCGCGTGCTCAGGCGGTCGGCTTGGCTTCGGTTACAGTGGTTTCTGATTCGGCTGGTTTTTCAACGCCCGAAATTGCGCTCTTATCGATTTCGATCTTTACGTTATCGGCAATCTTCAGAAGAAAAGTGGTTTTCTTGACATTGGCTATCAATCCATGAATGCCGCTGCTGGTGACGACCTTATCGCCGGTCTTTAAGTTGGCGAGGAGCTGTTGATGCTGCTTTTGTCTTTTCTGCTGGGGTCGAATCAAAAGGAAATAAAACAACACGCCCATGAACAAAAACGGAAGCAGGGTCTGCAATAGGTCGGGTTGGGGTGGTCCAGCGGGTGAGGCGGATTGCTGAGCGAGAATGAGAATTGTGGAAATCATCGGTTGGTAACCCTTTGGCTTCGGGATCGCCAGGCGACCAGGGGAAGTGAGTCAATAACGCAAAGACCCATTTCGATCAAAGTAAATATTTTTCTCGATCAGAGTTGAATCCTCCGAAAGATCTGATCGAGCGGAAGTTGGATGCCGATATGAAACTCTCCAAAATCGGCATACTCAGCGCTAACGGTGTCGAATCGCATCTCATAAACGATTGATTTAATTTGAAATACGTCGTGGGCAAAGAGAGTCACGCCCCATTCGGCATCATCAAGACCGATTGCACCGGTGATCAACTGTCGAACGCGGCCGGCGTATTGCCGCCCGACCCTGGCGTGGCCCGCCATGAGTTTTTTTCGCGTTTCAAAAGGAAGGGCGTACCAGTTCTGGCCGGGAATTCTGCGTTTGGTCATCGGATAGAAGCAAAAGATCGGCCAGTCTGGCATGTTTGGATAGAGTCGATCCTGAAGGTACTTCTTCATCCGAGCGCGAAATTCATTGAGCGCCTGTTCAAACCCTGATGATCCTTCCGACAAATTCTTTTCCGATTGCAGCGAGGCGACGTAATCCGCTTCTGTTGTTGTGTATTCACTGCGTTCCGTTAGCGAATAAAAGCTGTAAACCGGGTCGAGGCTGTCCGGACCGAGGGAAAGCGTCAGGCTTTTCTCGACGCTTTGGGCGTAGTGCAGATCGTCGGTAAGAAGCATGAATCCCAGGTCTGCTTTTGGGGTAAGCATGCCAAAGGTAAGCAATTGCGTCGATGGAGCGGCTCTTGTTTCCCGTACCAGCGCAGAGAGATGCGTTTTCGCGTCCAGTTGCTCCTCCGGGGTAAGCAGCTGCCATTGGCTCTGCTCTATCCGGTAAAAAAGATGAAGTACATGCCATCCTTCCTCTGGGCGTAATGCCGCTCTGTCGATCATGCTCAACCCTACCTCGCCTCCGGCGCGTGTCCAAGGCAAGGAGAGGTTTTCGGGTTTTGCATTTTGTCCTTTGCGGGTCGATGCTTCGGCATATCAAAATTGCTGCCGCCAAGCTCCCTGGGATTGGCCGATCTCTGACTTGAAGTCTGAGTTCGATTCGTTAGATTAGCGGGCTTTTAGGACGAGTCTGCAGGAAAGACTGCCTTTGGGGAGCGATTAAGGAACCTGGTGTGACATATGGCTGACGTTGCAAATAAATATCCGCAGAATGTGACTGGTCGGTTTTACGTGGACGATCAATGCATCGATTGCGACCTGTGTCGCGAAACGGCGCCTGCAAACTTTACGCGTAACGATGATGGTGGTCACTCGTATGTCTACAAGCAGCCGGAAAGCCCGGACGAAGAAGCGCTCTGCACAGAGGCGATGGAGGGGTGCCCGGTTGAGGCAATTGGCAGCGACGGGGATAGTTGATCCTCATTAGAATCCTTCAAAAATTGAACCGATTGCAGATGGGTCAAGGTTCTTTCGTCTCGGTCACGCGTTTACGCAGGACTGCGTTGTTTGTTTATGCACCGATATCTTCGCAAACGGGTCATTGAAGAGTGGCGCGGATTGCCCGAGCCGGATGACCAAGCCGACCGCACGGTCTCGATGAGGGCGATTCTTGACGAACTGGCCACAAAACTGAAATGCGAATCGCTCCTGCGGGAGGAGGAGATCACTGGCGCATGGAGGGAAATCGTCGGTGACTTTTTCGCGCGGCATTCTCATCCCTTCAAGCTGGATCAGGGGACCCTGATCGTGAACGTTCTGCAGCCAACCCTTTTGTATGAACTCGAGCGGAACTCCAAGTCCATAATACTGGCGAAATTGAAGAAGCGCTTCGGGTCAAGAACGATTAAGGAATTGCGGTTTCGGTTCGGATAAAGATGCGGAATGTCAGAAGAATGGGTAGAAATCGCCGATCTCGAGGTAAAAACGAAAATCGGCGTTCTCGAGGAAGAACGCGCGACGTTTCAACGTCTTCTTGTCTCCTTACGTTGGCAGATCCCGACGGGTTTTGAGCAATTGAAGGATGAGTTTGCGTCGACAATCGACTACGGCGCCGTCGCCACCGAAACAAGACGGATTGCGCTAAACAGTGAGTTGCATCTAGTGGAGGCACTCGTTTCGGAGATTGCCAACGGATTAATGGATCGTTTTCCAATCCGGACGCTTGTGATCGAACTGAAAAAATTCGTTTTGCCGGATGCCAGGTATGTCTCGGTAAAGACCACCCGGCGTCGATAAACCTCAAGGCAGAAGAATACAGAATAGAATATCAGAATACAGAATACAGAACCGCGAACCCCGAACTCCGAACTCCGAACTCCTTCAGATGAGCCGACCCTACCCATCCCGCGTTGACTCGGGAATTTTCCAGTCCAACTTCCTGATGATTTCCCCAAATTCATTCTGATCGCGTTCGATCGCGATGATCGGCACATCCAGCAAATTCTCCAAAACGCTCAAATTGGTCGATTGCGAGCCATCGGTTCCTGCGACCGCCGAATTGAGCAGGACGACAGGACAATTCAGGCGGGCTGAATGAATTGCCTCAACGGTCAGTCGCGCGTGATTCAAGACGCCCAGACGGTTTGGCGCGACGACAATGACCTCTAATTTGAGATCCATCGCTAGATCGCGAAAATCATAGTTGGCCTGAATGGGAACGGCAATTCCTCCGGCGCCTTCAACCAGAATAGCGGAATGTCGTTGGGATAGCGTTTCAAACGCGTTTCGGATCGCGGAAAGATCAATGAATCGATTCTCGATCAACGCTGCCGTATAGGGCGCAACCGGCGTGCGATACCAGACAGGATTCAGCAGAGATTCGGGCTCCACGTCGTCGCAAGCCGCAGCGATTTCGAGTACGTCCCGGTTGTCGCCGGTACAGATCGGTTTCATTCCGATGCAATCGATGCCGAGCGGCCGAGCATAACGTAAAAGGCCGGTTGTGACGAACGTTTTACCCACGCCGGTGTCGGTGCCGGTAACCAGATAGTTCACGCGCCAAGATTTCTTGCCAACTCCTTCATGATTCCTTCGGCCAACTCTTCGAGTTCTTCCTCATGTGGACCCTCAAGGAGCAGTCGGGCTTTTGGCTCCGTTCCCGAGTACCGGAGCAGGACTCGACCACGTCCGGCGAGCTTAGATTGTGCCTCGGCGACCTGTTTCATAAGGCCGCTGAATTGTTCAAAAGGAAGTTTCTCGCGAACAGTGACATTGCGCAGGATTTGAGGAAACTTCTTCAAGACCTTGCGTAATTCGCTCAACGGCTTTCCTGTGCGCTGCATGATGTCCATCAACTGGAGGGCGGCCACGAGTCCGTCACCGGTCGTGCTGAAGTCTCTGAAGACGATATGGCCGCTTTGCTCGCCTCCGAAGTTGAGTTCGTGTTGAATCATGGCATCCATCACGTAACGATCGCCCACACTTGTGCGCAGCACTTTGCCTCCTCTACCATTCAGCACCGCATCCAACCCGAAGTTACTCATCACGGTTGCGACGACCGTTTTTTCACGAAGTTGGCCGCGCACGAGTAAATCTGCGCCTGCGATGGCCAGAAGATCGTCACCGTCCATGGGGTCACCCGTTTCGTCGCAAAACAAGACCCGGTCAGCGTCTCCGTCATGCGCGAACCCGAACGCTGCCCCTGTCTTGCGAACGAGTGCACTGATTGCTTCCGGGTGAGTACTTCCGCATTCCCTATTGATATTGCAGCCATCCGGCATACCAGCGATCGATTTGACCTGGGCGCCCAGCCTCGTGAGGACCAGAGGGGTCGTCTCGTAGGCAGCACCATTGGCTCCATCGAACGCGATCGTTGTGCCAGATAACGAAAATCCTTTCGGTACCGTGGAAGCTGCGAACGCAGCATACTGTTCAACTGAATCTTTTAGTCGGCGGATCCGCCCGACTGATTTGCCCGGTGCCGGTTGGCGCAATTCGATCCGAAAAAATTCAGCTTCGATGGCAAGTTCGAGTTGGTCGCTCAATTTGTAGCCGTCCGGCCCAAAGAATTTTATTCCATTGTCTTGAAATGGGTTGTGCGAGGCGGAAATGACGACTCCAAAATCAGCTTGATGCGTCGGTGTTAAGTACGCAATTGCCGGGGTCGGCATAATCCCGGCGAGAAGCACATCAACCCCACAGGAAGCCAAACCTGCGGCCATCGCCGACTCAAGCATTTCCCCGGATGCCCGCGTATCTCTTCCAATGATAGCGATGGAGTCGCTCTTGTGTCTTGCCAGCACGCGCGCCGCTGCGACTGCCAATCTAAGGGCCGACGTCGCCGTGATCGGTTCAATATTGGCTATACCGCGAACACCATCTGTACCGAAGAGCTTCTGGGACACCGGTCGACCTTCGCGACGGGTGAGGTAAAGATCAACTCAGAAAACAGCCTCAACGTCTCACTTTTGTAAACATGCAGGGCGCTTACTAGACAAACAATGGGCGATAACGAAGCAGACAATTCGGGCTCGACTTACTCCTTCGGAGAAACGAAGTGATTTTTGCGCGTTGAGTCTAGCTAGCGCTCCGGCCCAAAAGATGCCGCGCGCCTGTCAAGCCGCCATCGCTCGGGCGCCACGTCGACGTTTTTCTTGATCAGGTACCACACGGCTGTTGCTACGATTAATGCCATCAATTTGGCCCGCCAATTTTCAAGAAAGAACCGTTTCATATTCTCACGGGGTCGTGTCCGGCTCAGGTAAAGTATTCTCTTCGCGGGAAGCCGACGAATCATTCTCTCGTAAAAGAAGCTCTGACAATCGCTTCTCAAATTGGCCGGGCTTGAATCCGCGTTCAATTTTGCCTCTATGGCAGATCGAAATATTGCCAGTCTCTTCGGAAACTACGACCGCGATCGCGTCCGACTCTTCTGTGATTCCAAGTCCGGCACGATGCCGAAGGCCAAGAGTACGGTTAAGATCCTCACGCTGGCTGACAGGGAAGATACATGCTGCGGCGATGATCCTGTCATTTCGGACGATAACGCCGCCATCGTGGAGTGGGGTCTTCGGAAAGAAAATCGTTAACAAGAGTTCCTGGGACATTTCGCAGTCGATATTCACGCCGCTCTCTGCGAAACTTCTAATTGCGGTATCCCGTTCAATGGCAATCAAGGCTCCGATCTGTTTGTTGGAGAGTTCGAAAACCGCCTCTGTCAGGATATCGATCGTTTCCTTTTTCTGCGTTGCGGACGAAAAGAGCTGGCTGCTTCCAAGCTCGGCAAGTGCTCGGCGCAATTCCGGCTGAAAAATTATGACCAGCGCGATAGCGAGAAACGCGGTTAAACTTCGAAGAAGCCAACTGATGACGGTCAGATTCAGAATTTGAGAAACCAATGTGAGCGTGATGAACAGGATGGCTAATCCCGTCAGAACCTTGGCGCCTCGCGTTCCTCGAAAATAGAGGTACCCATAATAGATTGCGACGGCGAGCAAGAGAATCTCGATTGCGGCGTTCCAGTAGTTCAGGAAAAAATCTATGACTGGATTAGACATTCGAAATTATCGCCTCGGTCATCCGGAGGGCGTCTAGATTTGGGCAGACGTCGTGAACACGAAAAATGTGAGCCCCCTTCTCACGGAGTAAACTCGTAAGGGCAACGGTCGGCCAGAGTCTCTCTGTTTGAGGTAAACTCGGGTCTCCCAATAAACGGGCGATCATCGATTTCCGCGAGATTCCAACGACGATCGGTTGTCCCAATTTTGTGAAATGGGGAAGTTGGCGAATCAGGGCAACATTGTCCTGCATCCGCTTGCCAAAGCCAAATCCGGGATCGATCGCAATGTTTTCCCGATTAACGCCGTAGCGCACCGAGGCATCGCGACGCTCTTGCAGAAAGGAGAAAACCTCGGAAACGACATCGACGTACCCGGGATTGACCTGCATCGTCTTAGGCGTTCCCTGCATATGCATGAGAATGACGCCCACTCCTGTAGCTCGCACGAGATCGATCATGGAGGCATCGGCCAGCAACGCAGATATATCGTTTACAATGTCTGCGCCTGCGGCAATCGCTCGACGCGCCGTCTCTGCTTTGTATGTGTCGATTGAGATCAAGATTTCGGGATAGCGTGCGCGGATGCGTCGGATAACAGGTATGACTCGCCGTAACTCCTCCTCGAGGCTAACTGGCTCGGAACCCGGGCGAGACGATTCACCTCCGACATCTAGGATAGCGGCTCCCTCAGACACCATTTTTTCGGCATGGTGGAATGCCGCTTCTTCCTCGCAGAATCTGCCGCCGTCTGAAAATGAATCCGGGGTAACGTTAAGCACGCCCATGATCAGACCCGATCGAGTCAAGTCCAGCGAGCGATTGCGGAGTTTCCAAAGCATATCGCACACTCGCCACCCAAACCACCGATTGGCAAGTGTTTTTACGTTCCAAGCGCGTAAGTCGTCGTCATTAAAGGGATATTGAAATCAGAGGTTTCCTGCCGCCTGAGTTCGTACTGCCGGCCCGCCTCACCGATCGCTGGCGCTGATCAAATTAACTGTCGCCTGAGAATCTTTGCTGGAGGGCGTCCGCTCCGCTGGCGCCGTGGAACCGGTGCTGTTATCGGCGCATCGCGGCTCGCCCTACCGATGCAAGCCGCGGAGATGTCACACGCTCCGCCACGCGCCTTAATTGAGCTGTCGCTCAGTCAAGGCGCCGCAGCTCGCCGGGAGGCTCGTATAGGTAATCCGGAGTTATTCAGCAAGTTCAGTCGGAGGCCCCCCGTTTGGACCAAGCCGAAGCTGAAGCTTGTGAATAACTCCGCCCAGCCCGAAGACGCAATTGTGGATAAGTTTCTTTTTGGCCCAGGAATTCTCGGTTAA
>Ga0182041_10000378_pt1 | contig 20923 bp, 12 predicted proteins | sample flu12Cox44000178_FD_125967 | JGI IMG/M metagenome (GOLD analysis project Ga0182041, IMG submission 125967) | Lab enrichment of tropical soil microbial communities from Luquillo Experimental Forest, Puerto Rico - flux8day.12C.oxic.44.000.178 | ecosystem: Environmental > Terrestrial > Soil >...
CCACCGCCATTTCCCGGTAACGGCACAGCGCGTTGGCCAGCTGCATCTGCCGCGGACTCCGGCACTCTGGTTCAAACAGCCGCGGATTCCCCACTACGATCACCGCGGTTTTCGCCCGCGACGTGGCCACATTCAGCCGGTTCAGACTGTACAAAAACTCCATCCCGCGGGGCGCGTCTTCCGGCGACGACGTGGTCATCGAATAAATCACCACCGCTTCTTCCTGGCCCTGAAATTTGTCCACGGTTCCAATCTTCATCTTCGGCAGCCGCGCCGACAAATCAGCTACCTGTGCGTTGTACGGCGCCACAATCAGAATGTCTTCCACCTTCAGCCGCCGTTGCCTGCCCGCACTCGAAAACCACTTCACTTCCGGTCGCAACAGCCCCTTCACAATGCGCGCCACCAGTTCGACTTCAGCGGCCGAGGAGTTCCTGTTTCCCTCATGCTCCACCGGCACAAACCACAACCCCGCACCCTTCAGCCACGGATGGCCTTCGAGCACGCGGCTGTGCGTCAATGCCTCGGATTGCAGTCGCCCTTCGTAAAAAAGCTCCGAGGTGAAATCGCAAATCTTGGGATGCAGCCTCCAGGTTCTCGGCAATAGAAATCCCATGTCCGGTGGAATGGTTTTGTGGCCTCCCAGCAGGTGCTCGAGCGCGGATTTTTCCGCTCCATCGGGATGGCTGCCCCTGAGCGGCCGCTCCAGCTGCTGCGGATCACCGATCAGCACCAGGCTGTTCGCTGCCTGCGATACCGCGAGCACGTCCGCCAGTCCCATCTGTCCCGCTTCGTCGATGAACAGCACGTCCACAGCCGCGAAGGCCGCCTCGGGCGACCACATCCACGACGTCCCGCCCACAATGTTGGCTTTCCCGGACTCTAGCGCTTCCCAGGCCTCTTCGTTTTTCCTGGCGATCGCAATGTCCTCGGTCCATGCTTCGTCGTCGGAGCGCTGCATGGGGTGCACACCCAACTGGTCGACTTCTTTCGCGGCATCCACCACTTCCTCGAGGAGCTTCCGAATGACTTTGTGGCTGAGCGCCGTCACGCCAATCTTCTTGCCCGTTTCACGAGTTCGCAGATCATCCGCGCGCCGGTGAACGTTTTGCCCGCACCCGGTGGCCCTTGTATCGCAAACACCGAATCATTCAGAGCAGCGGCGATCCGGCATGCCGTGCCCTTGGGATTCTCTCCCGCGCGCGGTGCAAGCGTTTCGCCTTCGACCAGCCGTGGCCGCTTCCGCAACAGCAAGTCCCGCCCTGCGCGATATCTCCCGGCCGCCTCGATACCATTCGCCGCCACCCACTCGCCGATCCGGAAAAGCGCTTCCGCATGCTCTTTCACGCTGAGCGGCCGGTCCCACACATACACCGCGGTGGGATGCATCTCCGCTGTTTTCTTCGTTTTCTTGATGGCGACGGTGCGCCCGACGGGATCGATTTCAACCACCTCGCCGAACTTCTCGCCCTTCGAATACAACTCCTTCTCCGCGCGCGCTTCGCTCTCCTGCTTTTCGAAGCTATAGCAATCCACGGGAATCTTGCGCTCCACCCGCAGGCGCTTCAAAAACTTCAGTCCCGCTAATCCCGCTCTCTCTTCCAGGAGATCCGCATCGTCCAGGTCAGCCAGCCGATAGCCTTCCCAATATGCGGCCTTGTCCTCTCGCCGGTGCCAGTCCTCGAGTTGCGCCAGCAGCCACTGTGCCTGCTGCTCAGTCGTGCGCGCCTCCGGGTCGGCCGGAATCCCATCGAGCAATCTTTCCACCAGCGCCGCAACGCGCCTCTGTCTCTCGTCCAGTTCTTCCGACGGCGCTTCTTCGCGGTCCACAAATCGCGGCACTTCCGTTCCGCCGTGTACCAACGCCTTCCGCTGAACCTCCAGCCACTCGCCGAGCCTAGCGGTCGAAACGCAATCCTCGCGGTTGTATCCCTCCATCACCTCGCGAATCTCCTCCGGCATCTTCTCGTCGCCCCAGCCGAGTTCCAGGCGATGCTCGACGTAGCGCATCGCACTCCGCGACTTCTCCAAGGGCGTCTCGCGCTCGAATCCGTAAAACGCTTCAATCTTCTTGAGCGAGTACTCTTCGACGCTGGCCCGGACGCCTTGCTTGAACGCTTGGTGCAAATCCACCAGCATGCCGGCGCGCAGCATGCGGTCGATCTCGTCTTCGCGCGTCGCATGCATGCCGATCAAGCGCTTCATCGTACCTGGCTCGTACGCGCCGAAGTGATACACGTGCATCTTTGGATCGGCCCCACGCCTCCGCATGATTTCATCCACAAGCCACTCAAACGCCTTCTTTTCCTCGTCCCGACCGAGCGCCCAGCGGTGGTTGTAAACCAATTCGCCGCTCGAATTCCGTGCCGCGAACCCAAACAAATATTGCAGTCCCTGCTCGCCCACAAAGGGATCGCCCTCGAAGTCCATGAACACATCGCCCCGCGAGGGCTCGGGCAACCGGCAAAAACCCGCCCCCTCCGCCACCGGCCGAAGCAACTCGTGCACCAGCTTGTTCTGGGTGCGCCCCTCCACTTGCACCCGCGCCTGCTCGCGCATGCGCACGTACGCTTCCTTGGATCCGTGCCTGGGCTTCTGCTCAAGCGGAATCGGCAGTGCCGCCAGCTTCGCCACGGTTCCTGCGTTCCACGCCTCAAATTGATCCCGCTGCTGGCGCCGCATGTCCGCCACCAGCGACAAATGATCGTCCGCGCGCCTTTGCGCATCGCATTCGCGAAACCACTTACAGATGAGGCAGTGCTCCACCGGCTCCGGATAGGTCGCCTCGACGGTGGCGATTTCGTTCGCAAACCCGAGTGAATACTGGCCCGCGTCGGTAGGGACCGCCTTCCGAGCCGCGGCCCCGCGGTCTACACCGCCAAGCGCTCCGTCGCCATGCTTGCCCGATCCAACCGCCTCGATCAGTCTCGCCTTCACGTACCGGTAATACGCCGCATACTCGGACACGCGATATTTTTCGCCAGCAAACCCTTCGCCCGGCGGTATCACCCACAGAAACTCCGGCGTCGTCCCCAGCATTTTCCCGAGCAGCTCCGAGTACAGCGAGAGTTGCAGAATCGTCGTGGCCTTCGTTTCCTTGGCCAGCTTGGTATCCGCCACTTCATACGACCACGCCCAGCGCTTGCTCGGCGCCGCAACGCGCCGCAAGACATCGGGCCGCCCAAACCATTCGCCGTCGCCGAGCGCGCCTTGCGCAATCACATCCGTGCCGCGCTCCATCAGCCCAAGCGTTTCCGCAAGCAGCCGTTTTTCCTCCTGGTGCGGAATGTGGCTCAGGTTATCGACGGTTAATCCCTTCGCGCACAAATGCGCCAAATATTCCCGCTCGTGCCGCTCGCCGCGTTCCCGAATCACCGCCAGGTCCGGCGCGGCCCAATCAGGTGCCGACCGCTTCCCCTCGGCGACCCCGAGATCCAGGGTCGTCAAGTGGCGGCATGCCAGGTGATTGCCCAGGTCGGTCGCCGCCAGCCGGATTTGCCCTGCCGCCAGTTTCATCAGCTGCCTGTTCCGGCGCTCGACCTCGCTTCGCGTCGCGCCGCTCCCTTCGACTCCACCAAAAAGCCTACCGCGGCCCTACCCTTCCAACCAAGACTCGATCTTTGCCTCGATGCAGAACCACCTTTCGGCGAACCCTATGCCAACCCCGTGGCCGCACTTGGTTTTGATCGTATAAGACGGTTGGTGAGAGGCCCTTGCCGGGTCTGGACTTCTTGATACCGACGAGGCGTTCGCTTTTTGACCCGTCGATGCATGGAACGTCAAACACAGAGACCGGCATGCCGGCAAGAACTCTCGGCCGGCTTCGTGCGTATGTTCTAGACGAGGGGATGCTTGCTGCGCACCGCCATGCGTAGACGAATCATTCGCGTGATGCTGATTCTGCTGCTCCTGCCGCCGGTGCTGGCGGCGGTGGCCGGGTGGCTGGTCGCGCCCGCGTATCTGCACCCCATCCGGCGCGAGCTTACACCCGACCTGATTCGCGAAGCCGATGCTTCCTTCGCGGTCACCCACGCGGACCGCGAGCCGTTCGACGTGCGCGCGCCCGACGGCGTGCTGCTGCGCGGCTGGAAGGTCACGCCGCCGAATCCCAACGGCTCGTGGGTGCTGCTGTTTCATGGCGTGGCGGACAACCGCGTCGGCGTTACCGGTCAGGCGGAATTCCTGTTGGGTTCGGGCTACGGCGTGGTGATGATGGACGCGCGGGCCCACGGCGCGAGCGAAGGCTCCACGGCCACCTACGGATGGCTCGAACGCCAGGACACGCGCGCGGTCATCGACCGACTCTTTCAGGACCCGCGGCAGGGTTGTCTCGCGATCCCGCACCACGGCACTGGCAACGCGTGCCCGCCGCCTCGGCATATTTTCGCTCTGGGTGAATCCATGGGCGCGGGCATTGCGCTCGAAACCGCCGCGACCGATCCGCGCATCGAGGCGGTAGTGGCTGAGGCTTCCTTCGCCAATCTTCGCGAGGCCGCTTACGACTATGCCGGATTGCGCAAATATCCGCGGCTCGGGAAGACGCTACTGTCGCCCTTCGCATGGACACTGCTGTACCGCGGAGCAAGGCTCACCGCCATTCCCCTAGCCGAAGTTTCGCCGGCGAAAGCGGTCGGGTCGCGGGCGTTTCCGGTGCTGCTGATCTGCGATGAAAAGGACGTGGCCCTGCCTTGCCGGCACACGCAGATGATTTACGACGCCGCGCGCGGCCCCAAGCAGCTGTGGGTTGTGCCCAACGCCTACCACACCGCCGCGCTGGGGTTTTACCCGCAGGAATTCAAGCGACGTGTGCTCGAGTTTTTCGAGACTTACAGGAGCGGTTGCTCCCAGCTCACGGTGCCGGCCACGTTTGTTGAGCGCCCAAGCGAACAAGAAAAAGAGAGAACCCCAGAGGCGCGTGGAGCACCGCCCGAGCGCCGCGGCTCGCTAGGGAGTTTGCGCCCGGGCGCCCTCGCTGCGCCTCCGGAGGCAGGAAGAAAAACGGGCTAGAGGAAACTTCCGAGAAGGAGCCCGTTGCCGGTCTTTTGCTCATTCGAACAAGCGGCAGGCGCTTCCGGCCTTTTTAGGGAGTGCTTGGCTTGTGGGGCGCTGCGCTCTTCGCTTTCGGACCCGGCGTCTTGGCCGCAGGGGCCTTCGCTTTTGCCCGTTCCCCGCCGCCTCTGCTGAGCAGCGTCAAAGCGTCCTTGGCGCTGAAGGGGAAGCGGCGGACCGACTGCTCGCCAGTTGTGCTGAGTGTCACGTCTACGCGGCGATTGTTGGCCATGCGTACGGTCACAATATTCTTGATGAGCTTCTGCTTTTCCGCCGCACTCAGGTCAGGGTCCTCCTCGAGCAGCTTCTTGACTTCGTCCGAGGTCATGTTTTTCTCAAAGCCGAAGGCTTTGACCTCGAGACGATCTGCCGGCACGCCTTTCTCGACAAGGTAACTCCTGGCGCGTTCCACGCGGCGTTCGGAGAGTTTCATGTTGTACTCTTTTGCTCCGCGGGCATCGGCGTGTCCTTCGAGAATCAGATGGGCCGCCGGGCGGAATTTCAAATACTGCTGGTAATTGCTCGAGAGTGCGTCGAGGGTGGCCGCCTGGCTGGCCAGCAATCCGCCGGTGGGCTTGGCCTCGGTGGGCTGCGCCGTCGGGAAGTAGATGCTATGCAAGGCCAGCTTGGTCTCGAGTTCATGGACCTGCGGAGGCTCCTTGACCTCGACGTTGCCGGAAGCGTCGGCGGTGCCGCCGCGGCCGTCATTGACGGTGCACTTCACGGTATACGTGCCGGGTTGGAGGCCGGTCGAATCAAATTGCACGTTCGTGCCGCTGCCGGTGATTTGCCCGCCGGAGGCGGTGTAGCTATAGGTCAGCGGATCGTTGTCCGGGTCGCTGCCATTGCAGGTGATCCCGGTGTGTTCACCAGGAAGAATCGAGCCGCGCTCGACCGAAAGGCTGGCCGATGGCGGATGGTTGGGCTTCTCTTCCACCTTGATGTCGGCGCTGCAGGAAGCCGTGCCGCCCCTTCCGTCATCCACTCTCACGTTCACGGTGTAGGAGCCAACGCTCACGCCCGTGGAGTTCCAGCGCGCATCCGCGCCGGTACCTTCGACTCTACCGGCGGTAGCCGAGTAACTGTAGGTTAGCGGGTCGTTGTCCGGATCGCTCGCGTTGACGTGCACGGCAACGGAATCACCCGAACCCACAAAAATGGAAGTTGGATTCACGGAGCAGGCGGCCACCGGCGGATGATTCGGCGGAGGCGGCGGATGGGGAATCCCGAAACGAAATACCACGCCGGAGCCCGCTCGGAAATTGTCTTGGCGCGCGTTGCCCCCGACGGCGGGACCCGAGAAATTGGTCATGAAGTAATCGAGCTGGGCGACGCGCCAAGCCAGATTTTTCGTCAGCACCATGTCCACGCCGCCGCCGGCGGCCAAGGCGAAGGCACTCTGACGGCCCGTCCCGGTCATCTCAATGCCGCTGTGTGCGCCGCCCAGCAGGAAGTGGGCGAACGGCACGAAGTAGTCGAATTTGCGCAAGTTGAGGCGCGGGCCAAAAAGGTAGCTGACCATGGTTCCGTTCACCGATGCGCTGCTTCCCGTGAGAGGAAAAAGGCTGCGGTTGAAGTTGTATCCCGCCACTTCGCCGGCGAGACCGAGCCATCGGGAGGCGTTGTAAGTGAAGGAGGCGCCGCCGCCGTGATTGCTGAAATTGGCGAAAGGACTGCCGGGCGCCGCGTTCACGTAGAAATACATGCCGCCGATCTCATAGCGGGGCACGAGTTGGCCCGGCGCCCGCGTGTCCTTCGCACTCGCCGTTTGTGGTTTGGGAAAAGGCTTTGCGCGGGGAATGGCGGGAATGGCCAAGACCTCCCCGGAGTAGGAACGTTGATCGGCGTTGCTTGTTCCGCCGGATTTCGCTGCGGCAGCTTCGGTCCGGCTAGAGGTGTCATCGGGGAATCCGGCGGCTTTCTGTTGCGCGCCGAGAGGCGACGCCAGTAGAACACTCAAGGCTGATGCAAGACGCCACTTGCGCATCTGTTCCTCCTAAGACCATCCTCCGGATCCCGATTGGTTCGCGTGTTCGCCGTGAACCCGCTGCTCGATGTGGGCGGACACTTTGGACGTGTTGCTGCTCTTCGCTCGTGCCCTATCGAACACGAATCTCCCCTCGTTGTCAGGAAAAAACAGGAATGCACAGGACACGGCGGGCAACAGGGTATTCCACAATAACCATATTATGCAAACGATTTTGTAGGAGCGGAAAATCGACCACCGGCAAGCCCCATGAGCCGGCCGGAGGACGCGATGTCGGCTCAGAGCGGTTTGCCTGACGGGGCGGTTCGCCGTTTCGCTTTGATCAGGACATCCACGGAATCCGGGCGGCCATTCCAAAAGTCCAGGCGAATGCGGCCATCGGGCAGTTGCGAGACGGTGGCAGGGATCGCGGTAGCCGTCAGATACCATCCGGCGGGGAGCACGACCGCGTTGCGGGAGCGGCCCAGGCTGCGATCGAAGACCAATTCATCCCCGTCGAGCCGGTAGCTAGCGGGGGCGGTGTAAGTCTCGGAAATCCGCAAGCGCAGGGACTGCCCCTTCTTCACCGGTGGAAAGGGAATCAGGACGATTTGCGTTTCCGGCTTGACCGGCTCACCCGCGTCGATTTTCGCGGTCGAAAGTTCCGCGCCGGTCATTAGCCGCGTGGGCAATTTTTCTCCGGTATCGAGGACGTAGGCCGAAGGCTCGGAGACCGCGCTGCCTTCGCGAACCACGTTCAGGTATTTATCCACGCCCGGGCGCGACTCGGTGTAGTCGTGATAGAGGCTGAACGCGTGCGTTTCAGGTTGCTCGAGGAAGTACACGATGTCCCGATTTTGATGGGCGCGTTCGGCGAGGCGCTGCCGCTCGGTCTCTCCTTGGAACGGCGCTTCCCAGCTGCGCGATTCGGTCAGGGGACGCGGCGCCGCGGCGGGACCGGTCTCGGCGCCGAGCTTTGCGCGGAGCATCAGAGGCGCTTCGCCGGCGCCAGGATTCATGAAGCTGATGGCGATGCGGCCATCAGGCTCGGGCAAAACCTGGGATGGAACGTTCGCGCTCACGAGTTCGTATCCCGCGGGCAAGACGACGCCGTTGCGCTTGATGCCGAGGCCGCGCTGGAAAACGATGCTGTCGCCTTCGCGGTAATAGCTCTTCGGGTCTTTGTAGGTTTTCACGATCAGCAGCCGGCCGCGTCCTTCGGGCGGGACGGCGCGGGCAAGATGAATTTTGATGAAGCTTTCCGAGACATCGGCCTCCGTCATCAGCGGATCCTTGCGGGCTTCCAGGCCGGAGACCACTTCAAAGGGGAGCGGTTCGCCGGTCATGGCGTCGTAAACCGCTTCGTTGCTCGCGAGGCTGCCCTTGCGAATCGCATTGAAAAAAACCTTTGCGCCGGGAGCAGTCGCGGAAACTTCGTAGGAAATCTTGAAACTTGCCGTATCCGGAGCGAGCAATTCGTAGCGCGTGTACTCGTCGGCTTCCGTTTGGCGCGTAACGGCTGCGCCCTGCTCCTGCGAGCCGAGAGAGTCGGCAGAAAAAACCGCAAAGAGAACAGTGATCGTAAACGCAGCGCGCTTAGACATAAGATTCTCCTCCTTCAGACCCTCTCTTCGGCGCAGGTCTGCAAGCATAGTCCCCGATTCGAACGCGAGAGTCTATCCGCCTTGCCGGCGCACCGGCAACGCACCGTCCTGGGTTACACTACTTCCGCGGGCTCGCATGCACAAGATCACCACCCTCGATGACCATTGGATGGGAAGGCCGCGTTCGATCGGCACGGCTTTGCTCGAATCGGACGGGCATTACGCGATTGTCGATCCGGGTCCGGGATCCACGCTCCATACGCTGCGGAAAGAGCTTGGCGCGCGCGGCGTTTCGGTGGGCGACCTGGACGCGCTTTTGCTGACGCACATTCACCTGGACCACGCAGGCGCTAGCGGCGCGCTCGTCAGGGAAAACCCTCGAGTGGCGGTGTACGTCCACAAACTCGGCGCGCCACACATGATCGATCCGTCGAAGCTGCTGGCAAGCGCGGCGCGGCTTTGGCCGGACAATCTCGCCGAGCTGTTCGGTGAAGCGCTGCCCGTGCCGGAATCGAATCTGCGAATCCTCGAAGGTCGCGAGACGATTACGCTCGGCTCGCGCAAAATCGAGGTGGCTTACACGCCCGGCCACGCCGCGCACCACGTCAGCTATTTCGAGGACTTCGAGGGCGTCGCCTTCGTGGGCGACACGACGGGGATACGCATCGAAGGGCACCCTTACGTGATGCCGGCCACGCCTCCACCGGATATCGACTTGCCGCTCTGGGATTCCTCCTTCGCCAGGATTCTGGAGCGCCAACCAAAGCGTCTGTTTTTGACGCACTTTGGATTTTCCGAAAACCCCGCCGCGCACATCGCGCAATTCCAGGAGCGGCTGCACGGCTGGATGCAAGCGACCGAGGGCATCCTTCAGGCGGCCAAGAGCGATGAGGAGGCCATGGCTTGCTTCATGGCCACGATGCGCGCGGAAATTGGCGAACACCAGACGGCGGAAGAAGTGGAACAGTATGTGGCGACCGCGGGTCTGAACCTGTCGTTTCTCGGGTTGGCGCGTCATGCGCGCAAGCGCGCGCATGCAACTGCTTCCGTTTCGAAGACCACTTCCTAGTCCCGCCTTGAAGTGCGCATTCGAAAAAGGCTCGAATTTCTCCTTGCAAGAAAGCTTAAGCGGTTGATCCGGACGAGGAAACTTCGGTGGCGCCGGAAGGTTCTGTCGCCGGTGCTTCCGAGGCTTGCAGGCGCGCAGCGAGAATCTCCGCCAGGAGGTCGACGAGTTTTTTTGCACCGCCGAGGTCGGGATCTTTGTCGGGATTGTACTGGGCGATGTCAAGCCCCAGCAGGTTTTTGTGCTTCGCGAATTCGAGGAGCGCCTGGCGCACCTCTTCGAAACGCAATCCGCCACTGCCGGGAACACTCACCGCCGGAAAATCTTCCTGCGCGATGACGTCGATGTCCAAATGAAGCACAAAGTCGTGCGCCTCGGCGTGCATGTGGACGAGGGCCTCCTGCGCGGCGCGCGTGCCGCCTTGGAATTGAATGTCTCCCGCATAGCTGTGGCGCATGGCAGATTTGCCCAAATATTCCTGTTCGGGAGGATCGAGTCTTTCGAGTCCGAAAAGGGTCACGTCCGGTTCGCGCACGAGGGGCGGCTCTCCCCAAAAGCGAACCAGTTCGGGCGCGCCTTTCCCCAAAATGTGCGCGACGACCATGCCGTCAATGCGTCCGGAGGGCGTGGAGGCGGGAGTGTTCAGGTCAGCATCGCGGTCGACCCACAAAAGATTCAGGTGGTGGTAGTAGCGGCGAGCGGCGGCCAGCAGGCCGATGGCTTGGGCGCAATCGCCGCCGAGCACCATCACCAGGGCGCCGCTTTTCACCGCCAATTCCGCGCGCAGCTTCAGGTCGTTGAGGCCGGCGACGATTTCCGAGAGATTGCGGGCTCGGCGATGCTCTTCGTCGTCGGCAAAAAGGCGCGGCGCACAATCGCCGTGATCGATGACCTCGTAACCCGCGGTCTGGAGCCGATCAACAAGCCCGGCGGCACGCAAAGCCGCGGGGGCTTTCTCGCTGCCGAGCGAAAAGGCTGCGGCGCTCGAAGGCGCACCGATCAAGGCAATCTTCTTCGGCTGACGGACGATCTTGACCGCCAAGTTAGGCTCCCTGTTCTGAGCTATCCGGCTGCCGCGCGGGTATTGCCAAGACCGGAACGAAAAATGCGTGACTTTCTTCCGGTCCTGCGCGGCGTTCCCCCGGAAGGGTCGACAACCAAGCTCTCAGCGGCGCGGCGCCGGCGCGATGGTCGCCAATTCCGGAGGCAAGATAAACCGCACGTCCTCGCGGATCAGATCCAAGTCGCGCTGATCGGTAAAGCCGAACTCAGCCAAACGCTGGCTGACCTGCTCGACAAGGACTTCCGGCGCCGAAGCACCTGCCGTCAGCCCCACGCGTGAAACGCCTTGGAGCCAGCGCATATCGATGTCAGACGCCGAGTCGATCAGTTTTGCCCGGACGCCGCGCCGCTCTGCCACTTCCACGAGGCGGTTGGAGTTCGAGCTGTTCGGAGAACCGACCACAAGGATGAGATCGACGTCCTTGGCCACCTGTTCGACAGCCTCCTGGCGGTTTTGCGTTGCATAACAGATGTCATCGCTCGCCGGCCCCTGGATGGCGGGAAATCTCTGGCGAAGACGCGCCACGATTTCCTGGGTGTCGTAAAGGCTCAAGGTCGTCTGCGTGAGGAAGGAGAGCTTTTGCGGGTCCACGACCTCCAGCGCGTCCACGGCCGCGACCGAGTCCACCACGAGAGTGCGGTCGGGAGCTTCACCAGAGGTCCCGATGATTTCCTGATGGTCTTTGTGGCCGATCAGGATAATGGTGCGCTTTTCGCGGGCAAATTTCAGCGCTTCCAAGTGAACTTTAGTGACTAGCGGGCAGGTGGCATCGATGACTTTCAGCGCGCGCGCTCTGGCTTCGTCGCGCACGGTCGGAGGCACGCCGTGGGCGCTGAAAACCAACACCGCACCGTGCGGGACTTCCTCGATCGCTTCGACAAAAATGGCGCCGCGGCGGCGTAACTGTTCGACGACGTAAGTATTGTGCACAATTTCGTGGTGGACGTAGACCGGAGACCCGTAAGCCTCCAACGCCAGTTCCACGATGTCCACCGCGCGCACGACACCGGCGCAAAAACCGCGGGGCCTCACCCGGAGCAGGATTTTCCCATTTTTTGTGCTCTGCATTGTCACCTAGTTCAATTACCGCCAAGGACTCTATCATACCTCAGCGGTTTGCCGGAGCGCATCCGATTCGCAGCGCGTTCGCCGGCCAAGGAGAAGGACTGCGATCGATGAAAGCGCGGCCGTCGAGCAAAGACAGCTATTTTGCCGACCATTCCCGTCGAGCGCGGCGAACATTTGTCGAAAAAGCGCGAAAGCCTCCGGTTCCAAGTAAACTTTACAGGTCCCGCGCAATTTACTCCGTATTCCCTCCGCGCGCACTTCGGCAGCTTCGTACACAACGCGCGAATTCTAGGGCACTTACAAGCTCGCTCCTTTTGGCCTCTCAGAAGCACAACCGAATCCAAGCCGAGCACCTCAAATCCCTAAGCCCCCAAGAATTCGGACCTTGGAAGCGCGTCGATCGCGGGCCGGGGATTTCCCTGCCCATGCGGCCTCCGGCAAGGCTCGAAACAGGGGCAAAGGTGCGGGCTCATGAACCCGACGATCTTGCTTGTGGACCTGCCATCGGCGGAACGAGAAGCTTGGAAAGCGTTCCTCGAGAACCATAACTACCTGGTTTTAACCGCCGATAGCGGGGAAGCCGCGCAACGATTCTGCCTTCAGCTGCGACCCGACCTGGTCTTGCTGCACGATCATCTTCCTCAGGTTCGCGGTTTTGAGCTCTGCCGACGCCTGAAAGAGGATCCTCTCAATCAGCTGACCCCGGTGGTTCTGGTTTCCGCCCTACCGACTTCGAGAGAACTTGAGCAAGGACGCGAAGCAGGTGCGGCCGACTTCTGGGGCGTGGCTTCGTCGCTCGCCGACTGGCCGGGCCGCATCCAATCACTCCTCAGGCGGAAGAGCGAGATCGCGGAAAAAACGAAGGGCGTGATTCTTTCTCTGGCGCACAGCATCGAAGCGAAACATTCCTTAACAGACCGTCATTCCGACCGGCTTGCGGACTGCGCCGTCCAGCTGGGAAAGAGCCTGGGTATGAGCGAGGGAGATTTGGAGGACTTGCGGCTGGGCTGCCTGCTTCATGACATTGGGAAGGTGGCTGTGCCGGGCAGCATTGTTCTCAAGCCGGGACGCCTGAACCCGCAGGAAACGGAAATCATGCGGCAACACCCCGTCATCGGAGAGCAAATCTGCGCACCGCTTAAATTGTTCAGGCCCATCCTTCCGATCATTCGGCACCATCACGAGCGGATGGACGGCTCGGGGTATCCGGACGGCCTCGCGGGGGAGGAAATCCCTCTGAAGGCGCGCATTCTGCGAGTTGCCGACGTATACGATGCGCTGATCAACGAGCGCCCCTACCGGGAAGCTCTCACCTCGGAAGAAGCACTGAAAATCCTCCGGCAGGAAGCAGCGCACGGGTGGATGGATGTTGCGCTCGTTTGGAAGTTTGCGCGGATCGCGAGAACGGGCGATTCCTTCCCCATACGAGGCCGATCCATGCTGGCTTCTTATTACGCGTAACGAAGCATCGGCAAGCGCCTTCCAAGAACAAGGAGATTGATCGACAGTGGGGCTCGCTCACTGTTCGCGGGCATCGCTAGAATTTCCTGCTCATGTTCACGGAAGGGGCGGTACGGCCGATGGTCTTCGAAGGCCAGCACGTGGCTCGAGCCGCTCGAGGAGCGTCACCAGTTCGAACGGCGTGAAGGCTCGTTGCGAGGCAACCTCTGAATGTAGAATCAGCTCGCACCTGAGATCGCTCCTTTTCCGGTCATGGCAAGCTCCTCCAACCCGAGAGATCGCAGCAAATGCGTCGTGCTCGGTATGCGCGTTACGGTTATCGCGGAGCCATGAGCGCAGACGCCGGCAGTGCGGAGCCATGACGCGGGTCGTCAACGCTCACGGCGGGCTCAGGAGGATCAAGAGGCACCTGGGGCAGCCGTCCGGCAAACCTCGACGCGCAACTTCCTTTCGATTGGCGGGGTTCGATAGACTGAGAATGGTGTCGGTTCGGAGGACGATCTCATGACGCATTCGACGAACAGGAAATCCTCTCTGATCGCGGTTTCGGCCCTATTGAGCGGGCTCTTGCTCGCAGGCTGCGACGAATACGTTCAAATTACCCTCGATCCGGATGTCCCTATTCATAAACTGGCCACCTGGGCCTGGCGACCGGCAGCGGAGCAAGCAAACGCTCGTGACTCACGCGCCGTCATCTCACGCGACATGATTTCGCGCGACGAAACCGTGGTGCGCGACAGCGATGCCGATAACGAAATGGTCCGGCAGCGCGTGAAGACGGCCATCGAGCAAACACTGGCCTCCAAGGGGCTCACTCAAATCAGCGATGCCCAGGCCGCCGATTTCCTGGTGGACTATCATTTCGCGGTGGAACGCCGTAACGTGACCGTTCCCGCCGCTTATGGAGGCTATCCGGGTGTGGTTTGCGGACCGTATGGCTGCTGGCAATCGTGGGGCTGGGGGCCGGCGGCAGTCGGCTACCAAAACATTCGCTTCCGCCAAGGAACCATTGTCTTCGATTTCATCCAGCGGTCGACGAAGCATCTGGTCTACCGCGCCGTCGGGGAGAAGCCCGTGCAATACAACACCTTCACGCTGACCCAGGGCGATATCCATGCTCTGGTTCATCGTCTCCTCGAAGACCTGAGGACCCAGAAATAGGTTTGGTCTTGGCGCGAGCTTCCGATTGACGTCCCCGACGGCTTCTTTCTTCCTCTTAGGCATGGCGCCCTCGTCGAGTACCCTTAGGAAGTGAGATCGCTCGCAAGACAGTGGCGATGAGCCGAGCCCTTTCGGAAAATTCCGCGCCGATCCGCGGCGGGACGCCGATCCTGTCGGACCGCCTCGGGAAGATGCGATGGATAGCCGCTAGAAACCCGGCATTGCAATCGCAGCTCACCGCAAGCCAAATACGGCGACGCTGGTCGCAGTGCCGACATAGACCCTGCCGTTTGCGACCATCGGCGTAATGAAATGCCCGCCGACCGCAGAAAAATGATCTCGGTTTGCAGCCGCCTGGTTCGAGTCGTAAAGTTCCTTGGTAAGGTCGCGGGCGTCGTACGCAAATAAGACTCCCGCTTCCCAGTCCAGGGTCCAAACGATTCCCTGTGAGGCGCCATTTGCCGAAATGCTCGGAACCGCTCCGTTACTACCGAAAAGATGGGCGCTCTCGGAGGATGGCAAGGTCCCGAGCAACGCTTGTGAAACGGGGAAAGCCTTCAAGGCGTTGTTGGTCGGACAGATGTAAACGGTGTTATTGAAGAACACCGGCGAAGAATGATTCTCGCCGGTGCTCAGCTGGATGGCGGGCTGGTAAATGTTGTTCTTCGTGGAGTTGAACTGGCCCAGATTGTCCCGGTTCAAAACGTAAAGGTTGCCATCCTTGCCCGCGCCCACGGCCAGATGCCGCACGATGCCGCCAGCGTCGGTCAGGTCTGGCAGCAGCAACGGGCCTGCTGAACCGAAATCCTCGTCTGCGGAATCCTCGGCGCTGGTGTTATACGGCGTGAAGTAGTCGCCGACGGTCAGGCCGCCGGAAGTCGAAAGGCGCACGAACGAATTCCCGTAACTGTGGTTTGCTCCGGGGGTGTCAGCAAACCCGTTTCCGCTGATCACATATACGTTACCGGCTGCGTCTGCGGCGGGTCCGCCTCCGCCCATCCACATGCCACCGCCGGAATTGTTGGGCACGAGATCGATCGCGCCGGTTTGTTTCAGCGTGCCGGCATCATAAGCAATCACCCAGGCCGAATACGCCCCGCAATCGCCAAACAGGCCTGCCCATGCGGTATAAATGGTGCTTCCGGCTTCGAGCAGCGCTGCCCGCTCATGGTGAACCGGGGGAAGGAAAGTGACTACGCCGCCGCTGCTGTTGCCTCCCGTGCCGGGAAAGGACGCGGTTATCGTCGTCGGGCCGCCAAATAGTTCACTGCCGTTTGTCAGGTCGAGTGCATGCAGGCGGTGGACGATGTTTCCCGCGGGATTCTGGGACATGGCCTCGACATAGATGGCGTTGCGGGCGCGGTCTATAACCGGCGTGGCGGTGATTCCGTTTGGACGGATATTCCCGCACGGCAAGCTCGTGGCGGGAGACTCTCCGCCGGGCAGGACGCTGGTTTTCCAGAGGATCGTGGCGGAACTACCGCCGATGCTTTGCGCGTCCACTGCGTAGACCGTGTCATTTTCCGTGGCTAGGTACAAAACATCCTTGTTTCCCTGTCCCGGAATCCCGAGCTGGCTGAGAAACAGCGTCTGGCCATCGATCTGGCCGTCCACAGCAAACTCGCCCACTTTTCCAAACGTTGCCGAATTCACATTGCCGGGATTCAGCGTGGTCTCTTTCAGGTTCTCGCCGCTACGCTGGTTGTCGTAGTGATAGGTCACTACGTCCGTGCCGGACGGCCCAGGGGGCGGCGTCCCGTTAACAATCGGGCTCGAGGAACTGGCGGAACAGCCCGTGAGCAGCGTGGCCACAAATGGAACCCATGGAACTATAGGAAATCGGGACATATGCCTCACCGTTGCATTCATTATAGCGGCTGGGGATGACGCCAAGAGATGGTTATGTTTATGTTAAAGCCAAGGTTCCGGAAGCTGGTTTTAGGATTGTTGTGCGAGGTGGGTAGGAGACACAATCGGGGGAATACCCGAGTACTCCTGCCCGGCCAGATGGCCGGTAGAGAAAAGCGATTTTTGAATGCCTGTCCTAGGCTGCTCCTTGCTTCGTCGGAGTTTCCCTTCTATCCTCGTTGTCCCGATGCTGCTCAAAAATCAGATTGCCTTGATCACCGGCTCGGGCCGTGGGATCGGGCGGGCCATCGCTCAGTTGTTCGCCAAACAGGGCGCGGCGGTGTTTCTCGCCTCGCGCACAGAAAAAGAACTTGCCGCGGTTGTCAAAGAAATATCGGAGGGTGGCGGCAGGGCCGAATACGCCACCGCGGATTTGGCGCAAGAGGCGGCGTGCGTGCATGTTGTGGCCGCCGCACGCGAAAGGTTCGGCCGGATCGACATCCTGGTGAACAATGCGGGACACTACGGTCCGGTGGTCCCGATCGAGGAATATGCTCTGGCGGAATTCGACCGAGTCATTGCCGTGCATTTGCGCGCGGCATTCTTGCTGTCGAAGCTGGTGCTTGCGGAAATGTACGCACGCGGCTCCGGAGTGATCCTGAACATTTCCAGCCTCTCAGCAAAAGCGGCTTACTCTTGGGGCTCCGCGTACGCCGCGGCCAAAGCCGGAATGCTTGGTTTGACACGGGTAACGGCGGCCGAGGCGGCCCGCAAAGGCGTGCGGGTGAACGCGATTTGCCCTGGACCGGTCACGGAAACGCGGATGTCGCAAGAATTGGGTGCGGATTTGGCGAAGCGGCTTGGCATCAGCGCGGAACAGCAACTGGCAGGCTTTCTGAACGGCTTGCTGCAAGGCCGCGCGCAAACCGCTGAGGAAATTGCGCGCGCCGCGCTTTTCCTTTGTTCAGAGCAGTCCAGCGCCATCGTCGGGCAATCGATCAATGTCGACGGCGGCGTGGCCTTCTACTGAGCCACCGGCAAGCATCGCTCGGCCGCCAAATGGCGCAGTCGATGGTTTTGCCTTGCCGGATGATGGCCCGCCGATCGGTAACGACGGTCAGGCCACAGCAGCGGTCGGCAAGATTTTCCGGCATCAGCTCGTAACCTCGACCATCGATCGTGATGTTCCGTCCGAGGCTCCATCCGGTATTTCCCTGGCCGGCCCGGGGCGGTTCTTCGGTGGCAGCGCCATTCGGGAGCCCCAATCGTTGAGAAATGGCGAAAAGTCCGTTGTGGTTCGCAACACCCGGCTCATTCCAGCCTGAGAACGACGACGGGGTCGACCCGGGTGGCGCGGCGCGCCGGCAGATAACAGGCTAGCAGCGCGGAGGTCAACAACACCAGGGCCGCCCCGCCGAAAACCAGCGGCTCTACGGCTGGCACGCCAAACAGCAGGCTCCCGAGCAGGCGAGTCAAGGCGAGCGACGCCAGGAGTCCAAGGATGAGGCCCGCGAGCGCGAGGCGCATGCCTTGGCTCACCACCAGCTTCAGAATATCCCGCGGATTCGCGCCCAAAGACATGCGGATGCCCAGCTCTTGTTTGCGTGTCGACACCGAATAAGCCATCACGCCGTACATGCCGATAGCCGCGAGCAGAAGAGCGAATGCCGCAAAGGCAGCGACGAATTCTGCGGTCATTCGGGGCTGAGCCGCCGATCTAGCAATGACACGGTCCATGCTGAGAATTCCCGAGACGGCCAAGGTAGGATCAATATCCGCGATTTTGCCGCGAATCGTGTTCACCAAAGGTTCAGGAGAAGCATCCGAGCGAACCACCAGCGTCATGGTGGCGTAGGGCATCTGTTCGAGAGGCACATAGAGCTGGTCGGCACTCCCCGCGTTAAGCGTGCTGAATTTCACGTCGGCAACGACGCCAACCACTTCGCGGCGGGCCAGGTCTCGGGAGCCGGCAACGTATTTTCCGATAGCGTTCTCGTTCGGCCAGTAATGACGCGCGGCGGTCTCGTTCACCATCACCACCGGGGCACCGCCGGCAATGTCGCGCTCATTGAAAAACCGGCCGCGGAGCAGTCGAGTGCGCATGGTCTCGAAATACCCCGGAGTGACTTGCCAGAAGGCGACGAGCGGATCTTTGCCAAGACCGCGGCAGACCTGCCCTTGAAAGCAAAAGTAACTAAGCCGGTAGCCGCCGGAAAGCGGCAAAAAACTGACCAGGCCGGTAGCCTCGATTTCCCGAACGGCGCGCACGCGCTCGAGCAGTTGACGGTAGAACTCCGTCTGGCGTTCCGGCTGAGCGTAGCGGCTCGCCGGCAAGGTCAGTGGAAAGGTCATGATCCCTTGCGGAGAAAAACCGAGATGGACGCGCAGCAGATGGGCAAAGCTTTCCATCAACAAGCCGGCACCGGCGATCAAGACTAAAGCCGCAGCCATTTCCGCAACCACCAGCAAAGCGCGCAAGCGCCCGCGGCCGCCCGTGGAGCCGCGCACGCCTTCCTTGAGCGATTCATGGAGTTGACGCTTCGCGGCCCCGATGGCGGGAGCCAGGCCAAATAGAACGGCCGAGAGCGCGCAAAGGAGCAAGGAGAAGAGCAAGACCGCCGGATCGATGCGCGCTTCGGCAACCCGCGGCAGCCTGCCTGGGCTCGTGGAGCGAAGCCAGGGCATCATGGCAGCGGCGATAGCGACGCCGAGCGCTCCACCAAGGATCGCGAGCAACAAGCTTTCACTGAGCAGTTGCCGCACCAAGCGCATCCGCGAAGCCCCGAGCGCCTTGCGCAACGCCATTTCTTTCTCGCGCGCCGTGGCTCGTGCCAACAGCAGATTGGCTACGTTCGCACAGGCAATGAGCAGCACCAATGCGACGGCCGCCAGCAAAACCAAGAGCGATGCCCGCAGCCCTGCTACCAGACTCTCTTCGAGGGGTGTCACGGCCAGCGTGTCTTTGTTTGCGTCCGCGAAGGTGCTGAACTGTTGGCGGTAGCGCTCATTAATGGTGTCGAGTTCGGCTTGCGTCTCGGCCATGGTGACTCCCGGGGCCAGCCGCCCGATCACGTCCAGGTAGCCCGCGCCCATTTGAACCTGGACCGATTTAAGCAGCGGGTGCTCAAACACCCGCGGCAGCCACACCTCCGGCACGGGGAATGCAAAGGGAAAATCGAAATCGGCCGGGAGCACGCCCACGACGGTGACGCTCGTTCCGTCGAGCGTCAAGGTCTTCGCGAGGATGCCTCGATCGGCAGCAAAGTGGCTGTGCCAGAAACCATCGCTCAAGATGGCTACGTTCGGACCGCCGGGCTGCTGTTCTTCGGGAAGAAAGGACCGCCCGCAAGCCACCCTGACGCCCAGGGTCCGGAAAAAATCCGGGCTGACGTGGACGCCCCGGATCGACTCCGGCTCACGCGATGTCGCGAGGCTCACGTCAAAAGAATAATAGGCAGCCAGATTCTCGAGCGTCTGGGTCTGCTCGGAAATCTGCGTAAACTTGGGAAAGGAGGCCGCGCTGACGGATACAAGCCGATCGGAAGCCGGGTACGGCAGCGGTTTCAGAAGCACCGAGTGCACCACGCTGAACATGGCGGTGTTTGCGCCGATTCCGAGCGCGAGGGTCAACACCGCCACCGCAGCGAAGCCGGGATTCTTTCCGAGCCGGCGCAACCCCAGCTTTGTGTCTTCGAATAAACTGTGCAAGGCTCCCTCTGGAAAGTGGCCGACCGATCATGAGCAGTTGGCTAGCGCAGTTCGTTCTTGTAAACGGCTCCGCCTTTCATCACGAATTTCACTTTCTGCAATTCCGCGATGTCCTTGAGCGGGTCGCCGGAGACGGCCACCAGGTCCGCCCATTTTCCTGCCTCGATGGTTCCCGTTTTGTCGCTCCAGCCGAGCAACGCCGCGGCGGTAGACGTGCCGGTACGAATCGCTTCGATCGGCGTCATTCCGTATTGCACGTAATATTCAAACTCTTTTGCTTGATTCACTTTTTTCCAGTCGAAGCCGCCGGCATCCGTGCCAAGCGCGATTTTCACGCCTTTCTTCAGGGCCTTGCCAAAGTTCTCGCGCTGCAAATCAGCCATCTTCTGCCAATTCCCTCCGCGGCCCGGTGCCACGTACAAGCCCACCGTCAGCGTCGGCACCCAATAAACGCCCTTCCGCACCATCTCGTCCATCAGCGCATCGGTCAGGCCGTCGCCATGCTCAATCGTATCTACGCCGGCGCGCAACGCCGCAGCGATTCCGTCGCTGCCGATGGCGTGGGCCGCCACTTTCTTGGCCAGACGGTGCGCTTCATCCACAATCGCCTTGGCCTCCTCATCGGTGAAGTTCACCATGCTGTGTAAGACGCCATCTCCCTCAAAGTGGTAGCGCCGGTCGGAGTAATACTTGATCCAATCCGCGCCGTACATCACCTGCTCGCGCACCGCTTTGCGCGCGCCGTCCACGCCGTCGACATATTGCACTCCCGTGGGCAACCTCAGTTCCCACGAATAGCCGAGCAGCGGATACATCCCCGTCGGGGTCATCGCCCGCGTGGCTACTTGCATGCGCGGCCCCGGCACCTCTTCTTTGGCGATGGCCGTCTTCACATCTACGTCGGCGTACATGGCACCTTCGGTTTCCAG
>Ga0182041_10000380_pt1 | contig 20836 bp, 20 predicted proteins | sample flu12Cox44000178_FD_125967 | JGI IMG/M metagenome (GOLD analysis project Ga0182041, IMG submission 125967) | Lab enrichment of tropical soil microbial communities from Luquillo Experimental Forest, Puerto Rico - flux8day.12C.oxic.44.000.178 | ecosystem: Environmental > Terrestrial > Soil >...
GTCTGCGGTGAGGCCCGGTGTCTCCCCTTCGACGATCAAGCGGTGCCGGTGGCAGGTTCACCAATCTCCCTCAGTGTAGCCGAGGCCGCCGAAAGCTCGGATAACGCCGCTCGGGAATTCGTCACCTCTCGGAGTTCGCGCTCGGCCTGCAGCCAGTCCTCGACGTCCCGGCCGTGTTGGCAGCCTCGCTCGCAATAAAGCTCAAACGCACGTCTGGCAATATCGGCATCGGCCGGGTTCCGTGATCCGTTCAGCGCGTGAGGTGTTACTCGCGTCGGCATGGTTACGACCTTTGTCGATCGTCTCGTTGATTTCGCCATCAGGATCCCTCCAGAAGTGGGCCAGCGGTTTCATGACTGACTTTATGTCAGTCGGGGTCCTTCGTACAAGTATGAAATGTCCTTCTTCGCCGCAACAGGTGTTCGAGCGTCTTGTACTTCGCTCTCGACTTTGGTACTCTCTCCTCATACGCGGCTGCCCCGCCGGAGACTCGCGCTGAATCGACCGACGGTCCCAGCCATGATCCCTGTGGATCTGCCCAGCGCGTTGGACGCTGAAACGCCCTTCAACCCCTGAGTAACGGTCGACAGGAGGATCGATGGCGCGGGAACACCAGCAGGCAGCGGTCATTCCTTATCGGATCCGTAACAGACGCGTCGAAATCGCCCTCGTGACGACCTTCAAGGGAAGGAGTTGGATCGTTCCCAAGGGGTGGGTCGACGATGGTGAACGGCCCCGCGACGCCGCCATGCGCGAAGCCGAGGAGGAGGCCGGGCTGCGAGGCGTGGTCGCGCGCAAGCCGCTTGGCCGCTATCGTCACGTCAAAGGCAAGGGTCTTCGTCGAGTGGACGTCTATCCGATGCGCGTCACGAAAGTGCTCGAACACTGGCTGGAGGATAAATTTCGGCGGCGACGCTGGATGCGCATCCGCGACGCTGCGGCCTGCCTGAGCGAAGAGCTGCAGCAGCTCATTCACGATCTCGAAGGCGCAGTCGAAGACTCCAGAAATTAGTGAGAGCTGTGGGCAACAAGTGGTCGGCTGCAGCCGAATCGGTGTACGTCGTCCGGGACGAAGTTTCGACGGACGCGCTCACGAAGAGCCTCCGGGCGCTCCTCCCGACTCGCCATCATCCGATAGCCCGTCGCCGATTCACCGTGCTGGACACGTTCGATGGCCGCGTACGGCGAGCCGGCGCATGTCTCACACGAGGCGCCGTCAACGGTTCGTCCACCGTCAGGTGGCAGCCACGCGGCGGAGGCAACCTGTCGGTTCGGCTCACGCAGTCGATCGACTTCGCGTGGGATCTTCCGGACGGTCCGCTGCAACGCGCGTTGACATCCATCATTGGGCCGCGGCGGCTGCTGGCGCAGGCCGACGCGGAGGAGTACGGATCGGAGCTCGACGTTCTCGATGATCTGGGAAAAACGATCGCACGTCTCAGAATCGCGTCGGGGCAGGCCCGGCTCCCGGTGCCGGGCGGCGGTTGGCTGACGCTGCCCGCGACCGTCACCCTGACGGGGCTGCGCGGCTACGAAGACGCATACAGGCGGCTCGTGCCGGTGATCGAGAGCCGCCCGGGCGTCGAGTCGTGCGCCGAGGGTCGCGTCGGCGTGATGCTCCGCCGGGTTGGCGCGCCGGTCCGCGGCGACCTTTCATCGCCGAGCATCGATCTCGCCCCGACGGTCCGGGCGGAGGCGGGCGCCCGGCAGATTCACGCGGCGCTGCTGGATGTCCTCCTGATCAACGAGCCGGGCGTCCGCGCCAATCTCGACACGGAGTTTCTGCACGACTTCCGCGTCACAGTCCGGCGCACGCGCTCGCTGCTGGGACAGATTAAGCACGTCTTCCCACCCGACGTTGTTCAGCACTTCGCGACGGAGTTCTCGTGGATCGGCCATCTCACGGGTCCGCCGCGCGACATGGACGTGCTCATCCTCGCACTGAGAGAGCGACCAGGAGAGTGCTCGGTTGCGGACTTGGAACCGCTCACGCGGTTTTTGACCCGGGTGCAACAGCAGGAACACGACCGGCTCGTCTCGGCCTTGGACAGCGTTCGCTATCGGCGGCTGACGTCGGACTGGAAGGCCTTCCTCGAGCGGCCGGTCACATCTGAAGCCGAGGCTCGAAACGCCGGAGCCCGTCTTTCAGACGTCGTCTCGTGGCGAGCATGGCGCTTGAGCCGGCGACTCGCCGACAGCGCCGACACGATCGACGATCACTCAACTGAAGAGCGGCTGCACAGGGTACGCATCGACGCCAAAAAGCTGCGCTATCTGGTGGATATCCTGCCGGCGTTTTACAACACCGACGATCTCGAGCGCATTCTTGGTTCTCTGAAAAAGCTGCAGCGCGCGCTCGGTTATCTCAACGATGCACGTGTGCAAGAACAGCGGCTGCTCGAATGCGGGCAGGCGCTGTGCGCCGCCGGGGGGCCGCCCAACGTCGCGCTCGCCCTCGGTCGTCTGGCGGAGCAAAGCCGGCACCGCCGCGAGGGTCTCCGCGCGGAGGCGGTCGAGAGCCTGGCGCGATTCGGCACGGAACGCACGCGGTCGGCGTGTCGGCGCGCGTTCAAGCGAGCGCGGCCCAGGAAACACGCGCGATGAAAACGATCGCTATCTACAACATGAAGGGCGGCGTCGGCAAAACCACAACCGCGGTCTGCCTGTCGTATCTCGCGGCGGAAGCCGGACGGCGGACCCTGTTGTGGGATCTCGATCCGCAGGCAGCGGCCAGCTTCGCCTTCCGTGTGCGGCCTCGCGTGTCGGGGTTCCGCAGGAAGAGCGTCGAGGACGGCGAAGCCCTGAGTGCGGCCATTAAAGAGACCGACTACTCCAACCTGCACCTGCTCCCGGCGGACTTCGCGTATCGCAAGTTCGAGCGGTTCCTCGTTTCGCTCGGCAAGACGGATCGCTTGCTGACCTGGCTTTTTGCCGCAATCGGCCGGGACTTCGACGTCGTCTTCCTTGACTGCCCGGCAGGCTTTTCGCTGTTGACCGAGGGCATCGTCGCTGCGGCCGATGCGATCCTCGTGCCGACCATCCCGACCGTACTCTCGCTCCGAACGCTGTCACAACTGATCAAATGGGGCGATCGGTCCGCGGCGCGATCAAAGCTCGCCGCGTTTCTGAGCATGGTGGACCGCCGCAAGGCATTGCACCGGCAAGCGAGCGACTGGTGTGGCGCATTGACCGATGTTTTCCTGCCCTCACAAATCCCGTACGCGAGCATCGTCGAACAGATGACCGTGCGGCGCATGCCCCTTCCGGTATTCGCCGCGCGAGACCCGGCCACACTTGCATTCGCTCAGATCTGGGCGGAGCTCGAAAAGTGGCTTCGCCAGGACACGGAGGGGAACGCCCATCAGCCGCATCGATGGGGTGGCATGATGCAAGCCGTCGAAGCAGTGATCGAGCGGCTCGATCTGGCGGACCAGCAGCGGCCTGACGCTGACCACCCAGAAGAAGGCCCTGGCTGCATCGTCCATCGCTTCGACACAGAAGGTCGAGACCTGGAGCGGTGCGGCTACGTTCTCGAACTCCGCGAGGAGGCGAGAAGCCTGCTCATTGTGGCCGCTAGATCGGCAACCGACGATCTGAAGGACCCGACGAGCGGCGCACAAGCGCGCATCGACGGCTCATGGGCCCTCCAGATCCTTTCCGACGACCTGTCACCTCTCGCCGCGCTCGAACGACGGCTGGGGCACACCGGAATGGTGGGTCAGATTCGCGCCGTTGTCGGCGTGCGGCGGCTCCTGCGCACTCAGAGCTCGCTCTCGCCCCGCTCGATGCAACGAGCGTCAGTGCCCATGTGTGACGATGAACGGCGCGCGATCGACCATCGCACCCCGCAAGTACACTGACGCGATCTTGCGCGTGTTGGTGACGTTGTCCAGCGGGTTCGCGTCGAGCACGATGAAGTCGGCGCTCTTGTTCGCCTCAATCGTCCCGACGTCGGTCATCCGCAGGAATTGCGCGCCGTTGCGCGTCGCGGCGGTCAGGACCTGCATCGGCGTCATGCCTGCGACCACCATGTCTTCCATCTTCACGTGGGGGGCATACGGCGTGTTGCCGTCAGTGCCGACCACGATGCGCACGCCTGCGGCGTTCATCCTGGCCAAGTTGCGCGCCTGGATGCTCCAGAACGCGCGCGCCGTTGCATCGTCCTTGTTCGCCGCCTCGAGCTTCGCGAAGTCCGCGAGTGGAATGCTGTCGCGCAGCCAGCTGAGGTCCACCTTCACGCCACGGTCAGGCATGTTCGGCCCGAGCACCAGGTTCGGATGCTGCTTCACGAGCGCCATGAACTCGTCGTCCACGTCCTTGTCGCGCACGCTGTGCGCGAACGCGTCGACCCCGGCGCGGAGCGTTCCCTTCGCGTCCTCGAGCGTGTAAATGTGCGTGATCGTGCGGAGTCCCTTCTTGTGCGCTTCGTCGATGACGGCGGAGTAGATATCGGGCGTCAGCTTCTTCACCGTGCCCAGCCGGTCGTCGACCCAGAACTTGACGATGTCGACGTTCTTCGCTGCTTCCTCGTCCACCGCCTGGCGCGCTTCTGCCGCGGTCGTCACCCAGTGGGGCGCCGTCGGTCGCCCCGGCTCGGGCCCGGTGATGCCGCGACCCGCCGTGAAGAAACGTGCCGCACCCGGAATGCTGCCCGCTCGGGTTTCGGCGCGCATCTGGAACGACACGTCCGTCGTGTCTTGCCCAAGGCTCAGCGCCGCGCCAACGCCGTAAAACGCGCGACGTTTGAGATCGTTCAGCAGCATCTCGCGCGTCTGGCTCAGATGCGTGTGCGTGTCGATGATCGCCGGCATCACGGTCTTGCCGGCGAGATTCACGCGCGTCGCCCCCGTGGGAATCGTGACCTGGCCCGCACGCCCGACCTGCGTGATCCGCGGGCCGTTGACGAGGAAGACGGCGTTTTCGATGATCGTCCGCCCGTCGCCCACGATGACACGCGCGCCCTCGAAAGCGGTGACGCCGGCCTGCGGCTGGCCGAACGTCGGGGCAGGCCGGACTGAAAGAGCGGCCAGTATCAGCCCGACGAACGCGATCACGAGGCCGACTCGTGTCTTCAGCTGAACCATCGCAGCCTCCATCCAGGCGGGAGTTTACTCACGGCTACTGCACGCGATCAATCCAGCCGTCGCCGACGTACATCCGCGTCGGTCGACCCGTCTCCTCCACGAACTGCACGACCTCGCCCACCGCGCCGCCGCCCGTGGGCGCTACGAATCGAAAGCGCCCGCCGCCGAGCGGTTCCAGGGTGACCGGGTTGTCCACGCTCGTGGCATTGGGCGTGATGATCACAAGCTTCTGGTTGAGCAGCACGACGTGCGAATCTCCGCCGCGCCCGCGGTAGAGTCCCGCGAAGCGCGCCCACATCGGGTCCCACGTCACGGTTGCCGGCTTCCGTACGGATGCCTTGGCCACGGCCTGTCCGACCGTGGAGATCAGCTGCCGCGCGATGTCGGACGGGTTGGAATCGTTGGTGTTCGTGAGGACGATGACACCGACTTTATCGTCGAGCTGAATGAGCGTCTGCGTCGTGTTGCCGGGATAGCCGCCGCCGTGTCCGACGTACGTCCTGTCCTTGATCCGGGTGATGTCGAAGCCGAGACCGGTCCCCGAGGTCCAGTTTTCCTCCACCGAGCGCACGCGATGCATCTCGCGCAACGACCCGGTGCTCACAATCTGCGCCCCCCCGCGCGGGCCTTTGCGGAACTGGGCCGAGACGAACTTCGCCATGTCCTCCAGGTTCGACGTCACACCCGTGGCTGCGGCCATGCCGCGCGCGTCGACGAAGGGGAGGATCTCGCGCGTCCCGTCCGGCATGCGTCGTCCGTACGGCACGGCGAGCCCCGGCACGTTCTTGTCCACACTGGAGGCGAGCATGCCAAGGGGCTTGAAGATGTTGCGATCGACGTAGTCGGCCCACCGTTCGCCGCTGACCTGCTCGATGAGCATCCCCGCCACGGCGTAGGCCAGGTTGGAGTACTTCCACCGGACCGACGGGGGGAAGGCCGCCTGTCGATCGGCGTAAAGGCGACCGAGCTCGTCGGCCGTCGGGAACTCGTACGAGGTCCAATGGTCTCCGGCCTCGCGTTGCAGGCCCGAGCTGTGTGACAAGAGCTGCTCGATGGTAATCGGGCCGTCGTCGCCTCCGGCGGGTTTGGCTTTGAACCAGGCGAGGTACTTCGCAACGGGATCGTCGAGGCGCAGCTTCCCCTCCTCACGCAGCTGCATGATCGCGATCGCGGTGAACAGCTTGCTGTGCGAGGCCATGCGGAACTTCGTCGTTGGCGTCATCGGCAGCTTCGCCGCGATATCGGCGAATCCGAAGCCTTTGCCCCAGACCAGCTCCTGATCGCTCACCACGCCAACCACGATTCCGGGGAGCCCGCGGTACGCAATCTGGCCTTCCATCCACGCGGAAAACAGCCGCTCGGCGCCGAGCACGTCGGGGTCATCGGCAACGGCTGTGCGAGCGGCGGCAAGCTGTCCCGCCGCCATGGCGCCCGGGACGGCGGCGGCGAACGCGCAGGTGGCGATGACGGCGATACCGAGCGCCAGTGGTGCACGTGGGACCGAGACCCGACGATGCATGGAACCTCCAATATGTTTGAAAGAGAAACACGCGCAAGCGTCGCGCAAGCTGCCGACGACGTCAAGAACCCCGGCGAGAATTCGGGTCTCGACTGTCCCCACGGCCCCTGGGTGTAGGATGGGCCACACGATTTGGATTTCGAAATCGGGAGACTCGAATGACCTATCTGAAGCGCTCCACACGCCTCATTGGCCCCTTCGCGCTCGTCTGCGTGGCTGGCTTGCAGGCTCAAAATGTGTCGCCGCCGTCCATGACGCCGCGACTCGACACATCGCAGGCGCGCGTCGTTATGGCCACGCTCCAATCGCGGACGCTTGCCGTCGCCAAGGACGGACATGCCACGAACCGTGTGCTGATCTACCTCGACGACGGCGTGATGACCCACAAGGACGGCGACCAGTCGACCAGGCTCGAATTCCGCCGCGGGGATGTTCGCTGGTGGCCAGCGAGCGGCGTCTACTCCGTCGAGAACCTCAGCGATCACCCGATCCGCTTGCTGGAGGTTGACCTGAAAGGCCCACCTGCAGGCAAAGCACCAGTTTCTCCACTCGATCCAGCGACGGCCGATCCCGAGCATTACAGGGTCGTGTTCGAGAACGATCAGGTGCGTGTGCTCCGCATTCACTACGGCGCCCACGAGAAGGGCCAGACGCACGAGCACTTCCTGAACCGCGTGGTCCTCTACCTGAATGACCAGCCGGGCGCGAAGGCTGACGACGTCCGCATGGCCGGCGCCGCGAAGCACGCGGAAGAGAACGCGTCTGAGCAACCGGCTGACCGAATCGCCGTGGAGCTGAAGTAACCGTGCGCGTTCTGCCCCACCTCTAAGCGCGAGGCAAACCGATGCGCCAGTCGCATGGTGCAATCTTGCTTCTGAGCTTCATGGTCGTGGCGTGTCAGAGGGGATCTACAAGGTCAGCGGCGACTCGTTGACAGTGTGCTACGACCTGACTGACAGTCAATACCCGACGTCGTTCGAAGCGACGTGCGGTTCCCGGCGGGTCCTGTACCAATTCCGACGGCAGTAGCGCGAGCATGCATCCGCATATTCAGACCGTAGGTCGCGCAGTCGGTCCCCGCAATGCTCCCGGTCACGACAAACACGCCGGTCATTCCGCCGAGATGTTCCGGCGGAGGTTCTGGGGCACATTGCTGCTCTCGATCCCCACCGTTCTCTGGGCGCCGATGATCCAACACTGGGTTGGCTACGAGGCGCCCGGCGGTCCGGCGGCATCACGCTGGATCCCGGCGATCTTCGGAACACTTGTTTTCACGTACGGCGGCTCGGTGTTCATCGGGGGCGCCGTCAGTGAGATCCGGGATCGACGACCGGGCATGATGACGCTGATTTCGCTCGCGATCAGCGTCGCCTTCGTGTTCAGCCTGGCCGTGACGTTCGGGTTCCCCGGCTCGGATCTGTGGTGGGAACTCGCCACACTTGTGACGATCATGGTGCTCGGCCATTGGATCGAGATGCGCTCGATCTCTCAGGCGCAGGGCGCGTTGAAAGAACTCGCGAAGCTGCTCCCGGACACCGCCGAGCGAATCGCCGGCGACCGGATCGAGACGGTTGCTGTTTCGGATCTCCGGGACGGTGATGTCGTGCTGATTCGTCCAGGTTCGAGCATCCCCGCAGATGGTGATGTACACGACGGTTCGAGCGATGTGGATGAGTCGATGATCACGGGCGAGTCGCGACCCATTCGGAAGACGGTCGGCGACAAGGTGATCGCTGGGACGGTGAATGGCGCAGGATCGCTCCGCGTCGAAGTGACCCGTACCGGGGAAAAGACGGCACTCGCCGGCATCATGCGCCTCGTGGCGCAAGCTCAGGGGACGCGCTCGCACGCGCAAACGCTTGCGGACCGGGCGGCCTTCCTTCTCACGATCATCGCGATTGTTGCGGCCGCCTTCACGCTCATTGGATGGTCGTTGGCGGGGATGGACGCATCCTTTGTCATTGAACGCGTGGTGACCGTGCTCGTCATCGCGTGTCCGCACGCACTGGGTCTCGCGATTCCGCTTGTGGTCGCGATTTCCACGACGCTCGGGGCTCGCAGCGGGCTGTTGGTGCGCGACCGGCGTGGTCTTGAAGAAGCGCGCAACGTGACAGCGGTGTTCTTCGACAAAACGGGTACGCTGACGCGAGGCGTGTTCCGTGTGGTTGAGGTCACGACTGCCGAAGGTATGACACCGGACCTCGCACTCGCGCTCGCGGCGGCAGTCGAACAGGACTCAGAACACACGATCGCTCAGGGCATCGTCAAGAGCGCGGAGGAACGCGGGTTGCCGCTTCAAAAGGCCGAGGGCTTTCTGGCCGTTCCTGGGCGCGGCGTGCAGGCGGTCGTCGATGGACGGCCGCTCCGCCTCGGCGGTCCAGCCTTGCTCCGCGAGCTGAACGCACGCGTCGATCCTACGCTCCAAGCCGCACTCGACCGTGCGGCGGCGGGGGGGCAGTCGGCGATCACGATGATTGAGCGCGCCACACCGATAGCCGTGTTCGCCGTCGCCGACGCGGTGCGCGAAGAGTCGCGCGAGGCGGTGCAGCGCCTCCATGAGCAGCGGATCGAAGTCATCATGATGACTGGCGACGCTCAGGTTGTCGCACAGTCGGTGGCCGCGGAGCTGGGCATCGACACCGTGTTCGCGGAGGTGCTGCCGGACCAGAAGGCCTCGAAGGTCAAGGACGTTCAGCATCGGGGCAAACGGGTCGCAATGGTCGGCGATGGTGTCAATGATGCCCCGGCCCTGGTCACCGCTGACGTCGGCATCGCGATCGGTGCGGGAACCGACGTGGCCGTGGAGGCGGGTGACGTCGTCCTGGTCCGCAGCGACCCGCGCGATGTGCCGCGGATTGTCGCGCTGAGTCAGGCGACGTATCGAAAGATGATTCAGAACCTGTGGTGGGCGGCCGGCTACAACATCTTCGCGATTCCGCTTGCAGCCGGCGTGTTGGCACCATGGGGCATCGTGCCGCCCGCCGCGCTTGGCGCCGTCCTGATGTCACTGAGCACCATCGTTGTCGCGGTCAATGCCCAACTCCTCCGCCGCACGCGCCTTTGAGCCGCGCTGTAGCACGACCTTCTCGCGGGATCACTGCATCTTCAAGGGCGGTGCTACGCTACGAGGGCTTGCAATGACCGCTCTGACCAGGCGCAGTTTTCTGCTTGGGGCAGCCGCGCAGGTCGTGACGCCCACACCCCAGCGGGTCGTGCTCCTGATGTGCGACGGCTTGGGGCTGGACTATTTGGCGGCCAGCAGCATGCCGACGCTTGCCCGCTGGAAGGAGGGCGGAATCTACAAGCCCGTACGCGCCGTTATGCCATCAGTGACCAACGCCAACAACGCATCGATCTGCTGCGGCGCATGGCCCTCGACCCACGGCATCACGGGCAATACTTACTGGGACCAACGTGCAGGCCGCGAGGAGTACATGGAGAGCGCAGACCTCCTTCTGGCACCGACGCTGTTTGAACGGGCGGCCCGGCACGGCGTGAAATCGGCGCTCCTCTCGAGCAAGAAAAAAACGACAACGCTCCTGGCGCGCGGTGCGGAAGTGGTCCTCACGGCGGAAACCCCGGCGCCTGAATGGATCGCACGGCTGGGCCCGGCCCCAGACATTTACAGTCGCGAGATCAACTATTGGCTGCTGCGAGCCGCAATCGATCTCCTGGATCGGCGTCGCGATCTTGCGTGCGTCTACATCCACACGACTGATTATCCGATGCATGCCTGGCCGCCTGACGCACCGGAATCGAAGGACCATCTCGCGCGCCTTGATGCCCTGATTGCCGAAGCCGTTTCAGTCGCTCCCGACGCGGCGTTCCTGTTGACGGCCGACCACGGCATGCACCACAAGAGCCGCTGCTGGGATCTGGCCAAGGCGTGTCGCAACCGCGGAGTGCGCCTGCGCGTCGCGATCTCCGCCGAGCGCGATCGGTACCTCCAGCACCATCAAGGATTCGGTGGGACCAGTTGGGTATATCTCAATCGGCCCGGGGACGCGGATCACGTTGCCGCGGCTCTGTCCCGGTTGCCAGGTGTGGAGCAGGTTTTGCCCCGCACCGATGCGGCGCGTATGTACCATCTCATGCCCGATCGCATTGGGGATCTTGTGGTGTTTGCCGATCGCGAAACGGTCTTCGGCGATCTCGATGTGGAAAGCGAAACGCTTTCCCCAACCTACCGAAGTCATGGATCTCGGTACGAAACCGAGGTGCCGTTATTCGTCCGTAACACGCCGGCCGCCCCGCCGCCGGATTATTTCGAGCACAATTTCGACGTTGCGCGATGGCTGTACGCCTGAAGATATCGTGAGGCGAATTGTCCAACGTCGGAAGATGTCACAACGCTCGCCGCAGCAGCGATATCGCGCGAGGCGCATCCGATTGCAGATCCCGCGTTGACGCCTCGACGCTGATCCTTCCATCGTACTCAATCGTGCGAAGAGCCGCGAAGAACGGCTCGTAGTCGAACTCCTCGAACGACAGCGGAAACACCCGGCCTTTCGGATTCGCGATGTGCAGATGCCGCAAGTGCTCGCGCGCGTGAACGATAATCCCGGGATCCTCGCGCTCGCTGGCGAGGTGATAGAAATCGATCATCAGCTGAAAATTTGGATCGCCGATCGCCTCGACGAGCTGCAGGCCTTCGGCGGCCGAGTTAATGATATTTGTTTCCTCGCGCCGCAGCGGCTCGACCGCAAGGGTGATGCCGTGTTCCCGGGCCATCAGCGCCGAGCGCTTGCCGAAGTCGACGAGCTGGCGAAACGCGTCGTCTCGCGGGAACCCGTCCGGGACTCGTCGAGCGCCGCCGCTGCCGAACACCACCGTGCGCACGCCCAGGCGCGACAGGCGATCGAACGCCTTCGTGACATACGCGATCTGCTGGTCCCGGTCGATCGCCGGTCCGGTGACTTTCAGTGTCGCCGGAAGGAACAGATTCGCGACCGGCGTCGGAAGTCCGATCTGCGCAACGTCCCGCGCCGCTTGCTCGAAATCGGCTTCAGCGAGGCCTGCGATCTCCGTCGTGCCAAGCTCAGCGTAGTCGAAGCCGCCGGCTTTTGCCGCAGCGAGGTTCTTGAGCGACGTGCAGTAGCCGACCTGCACGTGCGCCCGCTGTGCGAAGGCCGCCTGCGCCGCCAGCGTCACGGCGATCGCGACAACGCCGACGGCTCGGATCATGCCAGGGCTTTGCGGCAGTACTGGACGCACTTCGCGATCTCGGTCATGCGATCGGATCCGGAGGGCACTGGATACTCGAACTCGATCGTCGCCTGGATGTTCCACTTCTTGTCTCGGATAAGGCGCAGCGTCTCGACGATCGGCGTGTCGCCCTCACCGAACGGCACGTTCGGTCCATTCTGCAGCTTCCGATCCTTGACATGCACGTGCGTGACGCGGTCGTGATGCTCGGAGATGAACGGAATCGGCGACGCGTTGTTGCCGGCGATGAAGTGGCCGAGATCGACGTTCGCGCCGTTGTATCGTGCGTAGCTGAACGCTGTCTCCCACATCTGCGGCGTCGTCTCGGTGTGGCCGTGATAGCCCACCATGATCTGATGCTTGTCGGCAAAGCGACCGAGCCGTTTCGTGTCGTCGAGCGAGATCTCGCACGACATCGCATGCGCGCCGAGCGCGCGTGTCAACTCAAAGAAGTAGTCGATCGTCGGATCGGTCTGCTTGTAGACGTCATCGAACTTCACGATCTCAATCCGGACACCGGCGTCCTCATATTTCTTCCGAAACGCCGCCGCCTTGTCCATCGACGCCGGACGCCCGCCGGCGAACTCCTCCACCGGCTGCGATCGAAGTTCGACCGCGCTCACCCCGAGCTGCAGACACCGACGTAGAATCTCGTCGCCGTCCATCGTGCGGCCGCCGAAGCTGTACGGGACGTTCAATCCGATCTGCACGCCCGCAACTTTCGAATTCGGCCGATCGACGAGCCCTCTCACCGCCGGGATCGCAACGGCGGCAAGTTTGACGAGCTCACGTCGTGTGTACAGCATCGCGCCTCCTCTCCGACCATCGCCGGCTCCGCCTTCGGCGCAAGCGCCTGATCACCGGGCCGAAGCTTGGCACGGCAACACGTCGGACGCAAGCCTTCCGTCCTCGTTCATCATCGTGAGGCTCGGCGTTACACTTGATCCGATTTGAGGTCACCCGCACAGCTCATCACTGGAACTCTCGGTTAAAGCATGAACACGCGTCTCCTCATGATGCTGCGCGTGAAGGTCGCCCCCGCGCAGAACGTGGGCGCCGTGCCGCTCGGCACGCGCCGGACCGCACCGATCGGCGGCGGGACCTTCGAGGGACCCCGTCTTCGCGGCACCGTGTTGCCCGGCGGGAGCGCCGACTGGCTCCTCCTCCGAGCCGACGGGGTCCTTGAAATGGACCTTCGGGCAACGCTTCGGACCGACGATGGTGCGCTCATCTCGATGCGATCCTTTGGCTTGCGTCACGGGCCGCCCGACGTCATCGCCGCTCTGGGACGCGGCGAGACCGTGGACCCGGCAACGTATTACTTTCGCACGACGCCGCGGTTCGAGACCGGACACCCCGCGTACACGTTCTTGAATCGCCTTGTCGCAGTGGCGAGCGGCGACCGACGCCCGGACGGTCCGATCTACACCATTCACGAGCTGCTCTGAGGCACAAGGCCATGGAATCGCGTCCCCTCATGCTGCTGCGCCTCGTGACTTCTGAGACCGAGGAGATCGGCTCGACGCCGCACGGCAAGCTGTCCATCTTCCCCGTCATTGGTGGCTCGTTCGAGGGCGAGCGCCTTCGCGGCAAGGTGCTCGCTGGCGGCGGAGACTGGGTCACGGCCAACGCCGACGGGACGTTTGCGGTCGATCTGCGGGTCACGCTCGAGACCGATGACGGCGCCTTGATTCACATGACATTCACCGGCGTGCGCGACGATGTGAACCATTACTTTCGCACGCTGCCGCGCTTCGAGACGGCTTCGGAGAAGTACGCGTTTCTCAATCGCTTGCTTTCCGTGGGCATCGGAGAGATCCGACCCGACGGGCCGGTTCACGCCATCGAGGAAATTCTCTGAAAGCCAATACCGTCTCGCTCACCCTGAAACGGCTTCGTACAACACACTGAGCGCCTCGCCGCCGAGCGTTGTCGTGAAATCGCCGGCGAGCTGGCCAGCGATCGAAGCGATTGAAGCCGTCACTACTCCGCTCTGTGTGAGACGACGCACGGCCGCCTCTTCCGTGCGAGCCGAGAGTCCACCACATGCGTCGATGATGACCTGAACGTCAAACCCATGCGCGGCCGCCGACAGTGACGAGTGCTGCACAATGACTTCGGTCGCGACCCCAGCCACCAGGAGCGTTTTGCGGCCGGTCTGCGTGATCGCGTCACGAGTCGGCGAGTGCGTGAAGGCATCCGTTGTCGTTCGCACGTGGTGCGGCAACTCCCCAAGCGCGGCGGCGATCTCCGGTGTGACGCGCGGGCCGCCTTCGGCCGGAGCCGTTGTCACGACCACGGGAATCTCGAACAGGCGAGCCAGCTTGGCGAGCGCCCCCACGCCACGTCGCAGGCGAATGGGATCATTCGTCACCGCGAGTTCGATGATCCCAGCTTGCAGATCGGCAAACAGAATCACGGCGTTCTTTGGATCGAGTGGCGTATACTTCATGCTCTTTTCTCCTCCAATCGCGTCAGCGCGTGGCGAATCTCTTCTTCGACTTGTCTGCCGCTCAGTCGCGACTCCGCGACCATCGAGACGCCCCCGGCAAGAAGGAGCAACGTCCCAAGAATCGCGAGGGAGACCGGCAACCACGCTAACGATTCACCGGCGGCCCGATCGAGCACAATCGAGAGGCACGTGGTGATGAAGACCACGACGGCGACAAACAGCAGGGCGATCGATTGCTCCGCGTAGCGGGCTCGACGCGCGTGACGATCAAACCACGCGCGGAGCATGTCTGGCGTCGCGCCGAACCCTTCCCATGTCCCTTCGTGAACGCTCGTCGCGAGGACCCGCGCGCGATCGACGACCCGTGCCATCCGCATGAGCGCAGACCCCACCAGCGACGCAGAGGCGAGGATGAGCAACGCCGGCGTGATCATCGCAGCGATGGTTGCAATGGCCGAAGATTGACTGGTCATCTCTCCTCCTCGTGGAACGGTCTCAGCATGACTCTCACTGTAGTTCCCAAGACGTGTGTATCGGGGGCTACACCGCTCAGAGTTCGGCGGAGGTAGAAGAAATCGAGGGATACGCCCGGGCTCAGTCGGGTCCGGCCTCCAACTTGAAAACGATTCTGACTCCACCTCGACGTGGCCACGTCGAAAAAGACTTCATCACCGCCGAACATATGCCAGCTTCCTTGCTCGCCGAGTGCGAGGTCGACGACGACGCGATTCCGAAATCGGACAGGTGAGGCTCCAAGACCAACGAGCTGCTCGACTCGATTGCGATCGGCCATCACGAGCCGCCGGACTCGAATGGTTGTGGAGACGGCCGCCAGCGGGATATGGACGTGGAGGTGAGCACGCTGGGGGAGGTCCGCAAACACGTAGCCGCCCGTCAATGTGAAGAGCCGTGACAATCGCACGTCTGTGGTTACGCCAGTGGCCACGAGTTGAAAACTCGGACTGCTCGGATCAACGCGCGCGAGAAAAGGTGCGACAACGTCAACGGTTCGCGTCGAACCCTCGAGATCGAATTCACTCCACCATTGGAAGTCCTGACCACACGCGGCAGCTGTGAAGAGAAACCCGCAGAACGTGGCGACCGCGCATGGGAGCTCGAAACGGATCAGTAGCGAGCGACAAACGGGCATGCGAGCTGTGAGCGCTGGGACCAAATCAGTCCAGCGGGGCGCCTTCAGGTCATCGTGACTCATGGTGCGTTTCTGTTCAGGACTCGTTGCCGCTGCTGTCGGGAGCCCGGCGAGCGCGTTCCCGCGCTTCGCCGAGGCATCCCGCGAGATAGGCGAGTAATTCGTCACCAGACTTGAAGTGGAACTCACGACCTGTATCGACTTCTTCGATCCAACCGGCGAACCCGTGCTGCAGAGGCTGGGTGTCAGGAGTGAACCGGAGCACGAACGCGTCTCGCATGGAGAAGCCAGCGTAAGTCCACCCCCGGAGATGGCGCGTGAAACCCGCGTCTAATTTCTGTCAAATTCGTATTGGCGGCGTCTCGATCAGAATCGGCGCCATTCAGTTGCGGTTGCACGGAGTCGCAGGGGCCACTAACATCCCGGAGGCGTTCGCGTTCGCGGCCATTCGTCTTGTCAGAACGGGGGGCAGGTCGAGCGATGTGGGCTTTTGGGCCGTTCCGTCTGGACAGCGTGAATCAGTGCATTTGGCGCGAGGGCACACGCCTGTCGTTGAAGCCAAAGCCGTACGCGGTTCTCCAATATCTCGTGACACACGCGGGACGCCTGGTGACCCCCGACGAACTGCTGGGGGCCATCTGGCCCGACACGTTTGTACAGGCGGAGGTGCTCCGGCAATACATCCTGGAGATCCGGCGCATCCTCGGTGATCGCGCGGAGGCTCCTGCGTTCATCCAGACCTTTCCCAAGCGCGGCTGGGAGTTCATCGCGCCCGTGACCGACGAGAGTACGCAGAGTCTTGGGACCCGAGACCCATCCGCCACCATCGTGGGGCGGGCCGCCGCGTTGGCCGAGCTCGACGGCTACCTGTCGCGCGCGCTCGACAGTCGCCGGCAGGTTGTGTTTGTAGTCGGCGAAGCGGGGATTGGAAAGACGAGTCTGATGGATGTCTTTCAGCGAACCGCGTCTGGCGTTCCAGCCCTGCGTGTGGCGCGCGGACAATCGGTCGAGGGCTTCGGCGGCAAGGAACCGTATTACCCAGTGCTCGAAGCGCTCGGGAAGCTCGCGCGCGGACCAGCCGGCGCGCACGTCGTGAACACGTTGCAGACGCACGCGCCCACGTGGATGGTTCAATTCCCGGCCCTCGTCCGACGGGACCAGAAAGCCGCGCTGCAGCGAGAGATTCTCGGCGCCACTCGTGAACGCATGGTGCGTGAATTCTGCGAAGCGCTGGAAGTCATGACCGCGGCGAGTGCCATCGTGCTCATCCTCGAGGATCTCCACTGGGCTGATCACTCGACCCTCGACGTCATCTCTGCGATCGCTCGGCGGAGAGAGCCAGCCAGGCTGCTCGTGATCGGCACATTCCGTCCGGCGGACGTCATCGTGTCCAACGGTCCGCTCAAGACGCTCAAGCAGGATCTGGTGGTGCACCGTTTGGCTGGCGAGCTGCCGCTCGAGGGGCTACGGGAGGCCGACGTGGCCGACTACATGGCGACCGCGTTTCCTGCAAGCGATCTGCCGGCGGAGCTGCCGGCGGTGATCCACCGGCATTCCGACGGCAATCCCTTGTTCATGACGGCGATGCTAGACCACTTGATCCAGCAGCACGTGCTGGCGGAGGCAAGCGGGCGTTGGAGGCTCACTGTGTCGGTCCGCGCGGTCGACCCGGGTGCGCCGGAGACGCTCAAGCAGATGCTCGAAATGCAGCTCCACCACGTGACCGACTCGGAGCGACGGCTACTCGAATGCGCCAGCGTTGCGGGTCAACACTTTACCGCATGGTCAGTCGCCATGATGTTGTCGCGCGACGTGCTGGAAGTGGAAGCACAGTGCGCCGAATTGGCGGAGCGACAGCAGTTTTTGAAGGTTCGCGGGCCACGCGCGTTGTCGGATGGCACATACACTCAAGATTTTGCATTCGGCCACGCGCTCTATCGTGAGGTCTTGTACCGAAAGCTGCACCACTCGGAGCGAGTGAGGTTCCACCGACGCTTGGCTGACAGCCTTGAGCGCCTTCGCTCGCCTGTCGTACCGGAGCTGGCGGCTGAGCTCGCCTTGCACAGTGAAGAAGGCGGCGACTACGAGCGGGCTGTTCGCTATCTCATGCTCGCGGCTCACAACGCGACCCTGCGTTACGCCCATCGCGAGGCTATCGAAGTTCTGGAACACGCGCGCGGCCTCACACACAGAGTGGCCCCAGAGCGCGCGCAGGAGCTCGAAGTGCAGATCCTCGAGCGCATCGGTGGGGCGTACGTCGAGCTCGGTGATATGGCGCGGTCCGTGGAAACGTACGACGGCTTGGCCACGCGCGCGGCCGAAGCCGGGCTTCCGGTGGTGCAGGCAAACGCCCTGATGTCCATTGCCCACCCCGCTGCCCTGGTCGATCCGGATCGCTGCATCGCGGCCTGCAACCATGCCGTGCTTATCGGCGGCGCCTCGAATGACTCCGTCGTCCACGCCCGTGCAACGTTGCTCGCTGCCGGCCTGAGTATTCTGATCGATGGTTGGCGGACTGAGGATGCGCAGTCCCATGGGACGGCCATAGCCAATCTCCGTCGGCTCGGCAGTGACCTCAGGCCCTACGAGCAGATCATCTGCTCAAGGGTGCAGCTCCTTCAGTCTGGATACGCCGAAGCCTACGAGAACGCCGAACGCGTCCTGCTGATCTCCGAGGCGCACGGCCGCTGGGAACGCGCGCCTGCGCTGTCGGCCAAGGCTGCGGCGCTCATGTATCAGGGCCGGTTAACCGAAGCGCACCGCACGTACGCGACTGGCGTAGAGTTGGCAAAGAAGAATCATAACGCGGCGTGGTTTGGCATTTTCTGCAGCCACCTGGCCTGGTTGCGGTCCCAAGCGTACGACTGCGAAGGGATCCGAGAGTTGTCCAGCGCCATCCGGTCAGACGCGACCGAATCGGTTCTGCAGACGCGGATTCAGTTGAGCCTCGCTGAAGGCGTTGCCGAGTTGGCGGCAGGCCGGCCTGAGCAAGCGATTCAGGTCTTTCAGAGCGTGCGCGACCATCCAACGCAGCCTAAATCGGTCTTGTCTTGGTACTGGCGTGCTTTCGCGAGGCTAGGTCTGAGCGAAGCCTGGCTCGCCACAGGTCACCTGGTGAACGCGGCTGACGAGGCACACACCCTCGTGCAGTCGGTTGCCACGTGGAAAGAGTCGTTCATCAGGGCGGTGGCGTGGGACGTCAGCGCCAGAATCGCGCTAGCGGCCACAGATCAAGCCGCCGCCGAAGGGTACGTTCGTCGAGGGCTCGACGTTCTCGATGGTGTTGAGGTTCCGCTCGCCGCGTGGCAATTACACGCTACGGCATGCGACGTGTATCGAGAGACCAACCATGAGGAGGCAGAAGGCTACCGTTCGAAGGCCAAGGCGATCATTTGCCAAATCGCCACCTCCCTCGAGGAAATCGAGTCGCTGCAGCGGTCATTTCTCGCCAACCCGCGGGTTCGCCGGGTTCTCGAGAACACCCCGATGTTGCCGTTGAAGGCACCAACCGGGCGGCGGCTGACTCAAGTCCATTGAACACGGCATCGGGCGCCGATGCGAATCAAAATGGAATGCCGATGGCGAACTCCGGACCGTGGAGAGTCTGGCGGCTGACCAGCGTTCGCTGGAAGGAAGCGATACTGACGTTCGCCACGGTCAATTTGTAGTGCACCATCATATAACCCAGTCTGAGTTCGAGGTGTCTCGCGACGCGCCAGTTCGCGTATCCTTCCGCGGAAAGGTCCACGTCCGTGCCGACGCCAAATCCGCCGCCCTGGAAATTCGCGTCGATTTCCCATCGGCGATTCACGTGCTGGCGCCAATCGACGCCGATCAGTGGATCCCACACGGCCGGTTTCGCTTTCCCCTCGAGCGGCGTTCCGGTAATTGGCGCCGTCAGCGTGGCGTCGAGATTGACGCTAATGCGCCTGAAGCCGGCGGTCGCCGAAAGGCCGCCCACCAGCCGCACCCCGGCTCGCCCGTTGAAGAAATAGGTGTTGCTGTCGACGGTCACGCGAGGCGTTGAGCGGCTCGCGGAAAGGGCGGCATACAGTCCGAATACCTCGGCAAACCAGCGATCGGCCTGAACAACGGCGCCCGCCATCCATGCGGCGTTCAAGGACAGGTCGGTCGATCCCGATACCTCTCCGACGGTCCCGCCCCCGCCGCCGGCACCTGGATTCGAGGGAACGGCCGGCCCCGAGGGGAGATCGATGCTGGCACCCATGATTGGCGCCCTCACCAGGAGTGGGTACACCGTCACCGTAATCGGCTTGCCCTCCGTTGTCCCCGGTTGATCGCCGCCGGCGTCCGCACGTGCGCTCGCATTGACCGAAACCGCGAGTCCTAACGTCAATCCAACTGTTCTGAGAGTCTTCCCCGCACGTCTAACGGTTGTCGTCGTCAAGGTCGCCGCCTCCTGCACTCCGAGAGTGCTCAGAGTCCTCTGCACGCGGACATAGCACGTTTCGGGCCGAGGCGACTCTCGACGACACGCGTGACGCAGGCTGTGAATCGGACATCGGTGAACCTGAAACCACCTCCGGGCCCCCCGGGCCCCCCGGAATATCGGAGGGGACCACGGAAAGCGTGCCGACCCGCCGCCAACTCGCCGACAGAGGCTTCGCGATGCCAGGGTCAGCGCGTTTGAAGCCAAGACCCACTTCGGCGAGTTGTTGGAACGGGTCACTCGAGGCGAAGAGATTCAGCACGGGTGGGGGCATCCCTTCGGAAGGCCGCGAGGCAGCGCGGCATTCAGCCATCGTCGGTGTAACCAAAGTATCCAGTCAACGCGACAACATTATGGTGTGTGGATACTTTGTTCCCACACGCGATGCATCGAGAGCCCGCGTGGTGCGACGCGCACTGACGGTCTTTCCCAGGCTGGAATCCCACTACTCTCAATGTCTTCGTTCGTGTCGCGTTGGTCGGAAACTGCTCAAAACGGGTGCGGGTGCGGCCGACTGTCATGATCTTTGCGTCGGGAACCAACGGTTTGCCCTGACCCGCCGGGCGGCGTTCGTCCGATTCAGGCGCCATCGGCGCACGACTGGCATGCCCCCGGACGATCCCCTCGACGTGGCGCGCCTCATGGCGACTGCTCTCCAGATCCTCAGCGAGGGCGTCGACCCATCGCGACCTGACCTGCCAAACACGCTCGGCACTGCCAGCCGAGCGATGCGTGGCGTGATGACGCTGGCCGCGCGCGTCGCGTCCACCGACGCGACCGTGCTCATCACTGGCGAAACCGGCGTCGGGAAGGAACAGCTGGCGCGATGGCTCCATCACGCCTCGCGCCGTGCGGCTCGCCCGTTTGTCGCCGTCAACTGTGGGGCGTTTTCCGAGGCGCTGCTCGACAGCGAGCTCTTTGGGCACGTGCGCGGAGCCTTCACCGGGGCCCATAACGATCACCGCGGGGTCTTCGA
>Ga0182041_10000386_pt1 | contig 20676 bp, 16 predicted proteins | sample flu12Cox44000178_FD_125967 | JGI IMG/M metagenome (GOLD analysis project Ga0182041, IMG submission 125967) | Lab enrichment of tropical soil microbial communities from Luquillo Experimental Forest, Puerto Rico - flux8day.12C.oxic.44.000.178 | ecosystem: Environmental > Terrestrial > Soil >...
GCCGGCAGCCACGCCCACGGCCAGGGCCACGACATCACGTTCGCGCAGATCGCCGCTGACCGTCTCAAGCTCGACATCGACGACATCCGCCTGGTCGAGGGCGACACGGATCGCATACCATTCGGCAACGGTACCTGGGGCGCGCGTTCCACCTCGGTCGCCGGCACCGCCATCTACCGCGCCGCCGACCGCATCGTCGGCAAGGCGCGCACGATTGCCGCCGAGGTGTTGGAATGCGCGGTGCAAGATATCGTGCACGAGCGAGGCCGCTTCCGCGTCCAAGGCACCGACCGCAGCATCGGATTTGAGGCTATCGCCGACCTCGCCTATCACGGCGCCAAGCTTGGCGGCGGCGAACCTGGCCTCGAAGTCACCGAGTTCTACGACCCGCCCGACACCAACGATCCGCAGGCCATGCACCTTGCCGTCGTCATCGTCGATGCCGACACCGGCGCCGTCGCCTTGCGCGCGCTTTACGCTGCCGACGATTGTGGCATCATCGTCAATCCCATGATCGTCGAAGGCCAGGTGCATGGCGGCCTGGCGCAGGGTGTCGGCCAGGCTCTCATGGAACACATCGTCTACGATCGCGACGGCCAGCTCGTGACCGCAAGCTTCATGGATTACGCCATGCCGCGCGCTGCCGACTTGCCGGCGTTCAAGACCGACGTCATCGAAACGCCGGCGCAGAGCAATCCGCTCGGCGTCAAGGGCGGCAGCGAAAGCGGCGCCATCGGCGCGCCGGCCGCCATCGGCAACGCCGTGATTGATGCGCTGTGGCATCTCGGCGTGCGCGACATCGCGCTGCCGATCAAGCCTGAAACCGTGTGGCGCGCCCTCAACGACGCGCGCGAGGGCCGCGCGTGAGCGACCGGGAGCCGAAGATCGCGGCGCGCATCACCGACGAGCTCGCGTCGTGCGGCGTCAAGCTGGTCGCGAGCCTGCCCGACAACTGGCTGATGGACGTGATTAAGACTATCGAGGGCGACAAGCGCTTCCATCACGTGCCGGTTAACCGCGAAGAATCCGCGATCGGCTTGTGCTCGGGCGCCTATATGGGCGCCATGGGCTCGGCAGCGCTGATGGGCGCATCCGGTTTCATGACGGTGATCTATGCGCTGACCAAGATCAACTACAGCTACGAGATTCCGCTGTTCCTGATGGCGACCTTGCGCGGCGCGGTCGGCGATCATCACAAGCATCACATCTCTAACGGGCTTTATCTCAAGCCCGTGCTCGACGCGATCAGCATGCCGTATCAGATCATCGCGCGGCCCGACGACATCGGCTTGATTTCGCGCTGCTACCACCACACGCGGACCTTCTCGCGGCCGATGGTAGTGCTGTTCACGCACGATTTGCTGCGCAGCGGGGGCGGAGGCCATTGATGAATTACGTCGAATGCTTCCGCGCCATTGCGCGCCAGCGCACTGACGAGATCGTCATCACCTCGGCGGGGAATTCCGGCCAGGCCTGGTGGGCGGCGACCCGCGACTCGGTCGCGAGCTTTTATCTCGACGCTTCGATGAGCCTCTCCACCATGTTCGCGTCGGGGCTGGCGTTGGCGCAGCCGGATTTGAAGATCTGGGCGTTCATGGGCGACGGCGCCTTTGCGATGAATCCCGGCATGCTAATGGTCGAGCGGCAGATGAACCTGCCGAACCTCACGCATTTCCTCGTCTCCAATCGCGCCTATGGCGCCACGTCGAACGCCGGCCTGCCCAACTCGGATCACAACGATTACGCCGCGATCGCGCGCGCCTTTGGCCTCGAGCACGTGCACGACTTCCGCACCATCGCGGCGATCGAGCACGAGCTGCCGAAGCTGAAAGCCGCGAATGCGCCGGGCCACACCTTCGTCGTGCTGGAGGTCGAGCCTTTCTCCGACGCCGATCAGAAGCTCGAACAGCCGCCGTTCGACGGCCCAGAGCTCAAATTCCGCTTCGGCCGGCACGTCGAGAGCGTCACCGGCGCGGATATTTTCGGCTATCGGCTTTGAGGCGGCGGCACCGCCGCCCACACATCCGGATCGAGCGTGAACAGCTCCTGAGGATGCGCGATGCCGCGCAGCGCGTAGCGCCCGACCGACACCAGGCGGCGCCGGATGTCGCCGACCTCGGCAAACGACGCCGAGGTGAGCAGCGGCTGATCGACGGAGCGGCACATGGCGGCAATGCGGCTCGCTTCGTTCACTGCCGGGCCGATGACGGTGAAGTCGAGCCGCTCGCGGCTGCCCACATTGCCGTAGAACACCTCGCCGACATGCAGGCCGAGATACATGTCGGTGACCGGCTTGCCGGCCGCGCCGCGCCCCTTCTTCAGTTCGGTCACGGCCTGGCGAGCCGCGATCGCAGCCGCGAGCGCGGCGGCGCAGGCGTGCTCGCGGTCCTGCGCGGTGAAGATGGCCAGGATGCCGTCGCCGATCAGCTTGACGACGTCGCCGCCATGGTCCTGGATCGCCGAGACGATAGCGTCGAAGTAGTCGTTGAGCAAAGGAATAACCTCTTTGGGCGCCGCGTCGGTAATCCGCGTAAAGCCGCGCAGATCGCTGAACCAGATGACAGCGTCGATGCGCTCGGCGATGCCACGCATGATCTTGCCGTGCAGCACGCGTTGGCCGGCGTCGCGGCCGAGATAGGTTTCCATCAGCGTCGTCGTCATCCGCGCCAGCGACACCGATTTGACGGCGAGCGCCAGATACGGCGCCAGCCGCCGCAGCGCGGCGAGGTGATTGTCGCTAAATCCGTCCGGCGCCGCCGTCACCCATGACGTGTACACGGCGTCCATCTCGCCGATGATGCCATCGGCGGCGAAGCGGTTGATGATCGCCACATAGTCGGTCATGCCTTTGGCGATCAAAGCCGGCAGCACGACAAATTCGTCGTTGGGCGCATGATTCAGCCGCCGGCGCAGAAACGACTCGCCGGTCTGCAGCATTTTGTGGAACGGGCTCTTCTGCCATCGCTCGTACGCCGCGACGATCGCGGGATCGGAGCCGGACGCGGTAATCGCTTCTGGCGTGGTGCGGCCGTAATCAAGCTGCGGCGCTTCGTTCGGGCCGTAACCCCAGCTAAAGACGCGGCCCTCGTACACCGGATGCAGCGTGTCGATGAAGGCGTTGGCGCGACCAAGCGGCAGCCCCGCCGCGACGCAGCGGTTGCAGAATCCGGTCATGATGTCGATCTCGGCACTGCCGGCCAACCCGGCCTCGGTCAGCCACGCCGACATCCCGCTGAAAAAGCTCTCGTCCATCCGGCAATTATACAAGGGCTTCACCTAGGAGCGCGACGGCAAGCAATATGTCACCGTCACCAGCGGCACCGGCGGCGTCTACGTGTTGCGCACGCCCGATCCGAACCTCGCCCATGTGCCGCCGGGGGCTCGCTGTGGACCTTCGCGCTGTTCGATCGATGACCGGAGCCGTAAGGGCGGCGTGGCGAGTTCTTCTTGTCGCATCGTGCTGCGGCAGCATCGCGCCGGGCATCGCTGCGGCGGATGACCCGACGACGGTCAGCGGTGGAAGGCTCTATGAGAAATACTGCGCCACCCGGCTTGCAGAACAATTCCGGCATTGCCTCGACTTGCGCCGGCTGAAAGCGGACGAGCTCCCTCGCTTCGTCAACGCGCTGCAGCACGGCAAGAATGCCATGCCCTCATGGCAGGGCGTGTTGAGGCAAAAGCAGATCGAGGCGCTCTGGCTCTATATCCGCGCCCATGCCTATCAACCCTGATCCGCTCCGTTCGCCTGTGCGGATGACGACACTCAGAAATACGTCTCCAGCACGATCTTGTGAAATTCCGGCAGGCGCGGCCCGGCGGCCTTCATCAGATCGGCCACCAGGCGCTGCAGGTCCGCGCCCGACATATATTCGATTTCGCGATTCGTCTTTGCGCCCTCCTCTAGCACGGCCGGATCGGTCAGGACTTCGGCGAACGCGGCGCGCAGATAATCGACGCGATCGGCCGGCACGTCGGGCGCCGCCACCAAGGCACGCTGCGCCTCGCCGATCTGCTCGCGTAACGTGACGATCCAGGTCTTGTCGGCGGACAACGGCGCGGCCTCGCGCAAGATCGGCACATCGGGCAGGTGCTTCCAGCGCCGCGCGCCGAACAGTGCCAGCGGTTTGATCTCTGCAATCCGCGCCAGCGCCGAATCCGCGGACAGGAGCCCGGCGTCGACCTCGTTGCGGATCACCGCAAGTGACATGTCGCCGGCGCCGCGGTAGCCGGTGACGATCTTCGACTTCAGCCCGAGCACATAGGAGATCGTCGCCTGGACGTCGCTGATGTCGTCGGCCGGGCCGGTCGCCGACCAGGTCAGGCGCTCGGCCTTCATGGCGTCGGCGACCGACGCGAAGCGCGACTCCTTGCCGACGAACCACAGCTTCGGCGCCGTCGCCATCTTGGCGAGCCAATTCAGCTTGTTGACGTCCCAGGTCGCGCCGGGCCGCGCCAGCATTTGGCTGATGATCGCGGCCTCGGCGCTGCCGTTCATGATGGTCAGCCCGTCGGCCGGCCGAACGAGCAGCGTCGCCAGCGCGGCGAGCCCGCCGTTGCCGTCCTTGTTCTCGACTAGCACGGTAGCGCCAAGCTTGGTGCCGAGTGCCGGCGCCACCAGACGCGCGTAAACGTCGTAGCCGCCACCAGGTGGCGAACCGACCAGGATGCGGACGGTCCTGCCGCGATAGAACGCGGCAGCGCCGGGCTCGGCGGCGATCGCTTTTGGAGCGGCCAGGCCCGTCAGCACGGCCGCCGCGCCGGCGGCGATGACCTGCCGGCGGTCGAGTTTTTTCGGCCCTTTGCGTTTGCTATGCACCCGCCACATTCCCCCTTGGCCTTGAGTTCAATTACAATATCGCTGCGACAGAACCTTGGGGCAAAGCCAGCGACGTGGCGCATCGCCGCGGCAGGCACGGGCCGGAGCTGATGATGGGGCATGCTGCGCCGCCGCTAAACGGGATCGAATGAGAGCGCGCGCCGGCTACGACGACGTTGTCGTCGCCTGCCCGACGACGTTGCCGTACGTGCGCTACTCGATCCGTGGCGCTCACTGGTTTCTTGCCGGCGCGCTTGCCGAGTTGCTGCGGCGCTCGGGGATCGCCAAGGACCGCGTCGACGGCTTGTGCGTGTCGAGCTTCACGCTGGCGCCGGACAGTGCGGTTGGCCTGACGCAGCACCTCGGTCTCACCTTGCGCTGGCTCGACCATATCCCGATGGGCGGCGCCTGCGGCATCGTTGCGCTGCGCCGCGCCGCTCGCGCCGTGCAGTCGGGCGACGCCGACGTCGTCGCCTGCCTCGCCGGCGACACCAACCACACCGACTCGTTCCGCCAAAACCTCGCGACCTTCAGCCAGTTTGCGCGCGACGCCGTCTATCCCTATGGCTCCGGTGGCGCCAATGCGAGCTTCGCCTTTCTCACCGCCTACTACATGCGGACTTACGGCGCGAAGCCTGAGGACTTCGGCAAGCTCTGCGTCGCGCAGCGCACCAACGCTCTGGCGTTTCCCACTGCCGTGATGAAGAAGCCGCTAACGCTTGACGAATATCTGACTGCGCGCGTGATTGCCGAGCCACTGCGCCTCTATGATTGCGTCATGCCCTGCGCCGGCGCTGACGCCTTTCTGGTGCTGCGCCGCCGCGAAGCCGAAAACCGCGGCCTGCCCTATGCGCGCCTCCTCGCCACCATCGAGCGGCACAACGCCTTCCCCGACGATCCGATTCAATATCGCGGCGGCTGGGCGCTCGATTGCGACGAGATGTATGCGCAGGCCGGCATCGGCCCCGACGACATCGACGTGGTCGCCGCCTATGACGACTACCCCGTCATCAACGTCATGCAGATCGAGGATCTCGGATTCTGCAAAAAGGGCGAAGGCCCAGACTTCGTGCGGCGAAACACCTTCACCGCCGACGGCTCGTTTCCACTCAATACGTCGGGCGGGCAGCTCTCCGGCGGCCAAGCTGGCGCCGCCGGCGGCTTCCTCGGCCTTGTCGAAGTCATTCGGCAGATCACCGGACAATCGCTCGGCGCCAAAGTGCCCGATGCACGCCTTGGTCTGGCGAGCGGCTTCGGTATGATCAATTACGATCGCGGCCTGTGCAGCGGCGCCGCGATCCTCGCAGCGGGGCAATAGCCATGACGCGTCCATTGGTGCGGCCACCGCGCAAAAACCCGATCCTGCGCACGCGCGTGCCGACGTTGCCGCCGGGCGGCCGCAGCCGTGTCGCGCACGGGCTGACCGCCGCGGCGGCGCGCGGCCAATTCGAGCTGCAGGTCTGCCGCGATTGCGGCACCGTGCAATATCCGCCGCGTGAGGCCTGCCGCAAATGCCTGTCGCACCGACTCGACTGGCGCGCCCAGGACGGAGCCGGCGAGCTTGTATCGGAAACGACGCTGCATCACAGCAACGAACTGTTCTACCGCGATCGAATCCCGTGGCGGCTCGGCGTCATCAAGCTCGACTCCGGACCCGTCGTCATCGCGCATCTGCACGGCGACTGCCCTCCGGCGCCATCGCGTGTGCACGTCCGCGCTGGCCTCGACAAAGCCGGACAGGCCGCGCTGATCGCGGTTCCGCAGAAGGATACGCCCAACATGGCCGACGATCGGCAGCTTCGCGAAATGACCTGCGATCCCAAATTCCGCAAGATCCTGATCACCGACGCCAAAACAGCGCTCGGACAGGCGCTGGTCGAGGCGATCGTTGCCGCCGGCGCCGACCTGATCTGGGCCGGCTACGCCGAGCCGTGGAAGAAGCCGCCTGGTTTCGAGCGCCTGTCGAAGCTTTCGCCGGTTTCGCTGATACCGCTCGATCTCACCGATTCGCGCGCCGTGAAAAATCTTGCCGGCGAGATCGGCGGCCGGGTCGACATCCTGATCAACACCGCGGACCATCACCGCACTTACGGTATCGCGGCGCGCGAAGGCGTCGAGGTGGCGCGCGCCGAGATGGACACCAATTATTTCGGCCTGCTGCGGCTGGCGCAGGAATTCGCGCCGGCGATGCGCGCGCGCGGCGCCGACGGACAGTCGAGCGCGGTCGCCTGGGTCAACCTGCTCTCGATCTTCGCGCTGACGAATTTTCCGCCGCACGGCACCTATTCGGCATCGAAGGCCGCCGCCTTGTCGCTCGCGCAATGTCTGCGCGCCGAATTGGCGCCGTCCGGCGTTCGCGTCATCAACGTCTTTCCCGGCCCGATCGACGATGAATGGAGTCAGGCCCTGCCGCCGCCGAAGATCGCGCCGGAGCGGCTTGCTGCCGACATCGTGGGCGCGCTGAAGAGCGGCGCCGAAGATGTCTTCCCCGGCGACATCGCCCAAGAGTGGCAGGCGCGCTGGCGCGACAATCCGAAGGCGCTGGAGCGCGAGCTTGCGCTCACGCCGCGATGATGCGACGGGGACGCGCCATGAGTGAGCCCGCGCTGCCGCAATTGGTCGCCGATCTCGCGGCAGGTCGCATCCGCATCGTCGACCTCACGCAGACGCTGTCGCCCGAGTTTCCGCAGATCGTGCTGCCGCCCGAAATGGGTCAGGCGTGGCCGTTCCGCATCGAGGAAGCCTCCCGCTACGACGCGCGCGGACCCGGTTGGTACTGGAACAATTTCTCCTGCAGCGAACATACGGGCACGCATTTCGACGCACCGATTCATTGGATATCCGGCCGGCATCTGCCCGACAACGCGACCGATACCATAGCGCCGGCGTCTTTCATCGCGCCGGCTTGCGTCATCGACTGCTCGCGCGAAGCAGCCGCCGACGCCGACTTCCTGCTCGGCGTCGATTTCCTGCGCCGGTGGGAGCGCCGTCACGGCCGCATTCCGGCTGGGTCGTGGCTCCTGATGCGCACCGACTGGTCGAAACGCAGCGATCCGGTCGCCTACCAGAATCTCGACGCGACCGGCCAGCACACGCCGGGGCCGGACACCGACGCCGTGAAATTCCTTGTCGACGAACGCCAGGTTCTCGGCTTCGGCTCGGAGGCAATCGGCACCGATGCCGGACAGGCTTTTCATCTCAAGCCCCCCTATCCGTGTCATTACTATATGCACGGCTCGGGCCGATTCGGCCTGCAATGCCTGACCAATCTCGACCTGCTGCCGCCGACCGGTGCGGTCATCATCGCGGCGCCGCTGAAGATCAAGGACGGCAGCGGCAGCCCGTTGCGCGTGCTGGCGCTAGTGCCGTCGCCGACAGGCACGCCTACGCCCGTCGCCAAGAAAGGCCGCGTCCGGACGAAGTGCCCAAAGAAGCGCCGATGAGCGCCGACGACATTCTTGCCGCGTTCGCGCCCGCCGACCGCACGTTGCCGGCGATGCTGCAGCGGCAGGCGCGTCGTTACGGCGACCGCGTGTTGTTCAAGTGCGGCGGCGCAAGCTGGCGCTTCGACGAAGCGCCGGACATTGCCGCGTGCTTTGCCGGAACGCTGGCCGCCGCGGGAATCTGTCCAGGCGACCGCGTCGCCATCATTTGCTCCAACCGGCCGGAATTTCTCGAAGCCTATCTCGGCTGCGCCTGGCTCGGCGCAATCGCGGTGCCGATCAATGTCGCAGCGCGCGGGCCGCAGCTGCGGCACATCTTGGACAATTCCGGCGCACGGCTCCTCGTGATCGAAGCGGAGCTTTTGGACGCGCTCCGCCATGTCGATCTCGGCGGCGTCGCGCTGGAGCGGATCTGGCTGATCGGCGGCGCGGCGGCGGCGTTCGATCGCATTCCCACCTCCGCCGTCCCGCCACGCAACGACTCGCTTCCTGCGGCCGCAATCGACCCGGCACAGACTGTGGCGATCCTCTACACGTCAGGGACGACCGGCCCGTCGAAGGGCGTATGCTGTCCTCATGCGCAGTATTTCTGGTGGGGATTTCACGGCGTCCGCAATCTCGGACTTGGCGAGGGTGACGTGCTTTGCACGACGCTGCCGCTGTTTCACACCAACGCGCTGGGCACGTTCCACCAGGCCTTGCTGACCGGCGCGACGCTGGTGGCCGAGCCACGCTTTTCCGCCTCGCGGTTCTGGCAGACGCTGATCGCGCATCGCGCCAGCATCACCTATGTGCTTGGCGCCATGGTGCCGATCCTGCTGTCACGTGAGCCATCGCCCGACGAGCGAGCACACAGCGTCCGTCTCGCGCTGGCGCCCGGCGTGCCCGCGCATCTGCACGCGACATTCGAACGGCGCACCGGCATCCATCTGATCGACGGCTATGGCTCGACCGAGACCAATTTCGTCATCGGCGGCATTCTGGTGGAGCCGCATCCCGGCTGCATAGGCAAGGCGTGTCAGGGCTTCGATGCGCGCATCATCGACCGAGACGGCAAGGATGCAGCCGACGGCGAGCCCGGCGAACTTGTCCTGCGCTCCTACGAACCGCTTGCTTTCGCCACCGGCTATTTCGTTCTCCCTGAGAAGACTGCGGAGGCCTTCCGCGACGGCTGGTTTCACACCGGCGACCGCGTCGTGCGCGAGGCGAACGGCTACTACCGCTTCGTCGACCGGCTCAAGGACGCCATCCGCCGCCGCGGCGAGAACGTCTCGTCGTTCGAGGTGGAGCAAATTCTGCTCAGCCACCCGGACGTCGGCAATGCGGCGGTTTTTCCGGTGCCGTCGGAGCTCGCCGAAGATGAGATCATGGCCGCCATTGTCCGGCGGCCGGGCAGCACGCTCACCGAGCGTGGACTCTGCGAGTTCTGCCAGCCGCAGCTCGCCTATTTCGCAGTGCCGCGTTTCATCGAGTTCGTCGACGCGTTGCCGGTGACGGAAAACGGCAAGGTGCAGAAGTTCAAGCTCCGCGACCGCGGCGTGACCGCCGCCACGTGGGATCGCGAGGCCGCGGGGCTTGCGATCAAGCGATAATTTGCCGGCTGCTGCTAGTCCCCGCGCTCCGGATTTCGCAATCGCATCAGGATGGTATCGAGATGGCTCATGACCATTTCGCCCGCAGCATTGACCAGCGCGCAATGACCGCTGACGATGCCGCAATCGGGCCGTGATTTCGATCGCCGCTTGTCGCGCCAAGTCAGTTCGAGCGTCAACGCGTCGGCCGGATGCACCGGACGATGGAAGCGCACCTCATCGAAGCCGAAGCCGGCGACGACCGTGCGGCGAAACGGCAACCGGTGGATGAGACGCATCTTGACCGCGAGCAGATAAGTCCCCGGCGCCGTGACGCCGCCGTGCCGGGCGGCATAGTCCTTGTCGACGTGGATCGGCAACGGATCCCAGGCGGCGGCAAAATCCAGAAGCTCCTGCTCCGGAATAACGTAAGGCCCGGCGCGCAAGACGGCGCCGGGGCTCACGTCCTCATAGAAAATATCGTCCATCGGCGGTCCATCTCATGTTAGATCGGAACGCAGCACCTTCGCAGCGCGGGGACCGCACCATGGCACATTCATCCCGACCGGCTCGAATCTGGTATCAGAGCTTCGTCCATCCGGTCGAGCAGGCCCCTTACATCGGACGGCTGCAGGCGTTTCTCGATCAGGTTGCGGCGCCCGATATCCGCTTCGAAGTCCACTGCCTCGACCCTCCCGATCGTCATTTCCACGCATTGACGGAATTTCGCTGCGCTGCGCAAGTGATCCGCCACGCGATCGAAGCGGAGCGCAACTGCTACAACGCCTTCGTCATCGGCCACTTCCAGGAACCGGGCCTTTTGGAAATCCGCGGCGCGGTCGACATCCCGGTGATCGGGCTCGGCGAAGCCAACCTTTTGGCCGCGCTCGCGATGGGCGGTCGCATCGGTCTCGTGACCATCGACCCAAGCTTCATCACCTGGCACGAGCGCCAGGTGATGGCGCACGGGCTCGACCAGCGGGTGGTCGGCGTCCGCGCTATTCGTGCCGATCTCGGTGGCTTCATGCGCGCCTTCACCGACACGGCGAGCTATGCTCAAGTTCGCGCCGCGTTCGTCGAGCAGGTGCGGCCCATGGTGGCCAATGGCGCGGAAGTCATCCTGCCGGCAGGCGGCCTGCCGATGCTGCTGTTCGCGCGGGAATGTCCGTTCGTTATCGATGGCGCGTTGGTGCTCAGCGGCATCGCGGTGGCAGCGAAGGCTGCCGAGATGGCACTCGCCCTACACCGGCTCACCGGCTCCGTGATTAGCCGCCGCGGCACCTATGCCAAGGCGTCGGCGGCGTGCATCGAGGAATACATGACCGTGCTGCGTCTTGCGCAGAGCTAATTTTTGAATGGCCGGTTGGCGCATTGCCGGGCGCGGCGCAGCGCGAAGTGCCCGGCGCCGGCAAACCCCGAGAATCAATGGGGCATTAGCTGCCGCCGCATCATCGGGTGGTGCGTGTTCTTGCCGGAAAATTTCGGGAAGCTTCGGAAATGCGCGCGCAGCTCGTGGCGCACCGGCGACGCCATCGCGGCGTTGAAGGCCTCCGGCGAATCGAACACGACTTCGTTGCCGAGCATGTAGTCGGCGGGCGGCAAGAGGGCGGCCGCGCCGCTCTCGAGTGGCAGATAGCACAGCACGGACCTTATCTCCGGCAGCTTGCCGAGGATCGGCGGATGGCCGGCGAGATAGTGCGCGACGAATTCCGCGACGTTCTCGGCCGGATGGTGATAGCGCACCACATAGGAGAACGGCGCGCGCAGCGGTCCCGGATCGGGCGAGGCTGCGGTGGCAAAGAGGCGGCGCTCCATCGCCGTGCCGGTCGCCGCGACCGCGGCGGGCTTGCCGGCGAGGCTCTCCCGGAAGCGCGCATGCGCCAGGGCGGCTTCGAGCTTTTTCCGATCCGAAAATTGCAGCATGGCGATCAACAGCGGCCCCGGGCCGTCGTCGTTGAACGGGTCGTGGGTGCCGCCGCGCAGCGGCCGGTAGAGGTCGACGGCGGTCAGCTCGGGCAGCGCCACCCAGGCCGGCGCCGCGTCGCGGTCGGCCCAGGCGTGCACCGCGGCCTCGTGGTCATGGTCGCCGGTGCAGGTGATCTCATAGACAAAGTCAGCCACGGGCCCTCGCTCACTCGGTCGCGCTGTGATCCCTTAGCATAGTTGGCCCACCCTGCGGCGCACCCACTCCTCGAACTGGCGGCACCCATGCAATAGGATAATGTCGGCGCGGTTGGTCGAAGACTGGAGCAGCTTTGGTGGATTTGGCGCACGTCAGCTTGGAGGACAAATACACCCTGCAATCGGGGCGCATTTATCTGACCGGCATCCAGGCGCTGGTACGACTGCCGTTGATGCAGCGGGCGCGCGACCGCGCCGCGGGCCTCACCACCGCGGGCTTCATTTCCGGGTATCGCGGCTCGCCGCTCGGCGGCTATGACAGCGCGCTGTGGCAGGCGAAGGCGCTGCTCGAGCAATACGATATCCGCTTCCAACCCGGGCTGAACGAAGACCTAGCCGCCACCGCCGTGTGGGGCAGCCAGCAGGTCGGCCTGTTTCCCGGCGCCAAGGTCGATGGCGTGTTCGGCATCTGGTACGGCAAGGGCCCCGGCGTCGACCGCTCGCTCGATGCGCTACGCCACGCCAACTGGGCCGGCACGTCTTCACATGGTGGGGTGCTCGCCATCGCCGGCGACGATCACGGCGCCCAGTCGACGACGACGGCGTATCAGTGCGAGCAGGCATTCGAAGCGGCGATGATCCCGGTGCTCAATCCGGCGACCGTGCAGGACCTTTTGGACCTCGGGCTATTCGGCTTCGCGCTGTCGCGCTTTTCCGGCTGCTGGGCCGCCTTCAAGGTCGGCAGCGAGGTCGCCGACAGCTCCGCGTCGGTCTATGTCGATCCGCTTCGCGCCGCGGCGATCGTGCCGAGCGATTTTGCGCCACCGCCCGGCGGCCTTCACATCCGCTGGCCGCAGGGCGCGATGGATTGGGCGGTCGAGCAGGAGCGCCGCCTGCACGGGCCGAAGCTCGATGCAGTCAGGGCGTTCGCCCGCGCCAACGCCGTCGACCGCGTCGCGATCGATACGAATGCGCCGCGGCTCGGCATCATCACTTCCGGCAAGGCCTATCTCGACGTGCGCCAGGCGCTCGCCGAGCTCGGCATCGGCGAGCAGCGCGCGGCCGAGCTCGGCATCCGCGTCCACAAGGTCGGCCTCACTTGGCCGTTGGAGCCGCAAGGCGCGCTCGCCTTCGCGGATGGCCCCAAGGACATTTTGGTGGTCGAGGAAAAGCGCGCCTTCGTCGAGCCCCAGCTCACGCAGCTTCTGTACAATATGGATGCGGCGCGAAGGCCGAGCGTGGCCGGCAAGACCGACGAGACCGGCGCGGCGCTTTTGCCCTCGACCGGTGAGCTGACGCCGACCGTCGTCGCGCGCGCCATCGTGGCGCGGCTGAAGCGCCTCGGCGACGTGCCGCAGGACTGCGCAGAGCGGCTGCTGCTGCTCGAATCGTTCGAGCGGCCGGCGCCGCCGGTCTCGGCCATCCAGCGCACGCCGTTTTTCTGCTCGGGCTGCCCGCACAACACCTCGACGCGGGTGCCCGAAGGGAGCCGCGCCATGGCGGGCATCGGCTGCCACAGCATGGCGCTGTTCATGCCCGACCGCCACACCACGACACTCACCCACATGGGCGGCGAAGGCGCCAACTGGATCGGCCAGGCGCCGTTCACCAGCGAGGCTCATATTTTTCAGAACCTCGGCGACGGCACCTACGCGCACTCCGGCCTGATGGCGATCCGCGCCGCGGCGGCCGCCGGCGTCAATATCACCTACAAGGTCCTCTACAACGACGCCGTCGCCATGACTGGCGGCCAGCCAGTGGAAGGCGCGATGACGGTGCCGCAGATCGCTCAGCAGGTCGTGGCCGAAGGGGCGCGGCGCGTCGTGGTCGTGGCCGACGAGCTTGGCAAATATCCGGAGCGCGCGGGCTTTCCGACGGGCGTCAGCGTTCGTCATCGCGACGATCTCGACACGGTGCAGCGCGAGTTGCGCGAGGTGCCCGGCCTCACCGTGTTGATCTACGACCAGACTTGCGCCGCCGAAAAGCGCCGGCGGCGCAAGCGCGGCCGCCTGCCTGATCCGCCCGAGCGCGTCTTCATCAACGACGCCGTGTGCGAAGGCTGCGGCGACTGCTCGGTGAAATCGAACTGCATCGCGGTGCAGCCCCTCGAGACCGGGCTCGGCCGCAAGCGCCGCATCGATCAATCGAGTTGCAACAAGGATTTTTCCTGCCTCAAGGGTTTCTGCCCGAGCTTCGTCACCGTGCGCGGCGCCACGTTGCGCAAGGCCGGCGCGCTCGGCGCCAACGATGCGCTGTTCGCGCAGCTGCCGGAGCCGAAGGCGCCGGCGCTCGATCGCCCTTACGGCATTTTGGTCACCGGCGTCGGCGGCACCGGCGTCGTCACCCTCGGCGCGCTCATTGGCATGGCGGCGCATTTCGAAGGCAAGGGCTGCACCGTGCTCGACATCAGCGGGCTCGCGCAAAAGAACGGCGCGGTCGTGAGCCATGTGCGGCTCGCGCCGCAGCCCGAAGAGCTGCACGCCGTGCGCATCGCGGCCGGCGGCGCCGATCTTTTGCTCGCCTGCGATGCGGTGGTCGCGGCGAGCCCTGCGGCACTGCCGCGGCTGCGCGCCAGCGCCACCAAGGCCGTGATCAACAGCCACGCGGCGCCGACCGCGGCCTTCATCTTTAGGCCGGACATCGATTTCGAGACGGCAAAGATGTTGCAGGCGATCAGGAGCGCGACGGCAGGCGCCCATTTGGTCGATGCCTCGGGCCTTGCCGCGGCGCTGATGGGCGACACCATCGCCGCCAACCTGTTCATGCTCGGTTACGCGTTGCAGAAGGGCCTCGTGCCGCTTAGCGCGGCGGCCATCACGCGCGCCATCGAATTGAACGGCGTCACGGTCGACGCCAACAAACAGAGCTTCGCCTGGGGCCGGCTTGCGGCCCATGACCACGCCCAGATCGATGCGCTGCTGCGCCGCGTGCTGCACGACGAAGCGCCGACCGAGCCGGAAGGTCTCGACGCCCTGGTCGAGCATCGTGCCGTGCTCCTCATCAAATATCAGAACTCGGCCTACGCCCAGCGCTACCGCAATGTGGTGCGCGCGGTCCGCATCGCCGAAGCAAAGTCCGCGCCCGGCTTTTCCGGCCTCGGCGAAGCGGTGGCACGCAACCTGTTCACCTTGATGGCCTACAAGGACGAGTACGAAGTGGCGCGGCTCTATAGCGACGGCGCGTTTTTGAAAAGGCTGCAACGGCAGTTCGACGGCGACTTCACCTTGCAATATCACCTGGCGCCGCCACTCTTGGTGTCGCGCGATCGGGCAACCGGCGAATTGAAGACGCGCGCCTTCGGCCCGTGGATGGGCCGCATGTTCGAACTGCTGGCGCGGCTGCGCCCGCTGCGCGGCACGCCGTTCGATATTTTCGGCTACACCGCAGAACGCCGCATGGAGCGGCGCCTGATTGCGGACTACGAGGCGCTGCTGCGCGAGCTTTCGGCATCGCTCAATCCCGGCAACCACGCGCTCGCCGTCGAGATCGCTGCGCTGCCGGCGAAAATCCGCGGTTTCGGCCACGTCAAGGCGAAGAATGTCGAAGCCGCCAAGGCCTGCGAGACCGAATTGCTGGCGGTGTGGCGCACCAAGGACGCACCGGCGGCGGCAGCCTAGTCAGCGCGCAAGCGCCGGCCATTTCGCCTGCGGATCGTCCGGCGGCACCGACGCGATCAGCGCCCGCGTGTGCGGGTGCTGCGGATCGGCAAACACCTTCTCCACCGGCCCCTGCTCGACGATCTCGCCGCCATACATCACGAGCACCCGGCTGCAGAGGTGGCGCACGACGGAGAGGTCGTGCGAGATGAACAGCATGGCGAAACCGAGCTCGGCGCGCAGCCGCGCCAAGAGGTTCAGGAGCTGCGCCTGGATCGAGACGTCGAGGCCGGACACGATCTCGTCGGCGATCAGGACTTTCGGCAGGCTGCACAGCGCGCGCGCGATGTTGATGCGCTGGCGCTGGCCGCCGGACAATTGTCCGGGCAGCCTGGTGCCGAAATCGGCGGCGAGGCCGACTTCGGCCAAAAGCTCGCGGGTGCGCACCCAGCGAGCGTCCCAATCGGCGTGGCGGGTGCCGGCTTCCATCGCCTGGGTAACGATGCTCGCCACCCGCCGCCGCGGATTGAGCGCCGACTGCGGGTCCTGGAACACCATCTGCAGGCGCGTTGCGCGCAAGGCGCTCGCGCGCGCCGACGGCGCGGTCAAATCCTCGCCGTCGAGCGAGATCTTGCCGCCGCTCGGCGGCTCGAGTCCAACCAGCATCTTGGCGACGGTGCTCTTGCCGCTGCCGCTCTCGCCGACCAGCGCGACGAATTCGTTGGCAGCGATGCTGAACGAGGCCTGCTTGACGGCTGCCACCACCGACCGCGCGCCGGCCAACAGGCCGGCGCCGACGTCGTAGTGCTTGCGCAAATCCTCGACCTGCAGCAGCGGCCGCTCGGCGGCACTCGCGGCGGCAAGATCGCCGCCCGGCGCCGCAACGGCCTGCGTCGCCCGGGCGCGGATGCACGCGACCCGATGATCGGGCGCGACTGCGACGTCGGGCGGCTCGCCCCGACGGCACTCGTCGGTCATGAGCGGACAGCGCGGCGCGAAGTGGCAGCCGGCGAGATAGCGCAATTGCCGCAAGCTCGGCATCTGGTCCGGCATCACGTAGAGCGCGCGGGGCTCGGCGCGCATCGACGGATTGGCGAGCTGCAGGCAGCGCGTATAGGGATGCGCCGGCGTCGCCAGCACGGCGCGGGCCGGGCCGCTCTCCACGGCGCGACCGGCATACATCACCGTGACCTGGTCGCACAGCTGCGCGGCGAGGCGCAGGTCGTGGGTGATGAAGATCACCGCGGTGCCGTGCTCGCGCTGCATGTCGGCAATGAGCCGCAAGATCGGCGGATGGGTGGTGACGTCGAGCGCCGTCGTCGGCTCGTCGGCGATAACAAGGCGCGGGTTCGAGGAGAACGCGAGCGCAATTAGGACACGCTGGCACATGCCGCCGGACAATTGGTGCGGATATTGGGTCAGCAGCTTGGCGGCGCGCGGCAACCGCGCCGCGGTCAGCATGGCGACGGCGCGGTCCTGGCGCGCGCTGCGGCGGCCTTCGCCGAGCCGAGTCAAATGCTCGTCGAACAGCGCGCCGATCGTTTGCACCGGATTGAGCGAGGTCATCGGCGCCTGGGGGATGAAAGCGATGGCGCGGCCGAGCAGTGCGCGCCGCGCGTCCGGCGGCATCTGCAAGAGGTCGTCGCCCTCGAACAGCAACGATCCCGACGTGATGGCGAAGCCGGCGGGGAGGAGCTGCGCAATGGCGCGGCCGACCATGGATTTTCCGGCGCCGGATTCGCCGACCAGACCGAGGATTTTTCCGGGTTCGAGCGCGAACGACAGCGCGCGGATCGCCGGAACCATCGCACCATCGATTCGGGTACCGACCACGAGCTCCTTGGCTTGCAGCGCCAACATGTCAGCGCCCGGTTTCCGCAAGTCGCACGTCGAGCGTGCGGCGCAAGCCGTCGCCGAGCAGATTGAATGCGGCGACGGTGAGAAAGATCGCCAAAATCGGCAGCAGCAAATTCCACGGCGACTGATAGACGTATTGCCGCGCGTCGGCGATCATCTGGCCCCAGGCCGGCTGGTCGGCGCCGACGCCGAGGCCGACGAACGACAAGATCGCCTCGACCACGACCGCGATCGCCATTTCCAGGCTGAGAAGCGTGATCAGAAGCGGCGTCGTCGCCGGCACGATCTCGCGGACGATGGTCCGCCAGTGGGTGAAGCCGAGCAGCCGGGCGGCGGCGACGTAATCGTGCCGCGTCACGATCAGCACTTCGGCGCGCAGCACGCGGCAGAACCGCGTCCAGTCGACCAGCACGATGGCGAGGATGACCTTGCTCAGGCCGGTGCCGAGCCCGACCATTAGGATGAGCGAGAGGATCACTGGCGGAAACGACATCCACACATCCACCGCGCGGCCGATGAGCCAATCGATAGCGCCACCGAAGTAGCCGGCGATATGCGCGAGGATAGCGCCGATGACCATGGCGCCGAGCGAAGCGAACAGCGCCACCAGCAGGGCGGTGCGCGCGCCGTAGATGAGCCGCGACAGCACGTCGCGGCCGAGGCTGTCGGTGCCGAGCGGGTAACTCGGATCGCCGCCGTCGGCCCAGGCGGGCGGGGTGAGAATCGACAGCAGATTCTGGTCGCCGGGATCGTGAGGCGCCAGCGTGCCGGCAAAAATGGCGCAGCAGGCGATGCCGACCAACATCGCGAGCGCGAGGAGCACCCTGGGCGATCGCAGCGCGCGGCCGAGCGCACCTCCCATCAGCGCGCCCGCAGTTTCGGGTTGAGCACGACGTAGAGGCCGTCGACCGCCGTGTTGATGAGCAAAACCACGATGCAATAGGTGAGCCCGATGGCCTGGATCAACGGCAGGTCGGCGTTGCGCACCGCGTCGACCATCAGGTTGCCCATGCCGGGGTAGGAATAGATCACCTCGACTAAGAGCGTGCCGGAAAATAGAATGCCGAATTGCACGCCGGCGAGCGTTAGGGTCGGCAGCGAGGCGTTCCTGAACGCATGGCCGATCAGGATTTGCCGCTCCGACAGCCCGCGCAGTCGCGCCTGCTGGATGTAGTCCTCGAGATAAATGTCGAACAGGCTCGAGCGCAGCACCCGCATGATGGTCGGCGAGAACGCGAGCCCCAGCGCGAAGGCCGGCAGGATCAGATGCTGGCAGGCGCTCAAGAACACGTCGAAGCGGCCGACCAGCAGCGCGTCGAGCAGCAGAAAGCCGGTAACGTGCGGCACCGGCAGGCCGGGCGAAACCTGGCCGATGAACGGCAGCCATTGCAGCAGCACGCCGAAGGCGAACAGCAGGATCAGGCCCCAGAGAAATTCCGGAATCGAGAGGAGCAGGATCGAGACAAGATCCGCGACCGGCTCGAGCGCCGTACCGCGCAGATGAAAGAGCAGAAGCCCGCCGCCGAGGCCGAGGATCGCGGCGATCGTCATGGCGCAGGCGGCAAGCTGAATGGTCGCCGGCAAAGTCGCAGCCACTAGCGACCCGGCATCGCGGCGAAGGGCGATGGAGCGGCCGAAATCGCCGTGCAGTGCGGCGTTAAGCCAGATCAGATATTGCTGGGCTAGCGGCTTATCGAGGCCCATCTCGCGGCGTTGCGCCTCGACCTCCTCGATGGTGGCGTTCGGCGGCAGCGACATCGCCGCCGGATCGACCGGCAAGAGCCGCAGCACGCAGAATAGCAGCGCCGAGACGATCAAGAGGATCGGAATCGCCGCGAGAAGGCGGCGCGCGACGAGCTCGAGGACGAGCAAAATCATCGCATGTCATCACCCGCGAAAGCGGGTGATCCAGTAACCGTCATGGTCCAAGTTTTATTGCAACGCACGTGATTACTGGATGCCCCGCCTGCGCGGGGCATGACATCAGCTCCACTGCAGCGTTTGCGGCAACAGCCAGCCGTTGGCGTATTTGGTGTAGCTCAGATTCTTCTTGCGCACCAAGGTCAGCACGCTCTGCAGCAAGGGCATGCTGGCGCCGGCTTCGACGGCGTCGCGCTCGAGCTGCTTGTATCCGGCGATGCGCTTGTCGTAGTCGGCGACGTTGAACAGCGCCAGATCGCGGTTGCCGAGCTCCTCGTCCTTCCACGGCGCGAACGGCATCTTCGGATTGAGGTTGTAGCCGATGAAGATTTCTGGATCGCCGGTGGAATTGTCCCAGCTGTAGAGCGTGACCTCCGGCAGCTTGGCGCCGCGGTTCAATTCGAAATACTTGGCGTATTCGATCACCTGCAGATCGGCCTCGATGCCGACCTGCTTCCACATCTGCACGACGGCGCGGGCGATGTCGTAGTCGCTCGGGAACTGGCCGTTGGTGGTGGCAAAGCCGATTTTCACCGGGTTCGACGTCGAGAAGTTCGACTTGGCGAGGAGCTCTTTGGCCAGCGCTGGATCGTGTTTGAAGGAGAAGTCAGAAAGGAATCCGGGCGTGCCCGGCGTCGCCATGATCGAGAGTGGCACCGCGGCGCCGCCGTAGAACGCCTTCGACAGCGCCGCCTTATCGATCGCATGATGGGCGGCGAGCCGCACGTTCTTGTCGGCGAAGGCAAGATCGGCCCGCACCTGCAGCAGCACCACGCGGGTGATCGGATTGAGCTCGGCGGTAAAGCCGCCTTCCTTGCCGAAGCGCTCCACCTCGCGCACCGGGACATTGATAGTGCAATCGACCCCACCCGACTGGATCGCCGCCACGCGCGCCGACGGATCCTTGATGATCTCGATGGTGACGCGGGCGACCTTGGCCTTCGGGCCCCAATATTTGTCGTTGCGCTCTAGCACAATGCGCGAATTCAATTCGTATTCGGCGAGCTTGTAGGGCCCGGTGCCGACTGGTTTTTTCAAGAAATTATCGAGGCTTCCAGACTCGATGTATTTCTTCGGCACCATATAGCTGCCGAGGAACGCCATCCATTGCGGCGCGGTCGGCGCCGGCGAATTGAATTTCATGGTCGCCTTGACGGGCGACTCGATGACGATGTCCTCCACCTTGCGCCAGGAATTAGCGGTGTCGAGCTTGAGCCCCGACTTGATGCGCTCGAGGAAGGTGTAGCGGAAATCCTCGGTCGTCATCTTGTCGCCGTTGTGGAAGGCGACGTCGTCGCGCAATTCGACCGTCATGCTCTGCGCGTCCGGCGCCAGGTTCCAGCTCTTGATCA
>Ga0182041_10000395_pt1 | contig 20389 bp, 23 predicted proteins | sample flu12Cox44000178_FD_125967 | JGI IMG/M metagenome (GOLD analysis project Ga0182041, IMG submission 125967) | Lab enrichment of tropical soil microbial communities from Luquillo Experimental Forest, Puerto Rico - flux8day.12C.oxic.44.000.178 | ecosystem: Environmental > Terrestrial > Soil >...
GCTACTGGAACGGCTGAAGCAAGTGTACTGGCCGATATATGGGCTTTTCGAAGAGTTTTCAACGTGCTTCCCGCCTCTATTCCTAGCCTCGCTACGCGTTGAAGCGAACGCCACAAGCGGGAGACCCGAAGGCTCCGTCAAGCGATAAGCGCTGGGGGGGGGGGTGGGGCCAAAATCGGCCTCGAGCGACCCCTCGCAAAAATTTTTGCAGAATTTTAGACTTGGCATTTAGTCGATCCGGGGGATGGGCACCCAGGAGTCGTGCGATGAGAATCACTCGCATCATCGTGTCGGTGATAGCTGCGCTCAGTATAGCGTGCGGCGTTTGTGCGCAGGAGGCTTTAAAAGGCGAGGTCGTTAAGGTCGACAAGGCATCTAAAAGAATACGTATCAAGTTAACCGGTACGGTGGGATCGAGTGACGCAACAGCTCCAACGCCTTTTAAAGTTCAAGATGCTCGGATGTTCGACGCTGTAAAGCCTGGAGACAAGGTTTCATTTACCGCCGAACGCGAAGACGGGGTAATGACGATAAAGGAGCTCACAAAGGAATAATTGCTTCCGGTGTTGCCTCAGTATCCGCTTTCGGGGGTAAAGCGGACATCACACAGACGCGCCGTCACTCGACGCGGTTCATCAAGGACACGGCCATATGTCGCTCATGGCTTGCATTACTCCTGTTCGTGCGCTTGCCCTCCATTTTTCAACATGTTCGTTTGCCCACTCATTGAAGGCATGAACCATCGCGTCCTTTGATACAAATTATTTTGGATATGCAGAGGGATTAGGCATCGTTATTAAATCGGGGGAAATCTTTAAGGTCTTTCGGTTCCAGTCCATTCCTAAAGACCTGACGTGCTACGGCTGAAACAAATTCAAGCATTGAAGTACCAAATATTCGGGGGGTAAATCGGAGATGGGATGTGGCGGGCGGAATGTCTGCTTTTGGAGGTAAACCTGACATCACTTGCGTATATCACGCACTCGGTTCTGCACCTTTGTCGTCAGCAGCTGCAGTAAGCTATTCTTTTCCGGATGTTATCGACGCTTCTTATCCGCCTCGCCAAAGTTGCGATGATTGGTTCGCTCGCGGCCTACGCGTTCATCGTCGCCTACGACAACGTCGTCGACTATGGATCGAACTATCAGTTCGTGAGGCACGTACTGAGCATGGATACGACCTTTCCAGGCAATGCATTGATGCATCGTGCAATTACCAACGAGAGCATTTGGCGTGTGACCTATGCGTTGATCATCGTTATGGAGGGGCTGACCGCTATGCTGCTGGGACTGGGCGCAGGTATGTTACTTCGACGACTCAACACACCTGCCGAGGAGTTCAACCGCTCTAAGGGCTGGGCAGTAGCCGGATTAACTATCGGCTTTGCTCTCTGGTTTTTCGGCTTCATGGTTATCGCCGGCGAATACTTTGCAATGTGGCAGTCGAAGGAATGGAACGGCCAGGAGGCCGCGTTCCGCATCACCACAGTGATCCTGACGGTGCTGATTTTTGTGAGCCTGCCGGACAGCGGGAACACGAGCAAAAACTAGGCACGCCACAAGGTCTCCTAGTGGCTCAAACGAAACCGAGCCATCACCTTGCCGTGAACGACGTTAAATAAAATTTGGCGGGCGCTAATCTACGAAATAAAATTTGGTAATTGGCAAGGGCGCAAACAAAAGGACCAATGTGATGACGGATATTGTACTGAAAGCACAGGAAGAGATTCTTTTTTTGCACGTTTCCGATGAGGCGCTGGAGGTCGCTGCGGGCGCTGCGAAGGTCCACGCGAGCTTCACTCTTGGTTCCTGCACGGGCCTGTCTGAGTGCCCGGGTCGACCGGCCTAAATGCGTGAGAGGCCATTCTGGGAGAGACCGCCGCGAGGCGGTCTCTCTTTTTTGGCAATGTCCGCTTGTGGCCCAAAGCGGACATCGCCTACTGCGATGCACGTGTCCGCTTCTGACCCAAAGCGGACAAGTTGTTCGATAGACACACGGCCCTCCTGACCATAAACTCAGCTCTAAATCAGGAACGATGCTATGGCCAATCCGCACGTCGAACGGCGTTTGGCCGCCATCCTCGCGGCCGACGTTGCCGGCTACAGCCGGCTGATGGGCGCTGATGAGGAAGGTACGCTTGCGGCGCTCAAAGCGTATCGCCGCGAAGTCATCGATCTCAAATTAACGGAACACCGCGGCCGGATTGTGCGGATTATCGGCGACGGACTGCTGGTGGAGTTTGCCAGCGTGGTAGCGGCGGTGCGTTGGGCCGTCGAGGTCCAACGCGCAATAGGCGAGCGTAACTCCGGTTTGCCCCAGGACAAGCGCATCGAATTTCGCATGGGCATTAACGCCGGTGACATCATTATCGACGGCATTGATATATGGGGCGATGGTGTGAATGTCGCGGCGCGTCTAGAGGCTCTAGCCGAACCCGGTGGGATTTGCGTTTCTAGCCGAGTGCAAGAGGATGTTCACGGAAGCGTCGAAGTCGCCTTCGAGGATATAGGCGAGCAGCAGCTCAAGAACATCGCGCGGCCGGTGCGGGTCTATCGAGTGCAACTCAATGGCGCCACGAAGACAGCGCCTGCGTTGCAGCCCTCTCATAAGCCGTCAATCGTTGTGCTGCCCTTCAATAATATGAGCGGCGACTCTGAGCAGGAATACTTTGCTGATGGCATGGTGGAGGAAATCACCACGGCCTTGTCGCGCACACGCTGGCTGTTCGTAATAGCTCGCAATTCCAGCTTCACATACAAGGGCCGAGCTGTAGATGTGAAGCAAGTCGGACGCGAACTGGGAGTGCGCTACGCGCTCGAAGGCGGCGTGCGCAAGGCTGCGGACCGCGTGCGCATCACGGCGCAACTTATTGATGCGTCAACTGGCGCGCACCTCTGGGCAGACCGCTTTGACGGGTCGCTGGAGCATATCTTTGAGTTGCAGGACCAAGTGACCGCAAGCGTCGTGGGCGCGATTGCCCCGAGGTTAGAACAAGCCGAGGTGGAGCGTGCGAAGCACAAGCCGACTGAGAGCCTTGATGCCTACGATTACTTTCTGCGAGGAATAGCGAGCCTTCATTCGTGGACGAAAGAAAGCAACGACGAAGCGTTGCGGCTATTCAATAAAGCGATTGAGCTCGACCCTGATTTCGCCTCAGCCTACGGCATGGCTTCCTGGTGTTACGTCCGGCGCAAGGGGGGTCGCTGGATGACAGACCGCGTGCAAGAGACCGCCGAAGCCGCACGGTTGGGACGCCGTGCCGTAGAATTGGGTTGGGATGATCCGGTCGCATTGGCTTGGGGAGGGTTTTCGCTTGCGTATGTCGTCCATGACGTCGAAGTCGGCGCCACCCTCATCGATCGGGCCCTCCTTCTAAATCCGAATCTAGCCGAGGCATGGCATTTCAGTGGCTGGGTTAGAATTTATCTCGGCCAGCCGGAAATTGCGATCGAGCACCTAGCACATGCCATGCGCCTGAGCCCAGTCGATCCACTCACCTTCGTGACACTGATGGCGATCGCATTCGCTCATTTCTTTGCGGGCCGCTATAATGATGCATCATTATGGGCTGAAAAGGCGTTGGCCGCATCGCCTCCTCGACTGCGTGAGAAGGCGGTATATCACCCCGCACTACTCATCGCTGCGGCAAGCAATGCACTCGCCGGGCGGCTCGAGGAGGCGCAGAACGCAATAGCGCAATCACGCCAAATCAGTCCAACGGCCCATATTTCGAATCTGAAGAATCAAATTCCTCTTCGCCGGCCGGACGATCTTGTTCGGTATGCGGAGGGCCTTCGTAAGGCGGGACTGCCGGACTAGGTCACCAGTTCTGGATTCATGCGGGAACCCCCTGTTCACTCAAAGGAGCCCTCGATGATGCGCAAAAATTTGGGGCCGAGGATCGATCGCCGAAAATTTTTGAAGGGTGTCGCGATTGCAAGCGCAGCCGGCACGGTTAACCCGCAGATCGCGAGCGCTACCACGGCGGCAGGGGCCCGCCCCGCGCACCTGCCATCCGCGCTGCCGCCGACCGCGCACACGATCGCCGCCGAGACTGGAACGTCGCAAGTGGAAGTATCGCGGATTGGCGGCATCGCTGGCTCCGACTTCATGGTCGACGTTATCAAGACGCTCGACATCAAATACTTGCCGGCGAACTGCGCCTCAAGCTATCGCGGCATCCACGAGTCGCTGATCAACTACGGCGGCAACAAGATGCCGGAGTTCCTCACTTGTACGCACGAGGAGTCCGCTATCGGCATGGCTCACGGCTACTTCAAGGTCACCGGCAAGCCGCTGATGTCGCTGTGCCACGGCACGGTCGGCCTCCAGCACGCCACGATGGGAATCTACAATGCGTGGTGCGACCGCGTGCCGGTTATCGTTATGGGCGGCAACGACCTTGATGCTGCCCATCGGCCGCCCGGCGTGCCGACCTTTCACTCCGCGCAAGACATTAACGCGCTGGTGCGCGACTTCACCAAGTGGGACGACACGCCAGTTTCGTTGCAACACTTCGCGCAGTCGTTCGTGCGCGCGTACAAAATCGCCATGACCCCGCCCTACGGCCCAGTCATGATCTCGCTTGACGCCGGTCTCCAGCAGCAGTCAATCCACAACAATGGCGAGGAACTCTATGTTCCGCGTTATACGCCGACTTCGCCTCCGCAGGGCGAGACTGGCGCTGTGAAAGAGGCGGCCCGTCTTCTCGCCAACGCGCAGAATCCGGTGATTGTTGTCGATCGTGCGGCGCGCACCGAGAATGGTGTCGGGCTGCTGGTGCAACTGGCCGAAGCATTACAGGCGCGGGTCATTGATATGGGTGGCCGAATGAATTTCCCGAAGACCCATCACCTCGGCGCGCCCATAACTGCGGTCAACAACGCCGACGTCATCATTGGCATGGAGCTCTCAGACTTCTGGGGCGTAGTGAACTCCTATATCGACAACGGTGAGCACGGCATCGGCATAAACCAGTCCAAGATCAAGTCGGATACCAAGCTCATCAGCATCAGTTCTGTCGAGCTGAACACCAAGGCGAACTATCAGGACTTCCAGCGCTTCCAGTCGGTCAACGTATCGATAGCGGCCGACGCGGAAGCAACCCTTCCAGCCCTGATCGAAGCGGTGAAGTCAGCGATTCCGAACGATCACAAGGCCGAAATTGAGCGGCGCGGCGAGGCCGCCAAGAAGGCGCGGGCTGAGGGCCGAACCCGGACTCTGCAGTTGGCCGCGCTTGCGTGGGACGCAAGCCCGATTAGCACCGCACGCCTCGTCATGGAAACGTGGGGCCAGATCAAGAACCTCGACTGGTCGCTTGTTTCATCCTCCGGCAACGTCAGCAACTGGCCCAATCGGCTGTGGCCGATAGAGAAGTACCATCATTGGCTCGGCGGGCCAGGCGGTTATGGCGTTGGCTACGGCGCCCCGGCCTCGATTGGAGCGGCGCTCGCCAACCGCGATCTCGGTCGGTTCTCGGTTAGCATTCAGTCGGACGGTGACCTGATGTACGCACCGGGTGTGCTGTGGACCGCTGCGAAGCACAAAATCCCACTTCTCGCCGTGATGCACAACAACCGCGGCTACCACCAGGAGCTCATGCATGTGCAGCGACTCTCCAACTTCCGCAATCGAGTGGCAAATCTGGGCAACGATATGGGGCCGATTGGCACCAGCATCATGAATCCGGACATCGAGTACCACAAGTTCGCGGAGTCGATGGGCTGGTGGGCGAAGGGACCGATCAAGGATCCCGCGGAACTCGGATCTGCGATCAAGGAAGCGGTGGCGGTGGTGAAGTCCGGCCAACCGGCTCTCGTCAATGTTTGGACGCAACCGCGCTAACCCCCCGGGGACCGTCATGCGTCATCCGATGTTTCGTGCCGCGCTGGCCGTTCTTGCGGCCGGCGCGCTCTTCGGTGACGGTGCCGCGCTTGCGGCATCCGCCGAGCAGGGTAAGGTCGCCTTCATGAAATACGGCTGTTGGCAATGCCACGGCACGCAGGGCCAGGGGTCGGTCGCTAGTAGCGGTAAGGTGCTGGCGCCTGATCCGCTACCATATGAGTCGTTCTCGGCATTCGTACGCTCGACCAATGGCGCGATGCCGCCCTACAGCGAACATGTCTTGCCGAACGACGACCTCGCCGACATTCATGCGTACCTGTCGTCGATCCCAAGGCCGAACGACCACACAAGCATTCCCCTGCTTAGTCGGTAGTTCAATCTTGGTATGAGCTGCCGCGGTGTGCCTTGAAAGGCAGACTTGGAGTGCCATCAAGACGATGAAAGACTGTGGCGTTGTTCGACAATAGTGTTGGGATTATGGGACGCTAGTAAGGATCAGTCGCTCCAGCAACGTTCGCTGCTTCGATCCGGGCGGCGGCAATGACCAAAACCGTTGCGGCTGCCGTCATTGGAGATTACGTCGTTAACGCACTCGGCAGCTTTGGGCCACACGCTGTGCAGCCGGAATTTTTCTTGTGACTAGGGTCATAACCCGATTCATCTCAGGTACATCGTCACCCGCATCGGCTACAGCAAGTGGTGGACGATTGTGTACTTCATTCCGTTCGTAAACATTATCGGCATTTGGATATTAGCTTATTCCGCGCTGGCCTGCCGTTGATCGGGCAAGAATATAAGGGGTGCCATTTGGCTCACGGATGCCATAATTGAAAAGGCTGGGCCGCTGTCGCGTTCGTTTGACTGCTCGTTCTCATAAGCAGCGAGCCGAGGCCCCTACTGCGGGCACAACTTGTCGAGCGCCTGTATCGTCGAGCTGATCTCCTGACCATCCTCGGACTGTGGGTCCACATTCTGAATCCCGTCCATCAAGGTGGCATATTCGGCGCCCAGTTTATTTACCAATTCGTCCTCTTTCAGAGACAGTTCCTCGAATTTCTTGGAGTCCCGCTTCTCGTTGGCCTTTTCCATTTCGTCACCGAGCTTGGCGATATCGCAAAAGGTCTGAAGCTTGGCCTTGTCGCCGCTGATTACTTTAAAGACCTTTTGCGCGTCCTCCTTGGTCGGCTTCGCAGGGGTCGATTGTTGAGCCTGCGCACATACCGACGCGGCGGCGAGCACCAAAATGATAGCAATCGACTTCAGGTTCATGCCCCAACACTCCACATTAAGTGCTCGTCAGTTTAGCGACTACGGGTGAGCGTGTCCCATCAATGGCGCGAGTAAATTGCCGGGCGTTGGCCCAAGGTCCAACTTAAAAGCCCATCGAAGCTGCGTCAGAGCGGCTGTCCGCTTCTGACCCAAAGCGGACATTTGATTTTGCATCACACATGTCCGCTTTCGGGATAAAGCGAACACTACCTCGACATCGTCGAGGCGCACGGGACGCTGATTTTCGCGCTGAGCTGGTACCCGCGTATTACACCCCTAAGCAGAATTTACGCGTCGGATCAACGCGTCGCCAGCGCGGGTATGGTCGCATACCGGCGCTAGATCTTGAGACGAAAAGCCAGCAAACCCGCGACAAGGAGAACAACTGCGACGCCGGAAACGCAAGCCGTCCAACCAATGCGGTCGAACAACTGGCCCAGAACGGCGGTGCCGACCAGCCCGCCAAAGAAATAGCAGGCAAGGTAGATGCCGCTCGCCGACCCGCGGTCCGTGGTCGCAGCGCGGCCAACAAACCCTGTCGCTGCCGCTTGTGCGAAGAAGGTGCCCACGCCAACGAGCATCAGACCAATGATCACGGCAGGCAAACTCGGCAATAACAAGGCTGGGAGCCCGAGGCCGGCGAGCGCCAAAGCACTCCAGAAGGTGGGTCGCGTGCCGAACCGACGCACTGCTGCGCCAGCGAACGGGGTAGTCACGATCGAAGGGAGAAATACGAAATAGACAAGTCCCAGCTCCATTCGCCCGAGTGAAAGTGGTTCGCGCACGAGGACGAAGTTCACGTAGCTGAAGGTGCCGATGAAGGCGAATAGGATGCAGAACCCGATGCCAAAGCTCGCGAGTAATGGGGTATTTCGCAGATGTTTCGCCCAGATCGCAAGCGGTTTGACCGTCCCGCCCGCGGAAAGGATTGGCATCGTCGAGCGCACTGTAAAATAAACCACCAGCGCGCCCGCCAAATTGAGCGCCGCGAAGAAATAGAAGTTGGCCGCCAACCCGAAGTGATCGGCGACGCCGGCTGAGACAAGTCGGCCGATCAGATTGCTCGCAACATTGCCGGTGATGTATGCGGCAAAAACACCGCCGGCATCCATCGCGCTGCATTCCTCACCGAGATAGGCGAGTGTCAGCGTAAAGGCCGACGCCATGCAGAGCCCCTGAATGACGCGCAGAATTGCGAATGTCGTTAGATCGGGGGCAACCGCAAGCAGGGCTGTCGGAACGGCGAGCACGCAAAGGCTGATGAGAATTCCGATCCGCCGATCGATCCGTTGGGTGAAAAACGCAACCGACAGGCCGGCGATCGCCATGCCCATCGTGCTGGCGTTGACCGCAAGGCTCATGGCGGCGGGAGTGACGTGGTAGGCTTGCGCTAAGGACGGCAGAATAGCCTGCGTCGCAAACAGATCGACGACCGTGAGGAAGGCGATCAACCCGATAATGATCGTCCGGCGCAGAACGCGCGCGACGTCACCGTGAGCGACTATTTGTGGCATTTCCATCACGGGCGACATCTGAGACATGATCGCTTTTCCTTTTGGACTCTAGCTGCTGCTATCGCAGCTCCCTGAGATTGCCGATCATCACCGGAACGTACTCGGACACGGTTGGATGTATGTGCATCGCCTTTTGCAACACGGTGTAAGGCGCGTTCGCGTACATCAGATCGAGAATCGAATGGACGACCTCGTCACCCGATAAGCCGAGAAACGACGCGCCCAGGATCCGCTTGCTGGTCTTGTCGACCAAAATTTTCATGAACCCGAGTGTTTCGCTTTTTTCAAATGCTCGGCTGACCCTTTCCATGGCGATGGTCGCACTCATCACCGGCCGGCCGGAGCGGCGGACCTCGGCCTCGGTCATACCGACACGGCCGAGCGGTGGATCGGTGTAGAGCGCGTAGGCAGGAATCCGGTCAGACACATATCGTCGCTTGCGATCGAGGAGGTTAGCCGCGACGATCTCAAAGTCGTTGTAGGATGTATGGGTGAAGGCGCCATGTCCGTTGCAGTCGCCCAATGCCCAAACGCCCTCTACGTTCGTGCGGAGCTGGTCATCCACTTTGATAAAGCCGCGGTCATCCGTGGCAATGCCGGCGGTTTCCAATCCGAGATCATCGGTGTTTGGACGACGCCCGATAGCCGTCAGCAAGTGCGATCCGGTGATTTGCGCGGCAATTCCATCGCGCACAACCTCGACCGCGATGTAGTTGCCTTGTCGACTAACCCGCTCGACTTTGCTGTTGACGTGTATCTTGATGCCCTCGCTGCGCAGGATGTTGGCGACTGCGATCGAAACATCTTCGTCCTCGCGGGCGATAAGATGCGGTGCGAGTTCAATGATTGATACCTCGCTGCCGAAACGACGATAGATCTGCGCGAATTCAAGGCCAATATAGCTGCCGCCGAGAATGATCAAATGGTGCGGGAGGAAATCCACATCCATGATCGAGCTGTTGGTGAAGTAGCCGACCTCATCAAGTCCCGGAATTGGCGGCGCCAGGGCGCGTCCCCCGACGTTGATGAATATCCACTTGGCTTTGAGGGTATCGCCCGCGACCTCGACCGAATGTGACCCGGCAAAGCGACCATGGCTCTCATATACCGTACAGCCCTTGAGATTTTTCAGCCATTGCTCGACACCGTTGCGCGATCGGCCGGACACATGATCCTTTCGAGCCTTGACCGCCTTCATATCGACGGTGATCTCGCATGGGATGTTCACGCCGAAATCGGTCGCACGCCGCGCCATGTGCACGGCGTAGGCGCTCGCCACCAGGGTCTTGGTCGGCGTGCAGCCGGTATTGACGCAAGTACCGCCGAAAAACTTGCGCTCGATGACAGCGACGTTTCGCCCGCTATCGACAAGACGCTGTGCAAGCGCTGGGCCCGCCTGGCCGGTTCCGATGATGATTGCGTCATAGGTTTCCATTGGCTTCCTCGTCATTTCACTGCCTACGCGGAAGAGGCTTTTGTTATTCCGCTGCCTCCACGAGCTCTGAGCGAGGCTCGTGAAGAACCACGCCTTCCAGCGAATCGAACTCTCCTTCCCAGGGTGACTGATCGAGCGCGCGTATGGTCTTTGCGTAGCCGGCCTCCCAACGCATGCGGATGCTGGACGGACTAAAATCCACGTCCTTGGTGTGGTTTTCGTTCTCAAGTTGCGGCGCCAGCAAGCGCACGACGTGCATGGTCGTGTGACAACCGTAAGCGGCGAGGGCCTTCGCCTGTTCGCTTCGACGGACCTCTTCCGGCAGCATTCTGGCGAGGTCGCGAATAATACGACGCATGTGATGCAATTGTCGTTGTCGCGCGATGTGGCTCGCGACCCGGCTCGAGTACTGGATATCCTTGTGACGGTTGAGGACCTCCCAGATAGTTTTCGGCTCATCGCCCATCGGGTTCCATAAGTGAACCGCGAAAATCAGTGAGTTCTTACGCGGATTGTCGTCGAAGATCACTTCGGTAGGCGTGTTCGACAATATTCCTCCGTCCCAATAAAGCTCGCCATCGATGCGCACGGCCGGAAAGGCCGGCGGCAACGCGCCTGACGCCATGACGTGTTTCACGCTGATCTCGCCGTCGCGGCTATCGAAGTATTTCATCTGACTGGTGCGCACGTGCGCAGCGCCAACGGTGAGCCGCGGATTGCATCGGTTCACGAGAGAGAAGTCGACAAGTTCAAGCAGCGTCTTTTCCAGCGGTGCGGTCGAGTAGAAGCCTGCGGAATCTGGTCCGAGGGGAACGTGCGTGCCGAGGAATGCGCCGGGGTTTGGTTCGAAAAAGTCCGGAATGCCTCGCAGAATTGTCCTCCAATACGAGATCATGTCGGGCAATCCGTTCCAAGACGGAACGGCAAATCGCGGCTGATACGCCATCCTCGTCCAGAATTCTTGCAACCGCTGTAGTCGATCCTCACGTGGATTCCCGGCAATCAAACTAGCATTTATTGCGCCGATCGATGTCCCGATGATCCAATCTGGTTCAATGCCACGTTCATGCAGCGCGTGATAAACCCCGGCCTGGTAGGCGCCGAGTGCGCCTCCACCCTGCAGAACAAGGACGATCTGGCGGTCCTTCGCGCGTTGTGTCTCCGCAAGCGCCGTTACGCCCGCTGATGAATTTCTGTCCATAAGTTCCTCCCGAAGTCGTTGCCGTTGAGGCAGAGGTGTTTGCCGGTTCTCTCAATGCGCAGTCCAGCCACCGTCCACCGGCAGCGCCGCGCCAGTGATCGACGCAGCAGCGTCACTCGCAAGAAAAACTGACAGCGCGCCGAGCTCTTCGACGGTTGCAAAGCGCTTGTTCGGCTGTTGAGCGAGCAACACGTCACGAATGACCTGCTCGCGAGGAATTCCGTGCGATTTGGCTTGGCCATCGATCTGGGCCTCGACCAGCGGCGTATAGACATAACCTGGGCAGATCGCGTTGCAGGTGATGTTGGCTTCGGCGGTTTCGAGCGCCGTGACCTTGGTCAAGCCAACAATGCCGTGCTTGGCCGCGACATAGGCCGACTTGAAAGCTGACCCGACGAGCCCATGCGCCGAAGCAATGTTGATGATGCGGCCGAAATTGTTGTCGCGCATGGAAGGCAGCGCTGCACGCGTCGTATGGAACGCTGACGTAAGGTTGATGGCCAAAATTGCTTCCCACTTCTCGACAGGGAATTGTTCGAGCGGGGAAACGTGCTGAATCCCGGCATTGTTGACGAGGACATCGAGATGGCCGAACAAATTCAAGAGGCTAGTCATCATCTCTGCAATCGAGGCGGCTTTTGACATGTCCGCCGGCGAGTACCAGGCTCTCACTCCAAACTCGGAAGCAATTCTGGCCTGCGTCTCGGCGATATCTTCTGGCTTGCCAAAGCCATTGAGCATGACAGAGGAGCCGGCGGCTGCGAGCGCGCGAGCGATTCCAAGGCCAATCCCACTGGTTGACCCTGTCACGAGGGAAACCCGGCCCTCGAGCGGACGGGATCTCTGTTCAAGACGAAGCGGCGTTTGAATGTTCATGGCCCGATCCTCTCTGTGATGGCGCGGGGCGCCGTTGTTGCCGTCAGTGTGCATGCGGACTGGATCGGCCGGAAATGCCGGTTGGCTAGATTGACGATAGCGAGCGGCTTTGGAGGCGGGATAGACGGCAGCTATCGTGCGTTTCACCGTTTGGTATTTCTAAATCGCCTTGGAGACGCGCTTTCTTGCCGGAGTAACAGCCGACGGGAGACGCCCATGGTCGTGCGCGAATTCCTTGAAAAGGGAGGAGACCTTACCGAACGCATTCCCTACAGCGTGATCGCGCTTGCCGCGCGCTTTGCTGTTGCCGATGTTTTCTGGCGCTCAGGCCAGACAAAGGTGGCGGGCTTTTCCATTCGCGAAGAGAGCTTCTACCTTTTTCGTAAGGAGTACAAAGTGCCCCTGCTGGCGCCGGACCTTGCGGCATATCTCAGTACCGCCGGCGAGCGCGTCTTTCCGATTCTTCTCTTTCTTGGACTAGCGTCCCGGCTTTCAGCACTTGGCCTTTTTTGGGATGACTATGGTTATACAGTTGTTTGTTGTCCCAGGCGGTTGGCCTGAGCACATTTTGTGGCTGTCGTTGCTTACGTTGATCGTCCCGCGCGGGCCCGGGGCAATTTCGAATCGACCATCTAATCTGTAAAGGCCGATTTTTGTTGCCCGCGTCGGTACGCAGCGCTCAAGCCTAGATCTCTACCGAACGACGAAGCCCGGCGCTTCGAAAGTGGCGGCTTTTGCGTCGGTGAAGACCGATGTCTGTTTGCTATCGGAACCAGAGCCGAATTGTAATTTTATCGTCGATCGTCCCGCTGCATGGTGATGAGGAGGCTGGCGCAATAACGCGCGAGTCGCGCTCAGAGAGATGACCATGCTGACCAGAGCAAAGTTCCTGCGCCTGACCGGCTTGACGGCCGCGGCGTTGGCCATTTCACCGGAAGCCTTGCCAAAATCGAACGACGGCATCGTGCGCGTCAAAAGCATTTACCCTTTCGAAGAGACGATCGAACGTCTGAAGAAGGACATCGCTGCGAAAGGCATCAGGTTCTTCAGCGAGATCGATCAAGCCAAGCTTGCCGCTGACACCGGCATCAAGCTCGACCCATCAACTCTTTTGGTGTTCGGCAATCCGCCGCTCGGCACGCAATTCATCGCGGCAAATCCCAATGCGGGCCTGGACTGGCCGGTTCGCCTTTTGGTGACACAGGATGGCAGCGGTGCAGTCTGGACGGTTTACACGGACTTTGCCTGGATCGCTGCGCGTCACGGCATCGTCAATCGCACGGAGCAATTCAAGATGGCGTCGATGGTAATCGCCTCCATTACGTCGAGCGTGAAGGTTTAACCCTGCAGAAAATTAAAAATGGCGCCGACGCTCGCCCGGTGCCATTTGTTTTGTTGAAGTCTCCTATACCGAATAGCATTCCGCTATCGCGATTAGAGCAACCGAGCATTTCCTTCTTAATCTGTCTCGTCACATCATCGCAATCACTGCGGCGCCTGCTACGGATGGCGCGGCGAAACAGAGAGGAGATGAGAATGCACAATCTAACTAGCAAAGTTTTGCTCCGCACCGTCGCTGCTGTAGTTTTCGGGACTACGACTGCTTGCGCATTTTCTGCGCAAGCTGGCGAATGCCCAGCGGACAAGCGGATGCCAAACGCGCGTCAAGCAGTCGATTTTAAAGCCGTCGGGGTCACCGACACGACCCTCGGCGCGATCGATCTGGGCAAGGAGCAGGCGAAGATCGCGGGACGTGAACTGCGTTTTCGCAAGTTGGTAATTGAACCTGGCGGCATAGTCCCCTGGCACAGCCACGACGATCGCCCTGCGCTAATCTATGTGGCTGAAGGCGAGATCCACGAATACGCCAGCGACTGCGCTGCCCCAATCGTGCACAAGACCGGCGAAATCCGGGCCGAAACACACGGTACTGCCCATTGGTGGAAGAACCTCGGTGATAAGACCGTCGTGTTGTTCGTTGGCGACGTCCGCCGTGATCCAAAAGACCACAATATGTGACGGCCACACGTCCCCCACCGTCGCATCGTGACGCCCCGTTGTCCCCGAGCGGGGCGTCACATTCTGATAAAGTTCTGGCCGCCAAGACTTTGGCGCGATCCATAGACCCTGGCTATCAAAAACGCGCCGAATTTTATGGCTTTTTGGCGCGACGATCGCTTATCAGTTGAAGACAAGCCGCGTTATCCGGAGCCGAAGGAATTCTGGCAATGCCTACAGAAATCCTGGTGAAAGACCTTAGGAAGGCGTTCGAGCAGGCGCGCGAACTGGACGGCTCAATGGCTGAGCGTCTCGATGTATTCGCTGATGCCACGCGGAAATTACATCCAACAACCGCGGCCATCGTTGACCGGCTTGTTGCGCGACTGAGGGAACACAAGGCCGGCGAGGGTAGTCCCCAGCCCGGCGAAGTGATGCCGCCATTTGTGCTTCCTGACGAGACCGGCCGCCTGGTGAGTTTGAGTGATCTGCTAGCTCAGGGACCGGCTGTGGTTACATTCCATCGAGGACACTGGTGCCCATACTGCCGCATCAGTATTAGCACACTGGTAAAGGCGCAACCACGCATCGAGGCGTTAGGTGCGCGCATGGTAGCCATTGTGCCGGACCGGGAGGAATTTGCGGCCGAGATGCGCGAAGATTGCCACGTAAATTTTCCAATCTTGTCGGACATGGATAACGGTTACGCAATGTCGCTCAATCTTGCGATCTGGGTTGGCGCCGAGATGCAGGAATACATGTCCAAAATCGGTCGCGTACTTCCACAATATCAGGGCAACGAGTCCTGGATGCTCCCGATCCCTGCCACATTCGTGGTCGGCAAGGACGGTCGGATCAAGTCGCGCTTTGTCGATCCGGACTATCGAAAGCGTATGGCGATTGACGATTTGATCGGTGAGCTGAAATAGCTTACTTGGCCGTTTTTTGCCAGTTTGCAGCCCGTAGCATCTTCATGAAGGTTGCGGCAACCGGTGTGCGTTGCCTACCGGCGACGCCATAAAGGCTGACGTCGCGCGCGAGTTCGAGGCCTTCCACGGTCGTACGCAGCAGACTCTGTGGTACGTTTACAGTTCGCGGCAGAAAGCCAATCCCGATGTTGGCTTCAAGCAGGGCGAGCAAGTCTTGGTCCGATGAGACCTCATGTCGATGATCCGCGTTCAAGCCTTTGGTACGCAGTATCGTGGCCAGCTCGTTGCATTTTTCGCAATGATTGCGCAGTAAGAATCGCTCGGTCGTGAGGTCCTCGAGACGGATCGTCTCCTGACTGCCGAGGCGGTGCGAGCGGCTGAACACCATGTCAAAAGATTCGTCAAACAGCTTCCAAGTGTCGAGACGATCCCAGGCCTCGCCAATCGAGGTGCCCACAGCGAGCTCGGCATCCCCAGCTTTCAGAAATTCAACAATTTGCGGCCCCGTACCCCGGAGGATCTTTAGTTCAATTTCACTGAAACTTTTTCGCAGTTCATTGACGTGCGTCAGAATAAGGCCAAGCTCGATGCTGCCGGATACGGCCAACTTCAGCGCGCCGACCTCGCCGTCGTTGATCATGGCGGCTAGCGCACGAGCGCTCTGGGCACTCTCGTAACATTGCTTAAGCAGCGGAAACATCCGCTCGCCAAGCGGGGTGAGCATGACACGTGGTCGCTCGCGCCGGAAAAGATCGCCGCCCAGCTCGCCTTCAAGGAGCTTAATCGCACGTGTCAACGAAGGCTGAGCGACATGGCATTCCTCTGCCGCGCGAGTGAAATTTAGCGTTCGCGCAACGGCCAGGAAGTACCGGACTTGGTGCATTTCCATGCGCGTCCCCCCGGACGGTCACCATTGCAGTTCAGTTTAGCGCCCTTTCGAACGAAGATTGTATATATCGTTGATAGCTATGGCAGCGAGTTGTGAGCTGCAAGGCGACGGCAACGTCAGCAGAAAGTAGAACACTGAAACATTCCGTGAGATCGAAGTTCGGAACGTTGGTCATAGCTCGTCTGATAGCTTCTCCAATTGTGCATCGATCCATCAATGCGAAAAAAACTCGTATGCACCCAAGGGTAGTCGCCGTTGGTTCCAATAGCAGGTAGCTATGCCGAAATCTGTATACGGTCATACAGCGCGAAGGTCCTGCAAGGTCGTGAGGACAGTCTCGGGCTCCATGCGTTCGCGGAATTCGATGTTGGCTTGCCGCGCTATCACAAGGCCGTCGGGCCCGACGATAAACTTCGCGGCGATCGGGAGGAAAAAGGCCTGATTTCCATGGTATTTTTCAAGTTCGATCCCAACTTCTTTGTACAGCCGCTGTATCTCCGCGCCGACCCAGAAGATAAGCCCAAGCGAAAGCGAATAACCGAGGTCAATGTCGCTCAGAACGGGAAATGGTAGGTCGTTGTTCGCGACGTAGTCGTCTGTGAAGCGCGCGCTATCCGGCACAATCGAAATAACGCGCGCTCCAAGACGCTCTATTTGATTATTGATTGCCGCAAGCGACCGCAGCTCAAGCTTGCAATATGGGCACCAGTGACCACGGTTGATACTGATTACCACTGGCCCCGATTGGAGCAGGGATGGCAGCGAGACCAGGCGCCCACCTTCGTCCGGCAGATAAAAATGGGGCATTAAATGGCCGACCTTCGGCCCTACTCGCCCCTGATCCAATACACTCAGCCGCTCGACAAGGTCGTTATATGCCTTGGCGAAATCAGGTCGTCGAACTTCGCTTTCCCGACGATACGCCGCCAGCTTGGGGCTGAGCGAAGCGTCCTCTATTTGTTGTACGGTTCCCGGATTTGCTATTGGTTTTGGTTCTTCCAATTTAGCCTCTGCTGAGTCGTCGGTTGTTTCAGTCAAACCAGTATCACGATGACACATAGCAAAGTGCTATCGGATCTATGCCCATCTTGGGGATGGAGGGAGAAGCGGTGGCACACCATAAGAACGCCAACAGCAAGAAATCCATCTTGCCTGGTCAAATGGAGTTCGGTGATGAAAATAGCCGCAAGATTAACTTTCTCTTCAGCGTTGCTGCTTACGGCCATCGCGCCGAGCTTCTCCCATGCAGCCTATTTTGTCGATCAGACGAAAACTTGGGCAATCGGTGACAACGTTCAAGATGTCACCGCGAGGGGATCCGCACCTCACGGAGCCCATCGCAGCGGGCTGCATGCGTTAGCCATGGATCCAAGGTCCAGTCCGGCTTTCATTTCCAGCGACTCTGCCGTCACAGGTGGGGGCAGCATCGGCTACAATGAATCGCTCAGTCACAGTAATAACTACTGAGAGAACGAAGGAACGCGGGGCGGGTTTGCCCGCTCCGCTTTCCTTTCTTGATACAGCCATACCTAGTAGATGGATTTGCAATTATTACGAGAGTCCGGCGTCGTAATGGAAGCAATTCGAATCGAGTTCGAGCCTTTCATCGATGAAGAGGAACGACAGTTCATTGTGAACGGCGTCGACAATTTCAATATTGCCGCTACAAGATTGCCCGACTATTTCCCGATCAACTTCCTGCTGCGCGGCGAGCGCGGCGACGTTCTCGGCGGGGTTCTCGGCCAGTTGTGGGGTGGCTGGCTGCATGTGACTTATTTGTGGGTCGCCGAAAAGGCTCGTGGTGCAGGGCACGGAACGCGGCTTATGCAGAATGCGGAGGCCTACGCTCAGTCGCTGGGCGCGGTCGGGGCGACCCTCGAGACACACAGCTTCCAGGCCCGGCCATTTTATGAGCGACTTGGCTACGAAGTGTTCAGTACGCTGGACGAGTATCCTTCTGGGCACGCCAAATTCTTCTTGAAGAAAGTCCTTGCTTAAGACCTGTCTTCTTGTCCTTTGGTCGGAAGCAGAAATGTGCGGCGCAACAGACTATGTCTGCTGTGGGCCAAACCGGACAATGTCGGATTTTGTTTGTTGGATGTAACCAATTCAAGAAACCCATCGAATAGAAGGGGGCATTCGTTACAACAACACGTTGGCCGGATGGACATCTCCAGCCATTCAACAGGGAGGCGGTGGATGGTTCACCCGACTGTGAGAGCAATCGCTATCGACTTTTCTTTGTTTAACGACCTATTTTGCATCGACCCCGCCTTTTTGGCTGGACATCGAGGTGGTTCCGTTTTCAAGCCTGAAATCACTAGACGGACAATGGCGAAGTCTATTCCAGACGCGGCTGTCGTGGAACTTGACCGGAGTTGGTCGGCTTTGATGATAGCCGCCCAAGCTGGCGATAGCGCTGCCTACGAAGAACTGCTGCGCGAATGCGTGCCGTATATCAAAAATGTCGCGAGGCGGCGCAACATAGCGGGCGACCGCACTGACGACGTCGTGCAAGACGTCCTTTTGACTATCCATCGCGCGCGGCACACCTACGACCCGAGCCGTTCATTCACGGCGTGGCTACGCGTCATCACCGACCGTCGTGCGATAGATCTAGTCCGGCGAACCCTCAGACAGGAGCGGCGAGAAGTTCATGCGCCTTTTGCGTTTGAAAATCATGCCGATGAAACAGCTGATCCGGCGCGTGGAATTGCGCACGCGGACGAAACAACAACCGTGAGTCGTGTGCTTGAGGCTTTACCGATGAAGCAACGTGAGGCGGTACAGTATCTCGTCTTAGAAGAGCACTCGCTCGCGGATACCGCTGCGCTAACGCAGCGGAGCAAGGTGTCCTTAAAGGTCAATTTACACCGCGCACTAAAGGCGCTGCGTGGCAGATTGGAGCGCGCGGAATAAGCGATGGGCATGTCCTCCGATAATGGCTCGGCGCACGAGCATCTCATTCGCGACCTCGCAAGCGGTCTAGAACCGGTGGGGCGCCTGAGGCCGCCGACCGTCCGGGCGCTCGGCTGGCTCGCTGTCGTTGCCATTGTTGCACTCGCACTCGCCAGATTCGCTGATCTGCCAGCGCTCGAAAGCCGGCTTTCGGCGTCCCCCGACATGTGGCTCGCAGTCACCGGGGCTATCATGACGGCAGTCCTCGCTGCCTTAGCCGCGTTTCAACTCAGCCTCCCCGATGCGAATCGGGCGTGGGCCCTGCTGCCATTGCCGGCCGCACTGCTATGGGTCATTGCAAGCGGCATCGGTTGTCTACGCGCATGGCTTGTGCCGGGCGCTCACGTCGCGGAATTGAATGAAGCACGTGACTGCCTAATGTTCATTATTGGCGTCTCGATACCGCTATCAGGTTTGATGTTCGTGATGCTTCGGCGCGCGTGCTCATTGCAGCCTGGATTGACGGCCGCTATCGGCGGGTTAGCGACCGCGGCGGCAGCGGCAACGCTACTCAATTTCTTTCACCCCTTTGACGCGGCGGCGACCGATCTTGCGGTGCATGCTTGCGCGGTTGCCCTTGTGATCGTCGCAAATTGGGCCTTCAGCGGACGCCTGCTCGGTATCGCTTCATAAATTTGCGCTTCGATATGTAACCTGCACGCCTGATGGTTCGAATGAGTAACGATGGGGTTGATATCACCATCGTTTCCAGGAGCATCCAGCAATGTCTCGTACACGTATAGTCTCAGCCTCGATTGCAGCCCTCATGTCGATCGCCCTTGCCGGCTCGCCGGCCCTTGCCATGGACGACATGAAAAAAGACACCATGTCGAAGGATGGTCAGGCAAAAGACTCGATGAAGAAGGAAACGATGTCGAAAGACGCAAAGAAAGACACGATGTCCAAAGATAAGGAGAATATGTCTAAGGACACGATGTCGAAAGACAACATGAAGAAGTAGGCCGCGTCGCGCTGTGGCCGGGCTTCGGCTATCACGCGGCCCGGCCAATACCGCACAAGTCCGCTTCTGACCTAAAGCGGCAATTGGCCTCTTCCAGCCCCCTCGTATCGCTTGGTACGATGTCCTGCCTAAGCATCGGGGGTGACGATGCGACGACGGGACTTCATCAAGGCTGCGGCGGCGTCAGTAGTCGTATGGTCGACGACCATGGCGGCGGACGCGCAACAGACCGCTTTGCCCGTCATTGGATTCATGAGCGCGCGATCTCCTGACGACACTGTGCAGGTATTGAATGCCTTTCACAAAGGATTGAGCGAAGGCGGTTTCGTGAACGGGCGCAACGTCACCGTTGATTATCGCTGGGCCCACGGCGACTATGGCCGCCTTCCGGTGCTTGCCGCCGAACTCGTGCAGGCAGGCGTCAATGTGCTGGTAGCAACCGGCGGGGATGCCTCGGCGCGGGCAGCTAGGGACGCAACAACAGTTATTCCTGTTGTGTTCAATTCGGGAAGTGA
>Ga0182041_10000398_pt1 | contig 20315 bp, 19 predicted proteins | sample flu12Cox44000178_FD_125967 | JGI IMG/M metagenome (GOLD analysis project Ga0182041, IMG submission 125967) | Lab enrichment of tropical soil microbial communities from Luquillo Experimental Forest, Puerto Rico - flux8day.12C.oxic.44.000.178 | ecosystem: Environmental > Terrestrial > Soil >...
CGAGGAACATCGCGAGTTTCATTATGGTGCCGGGGATTACGAGCGGTTTGTTCGATTCGATCGCGGCAAGCGCGTCGCGAACGACTTGTTCGACTGAAACGTAAACGGGAGACCGCGCGGAGTCCGGTTTTTCACCGGGACGTTGCGCTTGTTTTTGGAATTCGGTGTGTACTGGTCCGGGACAAAGCGCAGTCACCGTAATGCCGGCGCCGCGAACCTCTGCACGCAGTGATTCTGTAAAACTGGTCACGTAAGCTTTGGTTGCGGCGTAAACGTTGAACTCAGGAATCGGCAGAAATCCCGCCGATGAGCTGACGTTGAGAATCGCGCCGCTTCTTCGCGAGATCATTTGCGGCAAAAAGGCGCGCGTGAGCGTGGTCAACGCGACAATGTTAACCTGCAGCATTTTGTCATTTCGTTGCGGCGGCGAAGTCGTAAACGGCCCGACATCGCCAACTCCGGCGTTGTTAATCAGGAAGTCGATCTCGATCTTATTTTGCTCGAGCCAGCGAATGACTTCGTCGACGTGTGATTTGCGGCAGAGATCGACAACGCGCACGTGAACATTCAATTGCGCGTTCCGGTTTAGGATTTCTTCACGCAGCTCGTTCAATCGTTGCTCGCGTCGCGCGACGAGGACGAGCGTTCGGGCGCGCGTCGTGAGCTGGCGAGCAAATTCACGCCCGATTCCAGCCGAAGCGCCGGTGATCAACGCGTTGCAGCCATCAAGCTTCATTCTCTCTAACCTTCACGAATAATGCTGTTGGGATCCCGCCGAGAATTCCGCCAATGTGGCCGGCCATGCTGATATCAGGGAGAAGGGAGACAGCGAATCCAACCAGCAGTACAACCCACAATAATCTCCGCGATCGATCGCTGCCGTTTTCGCGGTGGGAAATTAGTAACGCAGCGCCTAACAAACCGAAGACTCCGCCGGACGCGCCAACTGTCGCGCCATCTTTTGGATACCAGCTGTGCACCAACAAAATTACCGCGGCCGAGCAAATCACGCTGACAAAATAAATCAGCGCGCCGCGACCAATGCCGACTTGTTGCTCCACAATCCGACCGATCCACCAAAGCACGCCGACATTGAGAAGCAGATGCAGCCAGTTGAAGTGCAAAAACGAATACGTCGCGATTCTCCAGAGTTCTCCATTCAGTTGCCCGTTATCTGGAAGCGCGCCCAGCTTCAGCAAGGCGGCATCATTCCCAACGCTGTTCGTCGCCAGCTCAATCGCGAAACCTGTGACGATTGCAATAATTAACGAAATGGTTCCGCGACGGCTGTCGATCATTCATTTGCTTGAATCTGCCAGTCAGGTCCCGAGCACAATAATTTTCTTCGTGCACTTCGTGTCCTTCGTGGTTGAAGTTCCGGTCGTATGAAAGTCCTCGTGACCGGCGGCGCTGGATTCATCGGCTCCCATTTGGTCGAAAAATTACTCGCGGAAGGTCATGACGTCGCCATCCTCGACGACTTTAACGATTTTTACGATCCGAAGATCAAACGCTCGAATATTTCGGCGGTCGCAAAAGAGATCGCGGTGCACGAGATCGATCTTCGCGATGGTAATGCGGTCGCGAAAGTATTTCGAAACGAAAGACTCGACGCGATTTTTCATCTCGCGGCGCGCGCGGGCGTTCGGCCATCTATTCAACAGCCACAACTGTATTACGATACGAATGCCTCGGGCACGTTGCATTTGCTGGAAGGCGCGCGGACGAGCCGAGTCGAGCAGTTCATCTTTGCGTCGAGCTCTTCAGTTTATGGGGCGGCGAAGAAGGTTCCGTTTTCAGAACAGGAACATCTTACGCAAACATTGAGCCCGTACGCGGCGACGAAGATTGCAGGCGAGTTTCTCTGCTCGACTTATTCGCATCTTTATAAAATGCGGATCGTGGCGCTGCGCTATTTCACAGTTTATGGCGCACGGCAGCGGCCTGATCTAGCGATTTACCAATTCACCCGAAAAGTTTATGCCGGCGAACCGATCGACCAGTTCGGTGATGGCACAACCCGGCGCGATTACACCTACATCGACGACATCATTCAGGGAACCATGGCCGCGCTGAAATATAGCGGAACGATGTTTGACGTTTTCAATTTGGGCGAGAGCGAAACGATTCAGCTCAAGGATTTGATTGCGGCGATCGAAGAAGCGCTTGGGAAGAAAGCGAAGATCAATCGTTTGCCGGAACAACCGGGTGACATGCCGCTGACGTGCGCCGACATTTCCAAAGCGCGGAAACTTCTCGGTTACGCTCCAAAAACAAAGTTCGAAGACGGTCTACCGCGGTTCATCGATTGGTTTGGGAAATCGCGCGCTAAGGAATAATGCTTTCGTTCGATCAGCGTGCGTGTTTTATTGGCGGTCAGGCGAAATCGGGAACGACGCTCCTCGCTGCGCTGCTGGACAATCATCCCGAGCTGCTCGTTCTGCCGCAGGAGACGGCTTACTTCCCGACAGCTCTGACAAAATATCGCGACGGTGGTCGCCGCGCACAGTTTGATTATCTCACGCAAAAATCGTTTTCGCGTGTGTTGTTCGGCGGCGCAGCGAAATGGCGCGAACACGAATACAAAGATTTCCCGCAGGAGAAATTTCTTGAGATGTTCGAGCGAATCGCATTCGATCCGGTGAACGCGCCGCGTGATTTGCTCGCGTTGATGGTCGAAGCGTATGCGCAGACAATCGGTGTGCCACTTGATCGCATAAAACGGTGGATCGAGAAGACGCCGGCGAACCGAAATCATGTCGATGAAATCTTCGCGCGATTTCCACACGCGAAGCTTTTGGTCACGCTCCGTGATCCGCGCGCAATTCTCGCTACGCAGATCGCGCTTGAGAAAACGCGTCAGACAAAGCGGTTCTCGGTCTACTACGTGATCGCCCACTGGCGGGTGGCTGCGAAATTGGCGCAGCGCGTGCGCGCCGGAGATGTTCCAGGATTGTTCGTGCAGTTCGAACAACTCGTGAGCGAGCCGGCGAGCGTTACGAAAACTGTCTGTGCTTATCTCGACATTGCATTTAATCCCGAAGTTGTTTTGACGCCGACAAAGGTGGGTCAGTTGTGGGGCGGCAATTCTGCCGCGCAGATCGCTTTTTCAAAAGTGAGTGCCGAGCCTGCGTCGCGTTGGGAAAAGGAGCTATCGCAAGACGAAATTGGCTGGGTGGAATGGCATTGCCGCGACCTTATGCCGGAGTTTGGATACGCCCCCCGGCTCAATGCGCGATCGTTGCGGCATTTTACGAAATCGATTCGGGGCGAGCGACCGCGCGAGTATCTAAAATCGCGCGCCTATTCGCTCCGAGACGCCTGGATCGATCGCTAGAGCTGCCATTTTTTGCCTACTTGCCAAGCCTGCGCCCTTCGCGGATAATCAGTTTAGATGTCGGGAATTTAATTCTGGGCATCCGTTTCATTGAGGCTAAGAGTATGAAGCGAGGTTCGTTATCTTCGCGATCTGATTGGCTGAGCAAAACGGGCTGCATCCTGAGACGATTCTATTTCCGACATGACGAGGCGGAGTTTCCAGCGGCGTCGCAGACTGATTGCATTTTGTGGACCTTTCGGGATTCGCGCGCCGCGGACCGTGCATCACTGGATGCGCTCCGCCCATTGAACAACTTAAAAATTGAGGATCAACATGAACTCGCATTCATACGGGAGACGCCAGCGCCACGGGCGCGCTCGGTCTCGACGACGGGGCGGGCGCGGTCGGTTTCAAGATCAACGCGCGCAGGCTCCGAAGCAGAAGACATTTTGGCAACGCATCGTCGCATTTTTTGGAGGCAACACGGGCGGCCAAAGAAAATCAGCTACCCAATCGCGCAACGGCCAGCAGCAGCAGCAGCTGCTGCGGCCACAGCGTAAACCTGAACCAGTCGAAGTCACTTCGCCACGTCTCTACATCGGCAATCTGTCATTCGACGCGACCGAGAGCGATCTCTTCGAGCTCTTCAACGGCGTTGGCCACGTGCAGAACGCCGAGGTCGTGAGCTATCGTCACAACCAGCGCTCAAAAGGTTTCGCGTTCGTCCAAATGCAGACGATCGAAGAAGCGAAGCGCGCGGTGGAGGAATTACACGACAAGGAATTCCTCGGGCGCAAGCTTGTGGTCAGCGGCGCGAAATCGAGCGAACATTCGCGCGGCTAAAGCGGCCTGTGATTTTATTCGGGAGACGAAGCGCTGATTGAAGCGCGCGTCTCCGGACTTCTTATGCACGACGTTTTTTTCATCGTCGGGCCGACCGCGACTGGCAAGTCGGAAGCCGCCGCTGAGGTTGCCCGCGAGCTCGATGCCGAAATTGTCAACGCCGACGCGTTTCAAATTTATCGCGGGCTTGATTTGCTGACCGCGAAGCCGGACGCGACGACCTTGGCGAAAGTTCCGCACCATCTCATTGGGACGACGTCGATCTTGGAGGAGATGAACGCGGAAAAATTTCGGAAACTTGCGCTCCAGGCGATCAGTGAAATTCATTCACGCGGTAAATTGGCGATCGGGGTCGGCGGAAGCGGACTTTACATCAAAGCGCTCACGCACGGTTTGTCGGCTGCGCCCGGGTCCGATTCGAAGACGCGCTCGAAACTAAACAAGTTAACTCTTGAGGAATTGCGCGCGCGATTGAAGAACGTCGATCCGGAACGTGCACGCAAGATCGACATGAATAATCGGCGACGCATGACGCGCGCTTTGGAGATCTGTTTGCTGACAGGAAAACCAGCGTCAACACAACGGACCGAATGGTCCGCCGCCGAGATGACGGCCGCTAGAGGCGTCTTTGTTTCTCGGGATCGCGACGAACTTTACGAACGAATCAACCGTCGCGTGGAGAAAATGTTCGAGGCTGGCGTGATTGAAGAGGTGCACGCAGTCGGCGCGACAAGCGAGACTGCATTGAAGATGATTGGTTTGCGGGAAATTCGCGAACTGATCGACGGGAAGATGTCGATCTGGCAATGCATCGCGCAAATTCAACAAGCGACGCGGCGTTATGCCAAAAGGCAGTTGACCTGGTTTCGACGGCAAACTAATTTTCAACCGCTGAATTTATCGGTGTTACGTCACGTCGAATCTGTGAAACGGATTTCGCAACTCGCGAAAACGTTGGGAGCTGCGCAGGGGAATGATTGAAACACGTTCGACAAAAACGCACGAGCGGGCGCTCTTAATCGGTCTCGAAAAACAAGGTGTCTCGAAGTGGGACCTGCAAGATTCGCTCGAGGAATTGGCCGAGCTCGCGACCTCAGCCGGCGCCGAAGTCGTCGATACGGTTACGCAAAAATTGGACAGGCCGACCGCGCCGTACTACATCGGCAAAGGCAAAGCTGAATCGCTCAAACCGGCGTTGCAAGATCGGCAAGTCACGTCGGTGATCTTCGATGATGAACTTTCGCCGGCCCAGGGACGCAACCTGGAAAACTTGCTCGCGCGAAAAGTTCTCGATCGCACCCAATTGATTCTCGACATTTTTGCGCAACGCGCGCGCAGCCGCGAAGGACGTTTGCAGATTGAATTGGCGCAATTGCAATACTTACTGCCGCGACTGACGCGCATGTGGCACCATTTGTCCCGACAAACCGGCGGGATCGGCACACGCGGTCCGGGTGAAACGCAGTTGGAAGTCGATCGACGCCGCGTGCAGGAAAGAATTGCGCGAGTTGAGCGCGAACTTGAATCGGTCCGTAAAACGCGCGCTGTGCAGCGACAGGGCCGGAAACGCCATCAATGGCCGGTTGCCGCCGTGGTTGGTTACACGAATGCTGGCAAATCGACGCTTTTGAATTTGCTCACCGGCGCGGATGTTGTCGCCGAGAACAAACTGTTCGCGACACTTGATCCGACCACGCGGAGTTTCGTTTTGTCTAATAAACAGCGTGTGTTGCTTACCGACACCGTTGGTTTTTTGCGGAAGCTGCCCCACACGCTGATTGAATCTTTCAAAGCAACGCTCGAAGAAGTGAGCGAAGCTGACCTTCTCATTCACATTGTTGATCTTTCGCATCCACGGGTGGACGATCAGATGGAAGCGGTCGATAACGTGATTAAAGAACTCGACGCTTTTGGAAAGCAGACATTGATCGTCTTTAACAAGATCGATAATCTGGTGAATCGCGAGCTCGGCGACACTTATGTAAAACGCTTCCCGGGAAGTGTCGCGATCTCGGCGCGCACCGGCGAAAACGTAATCAAGCTTGTCCAGGCATTGCAGGAGGCGCTGAGCGCTTGGCGAATGCGGTCACGTTTCAAAATTCCGGCAAGCGAATCGGCGTTAATCGCTGAGATTCATCGCGCGGGTCATGTGCTCGAACTGCATTACGAAGGCGACAGTGCGTTGATTGTCGCGCACGTTCCGCCGGAGCTGGCACAGAAACTCGAACGCTTTTTGCAAAGTTAATTGTCGATTCTGCGCTGTGCGTTCAGCATGACGACATGACGGCGCGCGAGCGGGTTAAACGATTGATCAAGATGTGGCCGAAGGCTTATCCGGACGCGCACACCGAACTGAATTTTAAAACGCCGCTCGAGTTGCTGGTCGCGACGATTCTCTCCGCACAATGCACCGACACGCGCGTGAATATGGTCACGCCGCAATTGTTCAAGAAATATCGGAGCGCAAGAGATTACGCGGACGCGCCGCAAGCCGAATTGGAGAATGCTATCAAGTCGACCGGATTTTTCCGGAGCAAGACAAGAAGCATTCAGGGTGCAACATCGATAATCGTCAAGAAATTCGGCGGCAAAATTCCCGATTCGATGGCAGGCCTTCGCGAGCTGCCGGGCGTCGGCCGGAAGACGGCCAATGTGGTGCTCGGGAACGCTTTCGGAAAAAGCGAAGGAATCGTGGTCGACACGCACGTCATTCGTCTGTCGCAACGACTTGGGCTGACAAAACACAAAGATCCCGAAAAAATTGAGCAGGACCTGATGAAGCTGGTGGCGAAGGAACATTGGACGAACTGGAGTCATTGGTTGATCTGGCACGGCCGCCGGCGTTGTTACGCGCGCAAACCGGATTGCGCGAACTGCGAAGTATTTCGTCTTTGTCCGAGCGGCAAGATCTTTTTGCGTACCGGCGTCGCTGAACCACTGCAGACCCGGGATTGATTTTCCCTCCATTTCGGGGAAAATAGAGCCCCGCCGTCCATGCAGCACGTCTCCGCATTTTCGCGTCCGCAAACTGTTCCGCCGGTTCCGGCCGTCCTCGCCAAGCGTAATCTCTGGATCCTGAATAGCTGGCGCGATCTGATTCTTTACGTCGGAACGCCAGTCCTGCTGATTCCGCTTTTTGCCGTCGCGCAGACGCGCTGGAGTACGCAGGAGATTTACCTTTTCGTCGCCGCGTTTGGCGCGCTCGGCCATCACCTGCCGGGAATGATTCGCGCCTACGGGGACCGCGCGTTGTTCGAGCGATTCAAATGGCGGTTCATCATTGCGCCAATCTTTCTGCTCGTCGTCTGCGTCGGTTTTTATTTTTGGGACATCAAGACCAATCCGGTCGTGATGATTGTGTTTTTGTGGGGCGTCTGGCACGGAATGATGCAGACCTACGGCTTCGGCCGAATTTATGATGCGAAGATAGGTTCGTTCGCGGCCGTGACGCGCAGACTAGATTTCGCCACCTGCGCAATTTGGTTCGCCGCCGGCGTGATCCTGTCACCGGCGCGAATGACCGACACACTGGAAGGATTGTACGGTTGCGGTCTTCCGTTTATTTCGCCGGCCGGAATCGATGCGTTGCAACAAACTTTCCTGGTCGCCGCGATCGCAGTCGCGATCCTTTGGGTCGGGAACTACGTCTGGATGTGGACCGCTGGCACCCGCCAGAACCCGGTCAAGCTGGCGCTGTTTGTCAGCAGCATCGCCTTTTGGTGGTATTGCAACAACGGCGTCGCCAACATTCTGGCGGGCATCGCGCTCTTTGAAGTTTTTCACGATGTTCAATACCTTTCGATCGTTTGGATCTACAATCGCAACCGCGTTGAGAAAGACAGGTCAATTGGCGGCTTCATGCGCTTCATTTTCCGTCGCAGCGGATCGCTGATGGGGCTTTACGTTGGACTGGTACTGGCCTACGGCTCGATCGGTTATCTCAATTCCTACATCGGAATGGACACGGTCACGCGCGTCCTGACAGGAATCGTCGCAGCATCGGGGCTGCTGCATTTTTATTACGACGGTTTCATTTGGAAAGTACGCGAGAAATCGACGCGGCAATCACTTGGACTCGAAGGAGGCACGGCTGATGTAAGGTTGGGCGGTTTTTTGCCGGGTTGGGCAATTCATGGGGCAAGGTGGGCGGTCGCGTTTGTGATTCCGCTCGGAGCGATGTCGTTCGGCAAAGTTTATCACGCCGCTCCAGCGACGGAACGCAATGGCTACGTTGCGGCCGATCTGCCTGACAGTGCACGGGCGCATTTTAATTACGGTTCGGCCCTTCAACAGCAGGGGCGGCTCGACGAGGCGGAAAACGAATACAACGCTGCGCTGCGATTCGATGCCAATTACGTGAAGGTTTACATGAATCTGGGCCAGCTCTTCGTCTCGAAGGCGAAACTGGACGAAGCTAAGAAAAATTACGAAAAGGCGATTCAGTTGGAGCCTCGCACCGGCGAAATCCATTCGGGTTATGCTTATCTTCTAGAACGCCTGGGCCGGGCGGACGAAGCGCGCAAGGAATACCAGAACGCGATTCGTCTCAGTCCGAAATCGGCGCGGCTGCTTTACACCTATGGAGCGTTTCTCGACAAACGCGGCGAACTCGATGCCGCGATCGTGCAGTATCAGCGCGCTCTCGAGGTCGATCCGAATTTCGCGGATGCTCATTCCGAGCTCGCGACCGTGCTATTGACCAAAGGCGATTCGCAAAGGGCGGAATTTCATTATCTGGAAGCGGCGCGACTCGATCCGAAACGCGCCGATGTTCACAGCAATCTGGGCAGTTTGCTTCTGCGCGAGGGCAAAACATCGCAGGCGATCATCCAGTACGAAGAAGCGTTGCGAATTGATCCGACGTTGACCGAGGCAACGGAGAATCTTCGTGTCGCGAAACAGAGCGACATTCGATTTCAACCGCGCGGGCGGCAATAGCTTTTCTGAACCGCGCACTTCATCTCAATCTCGACGACGCCTGGCGAGATGGGTCGTTCGAATTACTGGAGCTTGATGCGCGCGATTGGGGACCGCCACTGCGTTTCTGCGCGCCGCCCCGAATCGTCGAAAAATTCTACTGCGAATTCGGTCCGCGACTCGCGCCGTTTATGCTCTACGGTTCCGGCGATTATCATCACTTAAGCGCGCTTTGGCTTCGCCAATTCACCGCACCGCTCGTTCTCGTTTCGTTTGATAATCATCCGGACTGGGACGTTCGTCCGCCAACCTGGGCCTGCGGAGGTTGGATTAATCGCGCGCTCGAGCTTACGCACGTCCAGCACGTCGCGATCTGGGGTTGCGGAAATTTCGAATGTTGGTGGCCGCACAATATTTTCGCGAATCGCAGCGCGCAGCGCGACGGCCGACTGGAAGTTCATCCGTGGGCCGACGATCGCCCGATCAAAGACCGACAACGTCCGGGCGCGATCCTGCGAGAAAACTGGCACAACAAATTCGAAAGATTTGTTTCTAATCTCTGCCACGCGAACGTTTACGTGACGATCGATCTCGATTGTCTACGCGCAGACGATGCGTTGACAAATTGGGAGAACGGCCGATTCGCCGTCGCCGATCTCCAATGGGCGCTCGAGAAACTGCGCTCGCACAGCCAAATCATCGGTGGCGACGTTTGCGGCGCCTATTCAGAACCGAAGTACGCACGCTGGAAGCAGCAATTCGTATCGAATTGGGATCATCCGAAGCTCGAACTCCCGAATCCTCATGAAAGTCGGAAGATAAACCTGGCCGCTCTTGAAGGATTGTGGCCGGCGTTAGCTAATTGAAACGAGCACGACGCCGGCAGTGATTAGCAGCGTGCCGATCACCAGTCGGAACGTTAATTTCTCCCTCAAAACGATCGCTGCCATTAAGCTAATGATAATGACGCTCAAGCCCTGAAATGGGTAAAGGTAACTCAGATCGAAGCGTTGCAGTAAACCAAGGTTTAGGAAGAACGAGATCGCCATCACAAATATTCCGGCGCTCAGGGGAACAATCATCCTTCGGTCTCGAAATCCTACTGTCCTCGACAACTCCATCGCTCGTTTAAAGAAAAGCTCACCGGCCACGAACGTGCTGAGCCAGGTCAAAATGAGAACGAACGCCCACCACGTCACAAACGTTCCTCCAGGCGGGCTGCCGGTTTGGCGACGATAGCCAGTCCAATAATGACCAGGGCGATACCGCACCATCGCAGCAGAGAAATGCCTTCTCGAAGAATAAGCCAGCAGCTTATCGGGACGAGCACATCGACTAGACGCGACAATGGAAAGGCGATAGAGAGCGGGATGTATCTCAGGATGTAGAGCCAGATTACCAGGTCGAAAAGAATGAAGACGATTGCCAGCCAAACCAACGGTGAGGTTAGACCGGTTATTCCAGTCCAGGACCAACTCTTAGAGAAATCTGCCGTCGACTTGGCGCCTACCTTTAGCAGCAATTCGTAAACAACGACGCCAATGATGTTCACTCCAAGCAAAAACCACGGATTGCCAAAACCAGAAGGGCGTTTACACATGATGTCGATCCTAACAATGGTAGTCCGGCCTCGGACCTGTTAGCTGCTCAGCGTTCGGAAATTTTTTCAGAATCGGATCGTGCCGCGTCGGTTCCAAATATTTCAATGCAAATTGGAAGATCGGATTGAGCGATGAGCGCGTGTGCAGCACGTAAAGATCGAGTGGCGCGAGCTCGTGGCCGAGATGTAATTTGGGGTCATAATTGAGCGGGCCGCTCACGTAGTAGCGCAACCTCTGATCAATCGCCCAGCGAATCACATCGCGCATCGTGTAAAAATAGAGATGCAGATCAAGCGCGATGCCGTAATCGAGTCCGATACACTCGTCGTAAATCGTGTCGCCGTAAATCAGACAAAGGCTGAACGCAACGATGCGATCTCCGATTCGCCAAACAAAAAAGCGCGCCCGGTCCGGCATCTCTTTCGCGATGCCGGCAAAGAATTCGCGACTTAGTTTTTCAAACTTCATTGGCGAACGTTCGTGAACTTGGAGGTAGAGCGGATAAATCGCATCAACGTAAGGCGCTATATTGTCCACGACCTCCATGTCGATCTTGGCCGCGGACTCGGTTTTTCGGAACTTCCGCCGCAAACTTTTGCGGCTGATATAACCGAGTTTGCCCAAATATTCGTCGAAATTCTGAAACGACAGCGCGAGCCGCGTCATCGGCATGCTCGGTACGCGCGCGTAGCTATACTCGGACAGAATGGCCAGAGGTTCGCGGTATTTGGCGAGGAAGTCTTTAAGAACAACGAGCGAAGCTCTGTTTGCGCGCGCATAGTGGCGCAGCGTCTGTCCCAACGCTTCGGCGATCCATCGTTCAGTTTCGGAATTTGCGGCATCGAGTTCACCGGCTCCTGCGGCGCAACCGATCATCAGGACGCGCATTGTGAGAAAGCGCGGAAATTCTTTCCGGACACGATCGACAATCGCGCGGAAAGGTCCGCGCACTCCCTCAATCAGACTTTGTCGAACAAAAAGAATTGGCTGGATCGCGCGCGCCTGTCCGGAAGTGTCTTCGAGAACGACGTAGCGATATTCGAAATTATTCGCGAGCGTTTGTTCAATCAGCTCGTAATAGCGGTGATCTTTACACTTATCCTGAAACGCGCACTTCCACGCGTCCAGATTTCGGACCTCGGCTAACCTCAGGATTTTGGCCGTCCCTTGAGCAAAAGGAACGACGGCGTCATGGTGCATTTCGATCGACGTTCTGCACTTGAAGCACGCCCCAGACATGCAGCAATGGTTTTTCCAGGATGCTGAAATCCATTGTCGTTAGTGTTGGCGCGTTCCTCATCGGCGCAACCGCGAAAACAACTCAGCCCCAGTTTTTCAACAAGCGGACTGCCGCTCGTTGTGAATCAAAAAACTGGGGCTGCGTCTGCGTACTTGCTGCTGCTGCGAATTCTTGGCTGCGGAAGACTGCTAACTGGCAGCGGCTTCATCGCCGCCGGCCGACTTGGCGCGTTCTTTAATGTAATTGATCACGTCGCCCACGGTTTGTAATTTCTCAGCGTCCTCGTCCGGCACCTCCACTGAAAATTCCTCTTCGAACGCCATCACCAGTTCCACGATATCGAGTGAATCGGCGCCCAAATCCTCGATGAACGACGCTTGGGGCGTGACTTGCTCCGGATTGACCCCGAGCTGTTCCACGATGATGTCCTTGACCTTTTCCTCAATCGTTTTGTCAGGCATAAATAAAAATTTTTGGGTTGGAGCGCAACGCTTACCCCACGCCTTGCCGGACCGCAAGCAAAAGATTGTCGGTCATGTCGACCGAAGTGGAAACCTATCAGAGTGTTTCTGAGATCGATTGCACTCGTTCGTCTCCAGCGAAAGATTTACTTCGCGGTCTGTTGGCGTAGAAGAGAGGAGTGCCTGACGCACCTGTTGAACTCGACGAATTGGTCGATCTGAAAATGCTGCCGGCGTGGGTCAACGAACCGCCGCCGGGTCAGCGTTACGCAGGGCATGATGGCGAAGGTGAGCGCGAGCGCCGTGGACGTGATCGTCGGCCGCGTGACAAATGGCGATCCAATCGAAAAGGAGCGCGCCGCGAGTTCGACCGTCCGACTTCGAAAGAAAAACGGCCGGATCAACCGCGACCGTATGATCGAAGACCTGCGCGCGGTCATGATGGATATCGCAAAGATCGACGTCATAAGCCGGTGGAGAAACCGTTGCCACCGATCGCGGTTAAGTTTCTGCCGCGCGCAGCCGCGTTCGAAAATGTGGTCGCGCAAATCAAATCCAGCTCAGTTGCCTATTCGCTCTTCGCCCTCGCGCGCTTGTTTTTGGAAAAGGCGCCCCGTCACGATGTGAAATTGAGCGCCCCGCCGGAAGTTTCACTCTTTCAACTCGGTGAGAACGGCGCCGTTTCGGTCGATCGGCATTTTCTTGAGCGGAGCGCGTTTCGTTTCGCGCAGGGCGACTTTTACCAGGTCGACATCACTGAGACTGAGCCGATTAAGGGAAATTTCACCAACGTCGCGCGTGACCGATTGAGCGGGGCGCTGCTCGGCCCAACCAATCATCACGATTATCAACGGCGTTTAAGAAATCTTTACGAGCAGCGTTTCAGCCGGCGAATGAGTTTCGCCGATTACCAGCGCCAGATTCAAATCGTCACCGATCCCAGCGAGATCGAGAAGTGGAAGGAAGATGCGCGCAAGGTGACGACTTATTCGACTCTGCGCGAAGAACCGCCGGAAACATTTGCCTCCGCGATTGAAGCCGAGCGGCATTTTGAGAAAAGTCATTTGCCGGGGCTCGTGCGCTCGATTTCGGAATTGGTCATCGATGGTCCGGCGAGCCGGCGGATGCACGATCGCGCCCTCAATCGATTAATCGAAAACGAATGGAATCGCGAAACGAAATCTCCGTCGCCGATGATGCAGGAACTCGCGGCGCGTTTTCGCGAAGGCGGCCTCCACGTTTTTCGGCATAGGCGAGGAATGCTGTTCGTCTCGTCGATTTATCCGCGCGCATTCGCCAACGAACAGACCGCTGTCTCATCACAGGTCCGAACAATTGTCGAGGCAATTGCGGCCCAACCACGAATTGGCCGCAAAGAACTGGCCGACAAATTAATTGTCGATCTTACCGGCGAGGAAGCAGAGCGCGCGAAGCTGGCACTTGCTTCGAATCTACTCTGGCTTATTTCGGCCGGTCACGTGATCGAGTTCAACGACGGCTCGCTCGATCTGCCACGGGAAAAAGCGAAACCAAAAGCGGCCGAACAAAAGGAGGCCGCGGCGGCATCCATGTCGGCCGCGGAACAAGAGGAACGTGTGGAGGCAGGCGCGCCGCTGGCGTCAGAAAATTGTAGGGCGCCTGTGTCAGACGCCGACGCAGATGGCGTTTCACAGAAACGCCCTACAACAGAAGAGTTCGTCGGCTCGACAGAGTCTCGCCCCACCGAAGAACCAACACAAATCGGCGGCAGCTAGATCGCGCCGGCTTTTTTCAACGCTTTGTAAGCACCGTTCTTGTTGATCGTCTTCAGGCCGCGCGCGGTCACGCGCACGCGGACAAATTTCTTCATCTCTGGCACCCAGATCCGGTGCTCGTGCAGGTTCGGCGCGAACAATCGCGGCACATTCTTGGTCACGTGCCGGCCGACGCCGCCCTTTTTCTTGGCCATACCACGGCGGTGAATCTCGCTACCGCGCGTAGGCCTTGATCCAGTAATAGCGCAAATTCTCGACATGGTGCTTAAAACGGGGGCGCACAAGATGCCGCGCGAAACCGGATTGTCAAACGATTTAACCACGAATAGACACAAATGATGTGACAACGTGCTCGTTAATCCTTATTCGTGTGTATTCGTAGTGGTTGAACTGAACAAATGAGTCAAAAGAGCAAGCTGCGAATTGGGATCGTCGGAGCGGGGAACATCGTGAAGAAGCGGCATTTGCCCGCGCTGAAGAAAAACCCCGATGTCGATATCGTTGCCGTCTCGAACTCGACCTACGAAAGCAGCGAGCAGTTTTGCAAGGAACATTGCAAAGGCGCCACACCGATGGCGAACTGGGCCGATCTGCTCGCGTTGCCCGATCTCGACATTATCTGGATCGGCACGCCCCCGTACATGCATTCGGCGGTTACGATTTCCGCGCTCGAAGCCGGAAAACATGTTTTTTGTCAGGCGCGCATGGCGATGGACCTGGCCGAAGCGGAGGAAATGCTTGCCGCCTCGAAACGTTATCCCGAGCTGGTGACGATGCTTTGTCCGCCGCCGTTTGGGATGCGTGCCGATCTACTGATCAAAAAATCGCTCGCCGAAAATTTCATTGGCAAACCGCACGCTGTGCGTCTGCAAAGTTTCACCGGCGTTTACTTGAATCCGGAAGCGCCTGCGCATTGGCGGCAGAAGATCGAGATCAGTGGGCTCAACGTCCTCACGCTGGGAATTTACGTGGAAGTGATGCAGCGTTGGCTCGGCGACCTCGCCGGCGTGTTCGCGCGCGGAAAAATTTTGAACGCCGATCGGCGCGGTTACCACGTCATCATTCCTGACATGCTCAACGTGCTTTGCGTTTTCGAAGACGGGGCTGAAGGCGTGCTCGAGTTCAGCGGCGTCCATGCTGGCGCGGCGAACGATCGGTTGCGAATTTTCGGCGACCGCGGCGCGTTGCTTTACGATTTTAGCAACGAACGCGTTCGCAGCGTGAAGTATGGCCGCCGCGAAATGGAGGACGTCGACGTTCCAAAGGAGCTGGTCACCGAGTGGAGCGTGGAGAATGATTTCATCGCAGCGGTGAAATCAAAAGGCGGCGTCCGGCCGCGACCAAGTTTCGAGGATGGCGTCCGTTACATGCGTGTCGTACAAGCCGTGGCCGACTCCCGCGCTCGTAACGAATGGGTCGACATTAAGAAGTAATCGCTCTTTCCTCCCGAATCAACCGAGACGATGAGGGCTCTCACACGAGCTGATTGATCATACTAATTACTTTGTGTGATCCGCGCTTCGGCTATGGACCCTTCGCTTGGGCCCAGGATGACACGTGCGTGATATTCTGGTGATTGGGCGAGTCCCCTCTTCGCTGTCTCACTCCTGTTAGTGCTTTGCGTTGTCGGTGCAAGTCCTGACTGTGCAGCCGGGTCGTAAGTTTGCAGCACGGCATGGTGTTCACGCTTGGCGATCGCTGACTCTTGCATCGACCGGAGCGGGACAATCACTCCTGTTACGATGGATCCTTTCGATAAGCGACGAGGTAATAAAAGTTTCCCGACCATGCAGACCTCCGCGCGAACTGCGCCCGAGTTCTAGCATTGTGGCTCGCGAAGAGCAATTGTTCCGCGCTTGGAATTTAACCAAAATGATTCCAAAGTGGAGGTATGCGAGCGGTTGGCTCACGTTCCCTCATTCAACGCGAAATTGGGAGCGATCGAGTGTGCATCCTCACGTTCGACCGGCCCGAATCAGGCGCGAACATTTTCGATGCCGCTACCATGTCGGAGCTCAGCGAGCATGTCGATGCGATCGAGCGCGACAGTTCGCTCCGCGGATTGATCATTACCTCGGCGAAGAAATCGATCTTTATCGCGGGCGCCGATTTGAAGACGTTACGCAGACAGGCCCAAACCGGTGAGATGCGCGATTTCATCGCCGGAGGTCAGCGCGTTTTCAATCGCATCGCTGCGCTGAAGATTCCGACGGTGACGGCGATCCATGGCGCGTGTGCAGGTGGCGGGTACGAAATCACGCTGGCGTGCGATTGGCGCGTCGCGTCCGACGATCCGGCCACGCGGATCGGATTACCGGAGACAACACTCGGTCTGATTCCAGCATGGGGCGGGAGCACGCGCTTGCCGCGATTGATTGGTGCGGAGAAAGCCGTCGAAGTGATTCTGAAGGGCAAGCTTTATTCTGCCGCGGAAGCGCAAAAGCTCGGTCTCGTCGACGAAATCGGACCCCGCGATCTGCTTCTCGATCTTGCTCGGAAAAAATTGGGCGAGGGAAAAAGAAAAGCTTCCACGCTGGCGAAAATGGAAAAGGAAATCCCAACCCCACGCGCGAATGGCAACGCCGCGCCCGCGCGCGCCCTCGAGATCGTGAACAAGACGCTCACGATTTCGCCGGACGAATCGATGAAGCTCGAACTCGATGCGATTGTTGATCTTGGCAAAACAGAATCGACCCAGAATTTGATCCGGAATTTCTTCCTGGCCGAAAAATACAAAAAAGGAGGTTCAAGCAAACAATTCGACAAAGTTGCGCACGCGGCGGTGATCGGCGCCGGCGTGATGGGTTCCGGAATTGCGCAATGGCTGAGCTCGCGCGGCGTAACCGTGATTCTGCGCGACGTGAGTCGCGAAGTTCTCGATCGTGGGCTCGCAAACATCGAGCAGACTTACACCGATGCAGTAAAGCGCGGTTTGATGACGGAAGAGAAAGCCAAGCGGGGCCGCGCCCGCATCATTTGCTCGACCGCGCCGATGGAATTGCGCGACGTCGCATTCGTGATCGAGGCCGCGTCAGAGAAAATGGAGATCAAAAAGGAAATCTTCCGCGAGTTGTCGATGCAGGCGGGGCCAAAGACAATTATCGCGACGAACACGTCCGCGCTTCCGGTGAGCGAACTGGCCGACTGCACCGTGTCGCCCGATCGCGTGATCGGTTTGCATTTCTTCAATCCCGTCAGCCGAATGAAACTCGTTGAAGTTGTCGTCGCAAGGGAAAGCTCGGACGACACGAAAGAGCGCGCTCTGGCGTTCACGAGACAAATTGGGAAACTCCCGGTCGTCGTGCGCGACAGCCCCGGGTTTTTGGTGAATCGCGTTCTGTTTCCGTATTTGGTGGACGCCACTGAATTGTTCGAGGCCGGCGTTAACGCGGAGGAAATCGACCACGCGCTTCTGAAATGGGGAATGCCGATGGGGCCGTTGCGCTTGATCGACAAAATTGGAATCGATGTCACGGTCGATATCGCGACGACCCTTGAAAAAGCATACGGCCGGCGCGATCGCCCGCCAGAGATTTTGAGAAAGATGCGCGCAGCGAAATTGCTCGGTCCGAAAACGGGAAGTGGTTTTTACAAATACGAGGGCAAAGCTCAATCGCCTAACGAATCGCTGGCGCAATGGCGGCGTGACGATGCTCCAAAGGAAGATGTTGATCTGGCGAATCGTTTGATGTTTTTGATGGTCAACGAAGCCGCTCGTTGCATTGAAGAAAAAGTTGTCGAATCGCCTGCGGACGCTGATTACGGAATGATTCTCGGGACCGGATTTGCGCCGCATCGGGGCGGACCGTTGCGTTTCGCCGAAGATTTCGGCTTAGAGAAAATTGCCGAAGAAATGAGCCGTCTCACCAAAACCGATGGCAAATTTGAGCCATGCGAGATCTTGAAGAAGCACGCGCGGGACGGAACGAAGTTCAACGAATCATGAAATCGTCACTGGACGCGCCCGCGAAACAAAACAGCGGGGAGCCGAAGGCCAAATCGCAAAAAGCCGTGCCTGCGTCGGTCATAGACACTTCCAAAATGTCGAAGGGGAAGCGCGAAGCGCTCGAGCTCGCCGAAGCGTCGCGCGATCCGCTGGATGAGCGTGGCAGTTTCGCGAGCAACCTCTTCATTGGCCGTTACGATTTTGATCGAATTTATCCGTGGCCGGCGCAAAGCGTGGAAGATCGAGAAGCGGGAAAGGAGTTTCTCGCGAATCTCGAAAAATATCTCCGCGAGAATGTCGACCCCGACGAGGTCGATCGCACCGGCGAGATTCCGCAGAGGAACATTGACGATCTTTTCGCTATGGGCGCGTTCGGCGTCAAAATCCCGAAGCAGTACGCAGGACTCGGCTTGTCGCAGGTCAATTATGGGCGCGCCGCGATGTTGCTCGGGAGCTGGGACGAAAATCTCACAGCGCTTGTTTCGGCTCATCAATCGATCGGCGTTCCGCAGCCGCTGCTGCTTTTCGGAACGGACGAACAAAAGAAGAAGTACTTGCCGCGCGTCGCGCGCAAGGAAATCTCGGCATTCGCGCTAACGGAATGGAACGCCGGCTCCGATCCGGCGAACATGAGTTTGCGCGCCGACCCAACCGAAGACGGCTCGGCGTTCATTTTGAACGGCGAAAAACTTTGGTGCACGAATCTGATCAAGGCCGGTGTGCTCGTTGTCATGGCAGTGACACCGCCGAAGATCGTTAACGGCAGGGAGCGCAAACAAATCACTGCGTTCATCGTCGATATTGATTCACCTGGGTTGGAGATCACATACCGTTGCCGGTTCATGGGATTGCGCGCGCTTTACAACGGCATCGTGAAATTCACGAACGTGCGCGTGTCGCGCGAAAATATGATCGCGAAGGAAGGCCAGGGGCTAAAAGTCGCGCTGACGACTTTGAACACCGGTAGACTCACAATTCCCGCCGCCTGCGTCGGTTTGTCGAAACGTTTGCTTGAGATTTCGCGCAAATGGGCGAGCGAGCGAATTCAATGGGGCGGACCAATCGGACGACATTCAGCGATCGCCGGAAAAATTGCGGAGATGGCCGGCAACACTTTTGCGATGGAGGCGATCACGTTTCTGACTTCTGGCTTGGTGGATCGAAAGGCAGGCGATCTCCGAATCGAGACTGCGATGTGCAAACTGTGGTCGACCGAAACGACATGGAAAATTTCCGACGACGCGATGCAGGTGCGTGGCGGTCGCGGTTATGAAACGGCGCAATCGCTCAAAGGTCGCGGCGAAGAAGGAATCCCGGTCGAACGTTTCCTGCGCGATTGTCGGATTAATATGATTTTCGAAGGCTCGAGCGAAATCATGCGGCTTTTTATCGCCCGCGAAGCGCTCGACCCACATTTGAAAGTCGGCGGTGCGATTTTCAACACGACTTTGCCAATGTCCGAGCGATTGAAAGCCGTGTTCACGTCGGGGAAATTTTACGCCGGATGGTATCCGCGCCAGTGGTTCTCGACCGGTGCCGGCAAGGTTGACAGTCTCCATTGCGATCTGCGACGACACGTGAATTATTCCGCGCGAGCGAGCAAAAGACTCGCGCGCGGATTGTTTCATGCGATGGCGCGCTTTGGCCCGAAACTCGATCGCGAGCAACTTTTGCTTTCGCGCTTTGTCGGAATTGCGACCGAGCTTTTCGCAATCGCTGCGACCTGCTCCTTCGCCCAATACAAGATCGATCACGGCGAACCCACCGATGAAATTTTGTCGGCCGCGAATTACTTTTGCAATTCGGCGAAGGCGCGGATCGACCACTTCTTTGCCGGCACGCGCCGGAATCCGGACAAGCGCGGCTACCAGTTCACCCAGGAACTGCTGAGCGGGAAGCATTCCAGCTTACGCGAGGGGATCGTCCGTTAACCTGTTTCGCGCCAATGTCGCGAACGTTCCGGTGGTTCGCGATTCCGTGCATTCTTGCCTACTTCGTCTTGCGACCAGACCGCTCTCGGGCTGACATTACGATCAATTTTTCAAGAATAAGGATGTGCCTGCTGCTCTGGCGAGTCATTACGGTCTCCAGAAAAGGTCCAAAACAATCGCTGCGCCTAGTTTGGGGGAACGCCGCACGGCCAACGCCAAAGAGATGGGACGCCTGACCGCGTGGGCCGAAAGCTTGCATGGAAGGAAGCGCGACCTGCTTAAATAGCGACGTGGAGGGCATGA
>Ga0182041_10000408_pt1 | contig 20117 bp, 18 predicted proteins | sample flu12Cox44000178_FD_125967 | JGI IMG/M metagenome (GOLD analysis project Ga0182041, IMG submission 125967) | Lab enrichment of tropical soil microbial communities from Luquillo Experimental Forest, Puerto Rico - flux8day.12C.oxic.44.000.178 | ecosystem: Environmental > Terrestrial > Soil >...
CCGCCACCAAAGCGTTTGTCATATCATTCACCGAAGCCGTGGCCGAGGAAGTGAAAGGAACCGGAGTGCATGTCCTCGCCCTCTGCCCGGGAGCTGTTACGACAGAGATCGACTTTTTCTCGCACAACGAGGGGCTCCTGGGTAAATTGCCGAGCCTGAGCGCGGAGCAAGTCGTAGAAACTGGGCTTCAAGCCTTAGCGAACGGCCGGGTGGTCAAGGTGGTTGGAGAGTTCAATCGATTCCTCCCTCTGGTTGACCGCATCATGCCCCGGCAGGCCGTGCGGTGGGTAATGAGCGTCGTGGCCAGACCGCCTCAAGGCACGCCTGTTGAAAAGGCAAATTCTTAAGACCGATCAGGGAACCGACGGCATCGGGCTTTTTGCAAAATCTTGACACGCTCCTGACACAGCTCGACTGAACCTCGTGCATGAGGAATCCCTATCGGGCTCTTGGGCCCTGCGGGCGTCAAGTCTGGTAATGGAGCTTCTTCATGAAACGCTCTTCCTATCTGTTCGCTTTTACCACGTGTCTTTTCGTAGCCTCTCTCACTCTGCTGCATCTGCCATGTGCCGAAGCTCAATCGATCACTCAGCTAACAGCTTTCTCGTGCGACTCAGCCGTAGTCTGCCCGCACGGTGAGGCACCCGATTCTCTGATCCTGGGTCCGATGGGAATCTCTCGGTCTAACCTTCGCCCTCGGGGAAGCTCGCGGGATAACGGCGGTACGGTCTTCGAGGCGGGAGCAAAGATTTGGTAGATCACTACCGGAGGGGGCCAAAGAAAAGTGAATGTCGCGTCGCGCCGGCGCCAAAGTAATACGATTCGAGTTCGCTATGCCCCACAGAGCACGAGCCATCATTACGAAAGCGGAAATTACCAACCTCTACCGTAGGCGAGCGAAGAATTATGATCTCGCGGCTAAGCTCTACAATCTTGTGGGCTTTCGAATTGACTCATATCGCGAACTGGCGATCGATTCTCTCCATTTGAAGCTTGGCGATACTGTCGTCGATATAGGGTGCGGTACAGGTGCAAACTTCTCGAGGCTCCGAGAAAGAGTCGGACAAGACGGGAAGATCATCGGGGTCGACTCTACAGATGCCATGTTGACCAAAGTTCGGCAGCGCGTGGCGCAAAGACGATGGCGCAACGTTGAGCTTGTGCAAAGAGACGCCGCGGCATATCAGTTCCCGGGTAAAGTTGACGGGGTGATTTCGACTTTTGCGATCATCTATGTAGCTGAATTTGACGATGTTATTCGGAGGGGAAGTCGAGCCCTAAATGGTGGGGGCCGACTGGTCGTTCTAGACTTTAAACTGCCCAACCGCTGGATTTCGCGCCTGGCTCCATTAGCCGTCGTTGATACCCTTCCCTGGGGTCTTTCGAAGGAATTGGCATCCCGGCACCCGTGGGAGTCGATCGCCAAATACATGAAACCCATGCCGATGAGGGAGCGGTACGGCGGTTTTGTGTTTATTGCGGTGGGAGAGCAAGAAGAAAACGCGTGACGACTCAGAAACTGGGATGTCAGGTAGAAATCTCTATCGTTCAAGCCGCCTCTGATCGGGCCCGTGTTCATTTCTGGCATGCGAATGTACTTGAGAGACTAAAAGGGTTTTCGGCAGCCAAACTCGAGTATGAGTGGGCGATCAAAGAAGATCCCGATGGTCAATTTTCTACCCGTCCCGCGAAACCCTCTCCACGCTAGCCTCTGCGGGCAGTCGATGAGAACTTGCTTGCCCAGTGCAGGCACCAACTCGGAATCCACTCCTTCGCGGCTCGGGTTCGCCTGAACTTGAAGCTTCGGTGATCGGTTAACGCTCGGCGGGCGACGCCGGTAGGGGCTTCTCTGGCCATTCACTCCTGTTTCCGCTCCTATCCGTGGTATCGAGCTGGATCGATTCGTCCTCCCCAACGAAGCATCTCACAGGAGGCCCTGCGGCAGTCACAATTGTCCCGCGATGACCACGCTCTTATCCCTCGCCATACCAGCGGAGCCCGGTTCGAAAAGATTGTTTGTCCTTGCCGGTTGCTGCAGCGTTGTCTTTGCCTTCGGAATCCCATTGGCAAATCCGGTGTCGCGCTTGACTCCATTCGTGCTCCTCCACTCTCAAGCACCGCGAGAGAAAAGCAAATCCGCGCCCGGCGGCTCATCGGGATTCTGCTTCGACTCTTGTCGCCCGGAGGGTCTTGGTTCCTCCCAGGTGGGCACCCTCCAAGAAAGCATCCCTTGGCACTTGGGAGCGGCCCTTCTCTCGCGCCCTCTGGGGGTGTGCCTTGAGAGATTCCAGGCAGAAATGGAGACAACAAAATGTACGACAACAGAGTTCACCTGATGGGCTTCCTCGGAAAAGACGCCGCTCTGCGCCAAACCACCACGGGCAGGGAATTCGTGGTCCTGTCCCTAGCCACCACCGCATCGTGGAGGGATGAGCGTGGCGAATACACTGACAAAACCAGGCGGACCGACTGGCATCGCTGTATCGCCTGGTCCAACCTGTCGAAGCGTGCCGGCTCCCTCAAGAAGGGAACGCACGTCGAGATCGAAGGCCAACTGCGCTATCGCAAGGTCACGGACCGCGAGCAGAAAGATGTGACCTACACCCTCGCCGAGATTCATCTCTCGAAACTTCGTACAGTCGACCCTGCCCCGAAAGATGATGCGGAGAGCGTTCCGCCGCAGCCAGGCAATTCATCGGAAGACGAGGCTTTCGTCTCATGATTTTCCCCTCGCGAGGCGGCACCTTCCTGGTGCCGCCATCGTTTTGTCTTTTTACCGATTGGTTCCGCTACAAGGTAACCAGACCCCCATCATCAATGATGTTCCCCGTATGTTCCTTGACGGGTTAGTTCCGACCCCGACTGTTCGGACGTTTCTTCTGAATTCATAGACGCCAGCTATCAGAGCAAGCCAACAAAGTATTGGACGCAGGCATATTCGATCGCTACTCTGACGCATCTTTCGGTCGCGACCTTCTGAATCCGAGCGGGTCGGGAGAGATGATCACGGAGTAGTTCTCGAATGCAAAGATCCACACGCCCACGGTCCCGGACTCTATTCCAGCAGCCGTTTTCTCCAACCAAGCTTAGGGGCGCCGCGAAGAAGGCGGCACAGATTCTTCCGGTGTGGGCCACGCCGGCTTTCGCCCAGGCGGCCGGCTCTCCCTGGGAAAACGCGGTCAATGCCCTCAAAACCTCGTTCACCGGTCCGATCGCGACTGGCCTCAGCTTGGTGGCGATCGTTGTTGGTGGTTTGACCTTTGCGTATGGCGAAGGTCACTCCAAAAAGGCATTGGCAGGAATCATTTTCGGTGTAGGTATGGCCATCGGCGCTGTCAATTTTATGGCGTGGCTGTTTCCGTGACGGTGGAGCCACATGACCCTTGGGCGCCACAATCGGGTTCACAAATCCATGAATCGTCCCTTGACCATCCTCGGTGCAGAACGTCGGCTGTTTTTCGCCGCACTCATCGCCGGAGCGGTGCTGTTCAATCTTCTACACAGCCTGCTTGGTGGGCTCATTCTCTTCGTGGCGGGACTGCTCGCGGCCCAGTGGGCGACCCGATATGACTCTCAGATTCTCCGCGTTCTTCTGAACTCCGCCAAATTCAAGACGCTCTATGACCCGGCCAAGTACGAGATGGAAAGGGCGTGAGTGCATCCAAATGCTTCGAATCGCCCGCACGCATCAAGAGTATCGGGACGCCGGCGCACTCCACACCTCGATCAATCTCTTTGGGTTCTGGGATCAGGAGATCTTTCTCACCAAAAGCGGCGAGCCCGGTCTCGTTCTCCGGGTCGAAGGGGCGGACTACGAATGCCTCGATCATGCGGGACAGGATCAGGTGGTGAAACGCTTTGAAGCTGCGCTTCGTTCCTTAGATGCACCAATTCGCTTCTATCAAGCCCTGATCAAGAGCCACGCTCTGCCGGTGCCTGCTTGCGCTCACCCCAATCCGCAAATTCAAGCCGCCAGCGAGCAACGCTCCGCATTCATAGATCGCAGAGCAGAGCAAATGTTTCATTTGCAGATCGCATTCGTTCTGATCTGGGAACTGGCGCAGCAGACTTCGACGCTTTGGAACTCTCCTTGGCGCCCTGGTGCTAGGGGCGGGAAGCCAGGCATCTTCGCAAACTTTGCCGCGAGCCGTGGTGCCGCTTATGCTGAGAAACACATCGAAAGCCTGGCCCAACAACTCCGGCACCGAGCGTCAAGCTTCGCCCGGCAGCTCGACGATGTGCTGAAGATCGAGATGCTTTCGGCGGAGGAAGCCTTTCGGGTGCTCTATGCACTCCTGAACCCTTCCCAGCAAAAACGTGACTCGGCGCACTTGCTTGCCCATCACGGAATCGACTATCAGCTTTCCGGCACCCAGATCGAAGCTCACAGGGGGCATCTCCGGCTCGACGATCACTATGTCAAGGTTCTCACCGTGAAAGAGCCGGCAGCGGAAACTTGGCCGCTCATCCTTCGCGATTTGCTCGAGATCAAAGCCTGCTTCAACGTGGTTACGGAGTGGAAACCGATCGAAAGCAGCGCGGCCCGCAGACTCATTCAGAGCCGGCGACGCCATTTCCACAATTCCAAAACGTCGTTCCTGAGCAACCTGAGCGCTGAGGAACGCCACGGTCCCCGCGATGAACTCGTGGACGACTCGAAAGAAGCCGCGATCGCCGATCTCGGGGCGTGCCTCACCGCCATCGGCCAGGAGGGCAAATACTTCGGAGAGTTTTCCCTCTCAGTCATTGTCTACGACGAAGACCTAACCCGCCTCGAAAAGATCATTCCCGAGTTCCAGCGCGCCCTGACCAAACACGATGGAGTACTGTTCGAAGAACGCTACAACCTGCTTAATGCCTTCTTTGCCACCATACCCGGCAACCATGCGTTTAATCTGCGCCGGTTCTATCTGCTCAATACCAACTACGCCGACTTGTCATTTCTCTTCAGCGTCGACAACGGGCACCTCTGGAACCGCCAGCTCAACAGTGAGTATTTGGCGGTCCTCGAAACCGATCAGGGGATCCCCTACTATCTCAACCTGCACAACCAGGATGTTGCCCACACGCTCATTCTCGGTGCCACTGGCTCGGGGAAGTCGTTCCTGCTCAACTTCCTGATTCAGAGCCTGCAGAAATACGAGCCGCAAACCTACATCTTTGATCTAGGAGCGAGTTTCGAGGGCATTACTAGCATCTTTCGCGGCTCCTACCTCAACGTGGGGCCAGACGGGCAGGCCTTCACCATCAACCCCTTTTCACTCAACCCCATTAAAGAGAATCTCAATTTTCTTCACGCTTTCCTCAGGGTTCTGCTCGAAAGTGCTGAACAGCAAGAGCTAACCGGAGTCGAGGAACGCAGCCTCTACGCCGCCATCGAGCGGATGTATCGGCTAGAAGCACAAACCCGCACGCTTACCAATTTGGCCGCGATGATCGGACCCTTGGGAGAGCGGCTCTATCGCTGGACACGCGCGGGTCAGTTTGGACACGTCTTTGACAACGTTGAAGATACCCTGACCTTGCAGTCGTTTCAGACCTTCAACTTCGATGCCACCTCAATCTATCCCGATGTGCTCGAGCCACTCTTGTTCTACATCCTGCACCGCGCCTCAACCGCCATCGACAACCCCCAGCATGCTGCACAATTCAAGGTCTTCATTTTGGATGAAGCCTGGATCTTCCTTCGCAATCAGACTATCCGGGAGTATGTCACGCGGGCCCAGAAGACCTGGCGCAAGAAAAATGCTGCCATGATCTTGGCCACACAGTCTCTGCATGAGCTGGCTCAATCCCGGATGCTCGAGATTGTTGCGGAGAGCTGCCCCAACAAGATCTTTCTCGCCAACCCAGACATCGATGTCCCTGTTTATCGGGAGGCTTTTCACCTGAACGATACTGAGCTCGAGCTCCTGGCTGGACTGGTTCCTAAACGCGAGCTGCTGCTGAAAAATCAACGCGGGGCCAAGAAGCTCCATCTCAACGTGGATTCCTTCTCCTATTGGATGGCTACCAATACCCCGAAAGACAACGTCGAGCGAAAACGATATTTCGACCAATACGGCGTCAGCGAAGGACTGACGCGCCTTGCCCGGGATCACCCGGTCGATTCCCTTTAGCCCGAAACCACGCGAGCGGGAGGTGCTATGCAGAAGCAGAAGGAAACGTGTGTCCGGTCGAGCTATTGGTTGCGCTGGGTTCGCGTTGTGGTGCTCAGCCTCGTAGTCGGCATCCTTATAAGCCTATCGACGGCTTCTCCCGCCGATGGCGCCGCCCGAACGGTCAAGTATCACGACAAGGACATTGTCGCCATCCGTGCGAAGCTGCGCTATACCACACTGATCGCCTTGCCGGCGGACGAAAAGATCGTACAGGCGGCCACTGGAGATCGCGACTTCTGGGTCATCGACGCGGTCCAGAACTTCTGCTTCCTGCATCCGGCAAAGAGTGGCATCCACAGCAACCTCAATCTGATTACTGACAAGGGCAACGTCTACTCCTTCACTCTGGATGAGGTGACCGACGAGCCCGACCTCAAGATCATCGTCGAACCAAGCGGCGCCTCCGCCTTGAGCTCCGTCGATCCCAATCGAAAGTTCGTATCCGCAACCGAAATCGAAGCCTACAAGTCCCAAGTGCAGGCAGCACAAACCCAAGCGCAAGAAGCGGTGGCCCGCTTCAAGTCCGAATACCCCACCAAGCAAATGAAGTTTGATTACCTCTTTCGCGATCAAAAGCCCTTTGCGGTTGCCGCCATCTACCACGACGACAACTTCACCTACATCAAGTCCGCGGCGGCTGAGAAATTCTCGCTCTACGAAGTCAAAGACGATCAGGCCAACTTTGTAAACTTCGACCTGCGGGATGGGACGTACGTAGTGCCGAAAGTGATGGAGAAAGGCTACCTCGAGATCGGCAAGAAGCGACTGACTTTCGAGCGGAAGCCCGAGTAGTTTCAAGGAGGTCCTGATGCCTGAGAGTTCCCCGTCCTTATTCGATCCGAAACAGGTCGTCGACCACACGGAACGACCCCCGGGGGTCGTCTCCAAGCGCGCTCAGCAATACGTCCTTGTGAGCGTTGCCGCCATCATCGTGGTGATCTCAATGTTTTCGAGCAATCGCCAACCCAAGGCGCCGGCGCGAAACGACGCCGCCAAAGCGCCAATTCTTGGGGAATCCAGCCAACACAAGGTCGCGGACTATGCCGCGGAACTCAACCAAGAACAGAAAGCTGCCGACCGCGCACGAATGGCCGAGCAAGTCCAGTCGCAAGGACCAGATGGCGGTTTCAAAGGGACAAAGAATGAGGCGCACTACGCTCCCAGCGCATCCTCCGCTTCCGGGTCCCCCGATCCAGGACCCGACCCCGCCCAGAATCAGCAACCGGACCCGCTCGAGCAACGGGAGCGCGAGCGTGCTTACAACGCCCGCTTCGCGTCGAACTTCGCCTTCGCACCGGTCAAGAGTTCTCCGAGCACTACCGCACCCGATCCAGCGGCCACGGACGCGCGAACTCCCATACCTCAAGAACAGGGAAGCGGTTCTCCTCGGAAGTCGTCGGTCAACGTGAATGAGGCTTTGGGGCAACCGTATGTGCTATTTGAAGGAACCATAATCGAATCCGCCCTGATCAACCGCTTGGATGGGGACTTCTCCGGTCCGGTGAAGGTCATGGTTACGAACCCCGTCTATTCCCACGATCGACAGCACGTCCTCATTCCGGAGGGTAGTCTTGTGCTCGGCGAGGTCAAACCCGTCGATAGTTTTGGACAGCGCCGGCTCGCCGTGGTCTTTCACCGCCTGCTCATGCCCGATGGCTATGGTGTCGACCTCGATCAATTTCATGGTCTCGATCAGGCGGGCGCGACCGGCCTCAAGGATCAAGTCAACCACCACTACCTCCAGATCTTTGGTGCTTCCATCGCCCTCGGCCTCATCGCCGGGGCCGCCCAAAGCTCCGTCGACAACGTCGGTCTCGGCGAGAGCGGCAGCGGAGCCTATCGGGCCGGAATCGCGTCCAGCGTCTCCCAATCGTCGACGCGAATTTTAGATCGTTTTCTCAACATCAACCCAACCTTAACCATCCGCGAAGGACATCGAGTAAAGGTCTACCTGACCCAGGACCTCCTGTTGCCCGCGTATGAGAACCACCGGGTTCCACCAAACATTTAGAGATTGCGTCAGCACCGAACAGCGAAAGGACGACAACGAGAGGAAATGTTATGAGAAGAGCATTGTTACTGGTGTGCCTGCTCGGCCCGGCGGCCCAGGCCCAACTGTTTGGCTCCGGAATCGTCTTTGATCCCACCCAGAGCGGCCACGCGTTGGCACAGATTCGCGAGGCGGAACACCTCTACACCACCGCCAATGAAACGCGCGACCAAATCATTCAGACCTACAACCTGGCCCGTCAAATGGCACAAATGCCAAAAAATTTCTACCGGCGCTACGCGGCCGACTTCTCGCACTGGACCACTCTCTCGGCACCCAACAACTACGGCAATACCGCCGACTGGATCAGTGCCGCCAATACGGGCAGTCCACAACTGGCTCTCACCGGCTATCGACAGGCTGGAATCCAAGTCACACCTTTTCCTGGCTCCGCTTGGGAAGCACTTGATGCCAGAAGCCAAGACGCGGTGAAGGCCCAATACGCGACCGCCGACCTCACTGATGGCCTCTCGGCTAGCTCTCTCGTTACCTTGGGACAGATTCGCTCGCGTTCCCAGGCCTTGGCGCAGCAGATCGGAAACCTCGAATCCGACAGCTACTCGACCGACCCAAACCAGCAGATCGAAATGGCGGTACTCGGGAAGATCAATGCGGCCTCGGTCATGCAGCTGCGGAGCCAGCAGGACACCAACCAGATTCTCTCGGAATCCGCTCTCGAGCAGATTCTCGCGACAAAAACCAAGGCCGATCAGCAAAAACGAGCGCTGAATCAGGCGATTTTCTTTCACGAGAATTTCCGAGACTCCATCACCAAGGTGACCACGGGGATGACCCAGAGCATGCAGTCGATTTCCTTTGCTGGTCACTGAAAACCTTAGACGCGCTGAGGTCTCACAAATGGGCGACTCCAACATTTTCGAGTTCATCAAGCAGGCGATCTCGGACCTGCTGACCACGAAGCTCGGCTTTCTCGAGTCCTCCGGCATGAACCTGTTTCGCGGGTTGGCCCTGATCATGATTGCCTGGTTCGGCGTCAAGACTGCCCTCGACAGCGCGCAAGGAGGCGAGGGATTCAACTTTGCCAAGTTCGCCGACCTCTTGCTCTTGATTGCCTTTGGTTTTGCCATGCTCACCTACTACACCAATCCTCTGCCGGGGATGGGGCGGAGCTTCAGCGAGCTTGTGACTCAAGAGGCCAGCTACATGGCGGCGCAGATCGGCGGAAACCAGGCGGAGATGATCACGGCTGCCATTTCCAATGCGGAAGAGCAGCTAGGCAGCCCACCCGGCGTATTCAGCTTCCACGAAGAGCTGACCTATTTCTTCGTCTACACAGTGCTGGCCCTTACCCAGGGCGTGGCCCTCGCGGTCATTGCTTACGGCTTTGTGGCCACAGCGATCTGTGTTCTGGTGGGGCCAATTTTCATACCCTTTTTTATCGTTGGACAACTCGATTGGTTGTTCTGGGGATGGTTCCGTGCCTTTCTGGGGTTCTCCTTCTATCAGCTGATCGCGAACGCCTACATCTACATCATTGCCCGCGTGCTCTTGGGCTTACTCGCGGTCATGGGGCCGATCACCATCTCGAACGCCTACGTCTTGATGCCAGCGCTTGTGGTCACCTTGGCCGTCTCCATTTACGGCATCGTCAAGATCCCGGAACTTACCAGCGCCATCGTCAGCGGCCGGGTGGGAATCACGGCCTTGCCCTTGGGATAAGACCCGCAATGACTACGCGTACCACCATCGCAGATCGTCCCTCCGGCCGTGAGCTTCTGTCGGCGAAGCAGAGATTCCTAGAGCTCTATGCCGAGCCGCTGGTCGTCAGTTCTTATCTGGAGGTCGCGGTTCTGGTGCTTGCTGTGGTGTGCGGCGCTCTGCTGTACCTGGTGGTCCGGGCCCATGCGGCTCTCCGGGAAGTGAAGCCGCTGGTGATCCGCGTCAACGACGTCGGGCGGGCCGAGGCTGTCGACTACTCCAATTTCGCCTACAAGCCACAAGAAGCCGACAACCGCTATTTTCTCTCGCGCTGGGCCGAGCTCTACTACTCCCGCAACCACTACACCCTTCAGAAGGACTACACCCAGGCCCTCTATTTTTTGAGCAGCGACCTCCAGGGTGCCATCATCGAGCAAAACAAAAAACTCAAAGCCCTGGACGGTTTCCTGGCTGATCCCGGCGCCCCGAACGTCGACGTCGAGGTGAAAAACGTCGCCATCGAGGACCTGCGCTCCACCCCCTTCAAGGCCCGCATTGAGTTCTATAAGGTCTACACCAATCCCATGGATCACTCCGAATGGAAGCGGGAGTTGTGGACGGCAAACGTGGTCTACACCTTCCGCGAACAGGTCGAGAACGAAATGCTCCTGGTCAATCCCCTGGGGCTCACCATCACTTACTTCCGGCAAGATCAAGCCTTTCAACCCTAGAGGCACCGGTCATGATTCCGAACGCCGCCCTGGTTACTTCAATTCTCTATTTGGCCCTCTTGTTTTTTGTGATGGGGCAGCTGCGCTTTCTCACCCCCTGGCGCAGTCTCATTTTTCACCAGTACTGGCGATTCCTTGCCCTCTACTCCGGTCTCTTGCTGGTCAATCTATTTGGCTTCGCGATCTTTCTTCAGAGGAAGGTCTTGCTCAAGGATGCGGGGCAAAAGCTCCTTCACTTTGACAAACAGATTCAAAACGGTGAGCACGGTCTCTCCGACGAGATCGTGGCTGCCTTCGATAGCGAGGAGGAATAAACCATGTCACGGACAGATGATTACGGATGGACAGATACGCACCCCGAAAACCAACGGCCGGATGCTGGCCCCTCAGTCGTCGACCGCCTAGCCGAGCTGCCTTCGCGCCTTGGGCTGTCGAGAGAAGCAGCTCGCCGCGAAATGGAACGCTTCCGAGGAGTGGCCGAGTATGAAATCCGCAAGATCTTTGGCCAACACAGCGCACTCCAGCAGCCGGTCGAGCCCGCGTCCCCAAGAAAATCAAAGCGCAGGGACACCCACTCCTCACCATTGGGTGCTGGGCGAGCCGCTTCGCAGAAGGTGAGCTTCGAGCCAGAGCTCACCTCACCGACTGTGGGGATGAAGCAGCGATCGCCCGCTGAGGTTCTTACCTTGGACGTGCAGCCCTCATCCGACAGACCTGCCGCCCAAACACCTGTCCCTGACACCGAAGCCGCGCCTCGCGATTGAGCCATGGACAACCACCGCCCAGGCGATTACATCCGCGAACCGGTCGAGCCGACATTCGATCCAGCCCACGAACCCGCCCATCACCCCGGTGGCAGCGATCGTTCTCGCGTTCCCAGGGAACCAGGGGTAACCGAGCCGAGAGACACATCTGCTTTCGCCACGATCCGACGTCTCATCGTTCCCGCCAAGAAGGTTTTCCTCCCCAAGCGGCGAACTCGGGCTCAGGATCAACCCATCCACGAAGAATCCGTTCCTGCACCTACCCCTGAGCTGAGAGAGCGCCAACGCGGCCCGCGGCGCCGAAGGCGTGGGCAGGAGCCCTCTCCTACCAGCGGTCTTTCTATTCGTCCGGAAGAGTCTCGCCTGCTGGTTGAGGTCGGGAAATTTCGCATCATTGCTGTTGGCGATCTCGAAAAGGAGATCTACCACGGCAATCACCATCAGCTCCGTCAAGATCTAGAGTTCCTGAAACAGCACGACCTCATCGAGCGACATTTTCTGAACCTTCGGCGCGACGGACAAAGCGCGGATGCTCGTCGCTTCGAAGCCATCACCCTCACCAAAGCGGGGAAGGAAATGCTCGTTGCAATGGAACTGATCGCCGAAGGGCAGCGCGTTTACTCGGGCCTGGTCAAGCCCCGCGAGGCGGAACATGACGCCCAGCTCTTCCGTGCCTACCTTAAAGAAGCGCAGCAAATTGGGCGAGCTGGCGGCACCAACCTTCGCGTCCGGCTCGACTTCGAGCTGAAAGCCAAAATGAATCGAGCGCTGCATCAGGCCCGCCAAGCAGAATCGGACCGCGATCCAAAGGAAATCAAAGTTGAAGTCGCGCGTCTGTTTGATCTCCAGGTCCAGAACGACAGATTCGTCGTACCCGACGCGCGACTCGAATACGACCTGCCGGGCGGTGGCTCGGCTCACCTCGACATTGAGGTCGCAACCGCGGCTTACCGCCACGGGCACCTGGCCGCCAAAGCCAAGGCCGGGTTCAAGCTTTACATCAGCGACGGGGACGCCGGCCGCCTCGGAGCCGCGGTCGATGACGACCACGACCTCATGTCGGAAATTCTGAGTCTATGACCGAAACTCTTCTCAACACGAACCCCATCCCAGATCTGGTCCAACTGGGATACACGGCGAGAGAAGCCGCCTTTCTTTATCTCGTTGGGCGCGCCTCGGGCTTCTTCCTAGGCCGACAATACCTTCGTTTCCTCGAGCGAAAGCCGGGAGCCCTGGTACAGCAATTAATAAGAAAGGCTATGGCCCGTCGCCACATTGAAACCCTGGACTACGGCCAGCGGCGTCATCTGTATCACCTCAAATCCCGCACGCTGTATCGCCTGCTGGGGGATGAGGACTCACAGAATCGGCACGCCAAAGGCGATCAGGAAATCAAGACGAAGCTGATGATTCTGGACTACGTGCTCGAGCGCCGAGGGGAGAGGTTTCTGTGCTCGCCCCAGGAAAAAGCCCAGTACTTCCGAGAATTCTCTCCAACTCTAAACCCAGCGCAAATGGCCGTCGCGTCGCCACCGCCCGAGCTGACTTCCACAACCAACGGACCACTGATGCGAGATCGTTTCCCATTTTTTCTCGGCGAAGGCCAGACACTCCGGGAGGTTACTCCCGAATTCACCTACATCGATCACGGCACCCGTACCCTCGAGCATTTTCGGCGGCACCTTCGCTCGAGCAGCCCTCATTGGTCGCGTCTCGCCCGATTTCAACTCGTCTATGTAGCCCTCTCACCTGCCAATTTCCGAGCCGCCCAAGATGCATTTCAACAGGAATTTCCGGCTGGAGAAGTCATCGCAAAACTGATGCCTGGGGGGAAGAAACACTTGATCCGTTATTTCGAGGCGCGCGAGCTGTGGGATCAAAACGACCCCCGGTTCACTCCGCTCGAACTGGCAATACTCAAAGAGGGGGAACAGCTCTACCGGCGGCCGGAACACGACATCTTGCGAAAAGCCTGGCGCCGTGGAGGGCTCGATGAGGAATTGAGCCGGATGTGCGGCGAGACCCGCACCACCGCCACCCTGGTATTTCACCTTCTTCGAGAGACCTATCCGATTTTTGGCTACAGGTATCACGGCAAGGCTCACAGAAACGAAGCCGATCCTCGGCTCGGTCGCTTTTCGGCCTCGGGGTCCATGCTTTCTTAGGCAACTGATCTGCGCAAAACCAGTTATCAACGTGACCGGCCGGCTCAAAAATCGCGAAAGGGCGGGAACGACCCCGGTTTCGCGTGGCTCAACCGCTCGCACAACGGGCGTCGTGCTGGTCGTTCCCGCCCTTTCTCAGAGAAATCCAACTTCTGGGGTTCATATCGCGGGGCATATTCTGCGTATGACACGGAACCCTGTGAGCCCCGTTCCCGGAGCAAATGTTTGCAGCAGCAATAATGAAGGAGGAAGCAATGGCGCGGTTCAAGATGCCCCGTAACGTCAATCAGGAGCCAAAACAACTGCTCCAAGCCAAACTCGATAGCTCTCTGGTAGCCGACATCAACTTGCTCTCGAAGTGGTCGGGCAATGAGAAGAACTTTGTCGTTTCTGAGCTCCTGCGCTATGCCCTGGGCCAGGAGGCCGAATTTCAAAGATACAAGTTGTCCGTTCACAGGGGGAGCGCAGAACCCATACCGCTTCCCATTCCCGAACGTCGCGAGCCACTGACCGAACGGAAGTCCCAACCAAGCCCGATTGCGAAGTAGGGAAAAGGATGATGGCCAACTTCATTCCATCCACTAGGCGCGTCCTCAAAGGTGTCTTTGCCTGCCTCATCGAGCAGCGTGTCGTCTTGTCGATCGCGATGGCTTTGGTCATCGGAAGGATGCTCTCCTCCCGTTACTCGTTCCCCGCGGACAATACGGTACTGCTGTTTGTCGCCGAGGAGCGTCCCGACTTGTACCAGATGTTCGTTTGGACGTACTCGCTGTTTCTCTTTACCACCCCTTTCCTGTTGGCCTCGGCCGTATTTTCGCTGCTCTATATCCACTTCTATCAGCCGACGGTTTCCGGGGGTGCCGGCAGGTTGCCCCCTTATCCCGAGGTCAGAGACCGGCAGGCGCTCTTTGTAGTGGTGGGCGAGAGGCACCACCCGGTGAAGCCGTTGCCTGCCTCGCACCCAACTTGGCTTAAGGTTCCGGAGAGTGGGTTGTACACCGGGATCGCCGTCTTTGGTTCCCTGGGCTCGGGCAAAACGCAGGCTGCGGTCCTGCCGTTCATGCGCCAACTGTTTGGGTACCGTTCTGCGGACGAACGGCGCAAGCTTTCCGGCTTCGTGCTCGAGGTAAAGGGCGATCTATGCCGGCAGTTGCGCGGCGTCCTTGCGGACTGCCATCGAGAACAGGACTACATCGAAATTGGGCTCGACGCAGATTGGCGATACAACCCCCTGCACAACGACCTCGATCCCTATGCACTGGCCTTCAATATCGCATCGTTACTGACCAATATCTGGGGGCGAGGCAAGGAGCCATTCTGGCAGCAGTCCTATACCGACCTGGTCAAATACATCATCATCCTGCATAAGGTCAAAGACGACTATGTCACTCTGTTTGACATCTACGCCACTGCCATTAGCCCCTCCCGCTTTGAAGAGCTACTCATCGAAACTGGCTCGCGCTTCCTTGACACCGTATGGGTGGTCCTTGCCAAGCAAGACTTAAAAGAGTGTCCGGTGGATCTCCGTCGTTTCGACTTCCGACTCGACCCGGAGCTGAATGCCTTTCGCGCAAAACTGACACCGGAACTCGAACAACTCTTGCGCGACCAAACCAACCTCGAGGCCACGGTCTATCAGCCACGAGCCACGGATCCCCTGAAGCGGGAATTGTTTGAGGCTGTCGATCGATGGTATTGGGAGCACTGGAAGCACTTGCGGCCTGACATCAAGACCTCGGTGGTGCAGGGTATTGCGGTGTTCTTGTCCTTGTTCGACACCGACCCTCTTGTGAAGAAAGTGTTCTGTCCCCCTCTGGCAATGTATGAGGGCAAGACCTGTCCATCGGACCCGCAGGGTGTCATCATGCCACCGTTTGCTGAGCTCATCGAACAGGGCAAGATCTGCGGGTTGAATTTTCCCGTTGCCTTGAATCCTGGCCTTTCGAAGGCCATCGGTACCATGATGAAACAGGACTACCAGCGGGCTGTATTGTTGCGCATTCCAAAGATGGACTTCCCGATCGCTGAATCGCGCAAGGTTCGCGGGACGGCAGCGCGATACTTCCGCCCCACCGTCTTTCTCTGCGATGAGTATCAGAACTTCGCCACCGTGGGAAGCAACGATCCCAATGGCGACGAGCGGTTCTTGAGTCTCTCCCGCCAACCCAAGTGCATACCGATCGTAGCCACCCAAAGCATCAATTCGCTGAAGGAGGCCATGCCGAGCCAAGGCTATAAGACATTACTGCAGTCGTTCCGGACGAAGATCTTTCTAGCGACCTCGGACCCCGAGACCGCACGCTATGCGTCGGAGCTCTGCGGCAAGGTCGAAAGAACCAAGATCCACTACAGCATCGCCGAGAGCAGCAACGATGCCCATGTGGGTCTGCTCAGTGGAAAAGCCTCCTCGAACAGGTCCTCGATCACCACATCCAAGGCCTACCAACGCCAAAGAGAGTCACTGTTTGATGAGAAAGTGTTCTACCGTCTCAAGAATGCTCAGGCCATTGTGACCGCCTACGATGGGATCAATCCGTTGCCCCCGACCTATTGCTTTCTCAAACCAGATTTCTTGCCCCGGACGATGAGCTGGTTTGAGCAGGAGGCTATAGGGTTTGATCCCACTCGGCTTGCGCCTGACGCATGACAATCAAACCCATATGAGCTTTGAAATCATTCTTCCGTTTCTTCGTCCCATTGAGGCGCTGTTGGCTGATGACGACATCACCGAGATCATGTGCAATCCGGATTCTTCGTGTTGGATCGAGAAGGATGGCCGCATCTCCCGAGCAGTTGCCGTCTGCTTTGGTCCGGGTGAGCTCCAGGTTGGCCTTGAGGTGATTGCCAATAAATTCGGCAAACATTTGGACGCGGATCATCCGTTGTTGAATGCACGTTTGCCGGACGGGAGCCGACTGGCTGCGATGGTTTCTCCCGTGGTCGGGCCTGAGCCACTCCTGAACATTCGCAAGTTCCCGCGACGGAATTTCACCCTGAGTGACTTGGTCGAACGAAACACATTAATGCGTGCCATAGCCGATCGCTTGAGGAATGCCGTCGATGCTAAGGAGAACGTACTGATCTCAGGACCCACGGGATCGGGAAAGACCACTCTGCTCAATACGCTGGCAGCCGAGATCCCAGATGAGGAGCGGATTTTCGTGATCGAGGATACGACTGAGATCCGTATCTCGAAGCCTCATGTCATCTCGGCGGAGTGTCAGGCCAATACTCACAGGCAGGAAGTGACATACGACCAGCTACTGAAGGCCGCCTTGCGCCATCGACCCGACCGCATCATCCTGGGCGAGGTTCGGGGAACAGAGGCCCGTACCCTTCTCGATGCGATGAACACAGGACATCGCGGCATGCTCACGACCATTCACGCCAATAACGCAGAGGGTGCCCTCTCGAGACTGGCGAGTTTAGCGTTGCGGGGCTTGCCGCAACTGCATCTCGCAGATGTCGAGCGCGAAGTGAGGGATGCCGTCGGATTGATTGCCCATATGGACCGCAGAGACGGACGTCGGTTGGTGGTCGAGCTCCTGGATCGAAGCGTCAAGCCGACCTCGGAGGCTTGCGTAGGGATGGTCGCAAATAGTCCTCGAGTGTTTCAAGAGCTGCTGCCAGGTACAAACGCAAAGCTTCTGACATGTTTTCCGGGTTCCAGGCCAACGCAGTCTCCATCTTGAGATTGGGTTCCGTCAAGGGAACCAAGGAGACGCCTTCGATATGAGGATAGGCGGCAGAGGATGGCACAATCGCCACACCAAGAGTCTCAGAAACCAAATGCAATGCGTCATACGGAGTCAATACCTCCTCTGCGGTGGCCGACACAATACCGGACAGCCGTAGATGCGCTAGGAGGAGGTCATGCAATTGCGGGTTTGCCCTCTTTTGCGGAAGGATCCAGTGTTCGGCGGCCAGGTCGATGAGACGAACCGTCGATTGCTGGGCCAAGGAATGAGAACCTGGCAGGGCAACGGCTAAGGGCTCGGTCGAAACGGGGCGGAACGCAAGTGTGGGTTCCGAAATCGGGAGTAGGACTAACCCAACCTGCCATTCATGGGCAAGAAGCTTACTCACGATCTCGCTATTCGAGGAACTTCGGTAAATGGTCTCTGCGACTGCCTTCATTCGTCGCAGCGCGGACAGAGTCTGCAGGTTGATATAGGAGCAGTATCCGATAAGCAAGGGTTCTGGTTTTTCGTGGGCACGCTTGCCGGCCTCCACGGCGCGATCGGAGTAGTGCAGCGCTTTGCGGGCTTCGGCTACAAAGCGATGGCCGGCGGGGGTGAGCGCAACGGACTGTTTGGTTCGGTCAAAGAGCTTAAAACCAAGAAAGTCCTCGAGTTGCAGAATCTGTTTGCTGAGGGAAGGCTGGGACAGATGCAGGCGCTCCGCGGCGCGACGAAAATGCAACTCTTCGGAGACTACGACCACGTAACGTAACAGACGCAACTCAACACCAGGGTACATATCTTGCGCATTTAGGCGGGGAATTCCGAGCCATCACCACGAAGCGAAGGTCGAGAGAAATAGGAAACGCTGTCTTCTCTAAGAATGGTTCGCACGGTCGAATTGTCGGACAAGCCTCGTGATTTCCAGGGCACGTCCCTGGCACTCTCGAGTCCTTGCGGGTCGTTTCGTAGAGATCGTGGTCTGCTTGCGTCATCGTTACAGAGTGAAATAGGCCCGTGGGTTGCCAAGAGTGCCGCGGATTCAGTTTTCGGGATCAAGGGAAAGAGGTAGAGCGTGTGGTGTGCAGTCTTTGATCGGAGCGCCTCCCGGCGGTTGATTGCTCTAATCAAGAACCACGCGACCGACGTCTTCATAAAAAACACCCCAACACCTTCCTTTGGGGGAGGCACACGCACGGCCCATCGTGGCACATTGCTTCCAGGGCTTCGTGGCTTCGATAAAGGTCGGTCGGGATTTCGGACACTTTGAGGAGGGCGAGGGGCGAAACTGGGCAAATTTCCGGACAGTCTCAGTTGTTGCAGGTGGTCTCGTAGGGCAAGAGGTCCTGGGACACCGCAAAAATGCAGATCCGCCCATCGATCTGGATCCAGTCGGCGGAGTATGCCGTGCACTTGATCTCCCCCGACTTCGAGCGCAGCCGGGTGACGACGTTTCGGATAGGGCCTCCACGACGCAGGTAAGAAAGCATCAGGTCTCGGTCGGAGGGATCTTCCCAGATGCGCAATTCCTCCACGGTGTGGCCGATGAGTTCGGCCCGGGAATACCCGTAGCGAACCTCAAAGGCCGGGTTCACATCCATAAAGCGCCCCTCCTCGGCTGTGGTGATGCAGAAGGGAAGTGGGCTCGATCGAAATATCTTCTGGAACTTCTTTTCCGAGAGTTCCCGATCTTCTTCGCATAGTTTGAGAGCCTTCTCTGCTGCAGCCATCGCGACCATGCGCTTCTCGAGTTCGGCCCCGTAGATCGCGGCTCGTTCATAGAGCCGGGCATTCTGGATAGCGGCTGCCGCCGAGATCGCCAAGGAATTCCCTAGGCGCAGATGCTCTTCGGTGAGGGTCATCACTTGGCTGTTCCCCAGTGCAAGTACTCCGAGGGTCGCGCGGGAAGCAATGAGTGGCACAGCAAGCCAAGAACGAATCGTCCCGTCGCCGGTTGACGTCCGCCAGACCGCCTCCCTCCCGGTGTCGGGCAAGAGCACGCTCTTTTGATCGACAACCAGCTGTTGGAAGAACGGAAACTCGGAGGCCTCGACGATCCTGTGCCCCAAAGCCCGGCCTCCGGGCGGATGGAGAGGTTTTTCGCGGGCCACGAGCAGGCGGGAATCTCCTTCGAGGAGTAGTATCTGCGCTTCGTCGCAGGCGATCAGGGTCGTCACCGACTGAAGCAACGTGTCGAGAACATAGTTCATGTGCAGGTCTTCGGTGAGCCCGAGCGTCGCCTTTCGGAGCGCGTCCGCTTCGGCACAAGCCGAGTTGGCCAGAGCCAGATTGCTTGCGACTTGGGCTTCGGCTTCTTTTTGGGACGTGATGTCGAGCGCAGTCCCCACCAGACGCGAAGCCTTACCATAGGCATCCTCAACTGGGAAGCCTCGTACCCACACCCAACGAACCTCGCCTTCGGGTCGCACGATCCGGAATTGCTCCTCAAACGGATTTCGTGGCGCTCCGTCTGCGAGTCTCGCAAGTACGCGGGAACGATCTTCCGGATGGATTACGTCGCGAAAGGACCGAGGATCCATACCTAGCGACCGACCCGTGCGACCGGTGATGGCTTCGTACGCCTGGTTCACCCTTAAGGCCGGCTGGCCGTCGAGATCCACCACCCAGAAGATTTCCTGGATGTTGTTGGCCATCTGTTGGAGTTGCTGCTCGCTGATCTCCAACGCGCTCGTCACCCGGTTTTCTTTCCGTCGTAGCTGACGCAGGCTGACCCCTAGAAGCACCACGAAGCTGAGGATGGCGGCCGCCAGAGCAATGGGGACCGCCAGCGCGAGCTGCGGTGCCTGCACGTTGGCAACTAAGATCGCGCTGAACAACGCGACCGAGGCCGCCGCGATGAGGAGGGAGGCAAAGCGCCATCCAGGGCGCGGAACTCGGCCAAGGAAA
>Ga0182041_10000421_pt1 | contig 19753 bp, 16 predicted proteins | sample flu12Cox44000178_FD_125967 | JGI IMG/M metagenome (GOLD analysis project Ga0182041, IMG submission 125967) | Lab enrichment of tropical soil microbial communities from Luquillo Experimental Forest, Puerto Rico - flux8day.12C.oxic.44.000.178 | ecosystem: Environmental > Terrestrial > Soil >...
AGGAAGCCGTCAGGCGTACGCTGCCGTCTCTGAGAGGACCAGAAATCCCGCGCGACTGATCGTGTCGAAGCGGCGATTGTGAAGCGGCCCCGAAACGGGCAGAATCGCAATCTACGCCGTCGCATAGGGAGGGGTGCCGTGCAATTGAATCGCGACGAGTTGGTCCGCGCTTATCGTGACATGGTCACGATCCGCCGCTTCGAGGAGCGCGTCCAGGAAGAATTCTCGAAGGGCGGAATTCCCGGATTTGTGCATCTCTATGCCGGCGAGGAAGCCGCGGCAGTCGGGATGTGCATGCATCTGGCGCCGCAGGACTACATCGCCAGCACCCACCGCGGACACGGCCACAGCATCGCCAAAGGCTGCGACGTGACTCTGATGATGCAAGAGTTGTTCGCCAAAAAGACCGGTATTTGCGGTGGTAAGGGCGGCTCGATGCACATCGCCGACCTCGACCAGGGCATGCTCGGCGCCAACGGCATTGTCGGGGGTGGCCCGCCGCTGGTCGTCGGCGCGGCGCTGACGGCCAAGACACTAGGACGCAGCACCGTCGCGGTGTCGTTTACCGGCGACGGCGGTTCCAACCAGGGCACCACCTTTGAGGCGATGAACATGGCAGTGGTGCTGAAACTGCCCGCGATCTTTGTGTTCGAGAACAACCAGTATGGCGAGGGCACGCCTTACGAGTACGCGGTCGGCAGCCGCGACATCGCCGGGCGCGCCGCGGGCTTTGGTCTTCCGGCTGTCAAAGTCAGCGGTGACGATTTCTTCGCAGTGCATGAAGCGGCGCGCGAGGCGGTCGAACGCGCCCGCACCGGCCAGGGACCGAGCGCGATCGAGGTCGACACCTGCCGTTTCTACGGCCACCACTCGGGCGACGCGCAGCTCTATCGCGGCAAGGACGAGGTCAGGCGCCTGCGCGAGGAGCGCGATTGCCTGAAACATTTCCGCCGCCGCGTCGGCGAGGCAGGGCTGCTCGATCCGGCAACACTCGATGCGGTCGAGAGCGAGGTTGCCGCCCTGATCGACCATGCGGCGGAAGTGGCGCGCGCGGCGCCGCCTCCCGACCCCGATGTGCTGTTGCACGACGTCTACGTCTCGTATTGAGGAGCAGGCGATGGCACTGAAATCGATCCGCCAGGCCCTCAACGAGGCGCTGGCGCAGGAAATGCGGCGCGACCCGCGCGTCGTCGTGATCGGCGAGGATGTCGCCGGCGGCGCCGGCTCACAGGGGCAGCGCGACGCCTATGGCGGTGTCCTCGGCGTCACCAAGGGGCTCCTGGGTGAATTCGGCGACGCTCGGGTCATCGATACGCCGATCACAGAGTCGGCGATCATGGGCGCTGCCGCCGGTGCCGCGGTCACCGGGCTGCGCCCCGTTGCCGAACTGATGTTCTGCGATTTTCTCGGCGTCTGCTTCGACCAGATCCTCAACCAGGCCGCCAAGTTCCGCTACATGTTCGGCGGCAAAGCGAAGACACCATTGGTGATCCGCACGATGATCGGTGCCGGCCGCAGCGCCGCCGCGCAGCACTCGCAGAGCCTCTACCACATCTTCACCTCGGTGCCCGGGCTCAAATGCGTCGTGCCGTCCAACGCCTATGACGCCAAGGGTCTGCTGATCCAGGCGATCCGGGACGACGACCCGGTGATCTTCTGCGAGCACAAGCTGATGTACGATTTGCGCGCCGAGGTGCCGGACGAACCCTACGCGATCCCGTTCGGCGAGGCCAATATCGTGCGCGATGGCGACGACGTGACGGTCATCGCTCTCTCCCGCATGGTGCATTACGCCGACGAAGCGGCGGATGCGCTCGCGAAGGACGGGATCGAGTGCGACCTGATCGATCCGCGCACGACCTCGCCGCTCGACGAGGACACGATCCTCGAATCCGTCGAACGCACCGGCCGTCTCGTCGTCGTCGACGAGGCGACGCCGCGCTGCAGCATGGCTGCCGACATTGCCGCACTCGTCGCCGAAAAAGCTTTCCCGTCGCTGAAAGCTCCGGTCAAACGGGTGACCGCCCCGCACACCCCGGTGCCGTTCGCACCGTCGCTCGAAAAGCTCTACATCCCGAGCCCCGACCGCATCACGGCGGCAGTGCGTGAGGTCTATGGGTACGGGAGGTGACCAACGGCTTTTTCGTCGCCCCCGCGAACGCGGGGGGCCCAGGCCCCACGCTGGGTACCAGCCCCCCTGGGTTCCCGCTTGTGCGGGAATGACGAAGGAGGTCCGTAATGCCCGCTGAAATCACTGCGATCACGATGCCGAAATGGGGCCTGACGATGACCGAGGGCAAAGTCGTCGGCTGGCTCAAGCAGCAGGGCCAAAGCTTTGCTGAGGGCGAGGAGGTCCTCGAGATCGAGACGACAAAGATCACCAACGTCGTCGAGGCGCCAGCGGGCGGCGTCTTGCGGCGGATCGTGGCACCGGCTGGTGCCACCTTGCCGGTCGGCGCCCTGCTCGCCGTGGTTGCCCCAAGCGAAGTGCCGGACAACGAAATCGACGGCTTTGTCGCCGGGTTTGCGATCCCCGAGCCGGCGACCGATGCGGGGACCGATGCCGAAGCTGCTAATTCGCGTGAGGTCGAAGCCGCGGGCCTGCGGCTGCGCTATCTCGAGCTGGGCGAAGGGCTGGGCGTGCCCGTCCTGTTGCTGCATGGCTTTGGCGCCGACCTCAATACCTGGATGTTCACGCAGCCCGCTCTTGCCGAGGGACGGCGGGTCATCGCATTGGATCTGCCGGGTCATGGCGGATCGGCCAAAAACGTCAGCGCAGGCGATGCCGAAAGCCTGACCGGGGTCGTCGGCGCTGCACTGGATGCGCTCAGCGTCGAGCGGGTCCATCTGATCGGTCATTCGATGGGCGGCGCCGTCGCGGCATTATTGGCGCTGCGGCGCGGCGAACGGGTAGCGAGCTTGACGCTGATCGCCTCGGCGGGGCTAGGGGCCGAGATCAACGCGGCATTCATCGACGGTTTCGTGCGCGCCTCGCGCCGCCGCGAAGCGACGGAGGTGCTCAATTTGCTGGTCTATGACCCGGCGCTCGTCAGCCGCACGATGGTCGAGGACGTGCTGCGCTATAAGCGACTGGACGGCGTCACTGCGGCATTGACGAGGATCGCCGAGGCGTGCTTCGCCGACGGCAGGCAATCCCTCGACATCGCCGCCGAGATCGCCGCGCTGCCATTGCCGGTGCAAATCATCTGGGGCCGCGAGGACCGGATCATCCCGGTATCACACGCCGAAGCGCTGGCGGCTCGCTTGCCCGTTCATATCTTCGAGCAAGCGGGGCACCTCCCGCATATGGAACAAGCGGGCGAAGTCAATCGGCTGATCAAACGCTTCATTGAAACGTGAACCGCGGGGATCGGCGGTGAAGACGGCGCTGGTAGTGACGAACACGGTGCCGCTGGCGACCGGCGAGCCGGTTTTCCGTTTCTTCGACAATCGGCAGAAATATCTGCTGTTCGTCAACACCTGCAGCGAGAAATGGGTCGTTGCGCAGCGGGTCGCGATGGAACTGGGCAATATCTATCCGCGCCCGCCCGCGATCCGCATTTTCGACGCGGGGGTCGGCGACGGCACTTTGCTGACGCGCGTCATGCGCGCGATCCACCAGCGCTTTCCGACCTTGCCCAGCTATGTCGTCGGCAAGGAGATCAGCCTCGAGGACGTCCGCCTCGTACTCGACAAAATGCCGGATCGGCTGTTCGAGCATCCGGCGACTTTGCTCGTCATCACCAACATGTACTATTCGGAGGCGCCGTGGCTGGTGCCCAATTCGATGGCCGCCGCCACCGGGCTGATGTGGCACGAGGTGGCGCTGACCGGCACGACCTCGCACGAGTTCGAGCACCAGATCACCGATCTGCAACCCTTTCTGTCCGAGCATTGGCGCGCGCGGATCAGCTCGAGGAGCGGCAATCCGATCTACGACCGGCCGGTCGTGCTCGTGCTCTATCGCGACGACCACAAATTTCTGCTCGACCAGGTGCGGCCGAGACGCGGCGCGGCGATCGCGGATTACGATCTCGTCATTGCGTCACAGCCTTACCGGGCGCGCGCGCCGGTCGAGTTCAAGGCGAAGCGCATACTGGCGCCGTTAACAAGGGCTCTGGCGCCGGGTGGCCGGCTGATTGTCATCCATTCCCATGGCGACGACCCCGGGCTCGAAATAATCCGCAAGATCTGGCCGGGCGAGGACCCGTTCCGAACCGATCGTCATCATCTGTTGCGGGCGACCAAGCTCGAGCTCGGCAGTGCCAGCCGCGACTACAACCTCAGCGCCTATCCGGATGCGCGCTCGCTGTTCCGCTACGAGATGCACACGCTGCCGAGCGAGATCAGTGACGCGATCGGGACATCGACCCTGTGGGCCGCCTGGAATGCCGCAGTGTATGTCGCGCAGATCGATGACGGGCGCCTGTCGGCCGCGCTTGCCGATCGTGCCTATCTCGACGCCACACAACAAGTGCTGCGAGAGCATGGCGGTCTGTGGTTCTGGGACGAGGCCTTCGTCATCTCACGCAAACGGAGGCTCGGGTGACTGGCGATTTCGAGTCCAAGCTCCGCGGCGGCGAGTTTGTAATCACCGCAGAGATCTCCCCCCCGCTGTCGATCGACCCCGAGCATCTGTTGCAAAAGGCCATGCCGCTGGCCAGACTGGCGGATGCCGTCAACATCACGGACGGGGCGAGCGCGCGTGTTCATATGAGCGCGTTGGCCGCCGCGGGCATTCTTGTTCACCACGGCGTCGAGCCGGTCCTCCAACTCACGTGCCGCGACCGCAACCGCATTGCGCTGCAGAGCGATTTGTTGGGTGCGGCGGCACTGGGGGTTCGCAATCTGCTGATCCTGACCGGCGACGATCCCAGTGCCGGCGACCAGCCCGAAACGAAGGCGGTCTTCGATCTCGATTCCCGCAAGCTGATCGAAACCGCAGTCAAAATCCGCGATCGCCAGGAATTGCCCAATGGACGCAAGGTTGCCGGCCGGGCGGACTTTTTTATCGGCGTTGCCGACACGCCACTGGATCCGCCAGCGGGCTGGGCACCAGTGTCATTGCAGAACAAAATCGCTGCCGGCGCACAGTTTGCGCAGACTCAGTTTTGCATGGATGCCGCAATCGTGCGGCGTTACATGAACAGGCTGGCCGAAGAAGGAATTGCCGAGCGGCTTTTTGTGCTGATCGGGATCGCGCCGCTGCCTTCGGCACGAACGGCACTGTGGATGCGTGAGCATCTGCCGGGCTCGATCATCCCGGATCGGCTCATCGACCGGCTCGCACGCGCCGCTGACCCAAAAGCCGAGGGAAAGGGGATCTGTATCGAACTGCTGCAGGAGCTCGCGCAAATTCCGGCGGTGACCGGGGCTCACATCATGGCGCCGCGTAACCACAACGCCATCGCCGAGGTCATCGCCGAATTCCGCGGCGCTCAGCACTCAGTTGCACGTTGATGGCGTTTACATCCGGCCGGCTCAGATCATCGTTCATGGCCGGACTTGTTCCGGCCATCCACGAACGATCAAGGTGCGGATCACCGGCACAGAAGGACGTGAATCACTGGGACAAGCCCGGTGATGAACGATCAGGAGGAAGGACGTGTCTTCCGGTCTTGCAATTCATTAAATCCGCGACTGAGAGGCGGCCAAGCGGCGGCGCAGCAGCGTGCGCATGAAGCGATTGCGGCTGCGGCTCGGCTGGCCGGCAACGGGTCTGGTTTGTTGCGCAGCCGGACGGGAGGAATCCGGCCCTGGTTCTTCGGAGCAATAGCGCCGCTCGAAATCCTCTTCGCTGAAAGTGAAGGAGACATCTTCGTCGTCGGTCATCGGCGCTTCCTCCTGGTCGTCTCGTTCTCGAGGGCTTACTGCCGCACGTACTTCACGATGCGGCGCGCACGGCCCCATTCGCCCGGCTGCACGACGTAGAGATCGCGGTGTGAATCGACCCAGATCCCGTGGCACGAGCGGTGGACCGGGCCGTCACCCCAGCGCGCCAGGCGCTCGCCGTCGAGCGTCAAGATGCTGATCCGGCCGCCATTGTGCTCGGGGATATACACAACATCGTCGTCGTCGACATAGAAAAATGCTGGACCGATCAGTTCGGTCGGCCACACCGTCAACAGCTTCCCGTCCTGGTCAAAGATCTGCACCCGGTCGTTTTCACGGTCGGCGACGAGCACGCGGCCGCGGCGGTCGACCCACACGCCGTGCGGCAGATTGAATTGCCCGGGCGCATTACCCGGCTCGCCCCAAGAAAACAGATACTTCGCGTCGCCTGAAAATTTGTGCACTCGGGCATTGCCGTAGCCGTCGGTCATGAACATCTCGCCGTTTGGCGCAAAGGCGATGTCGGTCGGCAGATTGAACGGCCCGCCGCCATGCGTCACCTTTTTCCACGCTGCAGAGCTCCAATCATCTTCCGGCACGCCGGTATCCGAACGCTCCCCCTTGGCGCCGATCGTCTGCAGCAGCCGGCCGTCGGTCGTGAACTTGTAGAATTGCCCGTGATGCTCGTCGCAGAGCCACACGAAATCGTTCTCGTCAATGCGGATCGCGTGCGGAAACTTGAACAACCCCGCGCCCCAGGACGACAGGAAATTGCCGTCGCGATCGAAGACCACGACAGCATGCTCGGGATTTCGATTGAAGCAATAGACCCGATCCTTAGAATCGGCGGAAACGGCGCAGGCTCTGATCTCGACATGCGCCGGCGGTTTGGCCCAATCCTCGTTGACCTTGTAGGTGTATTTGCCACGGCCGACGATCGGATTCATCGTTTCCTCTCGCACTCTTGTTGGCACGCAACTGCGCGCTGCGCCGCATCATACCCCGCTCTGCGCCTGCCGGCGCGCCCGATGAGCGGGCGCAAGCCAGCCCTGCTCGCTCGGCATATCGAGGCAAGCGGGCGGGGTGGTTAGACATCGCTCGCCATCAGCCGGCGGCAAACGCCTCGTGCAGCGCGCCGAGGGCTACGAGGCAACCCTCGTCGCCCGCGTCCCGATTTTCGAGCGCGGCGAGCCGACCGGCGCCAAACCCGGCCGCCTCGTCCGCCGCGCGCACTAGCCCTTCGCCACCCCCGGCAGGGCGGCCGCTTGACGTTGGCGAAATCGGTGGCCTTTGCTCTATTTGCACAACTACCCATGTACTATTCATGAAACGCAGCGCCGTAATTGCCAAGCTCAGACAGCGCACGAGGCCGAATTGAAGCGGCTCGGCGTCGAGCTTCTTTACCTGTTCGGCTCGACCGCGCAGGACGAGGCGCGAGACGATTCAGACGTCGATCTTTTCTTCGATCACGCACTGGGCAAGCTGAGTCTGTTTCAGCTGATGGATGTGAAGGAATTTGCCGCCCGGTCTTGCGGGGGCAGATAGAAGCTTCGGCGCTGCGAGTCTAGTCATCGCCACTATTGCGAAAACTAAGATCATTGACAAATAAGCATTGATCTGGTATCGGTCTCGGTTAGCAGGTGCGAGTGTGATGGCCGCGCCTGCGGTGCTGATTGACAATTGAAACATCGCAATTCGTGGGTCCCGAAAGTGGCGCAAATCTTCCGGCCGCGCGCTCGGTGTCGGGATCCGCACAGCCCTGGGAGCCTGTATTTTTCCTGTAAAAACAGGAGAACAGGTGGCGAAGGCCGGCGTGCCGCGGGGGTTAGCCCTTGATGCAGATGACCGGGTTTAGTGGCGCGACCCTCAGCGTCGCTCTTGCGGCTGTACCCTTGAGACGGGCGGACAAATGAGCAAACGGGTAACTTTGAGCGAACTCGATCATTTGGATCGCGAACTCGTAGAAGCGGCGCAGGAAGCGTGTACCCGCGCTTATGCGCCTTATTCGCTGTTCGCGGTCGGTGCCGCCGTCCGCAGCAAGTCGGGGAAGATCCACACCGCCGCCAATGTCGAGAACGCCTCCTATGGTCTGACCATCTGCGCCGAGGCGGCGGCGCTGAGTGTGGCCAATGCCGCGGGGGATTTCACCGTCGAGGCGATCGCGGTCGTCGGCTTCGGCACCCGGGATGCCGGGGACAGCTCGCAGGTCGTCACCCCTTGCGGGTCGTGCCGTCAGATCATTGCCGAGGCAGCTCAGGTCACAGGCGGCGATGTGCGCGTATTGTGCTGCAATGGCGAACTGAGCAGCATCGTCATATCGACAATCGCGGAATTGCTGCCGAGCGCCTTTGGACTCGATGATAACGGAACGACATCGCAGCCGCAGCTCTGGCGCGAGGAATTGCAGCTTCGCGTTGCACGGCTGATCGCGGCAAGACGGAAACGATAGCTGCTGGCGTCCGACCTGCCTCAGATATCGTGGACGTCAATGATGCCGGGGAGGGATTTGACGGCAGCGCGGGTTTGCGGGCCGACTTTGAAGCCGCCGGGGATGGCGATCTCGACTTCGCGGGCGGGGAGATCGAGGATGACGCTGATGCGGCCGCGCCCGCCGGTTTCGCGGGCAATAACGTTCTTGAGATTGGACAATGCGCGCGCTTCGCCAACAAAGACGCGCAGGCCCGCCGCGGCGCCGGCGACGACAGCGTCGAGCGGCTCGATCTTTTGGACGGTGAGCCGCAGGCTCTCCTCTTCGCTGCGGACATCGACGGTGACGACGAGCGGCTGGCCGGAATCGAGTAGGCCGCGCGCCTCTCGCAGCATTTCCGAGAACAGCGTCACCTCGTAGGTGCCGCTCGCATCGGACATCTGGACAAACGCGAAGCGGTTGCCGCGGCCCGAGGTGCGCTCTTTCCTGCCGACGACGATGCCGGCGAGCTTGAAGCGGTTCGTCGGGTTCGCCGCGAGACCGGCTGGCAGGTCGGCCCAGCGGATGATCCCGGCGCGTTCGAGGTTCTTGCCGTAAGGGTCGAGCGGATGGCTCGAAAGATAAAAACCGATCGCCGCGAACTCGTGCTGCAGCCGCTCGACCGGCGGCCAATCGGCGACCAGCGGTAGGCTCGGACGCAGCGCGAAGGCCGGATCGATGCCGGCGAACAGGCTCACTTGGCGGCTCTCGCGCTCTTCGGCCGCCTGGCTCGCCTGACGCAACAGCTGCTCGGCGGCGGCAAAGGTTTGCGCCCGGTTCGGGTTGAGGCCGTCGAAGGCGCCGGCCTTGGCGAGGCTCTCGAATTGTCGGCGATTGAAGCTCTTGGCCTCGAGGCGCCGCGAGAAATCGGCGAGATCCTTGAACCGGCCGCGCGCGTTGCGTTCGGCGACGAGTTCGGCCATCGCCTGCGCTCCGACCCCCTTTACCGCGGCGAGTGCGTAGCGGATCGCCGGTTTGTCCCCGGGCTCGACGGTAAAGGTCACCCGCGAGCGGTTGATATCGGGCGGCAGCAACCGGATGCCGAGCCGGTCCAGTTCCTGCCGGAAGACGTTGAGCTTGTCGGTGTTGCCGAGATCCAATGTCATCAGCGCCGCGAGGAACTCGACCGGGTAGTTCGCCTTCAGATACGCCGTCTGATAGGCGAGCAGTGCATAGGCGGCGGCGTGTGACTTGTTGAAGCCATAACCGGCGAATTTCGCCATTTGATCGAAGATGTGGTCGGCCAGCCTCGCATCGACGCCGCGGGCGGTCGCGCCTTCGATGAACAGGTGCCGCTGCGCCTCCATCTCGGCGGGGATCTTCTTGCCCATCGCGCGGCGCAACAGGTCGGCGCTGCCGAGGCTGTAGCCGGCCAACACCTGCGCGATCTGCATGACCTGCTCCTGATAGATCATGATCCCGTGGGTTTCCTTGAGGATCCCCTCGATCGCCGGGTGCAGATAGTCGGCCCTCTCCTCGCCGTGCTTCACCGCTATATAGCGCGGGATATTCTCCATCGGCCCCGGCCGATAGAGCGAAACGATCGCGATGATGTCCTCGAAACGGTCGGGGCGAAGCTTTTTCATCATGTCGCGGACCCCGGCGCCTTCGAGCTGAAAGATGCCGACCGTATCGCCACGCGCGAGTAGTTCATAAGCGCCGGGGTCGTCGAGCGGCTGATTCGAGAGATCGAGCCTGACACCCCGCGCTGCCAACAGGTCGTGGGTGCGTGCGAGAACCGTCAGCGTCTTGAGGCCGAGGAAATCGAATTTTACCAAGCCCGCAAGCTCGACCCATTTCATGTTGAACTGGGTGACCGGGATGTTTGAGCGCGGGTCGCGATAGAGCGGGACGAGCTCGGTCAGCGGGCGATCGCCGATCACGACACCGGCGGCGTGGGTCGAGGCGTGCCGGTAGAGACCTTCAAGCTTCAGTGCGATCGTGATCAGCCGAGCAATGCTTTCGTCGGTATCGCGCGCTTGTTGTAATGCGGGTTCCCCGGCGATCGCCTGTTCGAGCGTCACCGGATGCGCCGGATTGTTCGGTACCAGCTTGCACAGCCGATCGACTTGGCCATACGGCATGCCGAGCACGCGGCCGACATCGCGCAAAACCGCGCGAGCCTGCAATTTGCCGAACGTGATGATCTGCGCGACGCGGTCGCGGCCGTATTTCTCCTGCACGTAACGGATCACTTCGTCACGGCGGTCCTGGCAGAAATCGATGTCGAAATCCGGCATCGACACCCGCTCCGGGTTCAAGAACCGCTCGAACAGGAGGCCGAACCGCAGCGGGTCGAGATCGGTGATCGTCAGGGCCCAAGCGGCGACCGAGCCCGCCCCCGAGCCGCGACCGGGACCGACGGGGATGCCCTGGCGCTTGGCCCATTGGATGATGTCGGAGACGACGAGGAAATAGCCGGCAAAACCCATCCGGATGATCGTCTCGAGCTCGAATTCCAGCCGGTCGCGGTAAGGCTTGGCGGTCGCCTCATCGAGAGCACCCAGAGCTGCAAGGCGTGCGCTGAGCCCGGCATGCGCGGCGCGGCGCAAAGCCGTCTCCTCGTCGAGGCCATCGGCTACTGGAAAGGCCGGCAGGATCGGCTGGCACGGGCGTGGGATGAAGGCGCAACGGCGGGCGATGACGAGCGTATTCTCACAGGCCTCCGGCAGATCGGCAAAAGCTGCCCGCATCTCCGCGGTCGGATGAAAATAATGAAATGGTGTCAGCCGCTTGCGGTCGCTGTCGGCAACTGCCCTTCCTTGGGCGATGCACAGCAGCGCGTCATGCGCTTCGTAAAAATCGCCATCCGGGAAATAAGCGTCGTTGGTCGCCACGAGCGGCAGCCGGTGATGATAAGCCAGCTCGATGAGGCCGGGCTCGGATCGTCCTTCTTCCGGCGCGCCATGGCGCATCAGCTCGATATAGAGCCGGTCCGGAAAAGCCGCCGCGAATTCGCTCAGCAGCGCCGCAGCGGCTTCGGTTTGTCCTTCTGCGAGCAGTCGCCCGACCGGTCCACGATGACCGCCGGCCAGGCAGATCAGCCCGTCGCTGGCGCGCACCAGTTCACAACGGTTGATCGTCGGCTCGCTCGGCACTTCTCCGGCGAGGTAGGAGCGGCTGACGAGCTCGATCAGGTTGCGGTAACCGGTCTCGTTCTGTACCAGGAGGACAATGCGGTCGGGTTCGGCCGGCCGACCCAGACGGTTGCCGCGTTCCGCGTTGCTGCGCTCTAGGGCGATTTCGCAGCCGATGATCGGCTGCACTCCGGCGGCGCTGCACGTGGTCGCGAATTCCAATGCGCCGAACAGATTGGCGGTGTCGGTGATTGCGACGGCCGGCATGCCCTCGGCTTTGCACAGGCCGGCCAGCTCCTTGATCGTGATCGCCCCTGCCGAAAGCGAGTAGGCGGTATGGACGCGAAGATGAACAAAATCGGCGATCGGCATAGCGCCAGCATCGCACGGCCACGCTGCAAAAGTCAGCCGGGTTGCGAAGTCGCCAGGAGAACCGCGGCCGTTTCAGGCGAGGGTCAACGCTCCGATGGGATTACAGCTGTGGCCTGGATTCGCCGAACTTGCGGCTGTAGATGGCAACAATCGCGCGCTCGGTCGCCCCTGGGCCGGAACCCGTACACTGCAAGTTTACCCTCGCTGGGTATGAACTCCGGGCATCCGTGCACACGGACTGAAACGATGGCGCACCCGGCGAGATTCGAACTCACGACCTCTGCCTTCGGAGGGCAGCGCTCTATCCAGCTGAGCTACGGGTGCCGATAAATGGCGGTGCACGACCCCGGATGCGATCAGATATCGCCTCAGGGCGGCCGATGCAAGGAGGTACGTGTTAACTCTCCCTCGCCTCGCATTTGCCGTAATTTGCTGGCCGATTCCGCCGATGAACAAGCCCGCGGGCATCGCCTGGGCGACGCATGTCGAATGCGTCCGGGGGAATAAATGGATCTTCAGCTCGGCGAGAAACCACAGCACTGCGCTGATCGCTCGCTCAATTACGACGTTCTCGAAAAATTGGAAAAGCGTCTCGGACGACTGCACGCCAAGCAGCGTCTCGGGATTGAGGACGATTACGAAGGTCAGGTCTTCGGGCAAGGCCTCAATTTCTTTCACCCAGAGAACTGGCGCCGCAGCGCGTCGATCATTCGTAATACACTGAAACTAACCGGGCTATATTGGCGCGCCCGAAAGAATGCCGAGAATATTCAAGTGCGGCGGCACGACGTCCGATTTCCCGATTTGCCGATCGCCTTCGACGGTTTCACGATCCTGCAGCTGAGCGATTTGCATGTCGACATCAATGCAGGGGCAATGGCCCGGCTGATCGAGCTGCTTCCGACCATATTTTACGACATCTGCGTATTGACCGGCGATTACCGCGGAGAAACCTTTGGACCGTTCGAGCCGGCGGTCGCCGGCCTGGCACGGATATTCGAACATCTCGAAGCACCGGTTTACGGCGTCCTGGGCAACCACGACACGATCCGCATGGTCCCGGCATTGGAGGAGATGGGGATCCGCATGCTGCTCAACGAGTCGGCAGTGCTCGGGCGCGACGGTGAGCGCATCCATCTCGCGGGTATTGACGATGCTCACTACTACCGTGTCGACAACATCGAAAAGGCAGCCTTGGAGATCCCTGCGGCGGAGTTTGCTATTTTACTGTCACATACCCCCGAGATCTACCGCCAGGCGGCGCATGCCGGTTTCAAGCTGCTGTTGAGCGGGCACACCCATGGAGGGCAGATCTGTCTGCCCGGAGCAATCCCGATCACGCTCGATTCGGTCCTTCCGCGGCGGATGGGGGCGGGATCCTGGAAATACCATGATATGGTCGGTTACACGTCGGTGGGGGTCGGCTCCTCCATCGTCCCAGTTCGACTGAATTGTCCTCCGGAAATCACGGTGCACCGTCTGCTGCGTGATAATCCCCAGTCCTAGTAGGGGCGATCGCGCAGACGAAAAGCGTAGAGGAGGCGCGAGAGCACCACCTCGCCGATAAAGAAGAACACGATTCCGGCCAAGATGTCGGCAGGCGCAAGGCCCAGCAAGTTGCGGCAGGCGAGCGCCGGAAACAGCGATTCCGGAACCTGATCGAGACCGCTGGCGCGGCTGCTCGACGGCAAATTCAGGCGGCGCTTGCAAAAGCTGGAGAAGAGGTCACCAGCCATTGCCAAACTGCCCACCAGGAGCCCGACTTGCCAGGCAAGGCCGACAAGAGGTGCACCCGCGGTCGTCACCAGCAGCGCAAGCAAGACCCCGCGGATCGTCTTCGAACCGCCGAGCACCGGCCGGCCGTCGGCAAATATCACACCACAGTCGAGAGGATAAGAATAGCGGGCGCCGAGGATCTTTTTGGCGATCACCGGCGTACCGTTGGCCAACATCAACAAGAACAGCAATTGGCCGATGGCGAATGGGTGCATATCAATGCGCGACGGACGAAATTTGGTGGCCGTCGCGCAAAAAGGCCTCCGCGGCGTCGCGATCTGCGCCGGAGGGTAGCGCCGCCGCTGGCGCGAGCACCCAGTTAGCGACATCGGCAATCACGATCGGGCCCTCGAGATCACGCAATAGCATGTGGTAGCCGTCGCGATACCAGGCGAACCTTGCGCGGCTCCGGCATTCCGGCGGCAGACTGCCGACGAAGAGCCTGATCGGGGTTTTTGGGATGATCTCGTCCTTGGCGCCGTACATCACTAATAGCGGCCAATCGAGACGTGGCGCCGACGCCAGCGCGGCATCCATCAAATCAACCAAACCGTAAATTGTGTCGATGCGCGTGGCCTTGATGACCTTCGGGTCACGCGCCAGGGCGCGCAGCATCGCGATATTATCCGACGCCTGGATCTCGAGCCCGCGGCCGGTCAAGGTGAGCCCGGGCAAAAGGCGCACCCCTGCCCACAAAGCCAAACGCGGCAGCAACCCCATCGTCGCGCGGCCCCATACCGCCGGGGCGGTCAGGATCACGCCGTCGACATCTGGCGCGGGCGTGCCGCCCTCGCCGGTCATGGCCACCACCGCCACCGCTCCACCCATGCTCTCGCCCAGGAGATAGAGCGGCACCCGCGGATAAAGTCGGCGTAGAATCTGCGACGCGGTCGCGGCATCGGCAGCCAGCGCCGCGCGCCCCGCCCAAAAGCCGCGATCGGGAGCGGCGCCAAAGCCTCGCTGGTCGTAGGCATAGGTCGCGATCCCTTGCTTTGCCCAAACCCCGCCGGAGTCTTCGAACGCGTTGCTGTAGTCATTAAAGCCGTGCAAAGCGAGAATCACCGCTCTGACCTCGCCCTTCGGCAGCCACCCGCGCAGCGGGAGCACCTGTCCGTCGCCGGTGACGAATTCCGCCTCGATGAAGCGCGGCGACGGCTTCGGGTCAGGAGCCGCCCGCGCTGTGCCGATCCCAGCGAGCCGCGCCTCGGCGTCGGTCGTAGGCGCACAGCCGGACGACCACAGCGAGGCGATCAGCGCCCAAGCCAGCATTGATCGTGCGGCAGTAATGCGTATCATCGGAGGCTTGATCCACCAACCGGACGCTTTGACGTCCGGTGAGCATTTCCCTGGTCGCAGATGGGACCTTTCGAAACCATCTACATCAATGAGACGGTCGCCGCCTGCAATGGCGGCGGCGGACCGCTCGGTCATCCCAAGGTCTATCTCAATCTTGGCGCGGCCGGGAAGATCGAGTGCCCCTATTGCTCGCGTCTCTTCGTCAATCGCGCGATGGCGGGCGGGGAGACCGCCACGGCGACGACACCGCCGCGGGTGTCAGAAGAGCCCAACGTCTGAGCGAAGGAAACCGTGGACGACATTATCGAACCGTTGGTTTCGCAGCCGCAACCGGCCGCGGCTGCACCTACCCCCTCGACGACGCCACATCACGTGTTTCTGGTCGACGGGTCTGGCTTTATCTTCCGCGCCTACTTCGCCCGCGCGCGGACTGCCGATCCGGTGTTTCAGCGCAAGTCGGATGGCATGGTCACCGAGGTGGTAACCCTGTTCAGCAACATGCTGGACAAATATCGGCGGGAAACCGACGCCGATCATATGGCGGTAATTTTTGACGCGTCCGGTCAGAGTTTCCGCAACCGCATATATGGCGACTACAAGGCCAATCGACGCGAGATGCCGGACGATCTGCGGCCGCAACTGGAACACGTGCGGCGGGCCGCAGCGGCATTCGATATTTGTCAGATAGAGATGCCGGACTTCGAAGCGGACGATCTGATCGCGACTTACGCGCGGCATGCGACTGAAGCGGGTGCCGAGGTGACGATCCTGTCCTCCGACAAGGACCTGATGCAGCTCGTCGACGACAGGGTGAAGATGCGCGATCCGATGACCGATCGCCCGATCGGCGAAGCAGAGGTGCGCGAGAAATTCGGCGTCGGTCCGGACAAAGTTGTCGATGTGCAGGCGCTGTGCGGCGACAGCACCGACAACGTACCGGGTGTGCCGGGGATCGGCGTCAAGACCGCGGCCGAATTGATCAATACCTACAGCGATCTCGAAAACTTGCTCGCCCACGCGCACGAGATCAGGCAGCCGAAACGCCGCGAGGCGTTGATCGAAAACGCGGCGAAGGCGCGGTTGTCGAAGGAACTGGTCAAGCTCGACGACGACGTGCCGTTGCCCTGTCCGTTGTCGGAATTGAGGGTGAAACCGTACGACCCCGACAAGCTGTTTCCGTTTCTCGATGAGATGGAGTTGCGCGCTCTGAAATCGCGCATCGTGCGCCGTCTCGAAATCACCGCACCGCTCCCCCCGGGCCCGAGCGAGCCGGTGATTCCCGAAATTCCGCCTTTCACGGCGCCACGCACTTACGCGCTGGTTGATACGATAGAAGGTCTCGATCACTGGATCGAGGCGGCGGAACAGGCGGGCGCCGTGGCGATCTGGCCGGAGGCAAGCGCGCTTGCCGGGATGCGCCCCGCCCTGTGCGGCATCGCGGTGGCTGTGGCGCCCGGGCTTGCTGCCTATATCGCCATCGGTCATCGCGTGTCCGGCGGCCTGGACCTGCGCGATGCAGGCGAGCTTACGCTGGAGGCGGCGATCAACAAACTCCGGCCTCTGCTCGAAGCCCCCGGGGTCCTCAAGATCGGCCACGATGTCAAGACCGCCGCCCACCTCTTGTCGCGCTACGGCGTCACGTTAGCACCATACGACTGCACGATGCTGATGTCGTACGTGCTCGACGGCGGTCAGTTCGAGCATACGATGGAGAATTTGGTCCGGCGCTGGCTCGAGCACGACCTCGCGCCTCTCAAGGAGCTGATCGGCACCGGCAAGAGCCTTATCGCGTTTGCTGAAGTGCCGTCCGAGCGGGCACGTGGCTTCGCCGCCGAGCGCGCCGACGCCGCGCTGCGCCTGCATATGCTCCTCAAAGCGCGCCTGATCCGGGACAGGATGACCGCTTTCTACGAGACGATCGAGCGCCCCCTCGTGCCGGTCGTTGCCGCGATGGAGCGCGAGGGGATCAGGGTCGATCCCGCGGCGCTCGCCGAGTTGTCGCGCGACTTCGAGCACCGTATCGCCGAGATCGAGCGAGCGATCTTCCGCGCCGTCGGAAACGAGTTCAACATCGGCTCGACCAAGCAATTGGGCGACGTGTTGTTCGAGAAACTCCAATTGCCAGGCGGCAGGAAGGGCAAGACCGGCGCCTACGGCACCGACGCCTCGATCCTCGAAGAGCTCGCGCCAATGCACGAAGTGCCGGGGCTCGTGCTCGAATGGCGTCAGCTGACAAAGCTCAAATCGACTTACGCTGATGCGCTCGTCGACGAGATCGACCGCGAGAGCGGCCGCGTGCACACCTCATATGCGCTCGCCGTGGCGGCGACGGGCCGGTTCTCGTCCAACAACCCGAACCTGCAGAACATTCCGATCCGCACCGAGGAAGGCCGCCGCATCCGCCGCGCCTTTGTCGCCGAGCCCGGTCATGTGCTGCTATCAGCCGATTACAGCCAGATCGAGCTCAGGCTCGCCGCCCATGTCGCCGATGTCCCGGAGCTGAAGCAGGCCTTTCGCGACGGTTTGGATATTCACGCGATGACCGCGAGCCAGGTGTTCGGCGTGCCGCTCGCCGAGATGGACGCCAACACCAGGCGGCGGGCGAAGGCGATCAATTTCGGCATTATCTATGGCATCAGCGCCTTTGGCCTGGGGGCGCAGATCGGCGTGCCGCAGGCCGAGGCGGGGGCCTATATCCGCGCCTATTTCGAGCGCTTCCCGGCGATCCGCGCCTATATGGAGCGGATCAAGACCGATTGCCGGCGCACCGGCTATGTCGAGACGATCTTCGGGCGCAAATGCTTCATTCCCGGCATCCGCGACGTCAACCCGGCGCGGCGTGCCGGCGCCGAGCGGCAGGCGATCAACGCCCCCCTGCAGGGCTCGGCGGCGGACATCATCAAGCGCGCAATGGCCCGCATCCCCGCCACCCTCGCCCGCGAAAGGCTGCATGGGCGCATGCTGCTGCAGGTCCATGACGAGCTGCTGTTCGAGGCGCCGGAAACTGAGGTCGAGCACACCGCGGAGGTCGTTCGCTCGGTCATGGAAGGCGCCTGCGCGCCGCGCTGCGAACTCTCGGTGCCGCTCGTCGTCGAGACCGGTTGGGCCCACAGCTGGGAGGAGGCGCATTAACTCTCATTTCCAAGACACTGCGCAGGTCAGCGGGGGTCGATTACCCGAAATGTGAGCCGGCAGTTTTCGTAACTATGCGAGAACGCAATCTAAAAATCTCCGGTTGATTGCGCGGTACTGAAAAATTCGTTAAGATTTTCTGTGTGGGTGCTGTCGAGCGCCCAGCTACGATGGCGAACCAATCGGGAGGAGCCAACAATGTGGGGTGGAATCATCGGGTTGATCATCCAACTGATCTCTGGTGCAGTGGGCGGAAACATCGCCGGCTCGGCGCTGAAGCAGTATGATTTGGGTACCATCGGCAACACGATCGCGGGGATCGTTGGCGGCGGTGTGGGCGCGCAGATCATCGGGGCATTGTTCGGCGGGGGGGCTGAATCCGCCGCCGCCGGGGCAGGGGGGGTCGATATCGGCTCGATCATCGGCCAGATCGCATCGGGCGGGGTCGGCGGGGGTGTCCTGATGGTGATTATCGGACTCATCAAACAGGCGATGGGCGGTCAGAAGGCTACTTGAGCCGGCTGGCGCAAAACATCGCTTTGAAACCGCGAGTTGCGTCGCGTGAGTCATCGTGGCGCTGACGAACCGCCTTCGAAACGCGGTCGTCCCAACAAATATGACGCGGCGGCGCCTCGAGGGATGAGGTGGCGAACGGCTCTGTTGTGCTGTTTATGCTGTCTTTTCGTATTGGATGCGCCCGACCGCGCCTGGGGTCAATACAGCAGCGGGGGATACAGTCGACCCGGCGGCGGAGCGGCGTACGGTTACTCGGCTCCGAACCGCCGGGTGCCGGTCACCAGTAGCGGCGGCTACAGTCGGCGAGCGTATTCAGGCGGCGGCTATGCCACCGGCTCGTTTGGCGACCGGGCGGTTTCCCGCCGCCTCTCGGCACAGGCGCTTCGCGACTATGAGGCGGCGCAACGGCCGGTAGAAACATACGTTCGTCGTCCGCCGGCTTATTCCGGCGGTTACGACTGGGCAAGCGCCGCGCCGCGCCGGCCGCCGGTCTGGGGAGGGCAACAGCTAGGGACCAGGGCGGCGAGGGGGCCGGCCTTGCCGGGCTCGGGACCTTTGACCGCGGTGGCATTGTGGGCGGCGTTAAATTCGCTGTCGTCACCCGGCTCTGCCGAATATTTCCATAATTACCAATACGACCCCGGGTATGTGCAATGGCGTCGCGAGGCCGATCGCGAGGCAGCTCACAATCCGGCGGTCGCCGCCAAGCTCGATCAGCTCGATAGCCGGCTCGCGCAACTGGAGGGTCAGCCGCGCAGCCCGTCGGCGTCACCTCCTGTTCGGACATCGCCCGCGCAGGCGGAAGGGTCAGGCTTTATATGGCCGATCCTGTTCATTGGTATCGTCATCTTGTTGCTGCTCTGGTTGTGGAGGCGCCGCATCGGCCGCCCTGCCACCGCAGCTGCCGCCTCCGGCCTCGCCGGCAGCGCAACCACGCGGTTCCGGGTCGGCATGACCATGCCCGTCGATCCCTCACCGTTTCTGCTGGCCGCCGGTTCGACAAAGGTGCAGCCGCCGGAAGGCAGCGGTATGATTAGCGTCGAGGTCGTGGGCCTGTTGCGCGACGGCGCCGTCCTGCTGCACCGGCTCTATTTGCCGGGAGGCAAGGCATTTTTCCAGCTCCATCTCGGCGCCGGCGGCCAGCCGGACGAGTGCCGCTATTTTTCACGGGTCGACGAGGTCACCCCAGCGGACGGCCAGGAGTGGGGGCTGTGGCTCGATCCCACCCAGGGCATGATCGGATGGCCGTCGTTTCAGACGAAGGACGGCAAGATGTACGGACGTG
>Ga0182041_10000427_pt1 | contig 19654 bp, 19 predicted proteins | sample flu12Cox44000178_FD_125967 | JGI IMG/M metagenome (GOLD analysis project Ga0182041, IMG submission 125967) | Lab enrichment of tropical soil microbial communities from Luquillo Experimental Forest, Puerto Rico - flux8day.12C.oxic.44.000.178 | ecosystem: Environmental > Terrestrial > Soil >...
AGACTCGCAAAATGCTTCGTTCGCGGCGAGAAAACGACCGTCAGGCGAAACGATCACCATGCCCACGCCCGCATCCCGAAAGACCCTGCGGAACTTCTCTTCGCTGGCGCGCAGTTGGTCCTCGGCTTGCTTGCGTTCCGTGATGTCTTGAGCCGTGCCGCGCAGCCAAGCGATTCGGCCCGCCGCGTCGCGCACCGCTTCACCTCGATCGATGATCCATCTTGTGCTGCCATCGGGGCGAAGCATCTCTAGATCGAGTGTGTATGGTGTTCCATTTCGCAATGCCTCCACGACCGCACACTTCAGGCGTTCCCAGCCCTCTGAGGTATACAACGTTGTTTGTTCACCTAAGGCAGGAGGCGGCAGGTCGGGATCGCGGCCCGCGATTCGGTAGAGCTCCTTGGACCAAGCAACCTCATCGGTCTTTGGGTTCCACTGCCAACTGCCAACTTGGGACACGCGCTGTGCTTCGATGAGCTCTTCCTCTCGCCTTTTCAGCACTTCTTCGGCGTCTCTGCGCTCCTCTGCAAGAGCCGCGAGAACCATGAAAGGTATCGCAGTGGATATTAGAAAGAGCTGTATCGACCGTACGCTGTGGAATGGCCCCTGTTCGATGAAGGGGCCGCGGCCGTGGACTACACCCCAAATCGACAAAAGCGCAACTACTATCACCGCAGAGCTGGTCCCTATCGATCCGAAGCGCAGTGCGGACCAGAGTAGAAACGGCACGAGAGCATAAAGCAATGCCGGCGAGCTGGCCGTGGCAGAAGCAGTAAAAGCGATGTGGCTGAGAAAAGCCAGCCCAGTTAACAGCGCGACCGCTTCCAGATGGAAGATGCGTGATTTTCGCAGCCATGCACGCCCGTCACTCATCCAACTGAAAACGGCCGGAGTCAGAGTGAGGAAGGCCAGCACCTCGGAGAAAAAACAAATTTTCCACCCGGTCCAGTAGTCGCTGGCGACTCCATGCGCGCTGACAAATGCCGCAGTGAATGGCGCAAGAATTACCGCAAAAACCAAAAATATGGTCAAGGCCTTTGCTCTATTTAGCCTTGGTATTCCGCCAAAGTAATGGCTCAGGCACAATGTGGCTATGAGGATTTCAAGCAGATCCGCTGGTATGAACCAGGCAATCGAACTGAGAGTCAGGCCTGCCTGCAAGTCGTAAACAACAAACCCCGCGCAGGCCGCCACCACGACTGCTAACCAGATTCTACGCGGAACCAGCAACAGCACTGGCACTAGAAGTGCGCAGCCCGGCCAAATCGGCCAGATCGTTTGGGGGTGCAGAAATGAATGCCCCTTCTAGTCGTGGAGCGAAGTAAGAGAGCACGGCAACGAAGCACACTAGGATCGCCGTTTGAACGGGAGTGTTCGGATTCCATAAAAGGCGCTGACTTGGGCCGGCGCCGTGTCCATCGATTGAAAACCCTTGGGCTCTGGGCTTGGGCATGAGAGTTTCGTTGACGTTCGAGTATACGGCATTTGCGAGCAATTGGATGACGAGCCCCAAACGCGCATTTCCCGGCAAGCCGCCGCAGTGGGTACTAGACCCACTTGAGTGGCCGCATGATCGTCGGGTTCTTGCCTCTTTCTTCCTTTGCAGTTTGTGCCGGCGGTGCCTGGCTGCGCCGCATCCCTTTGCTGGTGCGCCCCACAGCTTTGTCTTTTGCCTTGGTTGCCTCCAAGCAACGACGCGTTTGAGGCCCCTGAAGTAAAAAAGCACTTTTGTACGCGCTAAGCGCATCTGCTGGGTATTGACGCAGTCTCAGCCGACGATGGGTACCGCATGAATGGCTTGGGGGTCAGCAACTGGTTGGACGTGTTTCGCGTGCATCATGGATTAGGTAAGCTATGACGGTGGACAACCTCGCTGTGCTCCTTCGCTCCCGTGACGAAGAGCTAGTAGCGATCTACGAGAACGTTCCCGGGATCGTGTTTTACATCGCCGTCGAACCGGATGGCGAGTTCCGTTTTCTGTCAGTGAGCCGCGACTTCCTCGTTGCAACTGGGTTGACTCGAGAACAGATCGTCGGCTCCTTCGTGCGTGATGTCATCCCGCCGCCGTCGCGCGACATAGTGTTGAACCATTATCGAGATGCGATCCGATCCGGTCAGCCCGTGCGATGGGAGGAGGAGTCGGTGTATCCCGCGGGCCGGCGGTATGGTGAGGTTGCTGTGACGCCTTTGTACGATGCCAGCGGCATTGCGACGCACCTCATTGGCATTGTCCACGACATCACCGAGCGTAAACGGATGGAGAAAGAACGCGCGGAAGGAGATCGGCTTAAAGACGAGTTTTTGAGTTTGCTGGGCCATGAACTCAGGAACCCTTTGGCGGCCATCTCCACCGGCGTGCAGCTGCTCTCCGGTGGTGTGACCGACGAGGAGCGTGTCTCCTTGAATGGAATGATGGATCGACAAGTGAAGCTGATGCAGCGTTTGCTGGACGATCTTCTCGACCTTGGCCGAATCACACACGGCCACATTCAATTGAAGAAGGAGCGTATCGACCTTGCAAAGCTCCTGCAACACGTAACTGTGGTAACGCAATCGACCACAGCGGAACGCCGGCAGGAAATGATTCTCCGGCTGCCCGCCGAAGTCGTGACATTTGAGGCGGACGAAGCGCGCCTCGAGCAGATAGCGATCAACCTGCTGAGCAACGCCTCAAAATACACGGCCCAGGGGGGCAGGATCGAATTCTCGGGCGCCAGAGAAGGTTCCGAGGTTGTCCTCCGATGCAAGGACAACGGGCGGGGTATTCCGCGGGAGATGCTTCAGAAGATCTTCGAGCCGTTTACTCGTGTCGGGCCGCTATCCGACAGCCGTGGGGAGGCAAGCCTCGGCATAGGTCTGGCGCTGGTAAAGCGACTTGTGGAACTGCATGGGGGAAGGATCTCTGTCGAGAGCAGCGGCCCCGGCACGGGAAGCGAATTCTTGGTGCGGCTGCCCATGCAACCTACGCTTTCCGATCAACCCCCTGCCCCAGAAACGAAACCCGCGTTTACATTGCGGCGCTCTCGCTCCATCGTCCTCGTCGAAGACAATTCTGACGTGGCCGGTACCATTGTGGTCGCCTTGAAACAGGCGGGTTATCGGGTGACGCTTTTCGCGGATGCATTCTCCGCGCTGGCAGGACTTTCGGATTTGCAGCCACATGCCATTCTGCTGGACATAGGACTCCCGGGCATGGATGGGTACGAGCTGGCGGCGAAGTTGAGAAAGGAGCGGAATTGTCGGGACTCGCTATTCATTGCGATTTCTGGCTTCAAGAGACGCCAGACGCCCGAAGCCGCGGACGATTTCGATCACTACTTCACTAAGCCAGTGAATCTCAGCTCCTTACTAAATGTCCTTGGCTCAACGCTCGCTGAGGCGGAACAAGCCACGGCTGCCGCAGCGGGCCCGGCACCGGAAAAGACCTCGCTGCAAGTGTTGCTGATTGAGGACCACGCTGCTCTGTCGGCTGCGATGGCCGAACTGTTGAACCGGGAAGGTTTCGAAGTTCGGACCGCTTTCTCGGGCGAAGAAGGCTTAAAATTTGCTTCGGACTTCCGGCCTCAACTGATTCTATGCGATTTAAATCTCCCTGACATGGGGGGCCAGGAAGTGATTCGCAGACTACGGTCGAATCCCGTTACGCGGCACGCGTATTCGGTGATTCTCACGGCCCTATCCGAGGCGGAAATTCGCACCTTCAACGACGAAGCCAAGAAAATGGGCATCGATGAGTTCATCCGCAAGCCCCTTATGCCTGAGGTTCTCCATTCTCTGGTGGCCAAGCTCAAGCGGTAACGCGTCTCACCAAAGCGGCGCCGCAACAGCCCGAAAGCCGGGCATCCGTAAGAACCTTGGGACGCTTAACATGGTGCCTTCCGAACAGGTCCGAGGTAGTGTTGTGCAGGCGCAGGTTCCACTCGAACAAAGCGGGATCAACCTGGACGGGTGTGTCAAGCGATCCGAGGTCTCATCCGGACCCCACTCTCAGTGCGCGTGTAACGGACAACTCTCGTAAGTCGGAACCCTCCAGCCTTTCACAAGTGGGCTTCTGCAACACAGGACCTGTTCGTCTTGCCGGGCGAGGGTTCGCGGTCAAATTCGTCTGTCGTGCTGCGGTGCTCGCGATTGAAGCGGCGAGATTGGACCAATCTTGGTGCGGATGACAATTTAGCGAGGCACAAGGACGGAATCCGTGGAGCAAATGAGTCATTTCCGGGTGTTCACTTGCATTGCTCACGCATAATACAATCCGTACCGCCCTAAGGAACCAATGAAACTCTACCGCACAAATGACAGCTGTCTTGTGGAGCACAACGACGCATTTTATTCCATCGAAGGCGGTTCCTGGGATGGGCTGATTACTCGCGACGACCTCGAAGCTCATCTGGCGAGATTGATCAGCGGGTCGCCTCCGCTCCCTCAGAACCTACCGCCGAATCCTGCCATTCTTCGCCCTCCCATCGGCACCCAGGAAGTGTGGGCGGCGGGCGTCACTTATTTTCGCAGCCGCGATGCCCGTATGGAGGAATCGAAATCAACGGGGGGAGGAGATTTCTACGACCGCGTCTACCGGGCCGAGCGGCCCGAACTGTTTTTTAAGGCGACGCCCAATCGCGTGGTCGGTCATTATGGAAAGGTTGCGATTCGCAAGGATGCGTCATGGTCGGTACCCGAGCCCGAACTCGCGCTGCTGGTTAGCCCGAGCGGAAAGATTCTCGGGTATACCATCGGAAATGATATGAGCTCGCGGGATATCGAAGGCGAAAATCCCTTGTATTTGCCGCAAGCAAAGGTTTACGAGCGCAGTTGCGCGCTCGGTCCGTGCATCCGGATTTCGTCCGAACCGTTGTCAACCTTAACGGAAATCCGTCTGGATATCCTGCGCGCGGGGCAGACGGCATTTGCCGGTTCCACTAATCTGAGCAATCTGAAGCGAGAACCCGCCATGCTGGTCCACTATCTTTACCGCGACAACCCGTTTCCGAATGGATGTTTTCTCCTGACGGGAACCGGGATTGTGCCGCCCGATTCGTTCACGCTAAATCATGGAGATGAAATCAGAATCAAGATTGACGGCATCGGAACGCTCATCAATTTTGTCGGCTGATCCTCAGAGAGGCTTATGACCCTTCACGGAAATAATTTCATCGGAATGCAGTTGTCTTCCGCTGGTCCAAAGACGTTTTTGAGCTTCGATCCGCGCGGAGGCAAACAACTCGGCACTCCCTTTCACGAAGCCACCGAAGAAGAAATCAACCGATCGCTGGAACTAGCCGCGAAGGCTTTCCCGGTTTTTCGCGAAAGCACGCCACAGGTCATCGCAGGATTTCTGGAGCGAATCGCCAGCGAAATCGAACAGCTCGGCGATCAGCTGATCGATCAGGCGGCAAGCGAATCCGGCCTTGGCCGAGAGCGGCTCACTGGCGAGCGTGGACGCACGGTCAATCAGTTGCGATTGTTTGCCAATCTGGTTAAGGACGGATCCAGTGCGGAAGCGCGCATTGATCCTGCTTTGCCGGACCGGAAACCTGTGCCGCGCCCCGATCTGCGCCGGATGTTGATTCCGGTCGGTCCAGTGGTCGTCTTTGGTGCAAGCAACTTTCCACTTGCGTTTTCGGTGGCCGGTGGCGATACGGCGTCGGCTTTTGCTGCAAAGAATCCGGTGGTTGTGAAGGGCCATCCAGCGCATCCGGGAACTTCCGAACTGGTAGCGGGTGCTGTTGTTCGTGCGGTCGCGACCGCAGGCTTGCCGGAAGGCACTTTTTCTCTGGTGCATGCGGTCGATCCCGCTGTGAGCCTCGCGCTGGTGCGCCACCCGCTGGCGAAAGCAGTAGCTTTTACGGGTTCCCTGCGCGCTGGCAGGGCCATCTTTGACGCGGCAACGCAGCGCCCCGATCCCATTCCGGCGTATGTCGAAATGGGCAGTACGAATCCTGTATTTCTGCTTCCGGGTATCATTCAAGAACGCAAGGATGCACTAGTTCAAGGACTCACCGCTTCCGTGAATTTGGGGGCCGGCCAGTTTTGTACTTGTCCCGGGCTGATTTTTGCACTCAATGACAATGCGTTTGTGCGATTCAAGGAAGAGCTGGCAGATGCCTTCCGGCAATCCGTTCCCGCTACCATGGTTCATCCCGGCGTTCTCAAAGGCTACGAGGAAGCGACTTCACGAGTAGGCAAAGTCAATGGAGTTGGCGAGAATCGGGCTCGCCAGATTGCTGACCCTCAATTAACGGAAGCTACCCCTGTTCTTTTTGAGACGGATTCGGCGACATGGCTTGCGAACGACGCTCTAGCCCATGAAGTGTTTGGCCCCAGTACGATCCTTGTCCGCAGCGAAACCGAGGACGAACTGTTGCGAATTGCGGAGTCCTTGCCTGGCTCGCTCACCGCAACGGTGCATGGCACCCCGGAAGATTTGAGGAAATACCGGAAGTTGATTGCGCTGCTTGAGACGAAAAGTGGGCGGTTGATCTTCAACGGATATCCGACGGGAGTGGAAGTGAGTCACGCAATGCATCACGGAGGGCCTTATCCTGCGACGGGAGATCCAAAATTCACGTCTGTCGGTACGGCCGCAATCTTCAGATTTCTCCGGCCCATCTGTTATCAGGATTTTCCAGACGAGGCATTACCGCCAGAGCTCCAGCGCGGAAATCCGCGGAAAATCTGGCGAATGATTAACGGACAACTTACTCGCGATTCCGCTTGATCAGGCAGGTTAACATGAAAATAACGCGCCGGGATTTCAGCCGCATGGTGGGGCTGGGTACGGGAGCGCAATGGCTTCCGAGAATTCCCTTTGTTGCACAAGATCGGAGAATTGGCTACTGCATTGTGGGGCTGGGCCGGATTTCGATGCAGCATTTCATGCCGGCAGTGAAGATGTCGAACAAGTCGAGGATCACGGCCGTGGTCAGCGGTCACCGGGACAAGGCCGAACGCATGGCTGCCGAATATGGCGTACCATCTGGCAGCATTTACAACTACGAAAACTATGATGAAATCGCGAAGAATCCGGACATTGATGCCGTGTACATCGCCTTGCCTAACAGCATGCACGCGGACTACAGCATCCGTGCGGCGAAAGCTCGGAAGCATGTCCTTTGCGAGAAACCTATGGCCACGAGCGTCGAACAGTCCCGCGCCATGATTCAGGCTTGCGAAAGCGCGCGTAGGAAGCTCATGATCGCCTACCGCTGCCAATATGAACCGGCGAATTTGCGCGCCGTGCAACTTATTCGGGAGGGAAAGCTCGGCTCGATCCAATCCATTGAAAGCGCGTTCGGTTTCCCCATTGCGCCAAACGAATGGCGACTGGACAAGAAATTGTCCGGAGGCGGTCCGCTGGTGGACGTGGGGATTTATTGCCTGAATGCCTGCCGTTATCTAACCGGCGCGGAACCCAGCGGCGTAAAAGGGTTCTCCTCTGTTGTGGACCAGGACGGGCGGTTTGCGCAGGTGGAGGAGACGCTCTCCTGGACCATGGAGTTTCCCGGTGGTGCGTTGGCGAGCTGTACATGCACTTATGGGAGCCCGATGCCCGGCTACTTCCGCGTGCGGGGATCCCGGGGCACAGTTATCGTGGAGCCAGCATTCAACTACGACAAGCTGCATTTGTTGGCGCAGTTCGAGGACGGACAGACGCTGGAGTTAGCGCCCGACGACCCGGATCCGACGCAGTTTCTCCGCGAGGCCGATCACATGGCCGACTGCATTCTGCAGAACAAAGAACCGAAGACTTCAGGCCAGGAAGGGCTGCGCGATATGGTGCTGATCTCGCAGATTTATCGTTCATGTGAGAGAACCAGCAGAGTCCCAGCGCGAATGCAGTCCCGCGACAACCTTGACAACGTGCGCGGGGTGGTTGTAGCGAATCGCGTGCACTCAGCTCCGGATTCTGGTTGAGTCAAGTCAGGATTCGGACGTTATCCGAGATCCGGAGTGGAAGCAGGCCGGGCAGGAAGCTGAGCTGACTTGCCCGCGATAAACGCCCGCAGGATAGAGCTACGAATCCCCTGACGGCCGGCATCGGACACCAATCGGGACTAGTCGCCCTTAGCGACAGCCGGCACAGGAGGCCCTTGAGTCGCTCGAGCTCTTCGATCGCCACTGCTTCGTTGGGCCTTTCGGCCTTTCCACCGGGGAGGCGTGCGTGCGTCCTCGGTATCTTGGTTCTCAGCTCGCCGCACCTGCGGACGCTTTACGCGAGATGGTGTTCTTATCAGTTTCCTCCGTCTCACTCTTGTCGATTTCGATAGAGCCTTTGAAGTCCGCGCCGTCATCGATCAGAACCTGCGCGGTCCTCAAATCCCCGGTCACCGACCCGCCCTTCTTGATCTCAATCCTCCCCGTCCCGTGTACGTTGCCTTGCACACAGCCGTATACCACCACCTCGCGGGCGTTGATGTCAGCCTTTAGCTTCGCCGCCGTCCCCACCGTTAGCTTGTGCTCATTAAGCTGGATCATTCCTTCCATCGCGCCGTCAATCAGCAGATCCTCCCTGCCCGTGAGGTCGCCCTTTACACGCAAGCTCGGCCCCAACCACGCCGTAGACCGGTCCGCTACGGAGTCTACCGGACGCCTCGTATCCGAGCTCTTCCCGTCAAGCTGGGGAATTTTCGATTCCCGGGCCGCGGCTTGCGGTTCATTCGGTTTCTTCGCATTCCAGACAAATCCTTTCATGGCTTTACCTCTGCTTTTTGTTGAGACGCACAAAAACTACAAGCGGATTTACTCGCACGCCGACGCCAAACAGTTCGCCAACTCCCGATAGGCCGGCGCACTCACTCCTCGTAGTACGTGACTTCGGCGATTATCCCGCTAGCAGGACCACGCGGGCCATCCTAATTTTTTTGGGCGTCTCGTCGTAGTACACCAGCAAATCCATGCTCGTAGCGCTGACCTCTCTCGTTGAGAAACGCGAGCTCTGCAACTAACCGCGGCGGCGTGAGTGTCCCGATAAACTGCTCTTGATCACCGTCTACTGTTCCCATCTCGATTCGAGTGACCGCACAATGGGAAATCCCCCGGATGAAATAGCCGTTCGCTTTCACCCACATCCATTCATCCGTTTCCAAACGGCAACGGCGGGCACGCGCGCCCGATTTGCTCCATTCGAACGCAGAGAGGTAAGACCAGCAAATTCGGACACGCAGTTCACAGCTTCCATCTCTGGTTGCTCAGGTTCGAGGGCTGTCTCCGATCCCGGAAAGTTCAATGGACAGCATCAAGAGGACAATCAATCGGAGTGAATCCATCCGCATCGACGGGACAGGTTTGAAACGCATATCGTGAAATGAGCACCTTTTCCGATGCCCATACATTTCGCTTGAAATCACCGATCAAGAGTTCGTCTTGTTCACTAAGCTGTCCAGATTCTTCGGCGGCTTGAATTCGCGCTGCCGTCGACATTGCCATCGCTTCGTCTTCCAAGCATTCCTGCACGGAATCAAGGAATTTGGTCTTACACCAAATTTCGTGGGCTGCGTGTGCTTCAATAATATCTTCGGAAATGTGCGCCCAAGGCACTTCGGCTTCGCGGACCTCGCGTTTATGAGCAATTACGCGGTCATAAACCAACACCGCCAGGAATCCCGCCACCAGAACAAACAGCAACGCTCTCAATGCTGTATTGGTCATCGTTCCTCTCTTTGAAGAAGCACAGGCTTAGGCTGCGCATGTGGCACAGCCCGACGGTATGAAGACGCACCTTCGCCGCGTCTTTCAGGTATTTTCCTAATTTTCTCATGAGAGGGCCGGAAGCCCTCAAGCAACGGCGGCCTGTGTTGCTGAATCGGCACCTGCTGAATGTGAGAATCCGCCTATCCCCTGGGCTCTAAAGTGGAGATCGTCGTCGATCTCCTCGGCGTTCGTGACGTCAGCCCTTGGGTCAAGCCGTGCCACGCCAGCCGCGGTGAGGTCAAAGACGCTGCCAAAGCGTGACACGCTCGGCGTAGCGTGGAAGCAGATATGTCCCGAGCTAAAGATATTGATTGGCGGAGGAACCCGCCATGGCGAGCGCCGGCTTCCCGGTCATCGTTGAGCGCTTAGCCTCGATCAGATCCAGCAAAATAAATATATTGGGAACCCTCTTTGCCGCGATGGCTATGTTGTCCAGCCATTTGCCTTCCGCTTTCATGCGCAACATCGAACCATCAATTTTGCATTTCATAAGTGCCGCGTAGGGAATAGGTTCTTTCGATTTCCAGATAACACCGGCAGGCGACAGCGAAATTTTCCCAAAAGACACAGTTCCGCCGGAGTTGAGAATGCGCTCGGCATCCTGACGCAGCCGGGGGTTGACAGCCGCCAGGGTCAGCCGTACGACTTCCTCCACATCGCGAATGTTCGAATTGATAGTCATTTTCTGCGGGCCGATCAATTCAAACGACCGGATCATTTTGTTGTTGCTGCCAGCGATTGCTGCCAGAAGCCACCCAACAAGCCCGAAATGTGCGCCCGCGTTGATGGGCCGCTGGCCATAGCGAGTCTCCGTGATTTCCTCCCATCGAAGATCCTTCTCCCTGAACGGAGATTTGTAACAGATCCCTTCGTCATGGACAGTGACTCTTGTCTTCGTCCACCACCAGGCGTATGCAAACGACAGCCCCAGCATGGCCGTGAAGGAAGCCAATACCGGGTCCACTTGGCGGCTCTGGTAGGAATTGTAAGCCGCCCACAGCAGAAGGGGGACGAACACCAGGGCCGCGACGATCAGCCAAGAGAATGTGTATCGAAACGTGTTTCGAGGGGGCGACATAAACATGGATACACCTCAGGGAACCGTTGTTTGCTCATAGAATGGCTGCGTCGAACGGCGTTGTCACTGCTCAATAAAAAGGTGTGTTGTTAGAATCTAACCCGGGAGACAGTTCGCCAACTGGCTGACTGGCACCCGGACTGTGGTTGTCCCCGCTGTCCAACAGATGGTTTGGGGTGATGGCAAAAGCTTGGTCAATGTTGTCAATGTTGAGGCTTCCTATGCACTACAGCAATCCCACTGCATCCCGTGATTCCCCGCTTCCGCCGGAGTCATATGGACGAGCAGCGGAAGGACGCAATCCTTCTTGCGGCAACAATTCTGGCAGCACGGAGAACTTATCCAGCTGGTCGTAAAGGGACGGTCACAAAGTCGCGATCGGTCGCCGGTACGACATTTTGGGCGTTCTGCGCTGTAGCATTTGGTCTCTTCCATACCCCCTGGCGCCAAAGTCGAAGCGGTCCCTGTTCGAAGCTGCGATCCGTGGCCTATGCAGATTCGATTCAAGCGTCTGGACTGAAGACGATGTGTTAGATCGGATGGACATCACGGTCGAGGTTCGCCAGAAGCCGGTAACTCATACCGTCAGCATCGAGTAACCCGTTCCTGGCCCTTAGACCAGTAGACAAATGGAAGCAGACCCAAGTAGATTCCGTATTGAAGCGCTCGCGGATGTCCGGGCAGGTCAGTACGTCGTTTACAACGGGGAAACGGACGAACGGTTACTGATGAGCGCTCCGTCAGAACCTTGGGACAACAGCGGCCAGGAAACTGAGTGAGTTACCCTTGCCTCGGAGATACTAACCTCATGCTGGTACACCTGATTGCAGTGGCGCTTACTATAGGTACGATTCTAGTTCCTGTGTGCCTGTTCCGCTTTGTGTATCGCTTCGTGAAAAAGCCCGCGACTCGGCGATAGGCCACCTTGCCAGCATCGATGCTACCGCAATTCGCTATCTGCGCGCTTTCGTTGCGCTCGTGCTGCTGGTTTGCCTTGTTGGCCCAGCCCTGAATCGTTATGCGTCCCCGGTACGAGCAAGTTCCAGTCCCAACGCGAAGGTGTTCGGCGCAAGAGACTGACAGGAGACGACTCGCGCAGTCGCCCGCAGATCGCCCATCATAGCTTTGACCCTCAAACGACTTTGCGCCTTCCAGGGCCGTGCTCCAAGCAACTGAAGTAAGCCATTCGCTTCTGTCCGGCGTCCTTCACGATGGCAGTGAACGATTGTGATTTAGGTCGGCTCGTATCCCTACCAGCAAACCTTCCCGTACGCGGGACGGTTACCTCCGTCTTGAGCCTTCTTTTGCGTCATGAACACCCCGAGCTTGGTGTTGCCATACCAGCGCGTGCCCGCACAGTGATACACGCCGGAGTTCGTGTTGACCCAGACTTTTACATCTGGATTCCCGGCTTGCACGTTCCTTGCAGGAGTATTTTCTTTCTCGGAGGGCGCTGGAGAACGTTCTGTGGTTGGCGCCGACTGGCAATCCGATCCACACGCCTTGCCATAAGCAGGCCGATTTCCTGCCTTAATCGCCGCACATTCCCTTACGTACTCACCGCGCTTCGTATTCCCGTACCAACGAGTGCCAGGACAGTGGTAGACGCCGCTGGCTGTGTTGACCCAAACCGTGACCTCATTTTGCGTCTTTCCTTGCCCCGCTTGCACTGCGGGGCTGACAACGTATGTTGTAAGAAGCGCGAGAAGAAGCGTTGCCAGTAGCGCAAGGACGGCAAGTCTTGTACGTCTCATGTCTGCGGCCCTTCCAGCGCATTTTTGCTGTCGAGACCACCCGCCTCGGTCGTCATGGAAGGCAAAAGTAAGACGCTGAGGGCCGATGCAATAAGTCGCCGCACGAATGCGCCTCCGTAGAATTTTTGGCTTGATCGAGGGAAACCGAACTGACTGAGACTATCCTACTGTGCTCCGGACAATTCAAGGCTAAGCGTATCTAAAGTCACGAGAGATGATACTTGACAAAAGAAGACCGACGGAATGTGGTAAGCGTGTTCAAGTTGTGAAGATTTTCGCATTCGCGAACAACCACTACGCCGGATATGGCCCCGGCACAGCAAAACTCTTGCGCGACTTGTGGAACGAAAAGAAGTAGACTGTAGCTCCCTCCTCTACCTAATCCATTCTATGGACGGCGTTTAGTGTTCAAGCGCAAGTGTGTCGTGAAATATGTCGATAATTTTGGAGTAGAGCACGCAGCCAAAGTCGAGGCGGAATCGCTGTTCGAGGCCGCAGTTCGTGGATTGTATCGGCTGGATTCGAGTTTCTGGGCGGAAGACGATGTATTTGATCGGATGTCTGTGACGGTCGAGGTATATGAGGAACCCACGACTCACACGGTCATGGTCGAAAGACTAAAGCACTGGATCAAAACACAAGGAAGGCACCCGCGTGAGCAAGCGAGAAAGGAGGAACTGAGGAAGCTGTTGTTCGGGAACAATAAATGAAAACTTCAGCTATGCCGCCAGTCGCGTACTCTTGCCACCATCGCACGGACGTCCCACGACTCGCAGGGGCCTGTCACGAATCTCTGGAGTAGAGCGCTCCATCATGGCGGGTTTATCGGCACACGCCGCCAATTCTTCCACACGACAAGGATAGAAACAACGGTCACGAGTGCGATCCCCAAGGGCATATGCGCGAGGTCTGCGACTTTCCAATAAGTGTTCGCCAATTGGAGGAAGAGTAAGAAGGAGAGGCACACCCCCCCCCCACGCTCCTGACTTCCGCTTGATGTCCCGATTCATGGTTGCTTTGTCGCCAGCGTAACGTTGCTTAGCACCCGAGAGCATTCCATTCTGTCGGCCCGGTAAACGCACAGGGGTATTCGGCAAGAGGAGATGATGCTTTTGTCTGGCTCAATTGTGGAAACTCGCACCACTCAATCGAATAGACGCCGCAACTATTTTGGCAGCATCATGGAAGGAAGAATCCGTATCGCGGGTGTTGTCCTGTCTATGCGGGATTCTGATTTTGTGCGAAAGAAAGGCGCGACACCAACGGTGTCACGTTGCCGAGCCACGATCGCAACGCGTTGATGCTGACGGCGCAAGGCTGCGTTTGGTTGTGCTCGCTGCGGATTGGATTTAGGCGACGAGAGGAGGTCTGAGATGGGCCAAGCTGCGGCAACAATGCAAGGTAAACCACAGACATTTAGACGACAGCGCCTTGCGCCGGGTGCCTATTCGCTCGATCTGGCAGCCGTTCGTGATACGCCTCTCCAAATGGACGGACAGCCATCGACATTCGTCGAGGTCTATTGCAAGTTGAGAGATTCAAAGATCAGAGAGATAAGAAGCTTAATCGAACACACCTACGTCACGGAGGAAGGTGAGATTCATCTCGACGGAAACATTGAGGAATGGCCACTAAGGGCCACAATGCACGAACTTGCGGAGCTGCTTTTGCGAGGAATAGATCCCCACGACGTAACCTGGTTTTATTACACGCACGATCGGTCAAGAGACGACGATGAGGTGCATACGTTCTTTGTCGTTCACGACGCCAAAGTCATCTTGGAATCATGCAGCTTCAACTCCGAGGAGCCGTTGGTCCTCAAGCGCAGTGTTGCGGATGACCCCGTTTGGCAGAGCCATCGGTATTTCGATGAAGCGTTCGAGATTTATTGGTATCGGAAGTTTTACACGGAAACCATGACGGGTCAGCTTATGGTGCTGCGCCCCGATGAGCCGATCCTGTACCACTATGAGCGACAGCAGACGCGCAACGTTCAGTGGGAGGTGCAATCCGCTACGCAGGTCAAGATACACAGATTACTTTTGGTTGCGCTCCCGCTGTTGGTGGCCCTCGTTTTTCCGTCGCTCAAAGAATACATGGCTATCGCGGCCTCGGTGCTAGGCGCGAGCTTCTTATGGTTGTGTTGGGCAACACGTAAGGCGGGCCAGCAGGAGTGAAATTGGAGCGTTGACGGGCATGTTGAGGCCACCGCGCTCAGAGAGGCGACCTTGTATTTGTCGACGATGTGCTTAAGGGCAACGCTGTGTACGTTCGAGTCATCCCGGTGAGGCGGCTACCGCCCCCGACATGCGCGAGTTCCTCTCCACCAACTGAACGACGCCGCTCTAGTGCCACAACGGTTCTGTCCGCGCGGAAGCGTTTTTCACGCTCGAAGTGGCGCGGGCTATCTATTCCTGAGTTTCTCTCGATAACGAACAAGGATTGAGAGGAATCGGCAGGTAAGCGCGACGCGCCAAGGGAAAAGAGGAGAGAGACGACAAAGCCTATCATTATAAGCAACATACCACGGCCAGGTCCCGCACACCTTTGGAATCTGGTGGCTGGTAATAGCACGATGTGCGAGAACCCGCGGGATTCCAATAGCGTGAAATGGTCAATCGATGGGCGGCCGTTGCCGGTGCCAATCCGTATGTTCTTGAAACAGATGCGCGGCTTGAATGACGACGTGATCGTTCAAGGCCCGGCCAATGAACTGCACTCCGAAGGGGAGCTTGTTCTTATTGAAACCGCATGGGACGGTCATGGCGGGCAGACCACACAGGCTCGAAATCCCGTCGGGCGCGCGCCTTTCGATTGGGCCTGCGGAATCCTCCTCGGGCGGAGCGCTCAGAGGCGTAGCAGCTGATGACTCTCCAGCAGTCGCAAGAACATCAAACCGGTCGAACAGTCTGTCGACCTGCTTTTGCAAAACGCCCCGAACCCGCTGCACGAGCAAATAGTCGGCCGAGGAGAATTCCATGCTGGCATATCCGTTGATTCTGCCCACCGGGTCGATGAGTTCCGCGCAGCGGCCGCTAGAGATCAGATCCTGAAACGCAGAAGCTGCTTCCATCAGGATGGTAAGCTCGGCAGCTTCTTCATAAGGTCCATCGGGAATCTCTGCATCGGAAACGCTGGCCCCCTTCTTTTCGAGGAGCTTGAGGGCATCGTTCACGGCGGATTCGAGCCCCGGCTCGGTCTCGCGCCACACATTGGTCAGGCGGCCGACCCGAAGAGAGCCGGCAGAGGTTCGCTCACCGCGCGGATACTGGAATTCGGCAACGCCTTTCGGTAGCGAATCATGATCCTGCGGGTCATGTCCGGCGATCACGGAAAGGACCAGGCCACAGTCATCGGCGGTACGTGCCATGGGGCCAAGCTTGTCCATCGTCCACGCGATCGTCATGGCACCGAAACGGCTCACGCGGCCGTAGCTGGGCCGCATTCCAGCAATGCCGCACCATGCCGAGGGGCAGAGGATCGATCCCCGTGTGTCAGATCCCAGGGCCCAAGGTGCGAGGCCCGCAGCGACGATCGCGCCTGCGCCGCTCGAAGAACCGCATGTCCAATAATCGGTGTTCCAGGGATTCTTGCAGGGTCCAGTGAGAGAAGCGTTGCCGGCGGAGTATCCCAGTCCACCCGCAAGCTCGATCATGGCCGCCTTCCCAATGAGAATCGCGCCCGCGTGATTCAATCGATCAATCACCGTCGCGTTCAGTGGCAGCCGCTGCCGGGCGAAGGGCGGCGCGCCCCAGGTGGTTGGATAGCCCGCGACGGCGACCAGGTCTTTGGCGGCGTAAGGAACACCGTGAAGAGGGCCGCGGTAGTGGCCTGCCCTGATTTCCTTTTCCGCGGCGTGCGCCTGTCCGAGAGCCAACTCCCGCGTCACCGTGGCATAGGCGTTCAGCTTTGAACCGAGTTTTTCGCTGCGCTCGAGGAAGCTCTCCGTCAGCTCAACCGGGGAGAGCTTGCGGCTGCGAATTCCCTCCCCCAGCTCACGCACGGTTTGAAAGAGAACGTCTTCTGACAACACGGTTCTCATCTCCTGTTCGTGGCGCTGAACGGCCGGAAGCGGTAGTACGGTCCGATGAAAATGGGGATCACTTTGGCGATGTTATGGGCGAAGCGACGGAAACTTTGAACACGCTCGCGGGTGAATCGCCGTTTTGTACGGAAAAGGCGCGAACCGAAGCCAGCATCTTTTCGTTGTAAGCCAGGATTTTACGGAGATGCCCGCGTTCTTCCTGGGACAGACGGGTCCCGTACTTGCGAACGATGTTGGCGAGTTTTGCTTCCACCTCAGCATTTTGAACGCGGCCAGTCGCATCCTGTCCTTGGGCTTCGCCAGTCGCTGCCAGGGAAGGAGAGGGTGGCGAGGAGCCCGGTCGGATCGGGGAAAGCGAAGTTGCCAGGGCGATCGCCAAACCTTTGCCGAAGCGGCGGCGCGAGACGGGAGGTGGCACGCTAGAAGCAACAGGCGAACGGGAGGGCTCGAGCGAAGAGGTTTTGGGCATGGGGCGTATGGTCTCGTATATAATTCTCCTCCGTCAACTGGATTTATCGCTTGCTCTTCTTCCTAGCCGCGACGATGGGCTCGGCCCGCACTCCCGGTATTTCCTGGTTGAAAGTCGACCACAGAGAATCCTGAGTGCGGCGTGTACGCGTTCGGAAAGCAACTGCCTTTGCGGAGCGCGGAACGACGACCCTGCGGTTTGTGAGCGCGTCCTTTCGGCGGCGGGAAGCAGAGACCGGGTGGCTTGCGCAGCTTGAGTTTTAGTGAAGTGCGCTTCCGAGCGGAACTTCAAATCCGAGGAGGATCTCTGCAATTCGCACGAATGATTTTCGCTGTTGACGCGCATGCGTGCGGTGAACCGGGCCGGGTGATTGTCGGAGGCGTCCCCGATGTTCCCGGGAAAAGCATGTTTGAGAAAAAGAGGCATCTCGAGGAGCATGGGGACAGTCTTCGCAAGCTTATGCTCCGAGAGCCACGAGGGTATCCAGCCGCGAATTGCAATTTGATTCTTCCGCCAACGATACCGGAGGCGGACGCCGGGTTCGTGATCATGGAGCAAGTCGAGTACCCGCCGATGTCCGGCACGAACACGATTTGCGTGGCCACGGTGCTGCTCGAGACGGGAATGATTTCCATTCAAGGGAACCCCACGAAGCTGAAGCTCGAGACCCCTGCCGGCCTCGTGGAGGTCGAGGCGGAGACCAGCAACGGAAAAGTGACGCGCGTTACCTTTCAGAACCTTCCCTCGTTCGCCGTGCATCTCGATCGACCGATCGAAGTGCCGAAATTGGGGACGGTGAAAGTCGACGTGGCTTATGGCGGGATGTTCTATGTCATCGCGGAAGCTGCTGGGCTTGGTTTGCGCTTAACGCCGGACGAAGCCCGCGACATTGTTCGCATCGGCGAGATGATCAAGGCGGCCGCACAGGAGCAACTGCCCGTAGAGCATCCTGAGAATCGGGCCATCGCGGGAATCACCATTGCGCAATTATCCGCCCCACCGATGAACCCGGGATCGCACTGCAGGAATACGGTGATTGTCTCGACCGGAAAAGTCGATTGGTCGCAGCCTTGGTCCTGGACAGGCGCACTCGATCGCTCACCCTGCGGGACTGGAACCTGCGCGAAAATGGCAACGCTGCACGCAAGGGGATTTCTACCGCTCCACCAGGATTTCGTCCATGAAGGAATCCTTGGCACGACCTTCACCGGACGACTGGTGGCTGAAACCCGGGTCGGTCCCTACCAAGCCGTGGTGCCGACGATCAGCGGCCGGGCTTGGATCACGGGGATCGCCCAGTACGTTGTAGACGCGACTGATCCATTCCCCGCCGGATTCACAATCGGCGATATCTGGGGCGCCTGCGAATGAAGTTCAAGAGCCGGTAGACTTGGCTCCCTGCGCCAGCCGAGGTATGCCTCGTGATCAGCGTGGGATTAGGAATCCGACGCCGTCGGCATCCAATGAGCAATTATGTTGCCTCGTAGGGTGCGTCGCCACAGATAGAGAATGGTTAAAAGCAATTTTTGCATCGCGCTGGTGTTCATTTGCAAGTGAAGTGCTGGAAACACGACTGAATAGACCGCCACGATCCCGACGACCATCAAGATACCGGCAGCAATTGCAGTTAGGACGTCCGCGATTTTAAGCCTCAGAAAGCCTATCGACGACAATGCGCCGTTCGATGAGCCGGGAATAAAGAAGCAGGACCAATACCAAGGCCCACCACAGAACCTCTCTTCCAACCAAAGCTCCAAAGATTCTAAGCCGCCCACCCAATGTAACGAGAAGATTGGCGCCAACCAAGGCGACCACTAAGCCCACGATGATCCGGGCGCTCAGAGCTAGTGCGAATCCCTTACTGCATGGCTAAGCTCCTGAGGATCGATAGGTCCTTCTGTCACACGAACCTGCACGACCCAAACCGATGCACGCCTGAGGTAGCAGCTTAGGCAGAAACGATTTTGGCAGAAATTATCTGCGCAAGTGTAAACTGAAGTGACCCGCGCGTCTCGCGCTCAAACAACCGAGAGCATGTTTTCACTCCTTTAGATCCGCTCGTCTGCCACAATCAAATTCTCCGGAATCGCGAAGCCGCAATCGGGTCATCCCTGTGACACCGCAGCCGTACGTCCGCTCGGTGCGGGACGGGCAGGTCCAGGCGCATCCGCTGAAAGCGTTGGAGCTGAGCTAGCGTGCGATCGAAGGCGCGTTCGAAGGACACCTTGTATCGGAGTAGCCCACCTGGGAGCTTCGGGGCATTGCGCCAGAGTTCCTCGAGCCTCCCCTTGGGAGCGTGCACTGCCCGCGCGCGACTCTCGAGCCTAGCTATGTAACCTCGCAACACTTGGAGAACATAACCTCCTCCTGCCTCTTTTTTATCTTCATGCAAATTGGCTCATTGCCAAGAAATGACGCTTCCATGACAAGTCGGTGACAACTGTCGCCACTATGTCCTCTACATTCAGCGCACAAGTTTCGAACCGTGTCAGGGATAACACGCTAAGTCGCTTCTCTCAACGCGAACGGAGATGCCAATGCCAGAACAGAATTGTACCCGGGATTTTGAGCAGGAGGCCTTGCCCCATCTGGATGCTGCCTACAACCTCGCGCGTTGGCTG
>Ga0182041_10000431_pt1 | contig 19589 bp, 12 predicted proteins | sample flu12Cox44000178_FD_125967 | JGI IMG/M metagenome (GOLD analysis project Ga0182041, IMG submission 125967) | Lab enrichment of tropical soil microbial communities from Luquillo Experimental Forest, Puerto Rico - flux8day.12C.oxic.44.000.178 | ecosystem: Environmental > Terrestrial > Soil >...
GCGCCAAGCTACGGTGTTCTCGCGCTAACCATCGGCGGATCGGTTTGCATTGCCGCGGCGATTGCCGGCGCGACCTCGCAGGATTTGAAGACCGGCTATCTGGTTGGCGCCACGCCCGTAATGCAGCAGTGGGGCCTGCTAGTGGGCGTGACGGTTTCCACCTTTGCCATCGGGATCACGCTTGGCCTGATGAATAAGGGCCTGGAGAGGTACATTCCCACCGAGATTCCCGTCAATCTGGCAGCGCTGCCTACCGGCGTAAAAGTAGAAAGAGCAACCTTCGAACATCTGGGCAAGAACTACGTCCTCATCAATGCGCTTGGTTCCGGCCAAATTCCCGATGGCGAGTATCTCTACGACCCGGGTTCGCAGCGGATCGAACTCCAGTGGGCTCAGGGAATCGGGAGCGATAAGGCCCCTGCTCCCCAGGCCCGCCTGATGGCTACGGTCATTAACGGCATCCTCAGCCAGCGATTGCCGTGGCGGCTGGTCTTGATGGGCGTAGCGCTGGTGATTGCCGTGGAGATTCTCGGGATACGATCGCTGGCGTTTGCCGTGGGCGCCTATCTCTCGCTTGGGACCACGGCGACCATGTTCGCCGGCGGAATGGTGCGCGTCCTGGTCGAGGCCACCACGAAGAAAAAGGAAGAGAGCGAGGCCAGCCCGGGAGCGCTTTATTCGAGCGGATTGATCGCCGCAGGAGGCGTGTTTGGCTTGCTGGGCATCGTCATCAACTTGCTCGAGGATCCGGAGATTTCCAACCGCGTGCCTCATTGGCTTACGGCAACGCTGGGGCTGCCCTGGCGCGCGGACCTGTTTGCCTTCGGCCCGAAAGTTCTCGGCCCGCTCTCGACGAGCAACCTTCTCGGCTTGATCATGTTTCTGATTCTTGCGGGCTCGCTGTTTTACTTTGCCCGCAAGAAGCTCGATTGAAATAGAACTTCTCGCTTTGACTTTTGACCTTCGACTCGTCGGCACTCAGCGCATCTTTGACGATTGCTTTTCCAGACCGTAGACTAAGTACATGGCAACCCGATTTGGCGCCCGCCGGTACAATTTCGACTGGCGAAGCTTTATTACCCCCGGTGTAAAGCAAATAGTGCTTTTGTGCACAGGAGTTTTCCTGCTGCAAACGCTGGCCATGCTCTTGAGCCCGCCCTTGTACCTTTGGATGTTGAAGTGGTTCGGGCTGATACCGGCAGCGGTAACGCTTCGCCTCCCCCCGCGCATCTGGCAGCCAGTCTCCTACATTTTCTTGCATGGCGGTTTGTGGCATTTGCTGATCAATATGCTCATGCTCTGGATGTTCGGCCGCGACCTCGAGTTGACTTGGGGGAAGCGCCGTTTTCTCAATTACTTTTTTCTCTGCGGAGTGGGCGCAGGTCTTATTGAAGTAATCGTTAAGACCATTCCAGTGTTCTTCGGTGCTCAGCCGTCCCTGATTCCCACCATCGGTGCTTCGGGAGCGATCTTCGGCATCCTGATGGCCAATGCGGTGCTCTTTCCGGATCGGCGCATCTGGTTGATACCTTTGCCGATCACGATTCCGATGCGCCCGTACGTCGCGGTGATGGGTGCCATTGAATTTTTTTCAACGATCGGTTCTGGTGGCGACAACGTCAGTCACATCTGTCATCTCGGGGGAATGCTGGTGGGCTACGTTTATTTGCGCCGCGGCTCTTTCCTCTACAGCTTGCGCAACAGCGTTTCCGATTGGCAACACCGCCGCAATCGTCGGCGCTTCGAAGTCTACATGGGCAAGCACCGCAAAGACCCGCCCTCGCGTCCCGACAGCTGGGTGAATTAGAAGTGCTTCGTTTTGCGACGGAGAGTTCCCTTCACGCTTCCCCGCCGATGACGTGAAACTTGACGAAGTTCGTTGTGCCGCGGATTCCCATCGGCGTTCCGGCCACGATTCCAATGACGTCGCCTTTGCGCACCAATCGCTCTTCGAGCAACCGCCTCTCGGCAACGGTCGCCAGTCCATCGATATTGCGCAAATCCTGAATGTTTCTTGGATACACCCCCCAGATCAGCCCCAAGCGCCGCCGGGTTTCTTGTTCAGGGGAGAAGGCGACAATAGGCACCAGCGGCCGATAACGCGAGATCAGCCGCGCGGTGAACCCGCTGTGCGTGAACACCGCGATCAGCCTCATATGCAGTTCACGCGAAGCGTGGCACACGAGTTCGGCGATGGTCCCCGGCACTTTCAATTGCTCTTGCTGCGCGGGCCGCGGAAATTCCCGGATGCTTCCTTCCGCCTCCTCGATGATGCGCGCCATCATGCTCACGGCCTCGACCGGATATTTTCCCGTGGCCGTCTCCGCGGAAAGCATCACCGCGTCCGATCCGTCGAAAATCGCATTGGCCACGTCGGAAGCTTCCGCGCGCGTTGGCCGGGGATTTTCCGTCATCGATTCGAGCATTTGGGTCGCAGTAATCACCGGCCGCCGCAGCTCTCTGGCCCTGGCAATGACCGTTTTCTGCACAACGGGCACGCGCTCCGGACTCATTTCCACGCCGAGGTCGCCGCGGGCCACCATCACCGCGTCGGCTGCGCGCAGGATGGCGTCCAGGTTTTCGATTGCCTGCGGCTTTTCCAGTTTGGCGATCACCGGCGTATCTTTTCCGGCGCGGCGGACCAATTGTTTCGCCAGCAGCACGTCCTCCGGCCGCCGCACAAAACTCACCGCGATGTAATTCGCCCCGTGCTTGAGCGCAAACCGCAGATCCGCGCGGTCTTTCGGCGTGAGCGCCGGAACGCGGAGCTGCAATCCGGGAAGGTTGATGCCCTTATGCTGGCCGAGTGCGCCGCCGTTCACAATTTCGCAGATCACTTGCCGGTCGCGCACCTGCTCGACGCGCAGGTCGATGAGGCCGTCCGAAAGGAGAATGCGGTCGCCGCGATGGACTTCCCGGGGCAGGCCCGCGAACGTGGTGCTGACCCGCGTCGCATCACCGAGAATTTTCGCGGTAGTGATGGTGAACCGCTCGCCACCGCGCAGCATCACCGGCCCGCCGCCGGCCAGCGCCCCGGTGCGGATTTTCGGTCCCTGCAGGTCGGCCAGAATCGCGATCGGCTTTTCGTGCTTGCCGGAGGCGGCGCGAATCAGCGCGAAGTGGCTTGCGTGCTCTTCGTGTGTGCCGTGCGAGAAATTCAACCTTGCCACATCCATCCCCGCCGCGAACAGCCGGTCAATCATCCGCGGCGAACAGCTGGCCGGCCCGATGGTGCACACAATTTTCGAATGGCGAAAATTCATTGGTTCCTTCGAGGATGCGCTCTAAACTTCCGGCTTTTATTATTGACCGGAAGCCTGGTTACGGTGATTTTCTTTTTGGATGGTTCGGAACACCTTTTGCTTTAGTAACGGGTAACCGCAAACTCCGTCACAATTTTCGTCAGCACGTCCACGCCCTTGTCGAAAGACGCCAGGGGAATTCGCTCATCATCACCGTGCATGCGCTTCAGGTCCTCATCGGCCAAGGGGAACGGCACTAGCCCGTAAGCCTGAACGTTGTGCAGCCGTAACTGCGCGGAATCCGTTAACCACGTCGACTGAAACGGCAGCGCCGGGGCGCCGGCAAATTCCCGCGAAGCCACCTGGCAAATCACGTTGTAAAAATCAGACTCCAATGAGGACTGAGGCGCGGCTAGCCCGGCGTTCGGCTGGACTTCCAGCTTCACCGCCGGATCATTTACCAGCTTGTTCAGCTCATTCACAACCGTGTTGATAGAGTCTCCGGGCAGAAGCCGCACGTTCAGATTCGCACGGGCTTCTGCGGGAATGACGTTGTTGGCCACGCCGGCGGATAGGACCGTCGGCGCAACGGTATCCCGCATCATCGCATTCCACAGCGGGCTAAAATCGGACACCACGCGTTGCGCGTGTTCGCCGCGGTCCGGGGTATCCATGGAACGGATCCACTTTGCGATTTCGTCGTCTTCGAGCGGCGCAATCCCCTCGAAGTATCGGCGCACAATCGCGGTGAAGTGCACCGGCGAGGAATAGCTCCCAATCTTTGCGATGGCGGCGGCCAAATGGACCACCGCATTGTCTTTGGTCGGCTGCGAAGCGTGGCCTGAAGTTCCGCGAGCGACCACCGAGACGTTCACCGCCACTTTCTCGCTCGCCTGCACGCCGATGTACTGCACTTTGCCGTTTTTCATGAAAACGTTGCCACCCTCGTTGATTGCAAAGCCCGCGGCAAACTTGTCCCAATATCTGGAGATGAGCATGCGGATGCTCGAGTCGCCGCCGCCTTCTTCGTCCGCCGTGGCCAGGAAGATCACGTCGCGGTTAATGTGCGCATTCGCCCGCTTCAAGCCAACGAAGACCGCGAGATTCGCCGCAAGCATGCCTTTGTCGTCAACGGCCCCGCGGCCATACAGGTAGCCGTCCTTGATCACCGCGCCGAACGGATCGACCGTCCACCGGGTCTTCTCAACCGGCACGGTGTCCAGGTGGGCCACCAGCAGCAGCGCTTTCGAGGGGTCCGGCACGACCGAACTGCGCAGGCGGGCCACCACCGCGCTTCTTCCCAGCGCCAAATCCAGAATTTCCGGCTTGATCCCTTCCTTCTGAAGCACTCCGGCCACGTACTTGGCGGCGAGCTGCTCACTTCCCGGCGGGTTGGACGTATTGATCCTGACCAAATCCGTCAGCCACAGGAGGGCGTCCCTGTGAATCCCCGGAGCGTCAGCGACTGCCGATGCACTGACCGGCGCCGCCTGGGGAATTCCCGGTGTAGTGGCCGGAAGACTCGACACCAACATGAGGGCCGCCAGGCCCGTTAGAGTTCCCACCAAACGATTCCCATTCACCAATCCACCCTCCTCCAGGAAATGGCCTACGTCTCGCTGAAACCTCTAAGCTAACGTTTTACGTCCAACGTGCTTCATACTAACATGCGGGTATAAGGACCCGGCCCGCTCCGTACCATAGCGTGGCCTAAGCTCAAACCCGCGGTGCGGAGCCGTCGGGTTCGATCGAAACCAGAATCCAGGCGGGCTCTTGTTTTTTCGCCCGCCAACGAGGTATCAAAAAAAAAGATGAGACGAATCACTTCGCTATTGTTCACGGCTTTAGCGGCCTTCTTGATCGTGCCTCTTTCCGGACGCCCCGCCCTCGCTCAGGCGCCGACCGGCCCGCAGGGTGGCCCGCCTCCGTCTCAGCAGCAACAAAAGCCCACCCCGCCGCAAACTCCCGCTCCGAGCCAGCAGCCGCCGTCCTCCGACATCAGCATCAGCGTGGATGTTCCCGTCGTGACTCTCGACGTGGTGGCCGCCACGCAGCATGGCGACCTCATTCCCAACCTTAAAAAAGAAAACTTCCGCGTTCTCGATGAAGGCGTGCCCCAAGCCATTACCAATTTTGCTCCGACCGACGCGCCCATCACCATGGTCGTGCTCATGCAGTTTAGCGGAAATGCCTACGGCTGGTTCGCCGCTTACGCCAGATACTGGGCGGACGCCCTTTTCCCGAACCTGCAACAAAAAGACTGGGTTGCTCTCGAGACCTTCGATATGAAGACACGCATCGAGGTGGACTTTACGCAAGACAAAGACGAGGTCCGCAACGCCATTTACCACCTCTATTTCCCGGGTTTCAGCGAATCCAATGTCTTCGACGCGCTGATTGAGACTACCGAGCGGCTCAAAGACGTAAAGGGAAAGAAATCCATCCTTCTGCTCGCGAGCGGCGTGGACACTTTTTCCAAGCACACCCTCGATCAAACCATGAAGGCGCTGCGTGGGAGCGACGTCCCCATCTTTTGTGTCGGCTTGGGAAAAACCTGGACGAATTATCTGGAAAGCCACGGCTCTTTCGGAGCGCACATGGATTATCTGCAAGCGGAGAACCAGCTTCGAACCTTTGCCCAGGAAACCGGAGGATTTGCCTGGTTCCCGCAATTCGATGGCGAGATCCCCGACATTTTTCGCAGCGTTGCCGCTTTTCTGCGCCACCAGTACAGCCTTTCCTTCACGCCTTCCGGCGGTGCCAAGGATGGAAAATTCCACAAAGTAAAAGTGGAGCTGGTCGCTCCCGACGGCGGCCCGCTGACGATCCAAGACCAGAAAGGCAAGAAACTCAAATATCAGGTTTACGCTCGTGAGGGTTATCAGGCCAGCAAACCAGGCGTCGGCGACTGAGGGCTTTCGCAACACGAAATTCGAAAACCAGAAATCCGGCACTCCTATGGTTGTATGCCGGCCTCGGTTTTCGAGTCTCGCATCTCCGGCTAGTATCCGCGCGCCAAATCCACGCGATTGAACATTTCCCTTCCGTCAAACCACCGCTCCAGCAGTTCGACGAGCAACGCCGCTTGCCGCTTCCACAGCCGGTCGCTCAACGCGCTGGTGTGCGGTGTAATAAAAAGATTCGGCGCCCTCCACAAAGGGCTGTCTGCCGGCAGCGGCTCGGTTTCCGCCACGTCGATGGCCGCTCCGCCGAGTGCTCCCTTTTCGAGCGCGCAGATAAGTGCCTTTTCATCCAACAGCGAACCGCGCCCCACATTAATCAACCGCGTCCCGCGCTTCATCTTCGCGATCTCCTTCGCTCCGATGAGATGTTTCGTCTCCGCCGTTTCCGGCGCGGCAATCACCACGTAATCCGCTTCCGGCAGCGCTTCATGCCATTGGGAACCCGAAAAGATCTTTTCCGCGTAGGTGCCGTCCCCCTCGCCGGAACGCGTCACTCCCCACACCCGCATTGCAAACGCCTTGGCGCGTCTTGCCAGCTCGCGCCCGATGGAGCCGTAGCCCACAATCAGCAGCACTTGCCCATTCACCTCGGCCAGATGCTGGGGCTTGTCCCACAACTCCTGTTGCGACCAGACCGCTTTGTCCTGTTGTCGCACCGAGTCAGGGAAATTTCGTGCCAAGGCCAGCAGCAGCCCCATCGTGTGTTCGGCCATCGGCACGGAAAATACACCGCTCGGGTTGGTCACCACGATGCCTGAATCGCGCAGCTCGGGATACATCAGTTGCGCCACTCCCGCGGCGGTCGAATGCAGCCACTTGAGCTTCTTCGCATCCTTCAATTGTTTCGCGCGCAACGAGTAGCCCACGAAAATATCCGTGTCCGGCAATTCCTGCGGCAGTTGGTCGTAATCCGGCAGGTGCAGGACGCGCATCTCCGGCCAGCGCTTCCGAATGGCTTCCGCCACAAGCGGCTTCGGCCGCCATTCGGTAAACGGGTGCCACACGCAAATCACCAGTTTCGTCTCGGCTGGTCTGGTTCGCTTCATGGGCAGGTTAGGAAACCATCCGCAAATCCGTGCCCGTCATGTCCGCCGGTCGCGGCTGCCCGAGCACGCCGAGCATCGTCGGGGCAATGTCCCGGAGCGACCCGCCCGGCTTCAATTCCACCTTGTCCTCTTCGCTCACCAAAATAAACGGCACCGGGTTGGTCGTGTGATAGGTGTGGGGCCCGCCCGTTGCCGGATCGATCATCGTCTCCGCGTTCCCGTGGTCGGCGGTAATCATCCACGCGCCTCCCCGCGGCTTCATGGCCTGATAAATCCGCCCCAGCCCTCGGTCCACGGCTTCCACAGCTTTAATGGCTGCTTCCAGTTTTCCCGAATGCCCCACCATGTCCGCATTCGCGTAATTCATAATAATGGCGTCAAACTCGCCCTTCTCGATGGCTTTCACTACCGTTTCGGTAATCCCTGCCGCGGACATTTCCGGCTTCAAATCGTAGGTCGCCACTTTCGGCGACGGCACCAGAATCCGTTCTTCTCCGCCAAAGGGCTTTTCCACGCCGCCATTAAAAAAATACGTCACGTGCGCGTACTTTTCCGTTTCCGCCGTGCGCAAATTCTTGTACTGCAATTCCGCGAACACTTGCGCCAGGATATGCTCGAGCTTCTCCGGCGCAAGCACGTACCTCAGCCACGGCCAGGTCTTTTCATACTGCGTCATGGCCACGAGGAAAAGGTTCGGCGGCCGCTTTTCGTCGACAAACTTATCGAATCCCGGCTCGTCGAGCGCCCGCGTCATCTGCCGGGCGCGGTCCGCGCGGAAATTGTAGAAAATCACCGCGTCATCGCTGCGAATCAGCCCGACGGGAACATGAGCCATTCCGTCAGCCTTGGTGACCACAACCGGCTTTACAAATTCATCCGTCACGCCTTGCTCGTAGCTCCGCTCGAGCGCAGCCACGGGATCGCCTGTTTTCGTATCTGCTTCACCGTGCACCAGCGCGCGATACGCCATTTCCACGCGCTCCCAACGGTTGTCGCGGTCCATCGCGTAATAGCGCCCCACCAGGGTAGCGATCTCGCCGACACCCAACTCGCGCATTCTTTGCTGCAATTGCCGCACATAATCGCGCCCGCTATTGGGCGGCGTGTCGCGCCCGTCCATGAAGCAATGCACAAACACTTTCTCCACTCTTTGCTGTTTGGCCATCTCGAGCAGGGCGAATAGATGATGAATGTGCGAGTGCACGCCGCCGTCGCTCAGCAACCCCAGGAGATGCAGTTGCCGCTGCCGCCCACGCTCCATCGCCTGCCCGAACAGCGGCACGCCCTCGAATTGCCGGTTGGCGATCATCAGGTCAATCCGCGTGATGTCCATGTGCACGATGCGACCTGCCCCCATGTTCATGTGCCCCACTTCGCTGTTGCCCATCTGCCCTTCGGGCAGGCCCACGAACGGCCCGGAAGTCTGAATCAGTGTGTTCGGAAATTGGCGGAGCAGTTCGTCATAAGCCGGTTTCCGCGCGAGGGCGATCGCGTTTCCTTTCCTCTCCGCGCGGTATCCCCATCCATCGAGCACGGTCAATACCATCGGTTTCGGTCGTTTTGCCATGGCGAACCAGAATACAGGAGTTCCGCTTGCACTGTCATACCGCGTGGTGGCAAGTGTGGTGGCTAAGGCGGCCATGCATTGTTGGCGGGAGCTGCCGGGGCGCGTTTGCGTCCATCAATCGGCAGGGGGAAGCGGCTGCGCTCCATCTGCGAGCAAATACCGTGGCAGTCGCAGCGTGAATGAAGCCGGGCGCCAGGAAAGAAAGGCACGAGAACAGCGGAAAGGCCTGCCCCACGATTCCAAAGAAAGCAGTTACTTGGGCTCGGCGAGGGCGAGGTAGGCGCCGAGGCCGATCATGCCGAGGCCGGAGGCGGTGCACTGACGGCGACGGAAGCGGACGCTGTTTTTCAGCTTACGCTCGAGGGGAGAGGCCATGCCGACGACCACGAGGTCGGCGGCGGTATTGAGGCTGACGGAGATCGCGCCGAGCAGGGCGAATTGAACGAAGACCTGGCCATGGGCCGGGGCGACGAATTGCGGGATGAAGGAGAGAAAGAACAGCGCGGTTTTCGGATTCAACACTTCGGTAAGGACGCCTTGGCGGAAAGCGCCGTTCGGCGGGCGCGCGGCTTCGACGCTCATCTCGGCGTTGCGCGTGTGGATCATGCGGATGCCCAGCCAAACGAGATAGGCGGCGCCTGCGTATTTGACGGTGTGGAAAGCCACGGCGGAGGCGGCAAGAATCGCGGAAAAGCCGAGCGCCGCGGCAAAAACGTGGAAGAGCCCGCCGACGAAGGTGCCGAGGGAGGAGAAAATGCCCTCGCGTTGACCGCCAGCGAGGCTGCGCGCGAGGACGTAGAAAATGCCCGGGCCTGGCGTGACGGCCAGAAGCAAAGCCGCGGCCAAGAAGAGTAGCAAGCGGTGCGCATCGAACATGTGAAAATTGTCCAAGATCTCGAGGGGCGAGGCAAGCCACTTAGTTCTGGTCGTTGTCTTCGTCCCCGGCCTCCGTCCTTGCGGAAGGCGCCGGAACGACGGCGCCGGCGCTGAGGTGGTCGAAGTTCAGAATGGCGTTGAAGACGAGGAAGTAGCTGGCGGTGGTTTCCGCGCGCCACATGGGATTGTTAGCGAAGAGCACCACGTGGCCCTTGCCGTGAGGGACGTCAACGACCGCGGGCTTTTCCGCGATTTCGTTGGCGCCGGTGATCATGCCACTCAGGAGCAGATCTTTTTCCGCGGCAAAACGGAGGACGACGCGAGGCTGCTGGTCTGCCGGCGGAATGGCCCAGCGGGCAAATTCGGCCAGGTCTTCGGGGACGTAAAGCTCTTGCTCGTGCGGTGTACGCTTGACAGGTTTTTCCGGCGGCATGTAAGGGCGCGCCTGAATCACGTCGGGATCACTCAAGGAGCCGCGGCCGCTCGAGCGCGCGGGAGCGCCGGGACCCTCTTCGGGACCGAAGCCGCCGAAAATGCCGCCGACGGTGAGGATCGGTCCCTGGCGGAAGTACAGGTAGAGCTTGTCGTCGTAGCCGTAAGCGATGGGGCTTTTCTTATCGTCGACGGTCGAGACGACGACGCTGCCGGGTGCTTGCATGGCGTGGGGCTCGGAAACATTGACCATCTCGGTCATGCCGCCAGCAACGGGAAGCGCGGCACTGGATTGCACGGCGAGCAAGAGCCCGCCTTCACTGACAAAGCGCTCGAGATTGGCGAGACCCTGATAGCCGAGGCCACCGCGGATGTCCGCGGTCGAATCGAGGCCGGGGGCGACAAAGTTGGGTGTGTCGTCGGTGTTTTGCCAGGGTCGCGGCCCGCCGCGCATGGGCAGGCCACGAATGACGGAGCTAAGGCCAGCTGCGCCACCACCACCCAGGGGGGGAAGAATCAGGACATCGAATTTTTCGCGGAGATGCGAGTTTTCGCGCAGCCACGTGTCGGCGACGTAAGTGTAGGGTATTTCGAGCTCGTCGAAAGCGATGCGGAACCAGCCGTCGTTTTGCGTATTCTGCCAGTTGTGAACGATGCCGACGCGCGCAGCAGAGATGGGGTGGTTAGCAACGTTGGGCACGGCGCTGGTCGCGTGGATGCGGAGCCCGAGTTCGGCAGCGGCTTTTTCGAGTTGGGCGCGGTCGGCGTTGCGAACGATGAACGTGCCCGCGTTGAACTTGAGGCCATCCGCCTCGAAGGAGTCCTCGGCAGCTTCCATGGGAACCGACGCAAGGCGGAACCGCAGCGCCGCAAGCGGGTTGTCGGTGTTGTGGCGGATGAGAAAGATCTTGCCCTGGCCGGCGACGCCGCCGGGAGGATCGATTTTGCCGACTTTGCGCATGGGCGCGTCGAGGATCAAGACATCGGTCACGCGCACGGTTTTCACGCCGCGAAGCGCGCCGAGGGTCCAGCCGGTGTCGTCATAAGAGCGGGGATCCCGCGGGCTGTAATACTGCGTGTCGAGAACCATGTCGGCCAGCCGGCTATAGGGTTGATCCATGCGGACGACGTAGCTGCCCGCGGGGATGACGGTCTCGGCGGGTTTCTTTTCTTCTTTGAATTTGGCATCGGCGGAGGATTTCTCAGGTGATTTTTCTCGGGACTTCTCTGCGGGTTTTTCCCGGCGCGCGTCGGAGTCGCGGCCGCTGTCGGTTGCGGGGAGACGAATTTCCTTTTCCGTGCGGTGAACTTCAATGCCCTGAAGCTCGAAGAGATTCAGAAGGCTGGCTTGCTCTGCGGGGCGGGGATCGTCGGCGGGAAAGACCCAGGCGGCGGGGCCTTCGGTGCGGGCTTTCCCAACGGCGCGTTTGCTCTTGAGATAGAAGTTGTTCAGGAATTTCTGGCCATTGGAGGCGACGTTGTTCATGCCGAAAAGAATGGCGCTCTCTTGCATGTTGATATTGTCCCGCGCGGACCATTTGACTTTGGCGAGCGGCGGATTGGGGCGATACCATTCGCGACTGGTGTCCGAAGGACGCAGCGTGCGGACGCGCGTGTCGGCGCCGCCATTGCCGAAAGTTTCGTAGAAGCGGCCGATGGAGTTGTGGTTGTTGGCGATGGAGAGGAGATAGTTGGGAGCCCAGCCATCGTAGAAGCCGTGCGTCCAGACGCCGATGACGCCGCGCTTGGTCATTTCTTCGATCTCGTGATAGGCCATTTCCTGCCACTCGCTGATGACTATGGGATCGAGCCAGGCGTTGTAGGGACCGGTGCCGGTCATGATGTACAGGTAAGGAACCGATTCGTGGAGGTCGTGCATGACCGTGGGATGAAAGTCGAGGTAGGTCTTGAGCATATTGCGGGAGAGCGCCAGGGTCGCGCCAAGATTGTCGCGGTTATTGTCGTGGGAAACGTAGTGGCCCCACCAGATGAGCGGATACGGCGGCTGGTCGGGATGTTTTTTGTGCTGGAGGTAGACGTCCACCATGCGGTCATGGCCGTCGACTTCCACAATGGGGGTGATCAGGACGACGGAGTCATTACGAATGTTTCGGATGAAAGGGGTGTCTTCGACGGCGAGGCGGTAGGCCAGTTCCATCAGCATTTCCGGGGCGCCGGTTTCGGGAGAATGGATGCTGCCGTCGGCCCAATACATTGGCTTGCCCTCGGCAATGAGCTTTTCGGCTTCTGCGTCGCCGAGGCCGCGGGGATCGGCCAGGCGGGCGGTGATTTCCTTGTAGCGGTCGAGCTTGGCGAGATTGGCCTCGTCGGAGACGGCGACCACGAGCATTTCGCGGCCTTCTTCGGACGTGCCCATGCTCCAGACTTTGACGCGAGGGCTTTTGCTGGCAAGCAGGCGGAAATAGGCGTTGATGTCTTTGGTGTAGTCAAGAATATCGGGCGCGCCGATGATGTGATGAAGGAAGGCATCGGGCGGGGGAACGCAGGAGCTCACCGGAAGATGATCGACCAGTTCTGTGCTGAAGAACGATTCGGTTGTGAACTCTTTGATTTTCTTGGTGTATTCAAGGTGATCGCTTACCGTGCAGGGTTTCGTTTGGGCAAAGCCCGAACCAGAAAGCAGACACAGCGAAAGCAGAAAACCGGACAGGATCCGCATCACACACCACCTCAGGGCAAGAATATGGCGCCGGGATTCTATAGCGTCGGGTCAGGGAACCTCAAGTGCTACCGCACGAGAACCCAGGGCGGCCAGGCTTATCGACGGCGCGCGGCCCTTTGGCCTATGATATGCGGCGCCCTGAAGGGTTTGGGCAGTCCTTGAAACCGTAAACCGCTGAAACAGGGCAAAACGGAGAAAGAACTCATGGAAGAACAACTGAGCCTGGATTTTCTTCGCGTGGTGGAGAACGCGGCGGTCGCGGCGGCACGCACGATGGGATTCGGCGACCGCCACAAAGCGGATGAAGTAGCGGTCGAAGCCATGCGCAAGACGATGGATTCGGTCGAGATGGACGGGACCATCGTCATCGGCGAGGGCGAGCGCGATGAGGCGCCCATGCTGTTTATCGGCGAAAAAGTAGGTCTCGCGACGCACGCGCCAAAGGCTTTGTTTCCGCAAGTGGACATTGCCGTGGATCCGCTCGAGGGCACGAACCTGTGCGCCACGGGCGCTGCGAACGCCATCGCCGTGCTCGCGGCCAGCGAGCGCGGCGGATTGCTGCACGCGCCCGATTTGTATATGGAAAAGATCGTGGTAGGGCCGGCGTGCAAGGGCGCGATCGATCTGGACGTGCCGGTGGCCGACAACCTGAAATCGATCGCGAAGCGGCTGGAACGCGACGTAGAGGATTTGGTGGTGGTGGTGCTCGACCGCGTGCGGCACGAAAAATTGATTGATGACATTCGCGCGGCAGGAGCGCGCATCCGGCTGATCGGCGACGGCGACCTGTCCGCGGGCATTTCCGCGGCCGTGGTGGGCACGGGAGTCCACGCGGTGATGGGCACGGGCGGCGCCCCAGAAGGCGTGCTGACGGCAGCGGCACTGCGCTGCTTGAACGGACAGATTCTGGCGCGGCTGGTGATCAGCAAGCCGGAAGACGCGGAACGGCTTGGAAAAATGGGAGTGAAGGATCCGAAACGCGTTTATGACACGGAAGACCTGGCGCCGGGAAAAAAGATGGTGTTTGCGTGCGCGGGCGTGACGGACGGGAATTTGCTGAAGGGGGTGCGATTTTTCGGGGAAGGTGTGCGCACCAGCTCGATGATTCTGACCCTGGACGACCGGCAAGTGCGGTTCATCGATTCGGTGCACTTGGAGAAGCGGCCCGATGTCAAGGTGCGCTTCTACTGAGGAAAGTCGGCAGTTGAAAGAAAAAACGCTAAACGAAAGCCATTCGACCACCTACGAACGGGCGGCGAGGCGGAACCATTCCAGTGGAACGGAAGATTCCGTCGACAACCTACGCTCTCCAAACCAACGACAAACTAGTGCTGATCGTTGCTGATGGCCAGGAAGACGCTGTCATCCACGGCCACCGAACGCGTAAAGAGCGTGGAAGTTTTTGCGCCGGTCATGGCCACATGCTTGCCCCTGCCGCCGAGCGCGGGACCCGCGGGATTCGCATCCGTCCCGGCTCCGTCGCCGGGCTCGAGCGAAATGCGCCTGGTCCTTGGTGTGCAGTTCGAAGCGCCAAGGCAGGTGTCGCGAACAAATACCTGGCGGTAACCGCTGTTGGGTGCACCCGCGGTGGCTTCGGCCACCGGCCGATGCGGGGCGTGGCTCGGCGTGACAGCAAGAAAGGCGACGAAGCGCCCCGAAGAACTGATCGAAGGCAAGATATTCTCTGCCCCAATCAGCCCACCCTCAGGGTCCGCGGAAACAAGAACCGTGGAAGGCTTGCAAGAATCCTGAGCGCCCGCACAGGTGTCACGCAAATAAATCTGGCGGCCCGGCGGGGCATTCTCGACCAGGTTGGTGGCGTCCGAGCTGAAAGCGACGTAGCGGCCGTCGGAACTCATGGAAGGCGTGTGACTATCCCCAGCGCCCGGGTCTCCGCCGCTCGCAACCGAGAGCAAAGAAGTCCGAGGTTGGCAGCTTGTCGGGGCCCCTTCGCAGGTGTCGCGCAGGAAGACTTGGGCGTGCAGGTCGCCCAAGGCAGCGTAAGCCACATAACGCCCGTCGAGGCTGACGGCAGGCGTTTCTTCAGCGACAGCGCCTGTCGAAACGGAATTTGCCGGAGCCTTGGCGGCCACGGGACAGGCTGTGGTTTGCACGGTCAGACTAGCCGGCGGGGTGCTTGTGCCGCCGCCACTGCCGGTGCTGCCCGGGACGGTTGGAAGAGGCAGCGAAGGCGGATTGGAAACGGTGACGGTGGCTGTGCCCGCCGCGCTAATGCTCGCGGCAGGAATGGTTGCGGTGATCTGCGTGGCGGTAATCGTCGTCGCGGTCATCGTATACGGCGTCAATTGGAGCTGCGACGAACCGAGCGTCCAACTCAGCGTGGAAACCTGCGTCTTGGTTGGATCGCTCGAAGCAGGAACGTTCATGAAGTTCGTGCCCGTGACCGTGATGGCCACAGGACTGCCAACCACGGCGCAGGCGGGGGTGACGGAAGTGACCGTCGGAGTGAGGTTGGGAGGATTGTTGACGATAAAGGTGATGGTATTGGAGAGGCCGTTGGTGCCGGTTCCGTAGTTGGAGCCTGGATTCATGGTGTTGACGACGGCGGTCCCTGGCTGAGCGATTAGCGCGGAAGAAATCGTGGCCGTCAACAATGTCACATTATTGTTGGAATCCAGAGTGACGTTGGTGGTGCAGGAAGCGTTTGTTGCGCCAGAGCTTGAACTGAGGGGACAAGTCTTGCCGTTCCACTGGACCAGCGTTTTCGCGACAAAGCCGGTGCCATTGATCGTCAGCGTGAAGCCCGGGTTGTTGGTGCAGGGAGCTGGGCATGCAGGAATCTGCTTGGGGGACAAGAAAGTTATGAGGGCGCCACCGGGGCTCTGAAAGGTGTTCCCGTAATCGTTGCAGGCAGCCGCCGCGAAAATCGCCAGCAATACAACAGCGATTAGTGTGCAAAACCGCTTCATTGCCGCTCCTTTGTTTTCCTGGTCCCCGAACACAACGGGGACAGTCTCGTCGGGGCAAACGGCGAGAAAGCCGAAATGCCGACCTAGATTAGGGGGTGTGATGCCAAGTCCGCGCGAAGCGTTGACCGGCTCTCAACAAAGAGCGGTCGCGAGGACGCTGCTCCCTCGAGCAGGCGCTCGGTCTGAAATCACCGCGCTTCCCGAACCCTACATGCTTACCATTCAGGGCGGGCGGAGGTCAATCGCGATGCAAGGGAAGGACCAAAGCCAACAAAGGACGAATCGACGGGAAACCACCGCGGGAATCACGGCGCGGCAGGTTCCCGGGGCAAACTTAATGCGGCGATGGAAGCGCGAGCCAACTGCCGGATGCGTGCCTGGCAATTCGGCCCACGGACCGGCAAAACGGCGGCGGCTCGGTAGCATTCGAAGGCCTGCGGTTTTCGACCGAGCTTGGCGAGTAGGTCGCCACGGGCCAATTGAAACACGGGGTTCGAGGGATATTTTTCCGCCAAAGGGCTGATGATGGTCAGGGCGCGCTCGTACTGCTGATCGTAGCGATGCAAATTCATGGCCAGATAAAAGCGGGCAATGTCGGGGGTGAGAACGCCGTGGGTAATGGCCTGCTCAAGCAGGCGAATGCCCTCCTGTTTCGAGCCCCCGGGGATGCCCATGAAGAAGCGTAGGATTCTGGCGATGGCGCTGAGCGTGTCCACGTAATAGTTGTAAAGGCCGAGGCCAAAATCGGCGTCGGCCAGATTCGGATCGAGAGTCTTGGCGCGCAGAAAATGATCGCGAGCGCGGACGCCGGAGCGGGCGGTGTTGCGGTTTTCTCCGCGCAAGGCATAGAGTCGCGCGGCCGCGGCATCCGCCATGCCCGCGTAGAGTTGCATCTCTGCGGATTCCTGCTGCTTGAGCTCGGCGGAAGCAAGCGAGGAGGCGGTGGCCGCCAATTCGAGGTAATGCTGGTCGTCAGGAAGTTTCGCGCGGCGGCGGGCATCGCTCATTCCGTATTTGAACTCCGCGGCCGTGCACCAGAAGCGCCACCAGAGCGCGTCCGATTCCAATAAATAACCAAGCGGATCGTCGGGATGCTCTTTTTGCATTTGCCTGGCGGCTTCCTGGGCACCCTCCAGGTCGAAGGAATAGACTTTTTCGATGATCGCGGAGGTTTCAGGCGGCAAGGTGAGCTGCTCGGCTCGTGTCGGGGGAAAAGGCAAAACAAGCAGGACGGCGACGGCGGCAAAGCGAGAAGGGAGGAAGGGACCAGTGATTTGCATTCTAAAGAAGTTTCGCACAAGGCCGGGCACTGCGCAGGACGAGTTTATGCTCTTCCCGAAGAGTTGCAAGCCGCGGAATCTAGGTTAGGCGCTGGGGAACGGTTTTGTTATCCTCGGCGGGCTGATGACCACATCCGAAAAAGCGGCAAGTCCCGGGCTCGAGCGCGGATTGGGCCTGAAAGAGGCCGTTGCGCTGAACATGATCGAGATCGTGGGCATCGGTCCGTTTGTGGTCAGCTCGCTGGTCATCCGCGCGATGGGCGGGCCACAAGCCCTGCTCGCGTGGCTCGGGGGAGCGTTGCTGGCAGCGCTGGACGGTTTTGTGTGGTCGGAGCTGGGAGCGGCGATGCCCAGAGCCGGCGGCACGTATGTGTTTCTGCGCGAAGCTTACGGCCCGGAGAAGTGGGGCCGGCTGATGTCGTTTTTATTCGTGTGGCAAACGTTTCTGCATGTACCTCTTTCCGTGGCGTCAGCGTCAATCGGATTCGCGAATTACGCGAAGTACCTTTATCCGTTCACGACGCTCGAAGGCAAGGCCATTTCAGGCGGCTTGGTCCTTTTGCTGATCGTTCTGCTGTACCGGCGGATTGGAACGATTGGAAAAATCTCCGTTCTCCTGTGGATCGGCGTCGTGGGAGTGATGCTCTGGCTGATCTGGGGAGGAGTGCGTCACTTCAACGCGAAGCTGGCCTTTGATTTTCCCGAGGGGGCTTTTGCTTTTTCTGGATTGTGGTTCGCCGGGCTTGGATCGGCAATGATCAGCACCATCTACAGCTACTGGGGCTACTACAATATCTGTCACCTCGGAGGAGAGATTCGCAATCCCGAGAAGAACATTCCCCGAGGAATCTTCCTTTCGGTGGCCGGAATTGCCGTCCTGTATTTGGGGATGCAGACCAGCATTCTCGGCGTCGTGCCGTGGCGCGAAGCGCAGGACTCCAAGTTCCTGGCAAGTCTGTTCGTCGAGAAGCTTTACGGACCCACGGCGGCCAAGATTGCCACGGGAATGATCCTGTGGGTGGCGCTTGCTTCGATTTTTTCGGTTTTGCTGGGAGCTTCGCGTGTGCCGTACTCGGCCGCCCTGGACGACAACTTTTTCCCGGTCTTTGCCCGGCTGCACCCGACCAAACACTTTCCTTATGTTTCTCTGTTGGTTCTCGGAGGCTTGGCGTTTCTCTTCAGCGTGATTTTGAGCCTGCAAACCGCTATCGTAGGAATCCTGGCGGTTCGGCTGATCGTGCAGTTTATCGGGCAGGCGGTGGGAGTGATGCTCCTGCGGCGACGCGGGAGCCCCGGGAGGCTTCCGTTCAAGATGTGGCTTTATCCGTGGCCCGCGGTGTTGAGCATGGCCGGCTGGTTTTGGCTCTTTTGGCGGACCGGCCCCGCGCGAAAATGGGGGTTCCTGCAGATCGCACTCGGGGTCGTGGCTTTTCTGATTTGGACTTGGGAGAAAAAACAATGGCCCTTCGCAAGGGCGGCGACTGGCGACTCGCAACCGGCATGAAGTGGGAGGCGTCAGAAAGAAATGCAAGCAAACTGCAAACATCGAGGCGAAACCGGCAATGACCACGAGAACCGGAAACATACGCGGCGTGCTGTTCGGAGTGGCGCTGTGGCTGCTTGGCCCGTGCGGCTACGGGCAATTTCCGCCGGCGTCGGGAACCGGACCCGGTTTGCCGGAAACGGTGGAAGCGATCGAGCGGGCGCGGGTCACCACGCGAATCCTCTACGTGACCGCGCATCCCGACGATGAGTCAAGCGCGGTGCTGACGTATCTGGCGCGGGGACTGCACGCCGACGTCGCTCTGTTCTCGTTGACGCGCGGCGAAGGCGGACAAAATGATCTTGGTCCGGAACAGGCGCCGCAACTGGGACTGATTCGCACGCAGGAACTGCTGGCAGCCACGCGCGGTTATGGCGTGAGGCTGTACTTCACGCGCGCCAAAGACTTTGGCTTTTCAAAAACGCCGGAAGAAACCGAGAAAGTCTGGGGCGAACAGGTTCTTGAGGATATGGTCCGGGTGATTCGCACGTTCCGCCCCAATGTGGTCCTCAATGGCTGGGGCGGAGTGCACACCGGACACGGGCACCATCAGGCCGCAGGGCTGTTGACACCGAAAGCCGTGCAGATGGCGGCGGATTCCTCTTTCCAGTTGCACGGCTCGGCATCAGAGAAAAAAGATTTGACGCCCTGGGGCGATCGAAAACCCGTACTGGTATTGGACGTGGACCGCAGCGAAAAACCACAGGGTTATTTCCTGCCGCTCGATGACACCTCGACTCTTTACGGAAAAACCTGGCGCGAAATCGGGCTCGACGCCTTCGCGAATCACCGCTCGCAAGGGATTGCCGTGTTTCTCGGCTCGTCGTTTCTGCGCCGCCCTATCGCGCTCAAACGCGAAGACGGACAACAGCTGAATCCGGCAACGCTTGCCGAGCCGCTTGGTCCGCTCGATGAGGATTACGAAGAGGGAAACATGGGCGTGGATCCGCTCATGCGAGCGGTCGACGCGGCTCTGGTAGAAGCACGGGACGCCGCTTTGCGCCTGGATTGGAGGGCGGCGGCTAGC
>Ga0182041_10000433_pt1 | contig 19538 bp, 12 predicted proteins | sample flu12Cox44000178_FD_125967 | JGI IMG/M metagenome (GOLD analysis project Ga0182041, IMG submission 125967) | Lab enrichment of tropical soil microbial communities from Luquillo Experimental Forest, Puerto Rico - flux8day.12C.oxic.44.000.178 | ecosystem: Environmental > Terrestrial > Soil >...
CTATGGGTGGTTCGTAAGAAGAATTGCTGCCGGCCAACCAGGCGAAGGCAGCATGATGGCAGAAATGCGCGGTGACATGCCTGGAAACTTTTTCGCTTGGATTCTGCGCTATCCCGAACAGGAGGATGTCATCATCGTCCTCCGAAACGGATACGGATCTACCGAGAATCTCGAGCGTAATCTCCAAGCGATTTTATTTGACCGCGAACCGCGCTTGCCTAGAAGGAGCCCGTTCGATATTGCCGCGCAACTCGGTTGGGTGTCTTTGAACTGGGTTGCCGCCCATCGCTTCTCGTCGGTTCTCATCCTGGTCCTCTTGGTCTTTTTGTCAGCTTGGGCCATAAAGAGACGCATGCTCTCCCCAGACCCTGGGACAAGGAAACCGTAGCCACGAGGCTAGTCGTCAACTCGGGGGGGTAGCTCGCTTTTGACCGTGCGCTGGCCACCGGTGTTGGCTGCTAACTTCAGAACAGCCGTGGATACGTTGCGAAACCGCGCTCTTACGTGCAGCGTGGGAATCTCTAGATCGCATAGTGAAGCCGCACCACACCGTCCGGATAGCTCCGGGAGGAGAGCAATTTCAAGGGGACCGCTCGGTGACAGGCCTCGATGAGACGAATTCCGTCCCCGATGAAGACGGGGACGACATGGATAACGAACTCATCGATTTCGTTCTCATCTAGAAACGAAGCGATGATCCCGCCCCCACCCATCATCCAAATATCTTTGCCCGGCTGCGAACGCAATCGTTCCGCAAAAGCCTTGATTGGCTCGCCGATGAACTCGACTCCCGGCTCCAACGACTCTCGGGGCCGGCGCGAAAACACATAGTTTTTTATTCCCTTGCCAAATCCCGCCGCCTTCATCCCCTTTTCGATACCCTTACCGTAGGTCTTGCGGCCCCACAAGATCGTGTCGATGGTTCGGAAAAACTCACCCATTCCATAGTTGCCCTTCGGCCGCGGGCGGTCGAGCCAAGCCACGTCACCATCTGACCGCGCGATGAAGCCATCTGCACTTGTTGCAATATATACAACGATCTTCCGACGCTTCTTCACCATAGCTTGCCTTCCGGAAGGTCTCTTGCCTGCCCCAACCTCTCCAGGGCCTTTGGTGTCGGCCAAAGATTGTTCGGCCGGCCGCAAACTCCGTGTCGCTTACCACTCGCCTGGTACTTTCGAGCCGCCGGCGACGGTTAGCAACGATTTCCGACCAGCCGTCTGCTTGAATGATTTAGGTTTAGTGTGCGAGCGGATCGGGGCGAAGCTGGAAGTGCAAAACCTTGCTGGTCGTTCCCTTGCCGCCTTCTGCGTGAAAAGGTGTTCGGGTGCCGTAGGTGGCCCACAGCCCCTTTCCTTTCCAGCCGACTCTCGGATCATCGATCCGGCCGTCCATCCCTTTTGCGTAGAATCCCATCGGATAGGGCACGCGCAGGACGACGAATTTGCCGGTATCGGGCAAAAGGGCAAGCAGGGCATCATTCCCGTTGCCGGTGGCAATCGGCACATTCTTTCCCAACCCAAAAGTGTCGAACTGATCCACCCAATCGTAGTAACTGGCCTCGGCGCTTCCCGGGTCCGTGACCCCCTTCAATTGCGGCCCCGGGAGTTGATAGAGCGTCCAACCCTCTGGGCAGTGCTGCCCTGTCGCAGTCGGCCCGCTGAGCGGACCTTTACACTTCCGTCGATCGAAGCTTGCCAGGTGTCCACTCGCAATGACCGTCCACACGACGCCATTGCGATCAATGTCGAGCCCACGCGGCGAGAACCCGTGCACCGGCGCTCTTGGATCGTTCCACGGCAATTCGTAGATTTCGGCCAACGTGGTAGCCGGGGGATTCGAACCAGGGTTTAGCCGAACAACTGCGCCAGGGAAGCCTAATACCGTTCCCCAGATCGCCCCATCCACTGGGCTAACGGTGACGCCGTAAAAGGCAGCGTTGATTCGTTTGTCCTTGGTGGGATCGATGGGCTGATCAGGCTCCACATATTCATCACGTTTTCCGTTCCCGTTGGTGTCGAGGATAAGGGCCGTCCAACCCTGCGACCTCTGTTCATCGTGGGTCTGGTCGAACATCTTTGTGTTCAGCCAGCCCACTGCTCCGCCGCCTCCGCCGCTGCTCGTCCACAGCGTGTTGTTCGCATCTTCGGCGAACACCAGGTGATGGGTGCCAAAACAGGTGTCAACGAGCGTGAGCTGCTTGATTTTTGGATCGTACATGGCGAGTTGCCGCCCACTGCGCTTAAGTGGAAACAAGACCGCAGAAGGATGGGTCGACCCTTGCTGGCAGAAGGCTGGGTTGTCGCCAGGACGAATTCGGGAGGTGATCCACACTCTTCCTTTTTCATCGAACATCGGATTGTGCACGTTGGCCTGGCTATTCCAAATGGCTTCGTCTCCCCAATAGGCCGAAGGTGCAGCCGGCTTGTCGTCTGAGCTCGATGGCGTCTTTGGATCGCGCACAGTCAATTTGACTTGACTCGCCGCGGCCCGGGCGGGATCCAGCACAGGCAAATAATCCACGCTGAGTTCAGCAGCTCCGTAGATTGGGCCGTTGGCATTCAGCGTAGGATTGCGCTTGTCGGTTGCGATCTCGTCGTGAAGATAGGCTTTCGGGTCGGCCCAGTCCCACTCGGTGATGACCACGTTTCGCTCCAACCCTTGTGGTCGCGGCGGCGCCGGTGGCAATTCGCCGCCCGCGATGCGGTCGGACCAATTCGCGAACATCGGCAGTGCGCGCTCTGGTCCAAGCTGGGCAAGGCCGTTGACCATGTTGTTGCCGGCTTGTCCGGAGAGCAAGCGCCGCGCCCAGGCTGCCGCTGAAGAATCGAAATGGCCCAGGTTTTTTGGAATTTCGCGAGTAGCCTTGTCGCCCACTTGGTGGCAGGACCAGCAACTATCCGTCTTCAGCAAGTGAAGCCATTGGCCCTGGTTCGTCATGTTCTCCGGAATGCCGTTGCCTTTAGGCCCTGTGCCGGGGAACTCGCTTTTCTCCGGCACTTGCAACAGAGAAAACCAATAGATGGCCGGGTAGTATTCCGCTGCTGCGCGGGCGCTCGGCGCGAGAACCGCAGTCAAGTTGACGATTCTTCCGGGAGTCGTATGGACAGGTTCAGAATCCACGAGTCCGTAGCCGCGCACCCATACTTTGAAGTTCGCCTCGGGAAGTTGCGGCACGAGGTAGCGACCGCGATCGTCAGTGACCACAATCTTCACGAACTTGGTCGGAAAGTCGGTCGTTTCCGCAATCACCCAAACCCCGCCCTCCGGACCCTTGGTGCTCTCGACCACGCCGCCAATGTCGTCGTTCCCGATCGAGATCGCTTCGCCTCTAGTCTGGGCGTTCAGCCCGCTTGCCAAAGCTACCAGCACAACACTTAATTCGATCAATCTCAGAGGACAGAAAACTCTCGTGCTCATGATGTTGAAACCTCATATGCGATCGATTGACGACGACATGATTCACCGATTGTGGATCTGGTCTCAGAAATGGAATGCGCACGAAATCGTAAGCACATCCCATGGAGTTGTCAATTTGATCGTATTTGTCCAACCAAAACAAAATTTCTGTGAAAGGTTGATGCCTATCCTTAGGCGATTCAACGGCAGCCTGGAGTGCGGGTCAGCTAGGTTCGCAAATAGATTAACTGTTACTTTTGACAGAAGGGAATAGATCCGCGGCCCTTACGATTAAATGAGGTCAGCAGACCGGAGCTATATCCTTAATCTGATGTATATAAGGCACTTAGTATCAGGCTGACTCTTTTACCGAGTCTCAACGACCTGTCAAAAGTAACAGTAGCGATTACTATAATACCTGCATATTTTCTGACGCGAGCCTTGCACGGTCAATGGCAGCCCTTGCGTTTCTCACTGCTTTGTTGAGTGAGTCGAGCGGCGCAGGTCTTCATGCGGTTGCTAGAGTCCATGCAATTTCGTGCTCTTCGTTTGTTCAGGAGGAAGTATGAGGCTATTTAACAGCATCTCGGTGATAGCGGTAGGAATCCTCGTATCTGCGGGTGGAGTCTGCGCGCAAAAGGACCTATTAGTACCGGCCGGGACACTTCTGCAGTGTACGATGAATGAACCAGACTTCTCCTCGGCCACGGCTACCGTGGGAGACCCGGTGCTGTGTCATCTGCGCGCGCAGCAGGAGTTTGGCAGAGTATTGTTTCCCCGAGGCAGCATGTTGGCCGGGCATCTGGAAGCGGAAAAAGAGCCGGGGCATTTTATCGGGAAGGGCTATCTGAAGATTACTTTTGACAGGGTGATTTTGCCATATGGCGATTTGCCCGTGCCCGCGAAAGTCATCCAAGCAAGGGGATTTAGGGTGGATAAAAAGGGAGACATCGACGGGAAGGGACATGCGAAGCGAGACATTGCTGAGTGGATGATCCCGGTGTTATGGCCGTGGAAGGTCGTTTCGCTGCCGATGCGTGGCCCTCGGCCGACTTTGAAGGGCGAGGAATCCTTGGAGCTGCGATTAATGGATGACATTTCGATTCCGCCGACACTCGCCTATGGGCCGATGAAGCCGGATCGGCCACCCTACGCGTCGTTGGCCCAGCCGAGCACTTTTGGGAGTGCGAACGTCGCTGAGCCGGCAGTATTCAAGGAGATTGGCGGTGAAGAGAGTTTGCCAGCCACTGCCGGCTGGAAGCCTCCCATCCGTTCGACGATTCTGGTGCTCAAGTCAAACGAGACCTTGACACTCAGCAGATATCGAAGAGATGGAGATGTTTTGGTGTTTGAACAGTTGGATGGAAGCAAAGGCGTCGTCGACATGGACTTGGTCGACTGGCGGAAGACGACCAAAAGGAATCAGATCGTCTCGGCAGATTAACAAGCCATCCGAAGGCCCGCAGAAAATCCAATCCAGGCTCGTGGCGGTAAGCGTGCTTCTTCGAAAGGTGGGACCAGCCTCGACGCAGGATGAGCTATGAACTCTAGGATTTTTTGCAAATCCCTGCGAATTAGACGGTTTGGCGACGATCCTCGGCGGTCTGTCACTTGCCACAATCGATCGCAGATCGTCCTGGCCACACAAAGACGTAATCTTGGCTGTCGACGGTGAGGTAGTAGCGGATCGTTCCGATAGGGTGGCAGCCCTCGACGGAACAACGCAGAGGATAACCACGAGGATCCCGGACCACTGATGAAACGGTCAGCGCAGTCTTGGGCGAGACGTTGAGAGTTTGCGAGGCGCCATCGGCCGAAAACAAGTGATCGTGGGAAAGAAAACCACTTGCAAAGCATTGCATTTTCTCAGGCTCAACCGCGTTCGTTTTGTTCTTGCGTTCCCGCTTGTTGAGCTTCTTACCGGGAAGGATAACCCATGGAAGGGAGACTGCATGCCCGTCAATACTGATTCCACCATATTGCACGGACAGCATTGCGTCCGAGCCGTTGACGATGGTCGTTGTGTAATTGAGGTAGGTCGCGACTTCGTCGGAACTGACACCCTCGAATCCGATTCGGGAACTCACCTCGATCGGGCCGAACCTTAGTTTGTGGATAGCATGGCCGGTCAGCGGGTCTTGAATCGTCGAGGAGGTCGCGCCCGAGGGGGAGTCCTCTCCCCACACAAACGCACTCACTACCTCTGCTTTGATCTCTTGGCCGAGCACACAAGACGCAAAGGCAAACACCGCCAGCAGAACCGTGCAGCCAAGTCCCATCATCGCCCTGTCCGTGGAATCCGAGAGGCTGTGCCAACCGCTTTTCGTCATTTGCGATCATTTTCTAGCCTCAAGATTGCTTCAGCCAACTGGCAAAATGACCAGTGCTCGCTGCGATCTTCTTCCCGGTGTGCGAGAGGCCACCGAATGCCGAAAGAAGCGCTGACTGCCAAAATGCAAAATGCCTTACGAGGGGTTCTCGCAAACTGTCCTTCAACCTGTTCAGCCAACGGAGCAGGCCGGAAGAACGTAGCCGAGCACGGCTAACTTCGGCAGCTTCTGCTCATCGTGCGGGTTCGTCCACGGGCTGACTTTTTAGATTCCTCGTCTATCGAGACCCGGCACGAAACGCTTCGCATGGCTTATACTTGCATGCGTTCCTATGCCCTTCACGGGAACATCTGTCAGACAATGGATGCAGGCAGGGCCTGAGCTGTGACGGAACTGGTGAGAGTTTAATCAAGCCTCTAAAAACGCTTTGCATACTCAACTCCAGTCGCCCGTAACTCGCTCTGAACCGAAGATTGCCCATCGTGCGCCCTCCGCTCGCTTCGCCTTTCTTGTGGCCGCGGGAATCTTCCTTAGCCGAATCTTCGGACTGGTCCGCGACCGCGTTTTTGCGCACTACTTCGGCAATTCCGCTGCTGCGGACGCCTTCCGCGCCGCCCTCCGCATCCCCAATTTTCTGCAAAATCTATTTGGTGAAGGTGTTCTCTCAGCTTCTTTCATTCCGGTTTACGCAAGCTTGGTTGCCCGGAGAGACGATGCGGAAGCGCGCCGCACGGCAGGCGCGGTAGCGGCACTCTTGGGATTGGCCACTTCCTTGCTCGTCCTCATCGGTGTGCTCGCAACTCCGTTGCTCATCGCGGTTATCGCACCCGGTTTTTCCGGCGAAAAGCGTGAGTTGACGATTCGGATTGTGCGCATCCTCTTTCCCAGCGCGGGCTTATTGGTCTTCTCCGCGTGGTGCCTCGGCATTCTCAATAGCCATCGTCGCTTTTTTCTTCCCTATGTCGCGCCGGTGATCTGGAACGCGGCCATGATCGCCACGTTGTGGGGGTTCGGCCGCAACCACACGCAGAGCCAGCTGGCCGTCATCCTGGCCTGGGGATCAGTGGTGGGCAGCGCGCTACAGGTAGGCGTGCAATTGCCCGCCGTACTGCGTCTGCTTCAAGGCCTGAATCTTTCGCTCGCCGATCCTCGCGGAAACGTGGCAATCATAGTGCGAAATTTCCTTCCCGTTTTTGTCGGACGCGGCGTCCTGCAAATCAGCGCGTACATTGACGCGCTTCTCGCAAGCCTTCTACCCACCGGCGCCGTCGCCGCGCTCTCCTACGCCCAGACACTGTACACCCTTCCCGTGAGCTTGTTCGGGATGTCCATCTCCGCAGCGGAATTGCCGGTGATGTCAGGCACCGTTGGCGGAGAAAGTGTGGTCGCAGAAACGCTGCGCGTGCGGCTCAATTCCGGATTGCGGCAGATTGCGTTCTTTGTCGTACCCTCGGTCGCCGCGTTTCTTGTCCTAGGCGACGTCGTCGTGAGCGCCATCTACCAGTCGGGGCGATTTCAGCATGCTGACGCGATGTACGTTTGGGGCATTCTTGCGGGTGCTAGCGTCGGCCTGGTTGCTTCGACGTTCGGCCGGTTGTACGCCTCGACCTATTACGCACTGCGCGATACCCGCACGCCGCTTCGCTACGCCGTCCTGCGCGTCTTGCTGACCACCATTCTCGGCTACCTTTTCGCTGTTCCACTGCCCCCCGCGCTGGGCATCGCCGCCCGCTGGGGAGTCGCCGGACTGACCATCTCCGCCGGGATCGCCTCCTGGCTGGAATTCGTGCTGCTTCGACGCACGCTCAACCGGAGGATCGGACATTCAGGAGCGCCGCCAGCCTACCTTGTCCGTCTCTGGGTGGCCGCTTTAGTGGCTGGGGCCGCAGGCTTGGCGATTCAACATTTCTTGGCTGCTGGCTCGCCGATTCTTCGTGCGCTCTTTGTGCTTGGACCGTATGGCGTTCTTTATTTCGTCTTTACGATCGCTTTCGGCTTGCGCGAAGCCCGCGAAGGTCTCGAGCGAGGCATAGGCCTACTTCGCCGTTTTGCTTCACGCACTCCGACGACTCAGCGGTCGAGAGCCGGGTGAACGCCGAAGCCCAGCGGTTGGTGAGAAGCTTGAACTCCGTGACCGCATCCCTTGCGTCCTGGAGCCACTCTCGTAGAAAGCTCGGGCCCACAAAAACGATGGCTGTCGGTTTCGCTTGTCCAGCTACACGTTCCAAATCCTGATGAGCCCTTTCGTGCCGTTCTGCGCGTAATCAGAGTCACTACTGCCACCTCGGCGCCGGATTCCGCTACAGTTTCCTGCAGCATTAAGCTAGCATTCGTGGAATTTCGCGAATGTAAAGGAGGTCTGATGAGGTGGATAACGCGCGTGTTCGCAACCTGCGCACTCCTGGCTCCCCTCGGAATCGCTGCGTGCCGCCAATCCTCGGGCTCGAAGGCTGATCGTGAGCCTGAAACGCTGTCGCGACGCTTGGCGCAAACGGAAGGAACCATCAAAGTGCTCGGCCTCAAGGACCAAGTAAGGGTAATTCGAGACCGCACCGGTATTCCACATATCTACGCAAGAAATGTGGACGACCTGTTCTTAGCTCAGGGATTCGTCCAAGCCCAGGATCGCCTATTCCAGATCGACTTGTGGCGCCGGTCCGCACAAGGACGCCTAGCGGAAATTCTTGGAGCCGAGTTCGTGGAACGAGATCGCCTCGCGCGACTCCTGCATTACCGCGGTGATATCGAGGCCGAATGGGCCAGCTATGCCCCTGATGCAAAGCCAATCGTGGAACAGTTTGTTAAGGGCATCAATGCGTGGATCACCATCGTCCAGAAGAATCTTCCCATCGAGTTTGTCTATGCCGGATATGCCCCGGAACTTTGGATGCCGGAGGACCTCCTGAGCCGTGCCGAAGGATTCACCATGGGAGGCAACGCCCTAGGAGAAATATTCCGCGCGCGGCTCATGGCGCTTGTCGGTCCGCAGCTGGCCGCGCAGTTACTCCCTCCCGAACCTGCGATTCCCGTGAACGCGGCGCCTGGCGTAGACCTGGGCATCATCGACGAGCGCCTCGAAGCACAGTTGTTGACAATCGGCGCCGGGGCGCGATTCAGCCAACTCCAGAAGCAAGCGGCCCTGGCTGACGGACAGCTTAGCCGCCTCGAAGGCAGTAACAATTGGGTGGTCGGCGGTCGAAAGTCCGAAACGGGGAAGCCATTGCTCGCAAATGATCCTCATCGGAATCTGGATCATCCTTCGCTTCGTTACCTGGTGCACCTGAATGCCCCCGGCTGGAATGTCATTGGCGCCGTGCAGCCGTACTTGCCTGGCGTGTCGGTGGGCCACAACGATCGCATTGCCTGGGGCCTCACGGTGTTTCCGACCGACACGCAGGATTTGTATATCGAGAAACTTAACCCATATGACTCACGCCAATATCAATACCGAGGCAAATGGGTCGACCTGAAAACTCAAAAAGACCGTATCGTCGTGAAGGGTCGCGACACGCCCGTTGACGTCGAGTATCAATACACGATTCACGGACCTGTTGTGACCATGGACCCCAAAAGGCATGAGGCCATCGTACTGCGCTGGACCGGTGCGGAGCCGGGAACAGTCGGCTACTTGGGCGATTTGTCCATCGATCGTGCCCATAATTGGGAAGAGTTCCGCAAGGCCCTCGCGCGCCACAAGATGCCGGCAGAGAACTTCGTCTACGCGGACGTTGACGGCAACATCGGGTACCAATCCGCAGGGTTGTCTCCGGTTCGACCAAACTGGCCCGGTCTCCTTCCTGTGCCAGGGTGGACTGCTGAATATGAGTGGAAGGGATGGTTCTCCCTGGACGACTTGCCGCACGCATTTAACCCAGATAACGGATTTCTTGCGACCGCGAACAATGACGTGCTGCCGCCCGGCGAGCAACGGCACATCGGCTATGAGTGGTCCAATCCAGCACGGATTAACCGCATACGCGAGGTTCTTACGTCTCGCGAAAAGTTCGGTGTTACCGATTTTGAAAAGTTACAACACGACGCGGTGGCATGGAACGCCGAACAGCTGGTTTCGTTATTGGCGCGTCTCAGATCGGACGATGCAGACGTCGAGCACGCGCGGACTGAGCTAGTTGCTTGGGACAAGGATATGCTGCGTTCCAGCCCCGCCGCGACGATCTACTTCGTTTGGGAGGAGAAGGCGCTCGAACTGCTCGTCGGCGGTAAAATTCCGGTTCCGCTTGCCGCAGAATACTCCAGGCGTGGCGGCGATGTCCTTGTCCCAGCGTTGACCCACCCGGGGCGTCCCTGGTTTGGACAAGACGCAGTGAAGGACCGGGACGCACTTCTGATTGCCGCACTAGCAGCCGCGGTCAAAAACCTTAAACAAAAGTGTGGGAATGACATTTCGCAATGGTCCTGGGGACGACTGCACAGCGCCACGTTCCAGCACCCTTTGGCAGTGGATGCCCAGATGGCTTCGCTCCTCAATGTCGGCCCGATCTCGCGGGATGGCTACGGCCTGACTCCGTTGTCAACCGGAGGCAAAGGGTTTTCGCAAACGGCCGGGGCCACTTTTCGGGAAGTCATAGACGTGAGCAACTGGGATCGCTCCGTGGCAACCAGTGCACCTGGCCAGTCCGGACAACCGGGCAGCCACCACTACTCAGATCTCGCCAAGCTTTGGGGCGACGAACGCTATTTCCCGCTGCCGTACAGCGATTCAGCAGTCAGCGCGAGCACGGAAGCCACCTTGCTATTGATGCCCGAGTAGTAGCCAAAACAGGAGGGGACCATGAAGGGAAAATCTGCGAGGGCCATGCTTCTTGCTTGTGTCTTCAGCGTGCTGCCGATGCGGTTGCAGGCACAGCAAGAGAAAAGACCGCAGCCGGGGACCAAGCTCAGTGATGAGCAGATCAAAGAGTGGGTTGCTCCGATGCGCGCGGGGCGAAAGCTAACACCCAAGAGTTGGCCCAATGGAGCGAAGGTCGCGGTTTGCATTAGTTGGGACATGGACAACGAAACCTTTGAGATCGCCGCAGGAAACAGCGCGCCGGTACTCCTCTCGCAAGGAGAGTATGGGTTCACCGAAGGGCTACCCAGGATTATGGCGCTGTACGACAAGTACAACATCCCGGGTTCGTTCTACATCCCTGCGGTGACCGGCGTCCTTTATCCCGAGATGATTCAGGAGTTCAAAAGGCGCCCCCGCCATGAGATCGGCATACATGGGTGGATTCACGAGAGGCTTCCAGACCTGGACGACCAAGCGGAAGAAGCACGGCTCCTGGATAAGGCAATCGAGTTTTGGACAAGCGCTATGGGCAAGAAGCCTGTGGGATATAGAGCTCCCTCATGGGCATTCGGCAAGTACACCCTCGATCTCATTCGCAAAGCTGGATTTCAATATGACAGCAGCGCAATGGCGATGGACGAGCCGTATGAGCTGGTTTCCAACGGAAAGCCAACCGGCATGGTCGAATTGCCGGTCGATTGGATTCTTGACGATTACCCGTACTTCATTTCCAGCGGCTCACTCCCTTCGCCCGAACTCATTTTTAAGGTTTATCGGGACGAATTCGACGGCGCGTATGAGGAAGGTACGATGTTCATGTTAACGCTGCACCCGATGGTATCGGGACATCGCTCACGAATTGCGTATCTCGACAAGCTGATTGCTTACATGAAATCTAAACCAGGTGTTTGGTTCGCAACCGGTCAGCAGATTGCGGATTACGTGCGGCAGAACCTAAAGTGAGGATGACGCGACGGCGTGGTAGTGCGTATTGTAGGCTCTGGCGTGCCTCAGATCCCGCCCCCCGTTTCTGGACGAGAGGGTGGCCCTGGCATCCAGTGCCCAGTTTGCCAGTAACGCCGCCTCACCGGACATCGCCCTCGGGCATTCCCGACCATTGCTAAAGGACAACGACACCGGTGGCCCAAACAAGCTAGTCTTCTCGTTGTACTGATCGGTTGCCGCTACCTGTTCGGGTGTAGCTGGAGGAAGCCTTGGAGTATTCGGTCACGGTATGGCGCACACCGGTAAGGGAGTCGAAAGAAGTTCTCTACCGCCTGACGTACCGCAGGGAATGGGTGCCCGAACGAAACTGCTGGCGGGACATGTTAGTGGGGCAGCAGAGAGTGTGATCGTAAGTCGCGACGAACCATACCCTTCCACAACGCCGTCCGCCGCTCGCCGCTAGTTCCTCCGTGGACCGCCCGGCAACGAGACCTTCATCGACCGCCCGCGGGGGCTCGAACCCCACTTTGCGGCCCTAGCGCGTTCGCCTTCGCAGCCGTTCTAAGCTAAGGGGCCCCGGCCGTACGCTGGTCAAGGAGCCTAACAAGGAATCTGAGGGATGCGATCGTCCGAAGGATCGGCCCAGCGGTCGTTTGGAATCGTCGGGGTCCAGCAAGGCCGAAGCGGGTCGCGGTCATAGGGATAGGAACCCAGACGACGGTACATTTCGCCGTATTTCTCCAGCTTCTCGCGGTTTACCCGGACGCCCAGGCCCGGGGCCGAGGGCACGCAAATCGCTCCATCCTGGTAATGGAATTTTCCACCCTCGATGATGTCGTCCGCGAGCTCGTGATAGTGGGCGTCGGCCGCAAACGGCAGATTAGGTATGACGGAAGCCATGTGCAGCATCGATGCGAGCTGAATGCCGAGCTCTCCCGAGGAATGGATGGAAACACCTAACTGAAATGCGTCGCAGATCCCTGCGGCCTTAAGACAAGGCCGAATGCCGCCCCAGAACGTCGTATCGAGGAGGATCACATCCACCGCGGGATCGCGAACATTTGTCGCCAGTTGCTCGAAATTGACGACCGTCGTGTTTGTCGCTAAGGGCATGCGGGCTTTCTCACGGACCTGGCGCATGCCATTCAGTCCAAAGACGGGGTCCTCAAGATAATCGTTGTTCAAGCCTTCGATGGCCCGGGCAAATTGGATTCCTTGCTCGGTGGACCAAGCGCAGTTGGGATCGAAGCGCAAACGGTCGCCGGGGAACGCCTCGGCAATCGCCCGATAGCACTCAAGCTCATAAGGTGGAGGGAAGACACCGCCTTTTAGTTTGTGGGTCTTGAAACCATGCTTGGATTTCAATTCCTGCGCATGTGCGACGAGATGATGGGCGGTTCGGACCTCGCCCCCACCATTGTTCGGATTCGGATAGCGAAAGAACAAGTAAGAGGCGAACTCGACGCGGTCCCTTAAGCGCCCGCCCAGAATTTCCGAGACGGGAGCTCCCCATGCTTGCCCAAGGAGATCCAAGCAGGCGAATTCGAGGGCAGCAAGTATCTGAATCTGATTGTTGTAAAGAGAGGCAGTGGGGTTGGCAATCCGAAACCTGAGTTCCTCCAATCGGCAGGGATCCCACCCAACCAAAGCTGATTTGAGTGCGCGAAAGGTGGCTTCGCTCGACTGGCCCCCACCGCCCATTTCCCCGAGGCCAACCAGCCCGTTGTCAGACTCAACCTCGACCACGGTGCGAACAAAGCGCCCCCAGTGACATCCGTTGGCATGACGCAAAGGTGCTTCGAGCGGAACACTTACGGTTGTGGCGCGGAGGTCTTTGATTTTCATACCGTCTTTTATCTTCCCGAGGACTTGCGCTGGCGTGGATCAGTTCACGTCTGCGGTGCGTCCTCCCTCGTAATGCATGATGTGGTAGTAGGCCTCCCAACCCGTCCAGTAAATGGGCGGCGGCATAGGAGACGACGGATCCTCAAGCTGCTTCGCAAAGATTTGAACGAGTTCGCGCGTTCTGCCAATTCCCGTCAGCCAATCACCGCGGTACCAGCCTTTCCATTTGCCGTACTCCGCTTTCGCTTCGGCCTGGGAGATTTCGTCCAGGGCCTCAAGCGCTCGTTGGGCTTGTGCGCGAGCTTCGGTGGTCTTTCCCTTCTCGGCCTCCTCGATCGCCACCGCTAAAGATTGAAGAGCGCGGTTGCTTTCTCTATCGATGGCAATCATAGCGAGCACGTGGGCGCGATAAAAAGGACGTCGCTCGGTCAAAACGAGCTGCTCGGTGGCAACGGCCTTCTCCCACAAGGCGTCCCATCTCGGCTGAGCATCACCACACCGCTGGATTTCTCCCTTCAAGGCTTCCGGCAAGCTGGGCAAGGTGGAATTTTCAGCCGGCTGGGAAAAAACGCGAGGCGTCGCCCAAGGCGGCGCTTGGCCAGGCAGGAAAAAGAGCGGGAAGCCTACCATGTACTCCAATAAGAAGCGTCGCGCCTCGGTGTGGTAATACTGGTCACCGTAAGGGAGAGCAGGTTCTTCGCCGGGGAGTTGTGCCGGGGCGGCAAAATATTGCTCGTAGATTTGTGCGACTTGGCTCGCGGCCTTCGCACCGAATTCCTGCGACGACCATTGCTCGTAAAACTGATCGCTCTGTCCAGCAAGGTCTCGCGGAAGACCTTTCCATGCAACCTTCATCACGGCCTTCATGGTCATGGGGACCGGACGAATATCGCTCGTATTGAGAAGCAAGTAGTGAGTCGCGCCGGCTTTGATGTAGCGAGAGAGTTCAGAATCGATCCGTTCGACGGGAACCATTTCGGTAAGTTGATTGGCCCTGAAGTTCATCATCGCGACGTGGTAATAGGCTCCCTGTCCCGCTGTGACCAAGCCTTTGTCCTGAAGGTAGCCATAACCGGTGTCCGGCCACACCGTCGCGACCTCGCGGGGAATCTTAAGATACCCTCGCTGCATCAGCCGCGCCCCTTCCATCCACAAACTCGTAATGAATTTTGCATCCGGGCGCAGTGAGCGTACGATTTGCATTTGATCCGCGATAGCTTTGGTAATCAATTCGCCCAACGCCTTGTCATTGCCGCGCACATTCGGATCAAACGCGGCGTAACTGACGTCGGACAGACCGCGCAGGCCGACCGTCCACAACACTTCCTGACCGGAGGGATAAGCGGCGGCGGCGTCTTTCCACGCACGTTCAAGAATCTCGGGGTGGCTTGTATAGGAATAAGGGACATCCTTTGGCCAGCGCGCCACGTTGAGACCCAAAGGGATGGCATGATGCTGGGTCAAAATCAGGCCGCGTTTGCCTGCTAATTTGATTTGAGGCTCATCAGGAAAAATCCAGGTACCCGGCGCCACCATGTTGCCCTTGAGCCTCAGGATGGTTTCGAAGATGTTGTTCCAAACCTCGAGTGAAATCCCAGTGTGGTCTTTGGCCTCGCCGGGCGCCCAACCCGTTAGCAAGTCTTCGTCATTGATAAAGAGGCCGCGGTATCGGAAAACGGGTGCGGGAAATTGTTCGTTCAACGATGCCGGTAATTCGATTTGGGTGCGCCGAATGGGTTCATGATCGGTCCAATAATAAAGAGGATCGACGCCTAAGTATTCTTCGGAAAACTCGTAAATGGCGTAGATGGTCCCGCGGATATCGGCGCCGGCAAGCAGAACGACCTTCCGAGGTTGCGGCTTTTCGTCTGAACGAGCCACCGAAATGGAAAAAGATTCCGGCTCTTCCAAACCCTGTGGGCGCAAGGCGTCGGGAAGTTTGGACTTTTCGCCGATCCAAATCGTCTCCGAGCTTGCGTCCGCGGAGCTGCGCACGATCCTGAGCTTCCTCCCAAGCACCTTAGCAAAATCATTTTGCAGGTCTTTGACCGCTTCCTCCACGGGCGTTGGCTCTTCCTGTCCCAAAAGAATGGAGGTGGCGGAATCGAGGACAACCATCCCGCTGCGAGTGTTCTCCGCAGCTCGAATCTGAGAGCCTGCCAAGGCAGGCATTTCGCCTCCAGCGACAAATACCACCACCACAAACACTCCCCCGCATGCTTTGATAAGCCGCATCGACCGCGCGGGCGCATTTTTCCGCAGTTCCCCTTTGCTACCAGCGAGGCGGTCGACCGGCTGGAATTCCAGTTCCTCGGCACTTCCTGGCGTGTAAGGCATAACGGGTCCTCTCGACGTCTCTCGTGCGACCCCAAGAATTTTCGGCGGTTCCTTCAACTTCTCTCCTATACGCCCCGCTTTAGACGGTGTCAATCAAAATATATTCTGAATATATGTAATTCAGAGAAGGATAAGGAGGGTGGAGAGTCGTGTGAGGCGCAGCCTCATCGCACTCTAGAGCATCATCGAGGCGTTGGCGATTGGGGGCTGCTCGACCAAGACGCAAAATCCCAGCGGGAAGCGTTAGCCACGATGCTTACGCGAACCAGCTGTGGTCCCGCCATCCCGGGATTTTGGCTCTCGCGGCCTTTCTGGTTCACTGAGGTCGTAGCGTGCTAACCCAACTAAAATCGTCTGACCCTGCTGAATGTCGTGGATAATGGCCCGCCGCGCCGCCGCCTTGTCCCCTCGGCGAATAGCCTCGACGATGGGCCGGTGCAAGGTTCGAAGGCTCATTTCCTGGCCCCGGACGCCGCTGGAGCGTGCGACGTTGTAGGCCAACCGCTTGGTCCGTTCGAGGACACTCCTTTCCAGACGCATCAATTCCCTGTTATGGGCCATTCCCGCGAGACATAAGTGGAAATTCGCATTCGTCTCGGTGCGGTTGTCGTCTCCCTGCCGCGAGAAGCTGGAACTTTGCTCGGCAAGGTGTGTGAGTTCTTCGATTTCCCGGACATTGGCGCGGGTGGCCGCAAGCCCGGCAATGGCGCCTTCTACCAGGATCCGAAGCTCAAACAGGTCGCGCACTTCTTGCAGGCTCATTTCCGGCACAAGGTAACCACGCCGGGGAACGACTTCGAGGAGACGCTCGTGGTGCAGGCGGTTGCAGGCCTCCCGGAAAGGGGTGCGCCCGATCCCGTATCGCTTCATGATGTTTTTTTCGGAAAGGAAGACGCCTTCTTCGATTTCCCCGCGCACAATCCCTTCCTTGATGCAAGCGTAAGCCTTCTCGGTAAGCGTGTGCTTGGAGGCCAACCCTTTGATGCTCCGGCGCATAATTCCTTCCGAGGCGGAGAGCGGAGTGTTCTAGTATCCAGCCAATATATCGTAAATGAGCGGCAGGCCCCAACCCGCATGGGTGGCGAGTGCCTGCGCGCCTGCTAGCAACGCTTGCGCTTTTTTGTTGAAGCAGGTCAGCAGATCAGGAGCAAGCAACCAGCAACCGTCCGACCGGCTCATTAGGAACCGCACGAACGGCACGAGGTGCCTTGCATCTCTTTGTTTAGAAGCGCAGAATCACCGCGAAAAGTCCGTAAGGGCTTGCGGCTTAAACGGCAGTCCCTTGAATTGTCATTTTCCTTTCAAGCATTCCCTGGGCATCTCGTTCGGGCCTTCAGGCTTCAGGCGAAAGCGAGTTCAAAGGTAATGAATCGGCCTAACTCCCGGGTTTCCGGTCTCGAGCGTGGCGCGTGGTTCTGGAGCCTGAGCGTTCTGCTTGGCAGCTCTGTCTTCGTTCCGGCAAGAGTCCAGGGGCAGTGGAATCCCCTAAATCCCGTCACCGGCTTCGAACGACAAGCTGACGGGATGCGGCTTGCGCTCGAGAAAGGAGTGATGAGGCTTCAGGTGTGCTCCGAGTCCATTATTCGGGTGCGCTATTCCCTCGCACCATCCGCTCCCACGCACGCTGATCTCGTGGTGATCAAAAACAGCTGGCCTGCCACGAGATGGGAAATGCAATCATCCGATGACTCGATTGTGTTGAGCACCGCCGAAATCAAGGCGGTCATTTCGCGCAAAGACGGCAGCATCACCTTTCAGGATTCTGCGGGCAAAACGCTATTCCAACAAACGGAAGTGGCCATGACGCCGGTCGTGGTGAATGGCGAGCCGACCAATCAGCTAGAACTCTTCGCAAAACTGTGGGGATCCAACGAATCTTTCTACGGACTCGGTCAGCATCAGGCGGGCGTGTGGAATTACCGCGGCGAGGCAGTGGATATTTCCCAGGACAACACCAACGTCGGCATCCCTTTCTTTTTGTCTAGCAAAGGATATGGGATCTTTTGGAACAATGCCTCGCGGAGCCGCTTCAACAATCGCTTTCTCAGTGCGCTGTACCTTAGCTCAGAAGCTGCCGATGAGATGGACTACTACTTCCTCTACGGGCCGGAATTCGACCGCATCATCGGCGGATACCGCGAACTGACCGGAGCGCCACCACTGTTCGGAAAATGGGCGTACGGCTTCTGGCAGTCGAAGAACAAATACAACACACAAGAAGAGTTGCTTGCGGTGGCGCACAAATACCGCCAACTTCGCATTCCAGCCGACAGCCTCGTACAGGATTGGTTCTGGTGGAACACCATGGGCGAGCCGGTCTTTGACAAGGCGCGCTACTCCGATCCTCCTGGCATGGTCGAGGATCTCCACAAAAATCACTTTCACTTGATGATTTCTGTCTGGCCTTACTTCCGCTCCGGAACCAAGACTTACGACGATATGGACAAGCGGGGATTTTTTATTGACAAGACAAAGGTGGCGGCGTTTCATCCGGCGGGCATGGCGCTTTACGACGCGTTCAATCCCGAAGCGCGGAAATTTTATTGGAATCTGATGGACCAGGCTCTTTTCAAGATCGGAGTAGACGCCTGGTGGCTGGATACCACCGAACCCGAGACCGAGGATCGCGAAACCAACGTTTTGGTTACAAGCAAAACCTTTCTCGGAAATGGCGCGAGATACGCGAATGCCTATCCGCTGATGACCACGGAAGGGGTCTATCAGGGCCAGCGGGGCGAAACCGACAAGAAGCGCGTGTTCATTCTTTCGCGCTCGGCGTTTGCGGGTGAGCAGCGCAATGCCGCCGCGGTGTGGTCCGGAGACGTCAATTCGGACTGGGTGTTTTTCAAGAAACAGATTCCCGCGGGGCTGAACTATTCCGTTTCCGGGCTGCCCTATTGGACGACGGATATTGGCGGTTTTGTTTCCGGCAATCCCGGCGATCCCGCGTATCGAGAGTTGTTCACGCGGTGGTTTCAGTTCGGGGTGTTCAATCCGATTCTTCGAGTGCACGGAACACGTTCGACAAATCAGAACGAATTATGGTCTTACGGAACGGAAGCCCAGAAGATTCTGGCGAGCTACGATACACTTCGCTATCGCTTGCTTCCGTACATTTACTCATTGGCCTGGATGGGCACGAGCCAAGGTTATACGCCAATGCGCGGCTTAATCATGGATTTCCGCACCGATGAACACTCAGCGACCATAAGCGATCAGTTCATGTTTGGTCCGGCGTTCTTGGTGAACCCGGTTACCGATCCCGGAGTGGATTCACGGCGCGTTTATCTGCCCAAAGCGAAATGGCATGACTTCTGGAGGGGCAGTTCTGTTGAGGGTTCGCGCATGGTCGATGCGTCAGCTCCCATCGATAAGCTGCCGCTGTTTGTGCGCGCGGGTTCGCTTGTGCCGATGGGACCGGAAAAAGAGTGGTCTACCGAAAAGCCGGAAGATCCCATCGAATTGCGCGTCTATCGCGGGGCGGATGGCGATTTCACGCTCTACGAAGATGAAAACGATGGCTACAACTACGAGAGAGGAGTTTACGCGACGATCCCGCTTCACTGGGACGACGCGAAACAGACCCTGACCATCGGTGAACGCAAGGGAACATTTCCCGGGATGCTCATGGAGCGCCGCTTGCAAATTGTGTTTGTGAGAGAGAACCACGGCGCCGGCATAACCGCGGAGAGCAAGCCGGACAAAGTCCTGACCTACTCGGGCAAGCAGACGAGTGTAACTCCCTAAAGAGCTCCGCAAACAAAAAGGCTGCCGGTTCAGGTCGGATCCGCACCGACCGGGGTGCCCAGAGCGAGATGTTTCAGCCGCGTCTCCAAAGGAGGAAGTCGCTGCGCTTCCTCGCCAAGACGCACCGCCAACGCGCACGGCAG
>Ga0182041_10000436_pt1 | contig 19438 bp, 12 predicted proteins | sample flu12Cox44000178_FD_125967 | JGI IMG/M metagenome (GOLD analysis project Ga0182041, IMG submission 125967) | Lab enrichment of tropical soil microbial communities from Luquillo Experimental Forest, Puerto Rico - flux8day.12C.oxic.44.000.178 | ecosystem: Environmental > Terrestrial > Soil >...
CCGGGTCTACTCTCTCGCGCAGATTGAGCCGGGAAGCCTAAAAAACTTAACGGCACAATTGAAAGAGGGCGCGGCGGCCGCGAGGCAGTTGCGCCCTCAATCTTTTTGGCCCCATTTTTGGCGCACTGGGGGAGCTCCACTCAGTCGCGGGGCGAGGAACAGCTACTGCCGCGCAAGCGAAGGAATCGTTTCCCGCGTTCCGAGGAGCGGCTCCTCCCGTCCGCGCGCGGTGACTCTCTCGACCGACGCAATCTCGCCGTTCCGCACCAGCAGAGCGCAATCAAAGTTGTTCACCGTAGGACAAACGTGGCGTGGAAGCAGGTAGAGGAGGTCTCCGACGCGGGGACCTGAGGCTCGTTCGGCGACCGCCATTGGCAGGTGCTCTTCGCTTGGCGAAAGGGGCGTAAGTTCCGGATGCCCAAGCACCACGCACGTGGGCACGCCCGCATCGGCAGATACAGCCTTGTGCCCGGCATCGCAAGTGACCACACCCGCGCGCGGCCGGCTCACGAGTCTTGTTAAGACCAATGCGGCTGGCCGGTAGGCAAACCTGGCCGGCAACTGTGCCAGGCTCGTGGCATCGTTATAGACCACCGTTCCCGGCGATACGCGGTGAACAAATCGCCTCCCGCGAAAGGCTTGGTAGCTGAGTGAGCACGGCAGTGTTGGCGTGCCTGCAGTAATTAACTCGGGCACGCTCGCTCCGCTGCGCTCGATCTCGCTCACGACTTCCAGAAGGGAATCGTAGCCGGCATGGGCCGCCTTGGTCCGCTCGCCTTCCTCGAGCCCGCCGAACTGGCCGTCGTAATAGTGCAAGCCGCGGAACTCCAGCCCTACTGCTCCTACCGCCCGCACAAGCCTCAGAACCTCATCCTTGCTGCTGGTTTCGATCCCCGTGCGATCCATGCCTGGATTCATGTCCAGAAACACGCCAACCGGACTGCCCCGCCATTGCTCGACTTGTTCATCGTTCTCGGCCAAAACGGAAATGCGCACGTCCGGGAAAGCAGCGGCAATCTCGCGTACGCGGCGCGCATTCGCGCCCACTGCAGGATAAGCCAGGAGGATGTCCCGAGCCTCGCCGCGGCAGGCGACCAGCAGTTCGAGGGTCGTCGCGCACTTGAAATTGCAAACGCCGCTCTCGACCAGCATACGCAATGTGTAGTCGAGCTTTGCCGTCTTGATGTGGACTCGCCAGCGGTTCGCGTCGCCGTCCAGGAGCTTCAGGGTACTGGCAATGTTCGAGGCGATCATTTCCGGATACACGACCAGCGCAGGAGTAAGCGTTTCGTCGACGCGCGGCACGCGGTAACGCTCCTCCCAGGCGAACTCGTTCAACATGGATTTTGCGGATCCCATCGCGGGTTTGATGATAGCGCGGAAACGGGAATCGCTGCCAATTAGCGCAAAGTCTCCCATTTTATCGACCTCGGCAGGCGTGGGAGCCGACGTCGGCGGAAGCGGTCCCGGCTCGGCACTGCCGGCGAGGGCGCTCCTTGCTGGGCGTTTTGCACAATTGTGCACAGCTTTCCACAGAGAAACTTTCAGATTTTCCTTGCCAACCAAAAAACACCGGGTCTATCGTGAACCGCAGATTGAGCCGGGGAGCCTAAAAAACTTAACGGCACAATTGAAAGAGGGCGCGACCGCTTAACGGCGGTGGCGCCCTCAACTTTTTCTGCTCGCCTCCCCCAGCGTGTCTCCGAGTTTCCTGCGCCGTGTCGTAAGATACCTAGATGAACCGAACGCAATCGTTCTTTCGCGACAAGGTGGTGATCGTCACGGGCGCTTCGTCGGGAATCGGCGGAGAGCTGGCGTGGCAATTGGGGCAGGCCGGGGCGAAGCTGACGCTGGCAGCCAGGCGCAGGGAATTGCTTGAGAATCTGTCGCAAAGACTTGCGGCCGCGGGAAAAACGAAGCCGTTGGTGACGCGCTGCGACGTCACCCAGGAAGGCGATTTGCAAAAAGCGGTGGCGGAAACGGTGCGCCAATGGGGAAGATTGGATGTGGCGATTGCGAACGCCGGCTTTGGCGTAGTTGGCCCACTGAAGAAACTCTCGCTCGAGGATTACCGGCGACAATTTGAGACCAACGTGTTTGGCGTGCTGCGAACGATTTACGCGACGCTTCCCGAAATTGAGAAAAGCAGAGGCAACATCGCCATCATTGGAAGTGTCTCGGGCTGGACCGCGTCGCCAGGCGCTTCGCCATACGCGATGAGCAAGTTCGCCGTGCGCGCGCTGGCCAATTCGATTGCGCCGGAACTGCGGCTGTCCGGCGTGACGGTGACGCTTATCAGTCCGGGCTTTGTAGCCAGCGAGATCCGACGCGTCGACAACCAGGGAAAGCTTCAGGCCGAAGCGAGAGATCCCATCCGACCGTGGCTGGTGATGCCGACGGAGAAAGCGACGCGTCAGGTTTTGCGGGCGATTGCGAAAGGGAAACGCGAAGCCGTCATTACCGGGCATGGCAAGGCTTTGGTCTTCCTCGAGCGCTTCATGCCCTGGATGCTTCGAGCGGCGGGAAGAAAAATGGCGGCGGGCCGAGGCGGCTACCGTGCGGAACCAAAAAGCGAGTCATTGTCGAGAGGCGAGACGAGAGACCGGGGTTGAACAGAACCAGCTTAAGGGAAATGGCAAACGAGAAAGATGGGAGTTAAAGCTGAGCAAGCAGACCTGACAACGGAACGGTCATTTCTTTAGGGCTCGCCTCGCCAAGGCTCTTCATCGGGCTCACCTTCCGGCAGTTCCACCTACCAAATGTCCTTCTCTCGTTCGAGCCCAACTACGCCGACTTGATTGGCTTCCGTTGTGCCGACGTGGCCGATCCACACCACACGAAATCTCTTTTTGCGCCAGAGCCGGCGCACTTCGATGGTTTGTCCTGGCGAAGTGAGAAAGCCAATGGCGTCTAGGCGCGCGCCATCCCGGCTGAGGTCGATGGTATAGCTGCTCTGCTTGAACGGATGGCCCCGTGAGTCCGTGCCTTTGACGACCACGCGCAGCGTTTTCCTGACGCGTTGCTGCTTGCGGGACCTGCGCCAGAACTCAGGGATGGCGTGTTTGAAAGCCAGACCAACCTTCGTTTCGCGGTCCGTGTAAGCTTCGAGATAAGCCACGCGGACTTCCTGTTCGAGGCCGCTGCCCTTTTGCATGAGAAACACGCAATCTCCAATGGCCAGTTTGGTTTTGAGCATTACCAGGGCGCCGCTCGAATTGACGGTTTGCGTTTCCGTTTCTTCGTGGAACGCGCCGTGGTCCTTGGTGAAACCGTAAACCACCACGGCAAAGCGTAGAGACAGGCGCTCACTCGAACGAGGAATTCTTTTGGTCGTTTCGGTGGAGGTAGGCTCGCCAAAGGCAGAAGCGGATTTTTCTGTGGATGACGTTTTTTCATCGAGCGGGGCCACTGCGATGACCTCTTTCGGTGCCCCCCGTTGTGCCCCATGTTCGCGGCACTTGAAATCCCATGTTTGTTCTTGAATCTGCTCGTAAGTTTCGTGGCGGTCTGCGAGCGTGACCCAGGAGTCGGCTTCGCAGAGAGGACAACGCAGCCGAATAGCAAAATTTCCAGGCATTCCGTTCTTCCTGTGATTTCAGGATACCTTGAAGGCGGCGGGCGTCTCCGCGTTGCCAAATCGTGTTTCGTCGAAAAGTAAATGGTGACGGTTCCAGGAAAAGGCGCGATCTTTGGAGTGCGAAATCAAGGTTGCCACTTCAGAAAAACGGCGGCCAGGGGCGGAAGAGTAAGGACGAGAGAATGGGGGCGGCCTTGCGCTGCCTGGTCGGAGGCATGCTGGCCGCCGGCGTTGCCGACGTTCGAACCACCATAGATGGCGGCGTCCGTATTGAGGATTTCACGATAGTAGCCCGAGTGCGGAACGCCAAGACGATACCCTCCACGAACCACTGGAGTCGCATTGAGCAATACAACGATTAGGTTTTCGGGATTCTTTCCGCGGCGAATCAAGCTGAGGACGCTGTTGTCAGCGTCATTGGCGTCAATCCACTCGAATCCGTGCCAGTCAAATTCGACTTGGTAAAGGGCTGGCTCGGAAACGTAAAGACGATTCAAGTCGCGGATGAGATTCTGGGTGCCGCGATGCGAGTCCCACTCGAGCAAATGCCAGTCGAGACTGCGCGCTTCGCTCCATTCGTGGCGCTGGGCGAATTCCTGGCCCATGAAAAGGAGTTTCTTGCCCGGGTGCGCGTACTGGTAGCCATACAGCAAACGAAGATTGGCGAATTGCTGCCACAAGTCGCCGGGCATTTTGTGCAGGAGCGAGCTCTTGCCGTGGACGACTTCGTCGTGGGAAAAGGGGAGAACGAAATTTTCGGTGAAGGCATAGAGCATGGAAAACGTGATCTTGTTGTGCTCGTATTTGCGATGCACGGGATCGTGAGAAAAGTAATGCAGCGTGTCGTTCATCCAGCCCATGTTCCATTTGAAGCTGAACCCGAGACCGCCGAGGTAGGTGGGACGCGAAACGGCGGGCCAGGCCGTGGATTCCTCGGCGACGGTGAGGATGCCGGGGAATTTGCCGTGGACGATTTCGTTCATGCGCTTTAGAAACTCGATGGCTTGCAGATTTTCGCGGCCGCCCGATTGATTGGGAATCCACTCGCCCGGCTTGCGCGAATAATCAAGATAGAGCATCGAGGCAACGGCATCCACGCGCAGGCCGTCGATGTGGTATTTGTCGAGCCAGAAGAGCGCATTGGAAATCAAATAGTTCTGGACCTCGTTGCGGCCGTAGTTGTAGACCAGCGTGCCCCAATCGGGATGCGCGCCCTGTCGGGGATCGGCGTGTTCGTACAGGTGGCTGCCGTCGAACTGCGCGAGGCCGTGGGCGTCGCGCGGAAAATGCGCAGGAGTCCAATCGAGAATGACGCCAATCCCGGCCTGATGACAGCGGTCGACGAACTCCATAAACTCCGCGGGCGAGCCGTAGCGGCTGGTAGCAGCGAAATAACCCAGAGTCTGGTAGCCCCACGAGCCATCGTAAGGATGCTCCATGACGGGGAGCAGCTCAATGTGCGTGTAGCCAAGTTCCTTGACGTAAGGAATAAGTTGGTCGGCTAGCTCGTGGTAGGTCAGCCAGCGATGGTGGTCCTCGGGAACGCGGCGCCAGGAACCGAGATGAACTTCATAAATGGAAACGGGAGACTCGAACCAGTTGGTGCCGGAACGCTCGGAGAGCCAGTCCGCGTCGCTCCATTGATACGTTTCCAGATCAGCGACAATGGAGCCGGTGTTGGGGCGCAGTTCGGATCGGAAGGCGTAGGGATCGGCTTTGAGCGGAAGCATGTTTCCTTCAGGCCCGATGATTTCGAATTTGTAGATGGCGCCTTCCGCCAGTTCAGGAATGAAGATTTCCCAGATGCCGGAAGAGCCGCGCGAGCGCATCGGATGGACACGGCCGTCCCAGCGATTGAAGTCACCGACGACGCTGACGCGGCGAGCGCTGGGGGCCCAGACGGCAAATTGGACGCCGCGGACGCCTGCGAGGGTGATGAGGTGCGCGCCAAGCTTTTGGTAGGTGTCGTAATGGCGGCCTTCGCCCATGAGATACAAATCAAACTCGGTAAGCACGCAGGGAAAAGCGTAAGAATCGTAAACCTCGAACTTTTCGCCGTAATGGGTGCGGATTTGAATTCTGTACAAGCTGGGTGGCGGCGCGCTGGTCTCGTCCGCCGGCAGGAGAGCTTCGAAAAAGCCTTCGGGGCGCAATTTCACCGCCTCGACAACCTCGCAGGCGGCGGGCGCGGCGTTTTCCGACAGGCGCGGTTTGAACGAGATGCGAGCTTCCTCCGCCCAGGGAAGGAAAAAGCGAACTGCCCAGGCGCCGTCCACGGGATGCGGCCCGAGAAGGCTAAAGGGATCGGAATGACGACCGGTCACCACCGCGTCGATCTGGGAACGCAGGCGAGGATCGCGGGGAGCAATCGGTGTCGAGTGCGAGGCAGCGGCGTGATGTTCCGGCAACGGCCAAGCCTCCGCTAGGGTGATCGAGATCCGCCACAAAACGAACTCGGGAGCGGCATCCCTTTGAATTCTAGGGTGTCCGCGCAGAAATGCCAAATGCTAGGGTCGAGCGCTCGCGCTTCTTCGTAACTATTGACCTCGAGTGTCGCAGCAAGTATCATCCGCGCAATTCCAGGCAAAAATGGAGCGAGTGAGGTCTCGTCATGACGAAGCGAGTGTGGGTTGGTCTTTTCTCAGGTGCACTGGCAGTCTTCTGCGGCGGAGCATTAACCCGCGCGCAACAGACGCAGATCAGTCCAGACGTCTACAACGAAATGAAATTCCGCTACGTCGGGCCGGTGGGGAATCGCGCAACCGCGGTCGTGGGGATTCCTGGAAATCCCAACGTATATTACGTGGGCGCGGCGTCGGGAGGAATTTTCAAGACCACCGACGGTGGCATTCACTGGGACCCCATCTTTGACGACGAACCGGTTTCTTCCATTGGATCGCTCGGGATTGCCGCGAATGACCCGAATATCGTGTGGGCCGGAACCGGGGAATCCTTCATTCGCAGCCACATTTCCGTCGGCAATGGGATTTACAAGTCGTTGGACGCAGGGAAGACCTGGAAGCCGATGGGGCTCGAAAAAACCGGCAGAATCGCAAATGTGATTGTTGACCCGCATAACCCGGACATCGTACTGGCTTGCGCCTTGGGTCACGCCTATGGGCCGCAGCCGGATCGCGGCGTATTCCGCTCGACCGATGGCGGGAAAAACTGGGAGAAAGTGCTGTTTGTTGATGAAAACACCGGCTGCTCGGACATGGGTATCGATCCTAACAATCCGCGGATTCTGTTTGCGGGAATGTGGCAACTCGAGATTCACACGTATGGGCGAAAGAGCGGCGGCCCCGGCAGCGGGTTGTTCAGATCCACCGATGAAGGAGCGACGTGGAAGCGTTTGGAAGGCCACGGTCTGCCGCATTCGCCCGTAGGAAGAATCGCCGTGCGCGTGGCGCCAAGGGACTCGAATCGCGTGTACGCCTTGATCGAAACCGGTGACGGCGTGCCGATCGACGGCAAGGCCACGCAGAGCGGCCAGTTGTGGCGTTCCGACGACGGGGGAGAGAACTGGCAATTGATCAATTCGGACCGCCAGATTCGCGGGCGCACGCACTATTACACGCGCGAAGAAATCTCCCCGGACAACGAGAACGAAGTTTATTTCTTCACTTCGGCATTTTCCCGGACGCTCGACGGCGGCCACACGCTGACAAACATGCCCTCGTCTCCCGGTGGAGACAATCACGAGATGTGGATCGATCCGACCAACGGCGACCGCATGGCCGTTGTGAATGACGGCGGCGTGAGCCTTTCCGTGAATCGTGGCCACTCCTGGGACCGCATCCAGCTGCCCATCGCCCAGATTTACCATGTGACGCTCGACGACCAGATTCCTTATTTCCTTTACGGAAACAAGCAAGACGGCCCATCGTACCGCGGCCCGAGCAACAGCTTGCAGTTTGGAGGCTTCGGCGGATCGCAAATCTCGCGCGGCGCGTGGCATCCGGTGGCCGGCAGCGAGAGCGGCTTTGCGACACCGGATCCCGTTGACAGCAACATCATCTGGTCGACCGGCACAGGTTCGGGCAGCGTGGGGGGCTCGGTCGCGCGTTTCGATGAGCGAAATCATCAGGCGAGAGAAGTGGAAGTGTGGCCGGAAGATGTCTCCGGAGCCAGCGCCGCCGAGGTGAAATACCGGTTCAACTGGGAATTTCCGGTGACCATTTCTCCGCACGACCACAACAAGGTTTATGTGGGCAGTCAATCCGTGCACGTCACCACAGACGGCGGCAATAGCTGGCAAATGATCAGCCCGGACCTCACACGTAACGACCGGAGCCGCATGCAGATTTCCGGCGGGCTCACCCCGGACAACATCGGCGTGGAATACGCGGGAACCGTTTTTGCAATCGCGGAATCCCCGAAAGAAGCAGGTGTGATCTGGGCCGGAACCAACGACGGTTACGTGCAAGTCACGCGAGACGGCGGGAAAAACTGGACCAACGTCACAAAAGACATTCCGAATCTTCCCGAGTGGGGAACGGTGAGCAACATCGAGGCTTCGCGCTACGACCCGGGCACGGCTTACATCAGCGTCGACTTTCACCAGATGAACCTTCGCGACCCGTTTGCCTATAAGACCACGGATTACGGAAAGACCTGGACCTCCATTACCAACGGAATTCCGCACAGCATGCTCAGCTACGCGCATTGTATTCGCGAAGATCCCGTGCGCAAAGGCATGCTCTACCTCGGAACCGAGAACGGCATGTACATCTCATTCGACGACGGCAAAAACTGGCAGCCGCTCCAGAGTGGCTTGCCGCGCGCCCCGGTGTATTGGATCGCCGTGCAGGAACGGTTTCACGATCTGGCGCTGGCCACCTACGGCCGCGGCTTCTGGATCTTGGACGACATCACTCCGTTCGAGCAGATGACGCCCGCGATTCTTGCATCCAACGCGCATTTATTTGCTCCGCGCGACGTTTACCGCTTCCGGCCGATCGCGGAGCCAGCCGCAGTTTCCTACGACCCGACGGCGGGACACAATCCGCCTTATGGCGCGCCCATTAATTTTTATTTGAAGTCGACGCTTGGAGAAAAAGAGCGCGTGCATTTGACGATCAGCGACGCCAACGGGAAAGCCGTACGCGAATTCGAGTGCCGCGCGGCAAGAGAACAAGGCGCACGAAGACCAGCAGGTCCGGGTGGTGGCGGGGGTGGCGGCGGCGAAGGAGGCGAGGGCGGGCCGCCGTGCGAGGTGAAACCCGGTATGAATCGCGTCTGGTGGAACCTGCGCTCCGAGCCCGGCACGGAATTCAAGTTGCGGACCAGCCCGCTCTATGCGCCGGACGTCAAAGCTGGGCCGGAAGGCTGGCGTCCCGCGCCCGATCTAGCGCGCATCTCGCTGCTTGAGCCTCCCGGGACGTATACGGTGACGCTAACGGTAGGCGAAGAAAAGTCCAGCCAGAAACTCAACGTCTTGAAGGATCCGCACTCTGGCGGGACGGAAAGCGACATCCAGACGCAAATGCAGTTTCTCACCGGCCTGCGCGACGAATTGAACGCCATCGGCGCACAGGTCAATCAAATCGAGTCCATTCGCGCCCAGCTTGCCGCCTTGGAAAAAGAGCTGGGAAACGATGATGCCGGGAAAGCGATTCGAAAGGCCGCGGACGATTTAGCGGATAGGTTGATCGCCGTGGAGGGAAAAGTCCTGCAGCTCAAGCTGACCGGAAGAGGGCAGGACAGCACGCGGTGGCCGCCGATGCTCGCGAGCAAGATCGGCTATCTTTCTAACCAGACGGCGTCCTCTGATTTCACACCCACAACGCAGCAGCTTGCGGTGGGAAAGGAACTCAAGGATCAGGGTGATCAATTCCAACAGGAGTATCAGCAGGTTTTGGCCAAGGACGTGACATCATTCAATGCCATGCTGCGCGAGAAGAACGTTCCGAATATCATCGTCACGATGCCGTGAGGGATGTTCTTGAGCCATTCTGGGAGAAACAAGGAAGGCAAAGCGTGCGAGTCTTTCGCGAAGGGATATTTCTTTTCATCGCCGTGATCCTGTGGACCGGAAATAGCCACGGGCAAGACCGCGGCCAGACGCGCTCGATGGTGATTTCCCGCAATGGAATTGTCGCGGCGGAGTCACCGCTTGCGGCGCAGGCCGGCGTCCGCATCCTCGAGCAGGGCGGAAATGCCGTGGATGCGGCCATTGCTTCAAACGCCATGATGGGCGCCGTCGAACCGATGATGAACGGCATCGGCGGAGATCTATTTGCCATTGTGTATGACGCGAAGGCCAATAAGGTGTATGGACTGAACGCCAGCGGCTGGGCGCCAAAGGGCTTGACGATCGAGTATTTGGAGAAGCAGGGAATCCGCAGCATGCCGCAGCAAGGCGTGAACTCCATCACCGTGCCGGGAGTCGTGGATGGTTGGCAGAAACTAGCAGACAAATTCGGCCGCAAAAAACTGGCCGATGATTTGGCGGCGGCGGTTCGAACGGCGCAAGAGGGATTTCCGGTGCCGGAGTGGGTCGCGGCCTATTGGGCGGGATCGGTCAATTATTTGCGCACCGATGAAGCAGCTGCGAAGACGTATTTGCCGGAAGATCGCGCGCCAAGAGTCGGTGAAGTGTTTCGGAATCCGGACCTGGCGTGGTCGCTCGAGCAGATTGCGCAGCACGGGAAGGACGCATTTTATAAAGGAGAGATCGCGAAAAAGATTTTGGAGTCGATGAAGCGGCACGGCGGGCTGATGACCGAGGCCGACCTCGCCGAGTTTTCCAGCGAATTTGTCGAGCCCATTTCCACGACCTATCGCGACTGGACGGTTTATGAGTTGCCCCCCAACGTGCAGGGCCTCGCCGCGCTCGAAATGCTGAACATCATGGAGACGTTTCCGCTGGGGCAAAAGGACTGGGGATTCGCTTCCACGAACGCGTTGCATACCATGATCGAGGCGAAAAAGTTGGCGTATGCGGATTTGCTGAAGCATATCGGCGATCCGCGAAAACAGAAGTTGCCCGTGGCCACCCTGCTTTCGAAAGAATGGGCTGTCGAGCGGGCGAAGCAAGTCGATGTGGACCACGCGAAATGCGACGCGACGGCGGGAGAAATTGCCGCGGGAAATGACACCACCTATTTGAGCGTGGTGGATCGCGAAGGGAACATGGTGTCGCTCATCCAGAGCAATTACGAGCTGTTTGGGTCGGGCATCGTGGCGCCGGGAACGGGTTTTGCGTTGCACGACCGCGGCGGGCTTTTCTCGCTCGATCCCGCATCGCCAAACGCCCTTGCGGGAAGAAAGCGTCCCCTGCACACGATCATTCCGGCTTTCGCGCAAAAGGGCGATTCGCGAGTGGCGTTTGGAATCATGGGTGGATGGAACCAGTCGCAAGCACACGCGCAGTTTATTGCCGATCTCGTGGATTTCAAGATGAACATTCAAGCCGCGCTCGAAGCACCGCGCTTCAGCAAACATTCGTTCGGCGGATGCGACGTGATGATGGAAAACCGCATCCCACAAAGGGTGCGCGATGAGCTTACCGGGAAAGGCCACAAGATTGAATTGAAAGGGACGTTTTCAAGCGTGGTGGGCGGCGGACAGGCGGTCATGCGCGACTTCTCGACCGGTGTAAATTACGGCGCGTCCGATCCGCGAAAAGACGGTCAAGCCGTCGCGGAAATACCGTGACGTACTCGCCGGCTCGAGGCCCGGGGCTTCTCGAGTCAAACCCAGCCTTGCTCGACCGTGGTTAGCGGCGGAAGGCTCGCTAACACCCAAGGCTACTGCAAAACAGTTCCCTCGGTCGGCTTTTCGCGGGAAAACGGCTGCCCACGAGCGCGCGCTCGCTGCCACATCGTTTCTGGAAGTCATTGTAAATAAAATACTTAGCCTCAAGCCACTTGGCGAATGAATTGCAGCTGTCCTTTCGACCAGGATCGGCCGTCCGCAGCCAAGCGACCTGGACGTGGAGACTCCCATGGGACGCGTTCGGATCGCTCGAAGCGTATGGCGAGTTTGGCCGCTGGTCGTCATTTTCTTCGCCTTGACGCCCGCATGTCCCGCTGAAACCACCGACGTCTCTGGCCGCTACCAATGCACGCAAGCCAAGGTGCAAGGCAAAGTAATTGCGTGCAACGCCGCGCCGCTCATCTTGAAGAACGACGGGCATTTTGCATTGCGCGGCTGGGAAGGGAACTATCTGGTGAGTGGGCAGTGGGTCGAACTCTCGGATTCGCTGATCAAGACTCGGGCAAAAATCCAGCCAGGCCACAAAATTTTGCTGCGCTATCACGGAAAACGCGGGTTGGTGGAAGTGATTTACGAGCGGCGCGTGGCGGAGCTGGGGAAAACGGCGCTGAGCTGACAGGCGACGGAATCAACCTCACCTTTGCTTGCAGAGTTCAAAAAGGGCCCGATGGCAACGGCGTAGATGCGGACAGCGTGATTCTTCGCGAAAGTAGAGGTTCGGATTCCGCGCTTGAACATGGCAGGCGCGCTCGAGAAAACGAAAGACAAAAGCGCTGTTGTCGGACAAGTCTGTGTGGCGTCAGCGTCCGGTCTATTACTGTCGCGCGTCGTCCTGGCCTGGGCGCCAGCCGCGCCCGCGAAGGACCTTGCCTGCGGTCGCGCCGGTAAGCTTGCCGTGGTCGTATTCGAGTTGCCCATTGACGATTGTGAAGTCGATGCCTTCCGACAACTGATCCGGTTTCACATAGGTGGCGTGGTCGATGATCGTTGCCGGATCAAAGATGGTAATGTCCGCGTAGTAGCCGGGCTTCAAGAGTCCGCGGCCTTCGAGATGCTCGCGCTGCGCAGGTAGAGAGGTGATCTTGCGAATGGCCGCTTCGAGAGGCATCAGATGCCCGTCGCGAATATAGTGTCCCAAAAAGCGAGGCATGGAGCCGAAAGTGCGGGGATGCGCGTGCGCTTCGTACGTGGGCCCGTCAAGTGACATTTCATTGGCGTCCAAGCCGATGCTCGTCCAAGGCTGGCTGAGGCCTGTTCGCAAATCCTCTTCGCTGGCCATGAAATAAATCGCGCCGGTTTGCGCGGAATCGGCGAGAACGAAGTCCATCAATGTATCTTCCGGCGTTTTCTTCCAGGCCTTGGCGACATCTTCGACCGTCTTTCCCTCGAATTGCTTGAGCTCCGGTTTTTCGACGGAAGAAATGAGAACGCCAGCCCCGCCGCCACAATCGTAAAAGAGATTTTCCCAATTCGGATGATCGGTCGAGAGTTCCTGTTTGATGCGCGCGCGGACCGCTGGATCCTTCAGGCGCTCGAGCAGCTTGTGGATGCCGCCATCCGCGACCCAAGGCGGAAGGGCCGAAGCCAGCGCTGTTGCGCCCGCGGCGTAGGGGTACATATCGGCGGCAATATCGAGACCCGAATCACGGGCATTCTGTAGCGCGGCAGCGACATTTTTCATGCCCCAGCGCGATTTGCCACTCACTTTCAGGTGAAAGATCTCCACGGGGAGATGCGCTTCCTGGCCGATGCGAATTGCTTCGGCCAGCGCGGGCATTTCCGAGGCGCCTTCGCTGCGCATGTGCGTCGCGTAAATCCCGCCGTATTGAGAGGCGACTTGCGCGAGTGCGACGAGCTCGTCCGTTTTTGCGTAGATATTGGGAGGATAAATCAGCGCGCTGGAAACGCCCAGGGCGCCGTCTTTCATGGCTTGTTCGACGAGCGCTTTCATTTGGTCGAGTTCGGAAGGCGTGGGGGCGCGGTCGTCGTCGCCAATGACTGCTTCGCGAACCTGTGCCGAGCCGACATAAGTCCCCATGTTGAGAGGTGTGCCCTGTTTTTCCAGCCTCTTGAAGTAACCGTCCAGCGTGGTCCAGTCGATGGTGAGCTTGTAGCGGTCCAGGAGGGGCTTCATCGGCGCAATGGTTTTTTCATTTTGCGGTGCGATCGAGCCGCCCTCGCCCGTGATTTCTGTAGTAATCCCCTGCGATAGTTTGCTGAGCGAGCGATTGTCCAGCAGGAGAGCAACTTCGGACTGTCCGAGCATGTCAATAAATCCCGGAGCAACGATGCGGCCCTGCGCATCGATTTCGCGTTTGCCGTGAGCTTCGCGCAAATCTCCGACTGCCGCGATGCGGTCGCCGCTCACCGCGACATCGCCCGCGAACCAGGGGTTGCCGGCGCCATCGATGATGTGGCCGTTGCGAATGAGCAGATCGTAGCTTTCGGCGGCGCTGGCCGCACCCGAGCTACCAAGGTCGGAGTCGTACGCCGCGGCGGCAATCTCGCCGAGGGCCTCGCCCGCCACGCTCTGGGCCGCTTCCATGTCTGGTGGAAGCGTTACGTGATTCACATAGGCCGCGAAGGCCAGCTTCCGGTTGCTCTTGGTCATCACATAACCCACCAGACCCTTGCCATTTAGCATCAATTTGCCGTTGAGCCGGTCCTCCGAGCCAAATGTGCCCGTTTTTGCAAACACATGACCCGCGGCGGGCGAATTCACCTGAATTCTTGCAAGCGTGCCATCTTTGCCCAGCACCGGGAGCCCTCGCAGAAAGGTTTCGTAATCCGGCCGCGTTGTCCAATACACGAGGTAATGCACCATGAAGTCCGGACTGAACAGATCGGCCCAGTCGCCGCCGGCGCCATCGCCCTGACCGGTTCCTGAGAGGTCGAGCTTCGCGGACTGCAGGAATTCATGCTCGACATGGAACCCGGCATCGAGCGGATTCTTCGTGTCCTTCCCGACCAGAGCGCCGAGAAGATACGGCCCCATGCCCGCGTGCAGATTTTGGCTGACCTTCAGTGTGACCTTGATTTCTTCCGAGAGCGGAGGAGAAACGTGCTCCGCGACTTGATTCTGCGTGGTGTAGAACCGCGTGAGCGGGGCAAAGTCGGTGGGTGCGGGATCCGACCCGGACTTGAGCTCGACGCCTGCGGCCAGCAGCCCTTCGCGGAAAACGGTTTCGGCAAACCTGGTCGGCGAAGGCACTGCGATGATCGCGGGTTGCGGCGCAGCACCTACGGGGAGGCTTCCCTCAAGCGTTACCGTGACGGAGCCGTCTCGGTTCGTCACGAAATCTGGCGAGTCGAACGAAGGCTTGGTTCCGGCCGGGGAAGTGGTCAGATGATTCACAAATTTGACGTAGGAAGTCGCTGGCGAGGTTGCGAGCGTAAGAGGATCGCCTTCCTTTTTGCCGGGTGTTGCGAGGAGGTCGATCACGTTGTCGTTGATCATGATGGAGGACATAACCACATTCGTGCCGCCTTCGCGAGGCCCATCGGGGAAAAGGCTCGTGTCAATCAGCACACGACCCTGAATTTTGTGGATCCCTTTGCCGGCGACGTCATCCGCCAGCTGCTTGATAACCGCTAGAGGGTCCCCGGGCAGCGCCGGACCGCCGTAGGAGTGATCTTCATCGACAAAAGCGAGCGTGCCGTCAGGATGAACGCGGTTCGAAAGATTGGGATCGCCGCTGGCAACCAGAATCAAATCGCCTTTCAGCATGCCGTGCTTATCGACCGAACCAGTGCGGTAGACGCGCGTATGAAATCGATAGCCCGCACCAAGTTTTGCGAGCACGGTGCCCTCGGTCAGCGTTTTGGTCGTGGAAGCGGGCACAAAAAGCTTGCCGGCGTTGAGCGCGTAGACCACGTTCCCACTGTCGAGGGAATAGAACTCGATGCCGAAGTTAGCGTGAGCAAATTCGGGCCGGCTCGTGATTTTCTGGATGCGTTCGGCGAGCGAGCTTCCGGTTTGCGCGCAAGCTGGGTCAGCTTCGAATGCGAAGAAGAGCAGGAGAAGCACCGCGAACCGGCTGAGCGCACCGCGTGTCTTGTCTTTCAAAAGTGTCGCCTCCTCGAATCGGTCCGGCCGCCGCTAATGTGCCACGCCGGCGTCCGGATGCAAACCCAGGTTTTCGAAAGGAACATTCAGGATCGGATATGCCTTCCAATCTTTGTAATCGAAGTGCCACCACTCGGCCTCGTATACCGTAAAGCCTTCGGATTCCATCGCGCGGCGGAGCAAGTCGCGGTGCCAGCGCTCGAGTGAAGTACCGCCGGGATAGCCGGGGTAAGACCGCGGCGACATTTCGTCGTAAGTGCCGGGCATTTCCACGGGCTTTCCGCTGGCCAGGGCGTAAAGCGTCAGATCGACGGCGCATCCGCGATTGTGACGCGAGCCTTGCGCGGGGTCGGCCACGAAAAGCTTCCCTTCGGGCGGCGTGGCGTCCCAAAAGATTTTGGTCACATACCAGGGCCGGTACGCGTCGTGAATGAGCAGGCCGTACCCGAGCGGTTTGAGCTTTCGTTGGACGCGCCGAAGCGCTTCCGCGGCAGGGCGCTCGAGAAACGCGCGCGCCTGCGAGTACACGGGCGTCCCGAGAAAATCGTGCGATGTCGCGTAACGAATATCGAGGCGAATGTCGGGTGGCCCCAACTCTACCAGATCGGGCTTGCGAAAGTCGCCCGTTTCCTCGGGAGGTGTAGCCAGCAAAGCACTCTTTCTCAATTCCTCGATCGGATGAGCAGGGTGAATCCGGAAAACCTGATCGCCTTGGGCGATGTAGTCGCGACGCGGCCATCGCGCGTCGCCAACCTGCAAAGTCACGACACCATTCAAGTCACGGCGCAAGGGCGGATTGGCGGTTGGCGGAATGATCGGGGAAGTTACGAAATATCCCTCCTTCCCGTTTGCTTCGAGTCTTGCTTCGCCCTTTCCCGCGCAAGTGAGAAGCAACTCGCCGCCGCGCTCGAAGACGGAACACAAAAAGGCGTCACCTCCGCCGCCGTAATCCCCGATCCAGTTTTTCCATTCCCGAGGAGCGTCGGGAGGCTTGGATCCGGGAAGGATAGAGGATTGCGCGAACGCAGAGCCTGCGAACAGGACCAGGAACGCCAGTGGTAGTCGGGAGATCCTGCGAAGCGACGGCTGGAGTTCTGCCCTCAACCTGGTTTCCCCTTCACCCCGGCACAAGTCAACCGCGTGGCTGCCGGGTCGCCGCAGAAAAGCAAGTGAAAGAACTCCTGCGAACGCCTCACGGATTGTACCAACGGAATCCCTTGCGCTGTTCTTCGGCAATTTCTTTCACAATGGCCAGCGTCTGCGAGCGGTGATATTGTCCCACGGCGGCGAGCAGGGAATTGAGGAGCGCGATAGGGGCCACATAGGACGCTCCAAATGAGGTCGTTTCGACCGAAGCCAGAAAAACTTCGTTGCACTCGCGCGCTAGCGGAGAAAGATAGGTGTCCGCGATACCCACGCAATATGCGCCGTTGGCGCGCGCCTGTTGGGCGCCCTCGACTGTCTGTCGCAGCCCGCGACGAAAGCTAATGGCCACCACCAGGTCCTGGCGATTTACTGATCGCACCAGGTGCAGAATCCGGCCCGCCGACGTCGCCGCGAAAATCGGGAGCCCCAGCAGGCTAATCTGATACTCCAGGTAGCCGGCGAGGTGCGTCGCCAGATCGGCGGCAAGGATGACGATGCGGCGGGCTTCATGGAAACGCTTTGCGAGCGCCACCAGGCGCTGGGCATCCAGGCTATTCTTGAGCCCCTGCAGATTTTTCAAATCCTGTTCGAGCGATTCGACTACATGCGCCGGCACGCTGGGATCGCGCCCTCCGGACTGCATGGTGTCCAGCGAAGTGGCGAACGCCAGAGAAAGTTCATGGAGATGCCGCTGAAATTCCCTGTAGCTGCCGAAGCCGAGCCCGCGAACGATTCGAACGATCGTCGCCGGATCGGTGTGCAGGCGTTTGGCCATCGCCCGCACGCTGAGCAGTACGTATTCACGCGGATGCTCGAGAATGGGACGGATAATTTCCTGGCGCTTGACGCTAAGATGCTCGATGCGCTCGCCAAGATGGATTGAAGCGGATGGTGACGGACCACCTTTGCGTTTCATCAGGCGAGAGGATTGCTTAATTCCCCCTGCGTGTCAACCGATTGGTCGGGCTTGGCAAGGAATATTCCCGGGCCCTCTTGACCGCTGTTCTCGGGTCCTCTTCTGTCCCACTGCGCTCAACCCAGGCGCAAGCCTCGACGCTACTTCTTGGTAGCGGCGGTCTTGATTTCCAGCCCCGGCGCGACGACCGGCTGGAGGAAGGGCATCATGGAGCGGAGCTTGGGACCGAGTTGCTCGATGGGATGTTGCTGCTCGCCGCGGCGCTTGGCCAAAAAGTTGGGGCAGCCTTTCTCATTCTCTTCCATCCACTTCTTGGCAAAGCTGCCGTCGCGAATCTCCGCAAGGATTTTCTTCATTTCCTCGCGTGTTTGTTTTGTCACGATGCGCGGACCGGAAGCATAGTCGCCTTGCTCGGCGGTATCGCTGACGGAGTAACGCATGTAGCTAAGCCCGCCGCGGTAAATCAGGTCGACAATGAGCTTCAGTTCGTGCATGCACTCGAAGTACGCAACCTCCGGCTGGTATCCTGCGGCGACCAGCGTCTCAAAACCCGCCTTGATCAATTCGCTTACGCCGCCGCACAGCACCGCCTGCTCACCAAAAAGATCCGTCTCGGTTTCTTCAGTGAATGTTGTCTCCAAAACGCCCGCGCGAGTACAGCCGAGTCCTTTGGCATAAGAAAGCGCGAGCGCCTTGGCGCTGCCGCTCGAGTCCTGTTCGACCGCCAGCAATGCTGGCGTGCCACCGCCTTCCGTAAAGACCTCGCGCACGCGGTGCCCGGGGGCCTTGGGTGCAATCATCGAGACGTCTGCGGTCTTTGGCGGCTTGATGGCGCCAAACCGGATGTTGAAGCCGTGCGCGAACATGAGCGTCTTGCCCGGCTTCAGATGCGGCTCGATGGCCTCGCGATAGAGCTTGGGCTGCTTGGTGTCCGGCGCAAGAATCATGATCACTTCCGCCCACTCCGCCGCCTGTGCCGGAACATTGACCGTCAACCCTTCCTTTTCGGCTTTGGCGCGCGAGGTGCTGGTTTCCGGCAGGCCGACGCGGACGGAGACGCCGCTATCCCGCAGGTTCAGCGAATGCGCGTGGCCCTGCGAGCCGTAGCCGATGACGGCCACCTTTTTCCCTTGAATCAGCGTGAGATCCGCGGAGTCGTCGTAGTAGAGATTCGCCATGATGTCCTCTCTCGTTGGTTGATCATCGGCCGGCGTGCGGCCTAGTGTGTGCTGCACCTGCGCGGGATGTTTAGGGACGCCCGAGCGACGTCCGATTTCTCGAACCGGCACGCGCGAAGCGGAGGCTTCTACTTCGCGTTCGAATCGGCCGGTTCGAACGTAGAACTCTCGGCGTCCGGCAACGGTGGCTGGAGCAGATCGCTGCCGCGCGTCATGGCAATGCGACCGGTGCGCGCCATCTCCAGCACGCCAAATGGACGAAGCACTTCAAGCAAGCCGTCGATCTTGTCCACGGTCCCGGAGACCTCGATGATCAGCGATTCGGGAGCGACGTCCACGACACGCGCGCGAAAGACTTTGATCAATTCCATCAAATGGGGGCGGTTCTGCTGGTCGGCAGCAACTTTGATCAACGCGAGGTCCCGTTCGAGCACGGCGCGCCTGGAAATATTCTCCGCGAGCAGCACGTCCACCAGTTTTTCTAGGCTGGCTTCCAGGCGGTGCGCGCCGCGTTCATCGGTATGCGCCACGATGGTCATGCGCGCAATCTCTTCGTTTTCCGTCGGCCCGACGGTGAGCGAATCGATGTTGATGGCCAGCCGCCGCGCCAGCGAGGCGACGCGATTCAACACGCCCGGCTTATTTTCGACGTAGGCAACAAGTGTTTGCATGCTTTCCTCTCTTGTTCTTTACGCATCCGACGCGGTTTCCACCAACGGGTTGTGCGGGCGCCGAATCATTTCGTGGAGCGACGCGCCCGCAGGAACCATGGGATACACGGAATCCTCTTGCTCGACGCGAAAATCGAGCAGGACGGTTTCCGCAGCCTCTCTCGC
>Ga0182041_10000437_pt1 | contig 19433 bp, 16 predicted proteins | sample flu12Cox44000178_FD_125967 | JGI IMG/M metagenome (GOLD analysis project Ga0182041, IMG submission 125967) | Lab enrichment of tropical soil microbial communities from Luquillo Experimental Forest, Puerto Rico - flux8day.12C.oxic.44.000.178 | ecosystem: Environmental > Terrestrial > Soil >...
AGGTATTTCGAACTTGATCATTTGACTTAGGGGGTGAATACACTGCCGTGGACCACACTTAACCTGCCTTCTGAATCCAAAACTGGTACATGCTGGCGAACGTGTCAGGGTTTTCGTTTTCAAAAGTCTGCCACTGACCAAGGTTGGTGGCGGCGGGATCATAAGGGAAACGCTGCTTGTAGGCATGAAGTACATCGCGGTCGATTTCAAACCCCAGAAAGGTAAGATTATTCTCTCGGAGAAACGTATCAACGTCGGTCAGCAACATGACATGTTCTTGAACGTGGAAAAGCAAATCTCTACATGCGCTTATGCTAAAAAAATCTAGTGAGTTTATTGTGGTCCCAAAAATCGGGCTTTTGTGTAAATCCATCACATGTTGGCGGCATTGCCGAATCTCATTAGCTGTCGCGCCATAGCCATGCTCGGTGACAAAAGCTCGCGCCTTTGCGATATCGCGTCTTGCTATTTCACTATAAAACCCCAGCCTCATAAACCCGCCGGGGTGAAGGAGAGATAAAAGTATCCGCCATCCAGCTAATGGGTCAGCGAGATGGTGCAGCACCCCGATCGCTTCAATCACATCAAAGTCGCGACCGAGCGCACCCAGCTTCAGTAGGTCAGCTTGAGCGTACTCAATTGAAGCCAAACCCAGTTCTCGGGTCTTCCGCTTGGCGTAACTAAGACTGCTTAAGCTCAGATCTACGGCAAGAACTCGGGCTCCCTTGAAACTTTGTGCCGTTTCAATTGATTGCTGGCCAGTGCCGCAGCCGGCAATCAGGAACTCAATAATTCCACTCTTGCCGTGACGTTTGAAAGATGTAAGAGGAAATTTCTGGCCCAAGTATGCGACAACACTGTGATATATGTTTCCAGCAGGCTCCGCTTTGACCCAGCGCGGGTATGGATTTCTTTCGTATTGATTCCGAACGAGTCTCGATACCTCATCGTCGATAGTAGTCAGCTGGGGAACAGTAGCGCGTAATTGCATTTCCTCCTCTGGATCGCGAACCTGTTGGGCCAGGATAGCCGCTACTGCTGCGGGCCATTGCATATCCAGCAACCGAGCGGAAAACGGGAGAGAAAAGAGTGGGAAGTAGGCTGCTACCGAGAGTACCCAAAGGACTGGCACCTGGGTTCCGGCTTCTAGCGCTGCAATCAGTAAGTCGCGCAAATCATTTGCTTGTTGAATTTCATCATCGGTGTGACAAAACACGTATTCATTGATGAAACATTGACGGGCCAACGCACTATAGAAACTCAAAGCTGCGCCAACATCGTCATCTGAAGTTACTATACCGAAGGCAGCTTTGAGCATGAGACGCCGTGCCATAGTTAGAAAACGCTCTATCTCGATGTCGGAGATTGGTGCCGAACAGAGCAGAGCATAGAGCAACTCATTGGCCGCAAGCGCCGCGAGGCCGTTTGATCCGAACAGATCTTGCGCGGAAAGCCGCTGAGGCCATGCGTCGGCTGCCCGCGCTACGCACTCACCGATGTCTGGGTTGAGCTTGACGAGATCGGTGCTAACCCGGGCGAGTTTGCTTGGCCGACCCCAAGGCTCGGTCAATGCACGAACCAGGGCAATTCGAATCTCGCTGTCGTCGTTTGTGAAACGCAAGCGTGTGATGCAGTCAATAAAGATCTTCTTAGTTTCCGCGACTTCTTTGATTTGTAGCGATTGTTTGATTATGTTGAGTGCCTTAATAACGTTGCCTTGCACCATGAGGAGCAATGCGAGATTGTTAAAAGCATCGGTGCAATCCGGCTTAAGGGCAATCGCCTGGTGACAACAGGCTACAGCCTCATCTAGCTTTCCCTGGTCCTTTAGTGCGATGCCGAGATTGTTGTGTGCGTCGGCATAATCTGGCTTGAGGACAAGCGCCCGGCGATAAAATGCCACGGCTTCATCCAATATGCCCTGGTCCTTGAGTGCGTTGCCCAGGTTATTGTGTACCTCGGCGAAGTCCGCCTTTAAGACAAGCGCCTGGCGCAAACAGGCCACGGCCTCGTCTAGCTTTCCCTGCTCCTTGAGTGCACTGCCGAGATTGTTGTGTACCTCGGCATATTCCGGCTTGCGCACAAGGGCCTGGCGAAAACAAGCCACGGCCTCATCCAGCTTTCCCTGGTCCTTGAGCGTGATGCCGAGATTGTTGTGCGCCTCGGCGTAGTCCGGCTCGAGCACAAGGGCCTGACGATAACAATCAACTGCCTCATACAGTTTTCCTTGATCCTTGAGCGTGATGCCGAGATTGTTGTGCGCCTCGGCGTAGCCCGGCTTGAGCACGAGGGCCTGACGATAACAATCAACTGCCTCATCCAGTTTTCTTTGATCCTTAAGTGCATTGCCGAGATTGTTATGTACTTCGGCGAAGTCCGGCTTGAGCACGAGGGCCTGGCGATAACAGGCAACTGCCTCATCCAGTTTTCCTTGATCCTTGAGCGCGTTGCCGAGATTGTTGTGCGCCTCGGCGAAACCAGGCTTGAGGTAAATAGCCTTGCGACAGCAGGCGACCGCCTCGTCCAGCCGCCCTTGAGCCTTAAGCGCGTTGCTCAAATTGGAATGGTATACAGCGTCATTAACGTTGATTGTGATCGCTCGGTTGATCAGGTCGGCGGCCAAATCGTGGCGCCCCACCTGATACGCAATTACCCCAAGTAGGTGTAGGCTGTCGGCATGGCGGGAGTCGGCCGCCAGAATTTGCCGGTAGAGCCGTTCGGCTTCGTGCAGACGCCCGGCCTGATGATCTCGAACGGCATCAGCGAACATCTCTTGAGCACCCTGTGACGAGACCTGCATCACGGGCTTGACCCGCTTCCTTTCCGCCCGGCGTTGTTTACGGTTCATCGATCGTGCTCTCGAGCTCATATGCTCTGTTTAGTCCTGGGCCGAATACGGGCTATGAATGTGTATCAAGAATGACTCCGCTGAGCTACATTTCCCAGTTTGCGATCTTGGGAGCACCAAACGGGCGAAGACAAGCGTGCGACGGGCCGATGTCTGTGCGGGAGCGTGCGATATCAATGTGAAGGCAATCTCGGGCCGGCGCACTATTGCCATTGCGAAGATTGCAGACGATGCACCGGGAGCATCAATGTCGCTGTTCGGGTTGACGCTCACAGCTTCAAAATCATTGCTGGAAGCCCAAGAGGGTTTACCAAGCAAGCCGAGAGCGCTTTTGACCCAAAGCGGACATCGGTTACTGCGTTGCACATGTCCGCTGTACTCTTTGATCGGCGGCCTGGAACAGTTTCGGCGCTGAGATATTGTAAGCCTCGTCGCGATCATCAGATAGTTGTCGCTGGTTGTCGTGACCTCCGCGTCAAACACATAACGCTCATCCCTGGAGGACTGCCCATGCGACTGTCATTCGCCATTCGTGTTGCGCTTATTGCTTTGACCGCGACCATCGGGCTCGCGACCGCCGCCTACGCGGACAGTGGCAGAATCCGCTTTAACGTGATTAAGGCCGGGTTTGTTTTTGGCGGCTCTGCCGGGAAAGGTACGCTCGCGTTTCACGGCCGCTATTATCCGTTAGCGATCGGCGGCGTGAGCTGGGGGTTTACCTTCGGCGCCTCGGCGACCGATTTCGTTGGCACAGTCAGCAACATCCGAAGGCCGTCCGATGTTAATGGCGTCTATGGCGCCGCGGGCGTGGGCGCTGCGGTCGGCCCAGGCGGAGGTGTGATCGTGCTAACCAACCAGAACGGCGCGATGCTGGCGCTGTCGGGCCGCCAGGCTGGGCTGATTGTCGCCGCCGACCTCAACGGGTTGGTCATCTCGCTGCGGTAACAGCGCCGCCTGCGGCGATGAGGAGAACGGCCAATGTCCGCTATTGGCCCAAAGCGGACATTCCATTTTGTCGCATTTGATGTCGCTTTCGGGACAAAGCGGACATAGGGTCGTGCACTGCACATGTCTGCTTTTGACCCAAAGCGGACATTTGCCTTGAACGACCGAATTTCCAATTTGGGAGATAGGGTGGACTTTTACAGGTGTGCGCTAGTGCGTCTCAATCGTGCCACCAAATTTTTTCGCAAACTGAACAGCCGTCCTGCGATCGGCAAAGCGCCAGCGCATATATTTGTGGCCATTCTCGTCGTGTCGAGTCCGCCCATGCTTTGCGCGAATATGGTGCCGAGCATGAAAATCGTATATGGCGTCCAGCGATTTGCCCAGGCCGCCGAGCGGCACGACAATTTCTACGATATGCGCAGCATCCCGCTCATTTGATTTGGTGCTAGTGCGGCTTGTGGAGCGTGCCATCAACCCGTCCCCTCCAAACAAAGAGCGTGCGCTTCACGGATAACATGAGTGTCATCAACCTCAAAACAGCGAAATCACTTGGACTTACAATACCTCCGGGCAGCGGACATTGCTCTCGCATCGCAAAATGTCGGCTAATAACGCAAAGCGACATGCGTCCATTAAGGTTTCTTCTTACCGTAAATTTGAAAATGCGACTCGACTACGTGGTGGGGACTTACCAGAAAATATAGAAGGACGCCTTGGAACGGGGTGGACCCTAGGAGGAGAGCGTGAAGGTCACCTTACTTGTCGCACTCAGTGTGTTCATTGCGCTTCCAGCTGAAGCTCATCGCCAAAATAATGTTTCGCCAACTTGTAATAATGATGGCCGCTGTACGACTCTTACCGTAACCGCACCCACATCAAGCAGGGCATCAAGCTTGCGCGAGCGCCACACAGGTACGTCAGAGCGCAAACCGCACGGCGTCGTCGATGCCAATGGCAACAGCACCCTGGTGACAGTACAAACGGCCTACGGCTTCGACATCACCGTGCATCCGGGCTATGCCAGCAAGTTTCTGAAATTCTTCGCGCTGCTAAAAGAGCATGGGTATAAAGTACCGGCCAACATCACCAGGTGCTGGGCACCGCGGGGCACGCATGTCGCGGGCTCCAACCACTACATTGGTGCAGCCTGCGATATTCAGACCGGTTGGAATCGCGGGCCCGCGTTCGTCTACCACATGGACGACATCATTAAACAAGCTGGCCTGTACAGCGGCTGTACATTCCACGATTGCGGTCATGTCGAAGCCGTCCGCGGTCTGCATAACCGAGCGCCAAATCTCTACGCCGCGATGGAGAAGTTCAAATCGGAGCAATCGACGGCAAACTTTCAACCGTGAGACGCAAGGATGTCCCAAAGCGGACATCTCTCGTTGCACTGCACATGTCCGCTTTCGGGGGTAAGGCGGACATACCGTTTTGCACTGCACATGTCTGCTTCTGACCCGAAGCGGACATCAGCTGCCTGCCCCTTCAAGGAGTTAAATGGACCCAGTACGATAGCTTGTCCTGAGCTTTCGGGGGGAGCGATGAGACGGCGCGAGTTCATCAAAGTAATTGCTGGTTCGGCGGCTTGGCCGCTTACCGCGACTGCGCAGCAGCAGCCATCGCCAGTGGTCGCATTTATTCGTGACGGTTCAGCCAAGAGCAATGCTCGCGGTGAGGCTGGTTTCCGTAAAGGCCTCAACGAGGCCGGGTTCATCGAGGGGCAAAATGTGACCGTCGAATATCATTGGCTAGAAGGCAAGTATGACGGCTTGCCAGCATTATTGGCGGATTTAGTCCGTCGAAACGTGTCCGTTATCGCTACGCCTGGCAACGTGCCAACACGCGCGGCTAAAGACGCAACCGCTTCAATTCCGATTGTCTTCGGGGTCGGCGAAGATCCTGTCGAGCTTGGCGTAGTCGCCAGTCTTGCAAAACCGGGCGGCAACGCCACCGGCATCAATTTTCTTGTCGGAGAGGTGACAGCCAAGCGATTGCGGCTCCTGCATGACATGGTGCCCGGCGCTGTTCGAATTGTCGTGTTGCTTAATCCGGGTAACGTTGTGGTCGCCGACTCCACTTTGCGGGAGGTGCAGAAAGCCGCTGCGGCGATGGGACTGCAAATTCACAGCATCAAAGCAACCACAACCAGCGAAATTGATGCCGCTTTTGACACAATGCGGAATGAGCGCGCCGACGCTCTGTTCGTAGCCGCGGATGGTCTCTTCACCAGCCGTCGCGCGCAACTCGCAACGCTGACCGCGCGCGACAGGATTCCTGCAATTTATGCTATTCGCGAAATAGTAGAGACCGGCGGATTGATGAGCTATGGGACCGATCTCACGGACATGTTTCGTCAGCTTGGCATCTATAGCGGCAGTATTCTCAAAGGCGCAAAACCGGCGGACATGCCGGTACTACAGTCAACAAAATTCGAGTTCGTCATAAACGCGACGACTGCTAAGGCACTCGGCCTGACTATTCCTGCGGGCGTGATTTCTATAGCCGACGAAGTCATCGAATGACCCGTAAGTCTGCTATTGGCCCAAATCGGACATCCCTAGTTGCACCGCACATGTCTGCTTTTGACCCAAAGCGGACAATTTGTCGGTATACGCCGTTAGTGTCTGGAGAGGGTTGAAAGTTCCAAGACGCCTTTGAAAATTCCCGGTCCCACGAGACATGTTAAGCAAACGGATATGAGCCCATCTGGTCCGAAAGAACCAGTTGTTGAACGCCAGTCGGGTGACGGTCAGTCAGACGACCTGACTGGTCACGCACTCCGTCAGCGCATTCGCCAACAAGAGTTGCTCGCTGAACTGGGTGTCCTTGCCCTGCAGGGCACGAGCTTCATGGAAATGCTTAATCACACCGCGAGAGTGACCGCGGATGGCCTGGGAGCGGAATACTGTAAAGTTATGGAATACATTCCGACTAAGAATACGCTTCTGGTTCGCGCTGGTGTCGGCTGGGGCGAGGGCGTGGTGGGGCATGCGACGGTCGGGGCCGACCTGGCGTCACCTGCAGGCTACGCCTTGAGCACGGGCAAGCCCGTGATTTCCAACCATCTGGAAAACGAGCAACGATTTCGAACGCCGGAGTTGCTTATAGAGCACGGTATTCGCCGTGCGATGAACGTGATTTTGCAAGGAGATGGATCGCCATTCGGTGTGCTGGAAGTCGACAGCCGGTCCGAAGGCGAGTTCAACGAGCATGACATCGCATTTCTGCAGGGAGCCGCGAACATTCTCGGCATGGCCATCGAGCAGCAACAATATCAGCGCAAACTACAGGCCGCCCTCGAGCGTCATCAGATTTTGCTCAAGGAAGTCAACCACCGGGTCAAGAATAGTCTGCAGGTGGTTTCCGGCATGCTTTACCTGCAGGCGAGCGCTGCCGGCGACCCGGCATTGAGTGATCGACTGAACGAAGCATCGACCCGCATTTCGACGGTCGGCCGCGCCTATGAGCGTCTCGCCTACAATGCCGACTATGAGAGTATCGGCCTTATCTCCTATTTGCGAGAAGTCATCGGTGACTTGGAGACTGCGGTTGCTCCCTGCAAAGTTCAACTGGAAGCGCCCGAGGAAATTCAGTTCACGGCCGATCGTGCCATTCTCGTCGCTCTTGTCATCAATGAACTAGTTCTGAATGCCGGCAAACACGCATACCCCGATTCTTCCGGCGGAACGATTTTGGTAAGAGTTGTTCGAACGGAAAAGGACACCGTTCAAATATCTGTTCGTGATGAAGGTGTCGGCTTGCCTGCTGACTTTGACCCGCCAACGAGCAAGCGGCTCGGCTCGCGCTTAATTAATGCACTGGCGAAGCAGTTGGGAGCCGAGTTAACACGGCCCGTTTCTGCTATTGGCACAAATTTTATGTTGCTTATTCCATTGGTGTCGGTCACTGCCAATCAATCCCCCCATGCGGAGATGTAATGTCCGCTGTTGGCCCAAAGCGGACATGTGTTGCTGCACTGCACTGCATGAGTCCGCTTTTGACCCAAAGCAGACATTAGGCCCTCCCTTAACGAGCATTGTTTGAGCCGTTACGATGCACCCTGCCGATCCTCGGGGGCGTCAATGAGACGGCATAAGACAGGCGCTAGGGCAGGAAGAATTCAGCGTCGTAAGGGTTTGAAGCCCAGCAGCGCGCCAAAAGCTACGGGTCATCGTAGTTCAGTCGCTAGCGAAGAGGAGACCAACGTCGCGCAATTCCGCCGCGCGCGCGACGATGCACTAGAGCGGCTTGCAGCCACGGATTTTGGCAAAAGAGTCAGTGAACTGTTGAAGTTGGGTCCCCGTGAAACGGGGAGTCCTTCTCACGCTAAATTCATTGATGAAATCGCTCGCGAGATTGAATCGCTCGGCCTACCGGTGCACAGGGATTCGTACAGGTTTTGCCGATGGTCTTTGTCTGATCCCAGTTCAGATTGTGCGCTTAAGCTTAAGGATGACGGACAAGCGGTCCCTGTCGCCTCGGCGTATCCTTATTCCGGTGTCACCGGGCCTAAGGGCGTGACCGGGCGGCTCAAACTTGCCGGCTGCTTTCCGTGGAATATGGACGGCAAGATTGCGGTTTTTGATGTTCCTTATCCAAAGGTGCCCATAAGGCTGCTGGTTAACGATCTGAAACAACTCGGTGATGGCGATTTTCCAAAAACTATCGCACATCCAGTCCTCGCAGCGACGGCTTTCGGACCAGACCTCGCCGCTGCCAAGGCCGCAGGAGCCATTGGAGCTGTAGCCGTCTGGCGCAAAGACACCGCATGGCCCAGAGACGGAGACATGACGCGCGAGCTGGCTGCCGATCAATACGTTCCCTTTATCTTTCCCTACCGAGATATTCCTGCTGTGTGGGTGGCTGGTGAAGATGGCAAGGAGCTGCTCAAGAATGCGCGCCGCGGAGCTGTCGCAACCCTTAAATTGAACGGCTTGCTATCGCCGGACACTTTGACCGACACGGTGTGGACGGTTGTAAAGGGTGAGAATACAAACGAGTCAATTCTGGTGGTCACGCACACTGATGGTGTCAATGTTGTCGAGGAGAATGGGCCCATTGGCGTACTTGAGCTGGCTCGAATGTTCGCTAACGGACCGGAGCCGAAACGGACGCTGGTCTTCGTGTTTGTTACCGGACACCTGCGCATCCCTGCGGTGACAAGTTATGGTCAAGCAACGACCGCCTGGCTTACGGCGCATCCCGAGTGGTGGTCGGGAAAGAACGGAGCGCCTCGGGCAGTGGCAGGACTCGTTATTGAGCATCTCGGCGCGAGCGCCGCCGACGGCATCCCTGAACTCGCCTACGCGACAAATTCAACTATGCGAAACCTATTAGAGAAGTGGGAGAAGACGAACCAAACAAAAAGACGGGCTGTGATTGCGCGACCTCGCCTTTTAGAGATCGGCGAGGGCGAACCTTTGTACCAGCATGGTATTCCTGCAATCAGCCTGGCTAGTGTTCCCAATGACTTACTGGTAACGACGAACACCAATGTAGACATCAAATTGATGCGTGAACAGATTATCACTTTTGCAGAAGCGCTGTTGTCACTCGAAATTAAATCGGCAAACGAGATTGGAAAAATAAAACGGGCGGCCCTTGTAAAAACGCTCTCAACTTGGCTTCAACTCGCTCTTTTCATCGGCCGCGACAAGACGCTGCGCTCGCACGTACTTCATGCTGCATGCTTCAAGCTCACCAGCTGGACGATTTGTGCTTTCAGGCGACTGGTCAGGTGGTCAAAAGAGCAACTACTGATGGAATAATCTAATGAGCGGGAATGTCCGCTATTGGCCCAAAGCGGACATTCCCAGATGCTGTTGCTTTCGGGGGCAAAGCGGACATGACTTTTTGCGCTGCAAACGTCTGCTTTTGACCCAAAGCGGACGTCATCCGCGCGAAGGGCTCGGATAGCCGACTTGCGCGCTGCGTAGTCAATTGGTGGGTGCGGCGGGTCGCATCGGTTTAAATCAAGCGCGGCCTTGGCTTGCGTGCTGAGTAGGTTCGTTTGGCAAGCTCATTTTTTCAATGTTCTGAACAAAATCCCGGAGAATATTAGTGTCGAAGGGCTTTCGTAGAATCCTTAGGTCCGGAGGAGCTGCTTGGGCTGCGTCACTGTACCCGGTCGTGAGGAGCACCGGGAGTTTGGGATAGCGCGACCGGACTTCTCGTGCGAGCCCGACCCCGTCAATCGCTCCTGGCATCACGATGTCGCTGAAAACAAGGTCAATCTTCACCCCGTCCGCCAGCAGACTCAACGCCTCTTCCGCCGAGTCCCGATAAACGGTCGCGTAACCGAGCTGCTCGAACAGGGATGAGGTGACTTCTGCAACCTCAGCACTGTCGTCCACGATCAGAACGTTCGGGCGTTGCGGTTGGTCGGATATTTTTGCAGGAGGTTCTTTATTGGCGATTTCTGCATCGGCGCGGGGTAGATACACCGAAATTGTCGTGCCAAGCCCAACCTTGCTTTGCGCTCTTACTGTCCCACCCGCCTGATGAGCGAAGCCATAGACTTGCGACAATCCTAGGCCGGTGCCCTTGCCGACCTCTTTCGTTGTAAAAAATGGGTCGAAGATCTTGGATAACAAGTTTGGCGGAATACCCATACCCGTATCGCTACAGGCTATCGCAACGTGACGGCCGTCAAGCTGATTATCGCTAAAGTCATCTTCTCTCGTTACGTTGTAAGTGGTTAGCGTAAACGTACCTCCATTCGGCATGGCGTCACGCGCATTAACGGAAATGTTGACGATTGCGAGCTCCAGCTCTGCGAGATCCAGCTTGACTGCCGAAACACCTTCGTCGAGTTCCTCTTTGTACACGATGTTTCCACGCAACGAACTTTCGATCATCGTGCGCATGTTCTTTATTGCGGCGTTCAAGTCGACCACGGCCGGGCTGAGGTGCTGACGTCGAGAAAACGTTAGCAATTGGCGCGTGAGACTTTCGCCGCGTTTTGCCGCCGTCTGGATTGCTTCAATCGCTCTCGGCAGTTTTGGATCAAGCAGACGTTGAAAGATCTGCGCATTTCCTCCAATGATCATCAGTAGATTATTGAAGTCGTGTGCGATGCCGCCTGTCAGCTTGCCAATAGCTTCCATTTTCTGAGCCATCGCAAGTTGCTCACGTGCCTCGACCAATTTCTCCTGGGCGTCCCGTCGCTCAGTTGCGTCCCGCAATACGTTTGCGAAACCGAGAAGATTTCCTGCGTCATCGTGGATGGAAGAGATTAATCCCGTCACAAAGAATGGCGTGCCATTTTTCCTCACGCGCCATCCCTCGATTTCGTGTTTGCCCCTTTCGATGGCTCCTTCTAGGGCGCGGTTCGGTTCACCTGTACGGCGTTCGTCGGGCCGAAAAAATATTCCGAAATGCTTTCCGACAACCTCCTGGGTAGTATAGCCCATGATCTTCTGTGCGGAGCTATTCCAACTAGCAATGTGCCCGCCAGTATCCAGCACGAATATGGCGTACTCGGCGACGCCATCTGTTAGTATATCAAAATGACGTTTTGCAATCCTGAGTTCCGAACCTGTGCTTTCGAGCTGCTGTTCGAGCAGTTTCCGGTTGTCAATCAGCTGCACCTCGCTATTTCGATGTGCGGCAATTGCATTAGACAAGATGAGTGGTGGCAATGAAATGCTGATTGAAATCGCGAACAACAGTAGTTGCGCGGCAGTTAAATCTTTTTGACTAAATGGGAAAGTTGACTCTGAGAGACCCCAGATGGCCATTGCCCAAAAAATAAACGCGACCATAACTGCATTGCGTCGATTGCCCTCTAAGCTAGCGACTAACAACGGCACTAGAATGAAAAACCCAAGGAAGCCGCGATAAGCAAGGAAATTGAGATCGCTCAGGACTCGCTCCGGGGCAAAAACGGGGCTGAAGGCAATGAGGCCGATTACGGCGGTCAAAATAAAGCCCGCGAGTGCTTCGAAAAAAATGCGTTTAGTAAAAGAAGCTGAGAGCACGTCTGCCCAGAGCACGATAACTGGCGTGATGATTAGCGTGGCCGTTCCATCAGCGAGCCACAGAGTTGCCCATTGGATGACACAGCTGGCTAAATCGGGCTCCTTTGCGACAATGGAGGCTCCGAGCGCAGCAGCAGAGCTAATGACCGCGACCGGAAGAAAAGCGATAAACGAAAATATCGCAACGCCACGGGCTGTTGTGAAAAGACCGGCAGGCGTCGCCCAGCGCTTTGTTAAAAATGCTCCTGTCAATCCCGCAATAAGTGTGCCGATAGCGATTAAGCTAGCCTCCAAAATAGGGTAACCAGCGAAAACATACGGAGTAAAAGAACCTGTAAAGACTGCTGGCCAAATCCGATTCCCTCGTAAGAGAATGACGGCCAAAGCGAAGCTGCTTGGTGGCCAGACGACTGCGGTGACCGTCTTTGGCGAAAACGACAGACCAACTTCGACAAGTCCGAAGAAAAGCGCTGCGATTGTCAAAAACTCAATGATAGAAAGTGCAGCGTTTTTGACGCTGCCAATCGCGTGGATCTTTTCTTGATCGGTCCCTGCGCCTGCCATTACAGAGCCTTGCGACGGGGAAGGCAAAAGCCGACGCACAATTACACACGTAACTTAGCATCTCGCGCCGGTGTGGCCAAAATGCGCCAATCAAAACTAGCCACTCGACGCGCGAACTTCTGAAATGTCCGTTTTATGACCGAGTTCCATTTTGGTAAGTCGATACTATTCGCTCCGCAGCTAGGACAAACTAAATTCACAAAATTGCGCGACAGCGAACAAGCACGATAGCTGTTCTCGCCTCTAGGTGAGAGCTCGTGCAGTTCGCCGTCATATTCACCGCTCATCCGGAGGGATAAATGCCCTCGATGCACTACATTGAACGGGTCTATGATCCCGTCACCTTGAAGATCATGGCAACCGCATTTGACAATGCGATTAATTGCCTTCCGAAAAAGTTCAGAGAAAGTGAGCGGGCACGACACAAATTAGCATTGATCGTGATGCGCCACATCGGACGTGGCGAGCGTTACCCGATACGCCTTGCGGATATGGCCGTGCTGGATTTTCTGCGGTGATCTGAGCCACCTTATACTGTCGACGCGTAAGAAACGGTAGTCTCAAACGCGTAGTGACAAACTTCGCACTTCCATAGGTGACGCACGGAGCGTTGAGTGACATGCTCCGACCATATCCGACGAGGCGTTAGAGGCAGCAGCATTCGCCGAAAAAATAGGGGCCTACACGGAATTTGCTTGGTGCACTCAATTTACCCGCCCTGGCTAATTTGCGTTTGTCATTGGCGGAAATCTCAGACCCGGCACCAAATCTCTCCGTTCGCCGGTAAAGCGGACATGGCTTCAAATGTCTGCTCATGACCAAAAGCAGAGGAAACCACATACAGCGGAGCCGTTCGGATTATTTCTTTATGGTGACCAACGTAACACTGTTCACAAGGCTATTGGCCAGAACGAAATCGCCATCCGGCGTGACTGACGTGTTGCGCACGATGTTGCCGCCGCCCGGGATTGCCCAGCTCTGAAATTTCGTCGTCTTGGGATCGAAGCGCACGATGGTATTCGGAGTCGAGCCGGACTCGCTGTACCAGATGACATCGTTGATCGTCGAGATGCCGTAAGGCTCAGCCTTCGGCCCACTCGGCGTCTGCCACTCGGTTACCTTGCCGGTCGTTGGATCGAGACGACCGAGAAAACCGCGAGAAAAGTCGGAGTACCAGACGATATCGTCACTGGTGATTGTGATGCGCCGCGGGCGGGAGGCTGTATCCGGCAACGGATATTCACGAAACTCCAGAGTCTTCGGATCGATGCTGCCCACCTTGTTGGTACCAAATTCAACGAAGAATACGGTGCCTTTTGAATTCACTGCCATGCCGTAGGGGCGCGCCTTTGCCGTGGGTGGCGTCAGAAGCTTGATCTCGCCGGTCTTAGGGTCGAGGCGCCCAATCCGGTTGGCATTCTGCATCGTGAACCAAAGGATTCCATTCTTGTCGAAGATGAGCGTATGCGGATCTCCAGGCTCCGGCGTCTTGTACTCGGTGACAGCCCCCGTCGTCGGGTCGAGCTTGCCGATCAACGAACCGGTGTTTCCGGTGTACCAAATATTGCCCTCCCTATCCTCCATCAGGCCATGCGGTCCGGAGTGCGGCGTCTTTAGCGGGTATTCTTTGATCTTTCCGGTCTTCGGATTGAGCCGGCCAAGCACATTAGCCATCTGGCCCGTGTACCAGAGCGAGCCATCCCTCGCCGCTAATGGGTCGTGTGGCCGCGATCCGGGCGTCGGAACTTGCCAGGTCTTAATCGAGATCCTGGCGGGTCCCGGAATTACCGAGCCGGCGGGCTTGCCCTTTTCCGGGAAACTTTTGGCAAGATACTCGGTGAGCGGGGCGACCTGATCCGCCGGCACAGCGACGCCATGATTGGCCATCATTCGCATGACGGTGCGCCAGCCCGTGGGCGTGTAGCCGGCGCCAACGCGGCTCAATAATGTGTGGCAGCTATTGCAGTTGGCCGCCGCCAATTCCTTTCCCTTGCCATCGGGCAACTCCTGGCTCCAGGCCGGAAGCCCACCGCAGAGCAGGGCCACCGTCAAAACTACGCATGATCTATTGGACATGATCGCCCCCTAAAAATTTGCGCTCTATGTAGTGGCCATGGCGCAATTCGAACGGGCCAGCGTCGTCCGCGAATTGGTGCACGTCAACCCGTTGCAGTGGCGCGGAGTCTCTAGTTTGTCGTTTTCAGCGGATCTCATTCGCCCTGGCTAATGTCCGCTTCTGGCCCAAAGCGGACATTGGCTTTTGCACTGCACATGTCCAATGTGCCGCCAGCGCTGCTCGCCCGCGCCGATGATGTGATCGAATAGTCTGTAAATGTCTGCTTTTGGCCCAAAGCGGACATCAGGCGGGAGAACGCTCCACAGTCGGCTAAGCCTAGCCCACACATGGCGATTGCACTTTGTTCGGTGTGGGCCGCGCCGACACGGCCCCAGGTTACTCGACCTGGCCGAGGGTTGGCAAACTCCCGCGACATGCCGGTCCAGAACGGATAGCGTCAAATCCGTAGAGGGCCGCCGATGCAGCAAATTGTGGACTGGCTCGAAAGGCTCGGTCTCGGGCAATACGCTCAGCGCTTTGCCGAGAATGATATTGATTTCGAAGTTCTGAGTGACCTGACCGACCAAGACCTCGAAAAGATTGGCGTCGCCTCGGTCGGGCATCGGCGAAAGCTATTGCGTGCGATTGCCAATCTCGGGGGCCTCGAGACGATCACACCCGCGGCTGCTATTGCGGCTGGGCCACCTGCCACGCCGCGAGCGGCGGACACTGCCGAGCGCCGGCAAGTCACGGTTATGTTCTCGGACCTCGTTGGTTCGACTGCGCTTTCCGCTCGGATGGATCCGGAAGACCTGCGAGAGCTCATCTCGGCCTATCAGAAATGTGTCACTGAAGCCGTGCGCCATTTCGCGATCTACTCGCTCCAGTCTATGGCTGTTTCACTGAAGGCTTCGACACGCGCGACCTTAAAGAGGTTAAGGCCCTGCTTCACGCGTTGGCGTCATGAGTCTCTCGAATGATCCCGCGAGGCCCAAAGCGGATGTTGCACCGCACATGTCAGGGGGTAAAGCGGACATGACATGTTGCGCTGCATGAGTTCGCCTTTGACCCAAAGCGAACATGGGCCGGTAGCTCCTATCACGTTACTCGCGGTTATTCGGATGCTGCCAGCGACGGCTTTGTCGTCTGGACAACGGCTACATCGAAGCTCAGCATATTGACCTATCGGGAAGAGCAGGATGCGCAAGACATCCCGCATCCGGGAGGACATCATGACGAATTCGAAGCGCGTAGGGCGTACGCCCTCGCAGGAACCCGTCGCCGGTAACGGTTTGATCAATCGCCGTGTGCTACTCGGGCACGGTATCGCGATCGCGGGCGCGATGAGCACTGCCGGAAACATAACTGGCGCCGCCGCCGAGCCGCTCAAGGACCCAGAATGGAGTTTGCAATTCGGCTCGACCTTGCCGCCGGTGCAGATCGCGTCGCCGTATGAAAAACACGTTGTGCGCTCGCTGAGCAATCCGAACGGAGAATTCCGCAATTCGCACGCGCGCACGCCCCACCATCTGCTCGGGGGTACCATTACGCCGAACGGTCTCCACTTCTCCATCGATCATAGCGGCGTGCCGAATATCGATCCGGCTAAGCACAAGCTCGTTATCCACGGCATGGTGCGCCAGCCGCTCGAGTTCACCCTGGAAACGCTATCGCGCTACCCGCTCGTCACCCGCATAAATTTCTTGGAATGCGCTGGCAATTCGGCGCCGATGTTCTCCAAAGAGCCACTGCAGGTGACGGCGCAGGCGATCCACGGCCTCGTCTCTAACGCCGAATGGAGCGGCGTGCCGCTGTCAGTTCTGCTCGATGAAGCTGGCATCGATCCCAGTGCGAAGTGGCTGATCGCGGAGGGCGCCGATGCGCACTTCCTTGATCGCAGCGTACCCGTCAAGAAAGCGTACGACGACGCGCTGGTCGCGATCTACCAGAACGGCGAGCACCTGATGCCCGGTAACGGCTACCCGATGCGCCTGCTACTGCCCGGCTACCAGGGTAATATGAATGTCAAGTTTCTCCGTCGTATCAAGGTTGTCGATCAGCCGGCTATGAGCATGTTCGAAACCAAGACGTATTCGCAGATCCTACCAGGCGGCAAGACTTGGCGCTTCCATTTCCTCATGGAGGTCAAGAGTTTCATCACCTATCCCTCGTTCGGCCACAGCCTGAAGGAGCCGGGCTTCTATGCCATTTCCGGCGTCGCCTATTCGGGCACCGGGCGCATTGCCAAGGTTATGGTCTCAGCGGACGGTGGCAAGAGCTGGGGTGAGGCCGCGCTGCAAGGTCCCGTGCACGAGAAGGCCTTTACACGCTTTGTTATGCCGTGGCGCTGGGACGGGCAACCCGCAATCCTACAAAGCCGCGCCTGGGACGAGGCCGGCAACGTGCAGCCATTACGCGCGGAGTTTGTGGCAGCGCGGGGCGAAGCCAGTAATCCCGTAACGACCCCGCTGGTCTTCCCCAATCAGCATTACAACAGCCTCACGAGCTGGGGCGTCGACAGCAAGGGGGAGATCAAGCATGTCTATGCATAAACCACTGTCTGCACTCATCCTTGCAGTCTTGTTCGGCGTCGTTAGCGCGCTCGTCCAAAGTCCGAAACTTGGCAAGCTTATATCGGAGTCGGACATCAAGCAGTGGGACATCGCCATTTTACCGGACGGGACCAACCTGCCGCCCGGCAGCGGCACGTCTGCGCAAGGCGCCCAGATCTACGCGGAGAAATGCGTAGCTTGCCACGCTGACGGCGGCAAAGGCGGCGCTTCGCCCGGCGCCGGACCGCTTGTCGGCGGCGCTCCGCTCACCAACGGAATCGACACGTTGAAAACTATCGGCAACTACTACGCCTACGCTACAACCGTATTCGACTACATCCGGCGGGCGATGCCGTTTAACACGCCACGCTCGCTGACGGACAATGAAGTCTACGCGCTCACCGCGTATATCCTCTCCTTAAACAAGCTCATCAACGACAATGACGTGATGGATGCAAAGACGCTGCCGCAGGTGAAAATGCCAAACCGGGACAATTACATTATTGCTTACCCAGATCGAATCTAGACGCTCATTCGACCCCGGCGCCGCGACTATCGCGCTGCCTGCCGCCAACACGGCCGGAGGCACTAGATAGCCGTTGGCAACGGTAGTGACGAGAAGAAGCTGGGAGCGCGCTGGGAAACCGCTGCTGAAGTCAGCTATTCACCCAAAGCAGACATCCCTAGTTGCACCGCACATTTCCGCTTTCGGGGGTAAAGCGAATACGGAAACAGGTCTAATGGCGCGTTTGGAAATCGTCATCCGTTTCGCAACTAATTCCAGCTTCGCGCAAGCGCCAAACTATGTCGGCAGCGACGCGCCACTGATCAAATCGGCGCATTTGCTCCGATCGAAAATCGTCTTCGGGTGTAGCCGGTTGGCGAACGACACTAGATGACATACCACATCTCCCGGATGTGCCGGGCGATGTCGATTTTATAGGAAGGCATCGTGGTGACATGACACAAACGTGTGAACCACCTGCGGCAAGCTGAAATGAAAAAATCCCTTACGAGGAGTTCCATTTTGGATTTCTGCATCATTCGTCGGCGCACTATCGCGCCGCCTCGATTCGCCGACAAATCGAGCGGTGCCCGGTGACGAACAATGTTGCGAACCCTCAAAACAAATCCCCGTGTGTGTGACCTGCGTCACATAGACTGGATAATTTTGTCGTTACCATCGTCCTAAACGTCGGGAGGCGAATCGTGAACCTTCTCATCCTCGTGGTCGATGATGAACCGGATGTCGAGATGCTGTTTCGGCAGCAATTCCGGCGCGATCTACGCGAGGGGCGCTTCACGATGGAATTTGCCCAATCCGGCGACATGGCGCTTCAGCGCATCACTGATGCGACGGGCGTGTCGCTAATCCTGATCCTGTCCGACATCAACATGCCGGGCATGACGGGCCTGGAACTCTTGCCCAAAGCCAAGGCAGCTCGACCCGATGTTCCGGTCATTATGATCACCGCCTATGGCGATGCGGACACCAAGCGCAAGGCATTGGAGAGGGGCGCTGATGCGCTTTTCATCAAGCCGATCGATTTTGGGATGCTGCGCAGCGAAATCGACACGCGGGTCGAGCGCGCCGCATAAAGTATACTCGCCCACCTTTATGTCCGCTATTCGCCCAAAGCGGACATCGCCTGGTGCACTGCACTCGCAAGCCCATCAACTGAAGAAACCATGTCGCAGCAACTCGGCGCCCGCCGCAATGACCGCGATCAACACCAGCTTCTTGAATGTCTCAGGTGCAATTTTATCGCGCATATGTTGTCCAACGTACATGCCGAGCACGACTGGCAACATCGCGGCCGTCGAGACTGAAACGTCAAGCCAACTGAACTGGTGGCTTGCCGTCAGAAGAATTGCCAGCAAGCCGGCGGAAACGACGAGATACAGCGATGCTTCCTTTGTAAACGCCTTTCCACGCAGTCCCTTTGCAAGCAGAAATATGAAAACAAGTGGTCCTGGCATCGCTGCGACGCCCCCAAGAATCCCGCCGAAAAATCCGAATGTGATGCCGGTTGGTAAAACCAATCGAGACTGAAGCTGCAGCTTCGGCGCGAGCAGCGTGACGCTGCCGACACTCATAAGCACCAGGCCTGCGATAATCTTTGCAACATTCGCATCAAGCGCCAACAGGACTCGAACTCCAAGGAAGAGGCCGGGAATCATGCCGAGAAGCACCGGCATCAATTGCATGAGGCACCGTCCAGTCTTTCCGCCCTCCAGTGCCTGCGGCAAGTTGCTGAAGATCAAAGGCATGCTCAGCAGCATGGTCGCAGATTTGATGTCGATGAACAGCGACAGCAGCGGCAGCGCGACGACTGGCATGCCGACCCCGATTGTGCCCTTCAGGAGGCCAGCGACGATCAGGCTGCAAACCACGGCAGCAATGATACTTGCGTGCTCGGAATAAAGGATGTCGATCAACATGACGTTTCCATGCCAGCCGAGAGCATGCTCGCTTGACT